>Ga0210406_10006513_pt1 | contig 12097 bp, 12 predicted proteins | sample IncBWC30MmetaG_FD_155454 | JGI IMG/M metagenome (GOLD analysis project Ga0210406, IMG submission 155454) | Forest soil microbial communities from Barre Woods Harvard Forest LTER site, Petersham, Massachusetts, United States - Inc-BW-C-30-M | ecosystem: Environmental > Terrestrial > Soil >...
GTTGTCGGGTCTTAGTTGTCGGGTCAGATAAAACCAGTTTCGATCTATACTACGGCGCTCTTCGGAGCAGACTTCCCATACCGGTTCTGACAACTTGCCAGCATCGGTTCCATATTCCGCCTCCCTCAACGAGGCCCTTCAAGGATTTTCTATGGCAAAGCCGCTCCGCACTGATGATCCCGCACCGCAGAGTATGCAGTTCGCACACTTCGGCGTCCTGAACGACGGCAACCAGAGCAAGGGTTCCCTCTTCACCTCCATCGCGCTGAACGTGCTGCTCGCCTTCTGCGCAGTCGTTATCGGCGCTGCCGCGAAGAAGACGATCGACAACCGGCATAAGCTGACCTCCCTGACCGAGCCCATTCCAATCAAGAAGGCCGAGGAGCCGCCTCCGCCAAAGATCAAGATCAAGCTTCCGCCGCCACCACCCGTGGTCAAAGTGGAACCGCCAAAAATTAAGCTGCCCGACGTCAAGCTGCCCGACGTTCCCAAACCGCCCGAGATCAAGATGGCTCAGCCGATGCCGGTCGTTCTTCCCGCGCCGCCGAAGCTGGTTCAGGCTCCGCCGGCCCCCAAAGTTGTCAGCCTCGCTCAGGCGATGCCCGCGTCGGTGCCGAACAACTCCCCGCACCCCACCGCCGTCGCCCTCGGTTCGACGACGAATCCAATCGCAGTCTCCAACAAGCCTTCGACCACTGCCATCAATCTCGGCAACAAGGGAATGTCCGGCATGCCGGCTTCCAATAACGGCGCCGGAGCCCCGTCCACGGTTGTCAATCTTGGTTCCGGTTCGCCCACTGGGCAGAACATGAAAGCCACCGGTCCGGTAGCTATCGCGGGCATTCCGCATGGCGTCCCCGGAGGCACCGGCCCGCTCAACTCGACCGGCAAAGTCGCCGGACCGGTCAACCTCGGACAGAACACACCGCCGCCGATGCCGAAGCCGGTCGGACCCACCTCTGCGACCGCCAAGAGCGCCCCCAAGGTTCTCTTTAAACCCAAGCCAGAGTACACCGCAGAGGCCAAACAGCTTCATATCGAAGGCAGTGTCATGGTCCGAATTCGTGTCTCTTCATCCGGGTCTGTTCAAGTCCTGGGCGTCACCAGCGATCTCGGTCATGGTCTCGGTGATTCTGCCGTTCGCGCCGTTCAATCCACTCGCTTTTCACCTGCCACCGACGATTCGGGTCATCCGATCGACTGGGAAGGCGTCGTCAACGTCGCATTTCAACTGGCTGGATGAGAAACATAATTTTTATCCGGTTATCGCAGCATGCACTAGCATCAAGTCCATATTCAGGCTTACCCTCGGGTAGCCGTAGGAGCCGTACATCATGATTCTCGGGAAACAGTCTATCGCCGGTCTAACCCTGGCTCTCTTTGTCTCTGCTACTCTCCCCGCCCAGGCAGGAGCAGCCCTTCTGCACGGAAAGAAGAAGAAAGAGGACGATCTATCGACTTCGCGCAAACCTACCGCTGCGCAGAATGCGCTGATCGACAAGGCGATTGTCCGCGAGAAGGTTGTCATCAAAACGATCAAAGAGCGGGCTCCGCTCGTTGAGACTTATATCCAGAACATGAAGCCCGACCCGCTCCTGGGTCAGGTTCCGGACTCCGACCAGCACTTCCTCAGCCGCGTCGACTTTAAAAGTGTCATCAATGACCAGACCTACGCGGTCAATAATGAAACCTCGAAGGGCGGCAAGACGGGATTCTTCAAGCATTCCTTGGCCGCGGTCGGCAGCCTCGGCGGCAGTCTGCATCTCACCTTTCACGAGGCAGGCTTCGTCCAGATGCTGTTGATGGACTCCAACAACTTCGACCGGCAGCACTATAACTTCGGCTACGTGCGCAATGACTTCCTCGGCAACACGCCCACCGCGGTCTTCGATGTAACCCCGATCTCCGGCAAAAAGGACTTCGGCCGCTTCTTCGGCCGCGTCTGGATTGAGGCCCGCAACGGCAACGTCGTCCGCTTCAACGGCGACTTCGCCGGCACCGAGGAGGACCAGAAGGAGTTCTATCACTTCGACAGCTGGCGCACCAACGTTCAGCCCGATCTCTGGCTCCCGACGTCCTTCTACGTCGAAGAGAGCGATCCGAAGAGCGTCTCCCGCACTCTTAAGTTCAAAGCCATTAACCATATCTGGGGCTATGTCCTCAAGGTTCCTCCTCCAGAAGCTGCGGACGCCTCGCTTGAAGTCGTCGGCGCGACCGACGTCAGCAACGACGCACAGGATGTCAGCCCCCTCGGTGCCCAGCGCGCCTGGGTCCAACAGGCAGAGGACAACATCGTCGAACGCCTCTTCCAGGCCGGCCTTCTCGATGCCCCCAGCGAATTCGACAAGACGCTCGAAGCCTTGGCGAACAACATTCTGGCTTACAACAACATCACACTCTCCAGGCCGATCCGCTGCCGTACGCTGCTGACCGAGCCGTTGGAGTCGCTCGCCATCGGAAACACTATCGTTGTCTCGAAGAGCCTGCTCGATACCACCGGCGTCGTCACGCAGGATGGCGCACAGCAGATGGGCAACCTCAACGCCATCCTGGCCTTCCAGATCGCCCACATCATCCTCGCCCACCGTCTTGACACCAAGTACGCCTTCAACGACCGCCTGCTCTTCCCGTCGACCAGCGTCTTCAACCGTATCCCCATGCACCACACCGATGCCGACAACACCGCGGCAGCCAAGAAAGCCCTGGAACTGTTGAATGCGAAAGAGCTCGAGGGCGGGCAGCAATACTTCAGCCTTTACCTCCAGCAGTTGCAGCAGCGCGTCAAGAATCTCAAGGCCCTCAATCAGCCGATGATCGGTGACGGTCTCACCAAAAGCGATGAGGATCCAACCTTCTGGATGCAGGCCATCACAGCCAAGGGGCCCAAACTCGATATGAAGGACCTAAAGCAGCAGGCAGCCATGCCGCTTGCCAGCTTCCTTCGTTTCGATCCCTGGACCGATCAGGTGTTCGTCATGCACACGCCCTTCGAACCTCTTCTGACCGCGGCCGATAAGATGCCGTTTGAAGTCGAGCCCGTCTACTTGAAACTCAGCTACTATAAGGCGCCGGCGGATGCTGCTCCTGCCCCCGCAAGCGCAGCACCGGCACCCACGACTCCTCCGGCCGACAACACTTCCGCCCCTGCTGCAGCCGCGGCCCCAACCAATCCTCCAACCGCCACACCGCAGAACTGAACTTCAGAGCGTGGTCAGCCGATGATACTTGTATGAGACTGCCCACGCTTTTCCACTGCTTGGGGCCAGTTTGCCTCAAATAAAAAGGAACGCCGCGCGTTACACTTCCTAAGGAGGCACCTGTTGAAGCGGCACACTCTAATTGGCTGTTTCGCTTGCGTTCTTAGTATGTCCCCCTGGGGGCATTCCCAAGCTAAGCCCGCGGCCTCGCAAATCGTCGGTAAGATTGCGGTGGGTACAGGTTGGTCGATTGTGAATCCTGACTTCGGCCAGTCCCACATTGGAGCCATCAGTTTCTGGGGAGACGCGAACCTTCCCTATAATCTCGGAGTCGAGGGGCTTATTCACTACTCCGCGAACACGCCCCAGGACATCAGTGAAAACTCCTACGTCATTGGACCCCGTTACATCTTTCGCCCACACAAGCGCGTCGATTTATACGGCAAAGCGCTCTTCGGAGTCGGCCACTTTGGATTTCAGCAGGGCAGCTACGCGAATCCAAATACCGCCACCTACTTCGAAATGGTATTCGGCGGTGGAATCGACGTTCACGTCGCCCGCCACATCAATATCAGAGCCATCGATTTCGAAGTTCAGAAGTGGCCTGGCTTTCACCCGAACAGTCTTTCACCATGGGGAGGCACCGTCGGCGTCTCCTATGTCTTTCACTAGCCTTAACTGACACGACACAAAAATTGTGCGAGGTTATCCTGCGCAGCAAAGCTGATGCCATGTTTTCTGCAGCATTCGACCCGCTTTTAGAGGGATTACCATGCTATTACGGGCGATTGCCTTCATAGGCTTGCTGGGAGCCGCAACCATGCTCCACGCTCAATCCGAACCCACCGCCTCCCGCCTGGGAGATCTCAAGATCGGTGGAGGCTTCTCAACCGCAAACTCCGACTACGGAGGCCGCTATAACGGTGGCGCGGCCTACGTCAACTTCGACTTTCTGCCGCACCTCGGCGTGGAAGGCGAGTTTCATTTCGTCAAAGATCCCCCCGGTCTCTACGAGAAAACCTACGAGGTTGGTGGCCGCTACTTCCGCACCTACCGCAAATTTGTTCCGTACGGCAAGGTGATGTACGGCCGCGGCGTCTTCAACTTCCCTCCCCTGCCAGATGGATTCCGGGCGAACCTCGCTTACAACCTGGTAGCTGCCGGCATCGGCGTCGATTACAAAGTGAAGCGTTACCTCTACGTCCGTGCGGACTGGGAATATCAAAACTGGTTCGGCTTTCAGAACTCCAGTCTGTCCCCCAGCATTCTCACCATCGGCGGCGCGTACCGCTTCAAATAGAGAGCGTTCTCAGGCAAAATACAAAGCCCCGGTCAGCGCCGGGGCTTTCGAGATTAAAACAGCATGGGTATCTAGAAGTGATACGCAACGCCGATCGACGGCGTCGAAATGATCTCATAACGGTTGGTGTTGAAGATGTTCCCCGGCATGCTGAAAGTAGGGGTCTTCACCAGAAAACCACGATACTCCGCCCGTATATCCCAGCTCGGGCTCAACTCATACGCCACGCCGCCACCAAAGAGAGCACCGATGTTCGTATTCCGTTTCGCGTCGAGGTTCGTCGTTCCCGCATCCTTCAGAGGCGAAAAGAACATCACGCCGGGACCGGCCTCAAGAAACGGGTTGAACCTCTTGAAGTTCAGGTTGAAGACGTACGCTGCGCTGAACTCCTGTTGCAGGGTGTGGATGCCTCCATTGGACCGTCCGAAGACCTGGTAATACTGCGTATTCTGCTGATAGCCGTAGTTCACTTCGAGTGCGCTCCGCGGTGTCAGCATGTAGCGGTAGCTCGCCAGAAGGCCCAGGGTCATGCTTGTATTCTTTTGCACGCTGTTTCCGGTGATCTGGGGAGCAAACGCGGCAGTGCCGCTTACGCTCACGTCCTGCCGGCTCTCCTGCGCATAACCGGCCGCCGCAGATACCATCAGCGCGCCCAACAACAACATCGTCTTCTTCATTCTTCGCTGGATCCCTTCAAATTCGCGCGCAACTCTTTCGCTGTCCCGCAGGCAACGCATAGCAAGAGTTACAGAGCGCCGTAGTCACTGTTCATCATTGTAACCGCAGCGGTGCTTGAACAAGGGCCAGCAACGCAAGAAGGCCGAAGGATATACCTCCCCTCGGCCTCTCCGGCATTTCTGTTTTCGTGTGAGGAATGTGTTATGGCTGCGGCGCCGTTGGCGGAGGAGGCGGCGGTCCATCGCCACCACCATGGTTCCCTCCGTGCTCCCGCATCTGTGCCTGCAGCGCGTCAAACTTCGTCTTCTGATCGTCTGTCAGCAGTGCGCGGATCTTGTCCTGCGATGTCTTGTGTATATCCATCATCTTCGCCCGCTTGTCCGGTCCGGCAACAGAGGTGTCCTCGCGCAATGCCTTCATCTGCGTCATGGCGTCCGCGTCGATGGCCTTCACCTGCGTCACCTGGTCCGGTGTCAGGCTCAGCTTCTTGGTCAGAAACTCCACCTGATTCCCTCTCATTCCGCCCGAACCCATTCCGCCCGGACCGCCGTGTCCATTTTGAGGACCGGCCTGGTCTTGCGGTGGCGGCGGCGCAGAGGGATCCTGTGCCATCGTCGGCAGTGCACTCAACGCGGTCGCGCCTAGCGCCAAAACAGCTACTCGCAGCATGGAACTACGAAACATCGTCATCTTCATCGGATTCTCACTCTCCTTCATCATCTCGCCGAAAAAGCTCTCCTCCGGCGGCCACGTTAGTGCTACTGACGCACTTTTTTTTCAAAGGCTTCGCACTCTAAAAGATTTTGCCGACATCGTTACATCCCGCTCGTTACATCCCACGCTCCGGAAGAAAACAATACGGATCGCCATGCGCCGCCGCATACGCCTCCACTACCTTCAAGAAAGCCAGCGCCGCATGCGACAGGCTCGCCTGCCTCCGATACACCAGACGCAACTTGCGTTCGATCTGCAGCTCCGGAACCTGAACCCGCACCAGCATGCCGTTCTCCAGCTCCGGCCGCACCGTCAACCCCGGCACCAGCGCCACGCCATTACCCATCTGGACAAAACGCTTGATCGCCTCCAGCGACGGCAGCTCCACTCCCATCTGCAACGGCGTCTTATGCCGCTTGAACGTCTGGATCACCTTCTGCCGCTGCGGAGAAGGAATATTGTGCGCGATAAAGTTCTGTGCCCCCAGCTGCCGGATCGACACCTTCCCCGACCCCGCCAGCGCATGCCGCGGATTCACCACAAACGCCAGCTCATCCCGGTACACCACCATCGACTTCACCTGCGCGTCGTCCGGCCGGAACGACAGCACCCCAAGCTCCACCGAATGCATCAGCACCTCATCCGAGATCCGGCTCGCCAGCGTCCGTTGCACCGCCAGTTTGATCCTCGGATTCTGTCGTCGAAACTCATCGAGCAGCGGCAGCAAATAAAGGCACGTGTACTCGTTCGCCGCCAGGTTCAGCCTGCCCCGATGCAGCTCGCGCAGCTCAGTCAGAGCGCCCGCCGCCTCATTGCGAAGATTCAGCAACTTAGCCGCATACTCGCGCAGCACTTCGCCGGCGTCCGTCAGCGTCCCGTCCCGCGACGAGCGCTCAAACAGCACCTCGCCCAGCTCGCTTTCAAGTTTTGCGATTGCCTGACTCACCGCTGGCTGAGTACGATGGAGGCGTGCCGCCGCGCGCGAAAAACTCCGCTCCTCCGCCACAGCCAGAAACGTCTCCATCTGGACTAAGTCCAATCTTCACCTCACCGCAGGCACGATATATGGATCGAATACCGCAATTAGAATTTATGATAAACCCGTCAACCATCATAAGCATGCATTATGATGAAGTCCAGATCGAGAGAGCCAGGCCCTATGTCCTCCAAGTCCTCTAACCAGATCATCTTCTTCGATACCACCCTCCGCGACGGCGAACAGTCCCCCGGCTGCACCATGCACCACGCCGAAAAATTACGCTTCGCGCACCAGCTCGCCAAGCTTGGCGTTGACATTATCGAAGCAGGTTTTCCCATCGCCTCCGCTGGAGACTTCGAATCGGTTCGTACCATTGCCGCTGAGGTGAAAGGGGTGCGGATCGCGGCACTGGCCCGCGCCAAGCCGATCGATATCGAATCTGCCGCCCGCGCAGTGGAGCCCGCCAAACTGAATCGCATCCACACGTTTCTGTCTTCATCCGACATTCATCTCGAGCATCAAATGAAGCTGTCCCGCAACCAGGCACTCGATCTAGCCGGAGAGTCGGTCCGTCTCGCGCGTTCGCTTGTCGATGATGTCGAGTTTTCTCCCATGGACGCCACCCGCACCGACCCCGAGTTCCTCAAGGCTATGGTCACAGTGGCTGTGCAAGCAGGTGCGACGACCATCAACATTCCGGACACTGTCGGATACGTCACGCCGGCCGAATACGCCGCCATCTTTCGCATTCTGAAACAGCTTCCGGGCACGGAGCGGGTAATCTTCTCCACGCACTGCCATGACGATCTTGGCCTCGCAGTCGCCAATACCCTTGCCGGCATAGAAGGCGGCGCGCGACAGGTAGAGGTTGCGGTCAACGGCATCGGCGAAAGGGCCGGCAACGCAGCTTTGGAAGAAGTGGCTGCGGCCTTGCTCGTCCGTCGCGACGTTCTGCCCTACACCTCGAACATCGTCAATACACAGCTCTATCCCACCAGCGCGCTGTTGTCGGAGATCGTCAACCACAAGGTCTCGCCCAACAAAGCGGTGGTTGGCAAGAACGCCTTCGCGCATGAGAGCGGAATCCACCAGCATGGCGTTCTCGAAAATCCGCTCACCTACGAAATCATGACTCCTGCTTCGGTCGGCGTCACCTCGAACAGTATTGTTCTGGGCAAGCACTCCGGACGCCGCGCATTGGAGCATCGTCTTGTTGCACTCGGTTACACCCTCTCCAAACAAGGGATTGACGAAACCTATGCTCGCTTCACCGAGCTCGCAGACCGGAAGAAGTTGATCTACGACGAAGACCTCATCGGCCTGTTGCAGGCCGAAAAGTCTCCAACGCTGACGCACTAAAACGCGAGCAGCACTCGAATCGCAAGGGAACCTAATGCGTCTCAAAATTGCAGTCCTCGCCGGCGACGGCATCGGCCCCGAAGTCACACGCGAAGCGACCAACATCCTCCGCGCAGTAGCCGAACTAGGCGGCCACGACTTCCTCTTCGTCCCGGGCCTCATCGGCGGCATCGCCATCACCGAAACCGGCTCCCCACTCCCCACCGCGACGCTCGACGCAGCACTCGAATGCGACGCCGTCCTTCTCGGCGCAGTCGGGGACAACAAATTCAACGCGCTCCCACCCGACAAGCGCCCCGAAGCCGGCCTCCTGCAAATCCGCCAGGCACTCGGAGGTTTTGCCAATCTGCGACCCTCCATCGCCTACGCCGCGCTCGCCGAAAGCTCTCCCCTTCGCCCTGAAGTCATCAAAGAGGCCGACATCCTCTTCGTCCGCGAACTCCTCGGCGGCCTCTACTTCGGTGCACCGCGATGGTGGAACAAGGAGACCGACGAAGCCATCAACACCATGCGCTACACCAAGTCAGAGGTCGTCCGCGTCGCCCGCGTCGCCTTCGAACTCGCGGGCAAGCGCCGCAACAAAGTCACCTCCGTCGACAAGGCCAACGTCCTCGAGGTCTCGCAGCTCTGGCGCACCACCGTCACCGAAGTTGCGAAGGATTATCCCAACGTCACGCTCGAACACCAGCTCGTCGACTCCATGGCGATGCACATCATGAACATCCCGCGCAACTTCGACGTCGTCCTCACCGAAAACCTCTTCGGCGACATTCTCTCCGATGAAGCCGGCGTCATCACCGGCTCGCTCGGCATGCTGCCCTCAGCCACGATCGGCGGCCAAGTCAATCTCTACGAACCGGTTCACGGCTCTGCCCCGGACATCGCAGGCACCGGCAAAGCCAACCCACTCGGTGCAATTCTCACCGCCGCCATGGTCCTCCGCCACTCCGCAAATCTGGATCAGGACGCCAAAGCCGTAGAGCAAGCCGTCCACAAAGTCCTCGACGCCGGCTACCGCACCGCCGACATCACGGCCAAACAAACGTCAGCCCAGCAACCCGGCCAAACCCCGGTCACCACACAGGAGATGGGCAAGCTCGTCCACCAGGCCCTGACCGAGTCCATCGACCGCCGCCAGGCCATGCACGCCGTCTAATTAACATGAATCCAAGTTTCAAGACGGCCCTCGCAAATCTCGCAGTCACTGCAGCGTTGATCTATCGCTGGCTCCACGGCTCGCCTCCGATGGCGCTGCTCATCACGGCGATCATCATGTTCCCTCTGATCAACGGCCTGTTGTGGCTCAGTCAAAGAAGCTTCAACCGGCCAAGACACTATCGCTAACGCTATCTCATGACGTCCAGCGCCCTCCAACTCGCCGCCTCTGCATTGCTCCTTGCAACCATGGGGCTGTCAGCGCAGATGCCCACGCCGCAGCCAACCCCGCCCCCAACTGCGGAACCGCAGATCAAAAAAGACAAGAAGCAGCACAAAGAAAACGTCGAGTGGCTCTGGCAATACGGTCCCCCGCCCGCCGAAGGCCGCGAGACCCAACTCGTTCTCGACCAGCGCTTCCGCCCGTTCCTCGCGCAGTACCTCACGGCACCGCAGACCTTCTGGGGCAATCCCAGGACGGGTTATAAATCTCTCCCCGAGACTGCCCTCGACTTCCTTTCGGTCCCCGACAAGGTTCTCTCCGACAACAACCGCTACCTCACTATCACCGGCTGCGTCTTCCGCTTCTGCCCCTCGCGCGGCCTGCTCTGGGTCGATCTCAACGGCCCTCACCCACTCGTCGTCTTCGCCGCCATCGACTGGATCAAGGACAGCAAGACCCCCAGCGAGCCCGACGCAGAATACACGCTTTGGATCTTCCCCAACCACCCGATCGAGCCCGACCACATCCCCGCCGCGCTGGTCCACAGCATCGCGCGCTGGACCGCCCAGCCCCCCGGCGGCAGCACCATCATTCAACAGATACGCAACGCCATCCTCGTCGACCCCGAGGGTACACCGCACCCGGTCGAAAAAGCCGCCACAGGCGCAAACACCTTCACCCTCCCACCAACCGAGCAAAAGGCACAACCATGAGCGCACCCCAAACATCACCAAAGACACTCTTCGAAAAAGTCTGGCAACAGCATCTCGTCGCCGAGCCCGCAGGCGAACCCTCGATCCTCTACATCGACCTGCACCTCGTCCACGAGGTCACCAGCCCGCAGGCCTTCGACGGTCTCCGCATGGCGGGCCGCAAACTCCGCCGCCCCGACCGAACCATCGCCACGGTGGATCACAACGTCCCCACCAGCAGCATCGAAGACCGCCTTCACATCGTCGACCAGATCGCCTCGAAACAAATCGAAGCCCTGCGCAAGAACTGCGCTGACTTCGGCGTCGAACTCTACGACGTCCAGTCCCCCAATCAGGGCATCGTCCACATCATCGGCCCAGAACTTGGCCTCACCAAACCCGGCATGACCATCGTCTGCGGCGACTCCCACACCAGCACTCACGGGGCGTTTGGAGCTTTGGCGTTTGGAATAGGCACAAGCGAGGTCGAGCACGTCATGGCCACCCAAACCCTGCCGCAGGACAAGCCGAAAACCTTCCGCATCAACGTCGAAGGCACGCTCCCCATCGGCGTCACCGCCAAAGACATCGTCCTCCACATCATCGGCCAGATCGGCACTGCCGGCGCCAACGGCCACGTCATCGAATATGCCGGCTCAGCCATTCGCAACCTCTCGATGGAAGGCCGCATGACCATCTGCAACATGAGCATCGAGGCCGGAGCCCGCGCCGGCATGATCGCCCCCGACGCCACCACCTTCGCCTACCTCAAAGGCCGCCGCTTCTCGCCACAAGGTGGAGCATGGGACGAAGCCGTCCAGCACTGGTCCGAACTTGTAACCGACACAGGAGCAATCTTTAACCGCGAACTCACCATAGCCGCCCTCGACATCACCCCAACTGTAAGCTGGGGCACGTCGCCCGGCATGGTCACCGGCGTTAAGAGTACCGTCCCCTTGCCCGACCCCACCGCCTCCGAAGCCGACCAAAAGGCTTTCGAACGCGCGCTTGAGTATATGGACCTCAAGGCAGGTACCCCAATCGAACAGATCGCCATCGACCGCGCCTTCATCGGCTCCTGCACCAACGCCCGCATCGAAGACCTCCGCGCCGCCGCCTCCGTCGTTCGCGGCTACCACGTCGCCACCACAGTTCGAGCGATGGTCGTCCCCGGCTCGCAATCCGTCAAAGCCCAGGCCGAAAAAGAAGGCCTCGACAAGGTCTTCACCGAAGCAGGCTTCGACTGGCGCGAACCCGGTTGCAGCATGTGCCTCGGAATGAACCCCGACATCCTAGCCCCCGGCGAACGCTGCGCCTCTACCTCCAACCGCAACTTCGAAGGCCGCCAGGGCCGCGGAGGCCGCACGCACCTCGTCAGCCCACAGATGGCCGCCGCCGCCGCCATCACCGGCCACTTCACCGACATCCGCAACTGGAAATTTAAGAACAGCCGTTAGCTTTTAGCCGTTAGCTAAAAGCTAACGTCCAAAAGCTCCAGCACCACCAAAGATCGACTCAGGGAGAAAGCCCATGCATCCCATCAACGTTCTCACCAGCCACGCCGTCCCGCTCGACCGCCCCAACGTCGACACCGACCAGATCATCCCCAAGCAGTTCCTCAAGCGCATCGAGCGCACAGGCTACGGCGACTTCCTCTTCTACGACTGGCGCCGCATCCAGGATGGCCCCCACGCGGGCGAGCCGCACCCCGACTTCGTCCTCAACAAACACCATCACAAGGGCGCGAAGATCCTCATCGCAGGAAAAAACTTCGGCTGCGGCAGCTCCCGAGAGCACGCC
>Ga0210406_10006516_pt1 | contig 12095 bp, 10 predicted proteins | sample IncBWC30MmetaG_FD_155454 | JGI IMG/M metagenome (GOLD analysis project Ga0210406, IMG submission 155454) | Forest soil microbial communities from Barre Woods Harvard Forest LTER site, Petersham, Massachusetts, United States - Inc-BW-C-30-M | ecosystem: Environmental > Terrestrial > Soil >...
GTCACTCAGCCCCTCCACCGTGACCCAGGTTACGGCGCCAGCCGGATACATTTCCTCGACCGACGGAGCAAAGAGTAATTCCACGCCCTCTTTTTCCAGCAACTCGCGGTCGCGTTCGAATGTCCGCGGATATTTCGCCAGGTCCTCGTTCGGCCCAAACTGCGTGGGATTCACAAAAATCGACGCCGCGACAAGATCGCAAGAAGCCCTCGCTGTCCGCACCAGCGATACGTGTCCATCGTGGAGCGCTCCCATGGTAGGCACGAATCCTAGCCGTTTTCCGCCGCTCCGCGCGGAGCGGCACGCAGCCCGCATGTCTTCGATGGTGTTGCAGATTCTCATTGCGTGAATGGTCTTCAGGGGGTGGGGATCCACTGAATCGCGACGTGTGCGCTCTGCAGGTCGCCCGCGACAATGCCGCGGCTTCGCCGAATCGCAACCTTGTCCGGTTCGGAGGCCGCGGGCTTCTCATCCACGAGAATCGCAACCGCGCGCCCGTAAGGCCAAGCGGATGAGGGCAAGCGGGCCAGTGCATTCAGCACTTCCTCCGGCTTCAGAATCTGTTCTTCATTGGCCGTGACTACGGTGAGCAGTCCAACTGCATCCGGACGGATGACGAGATAGGGATTGCTCCAGTGTTTAGCCTTCTGCAGAGATGGATACTTCGCTGGATCGGCGGCCGCGATGGCCTGCAGGAGAAGGGCGTCCCGCGGCAGTGGCGCGTCCTGCTTCGAACAGCCCGCGAAAGAGAGGCTCATCATTAAGACAAATACGAAAACCGGTGCGAAGCCGGGTGGCGGACAACCGCGAGCGCCGGACAAACTCACCGCACCACCATGGGCACGTCGGTTTTCACCGCCCAGACCAGCGCGACCACCCATCCGATCATGGTCCAGCCCAGAAAAAAGTTCAGCAGCATGATCGCCGTGATGTCGCGCTTGTTGCGGCCAAGTGCGATGATCGACGGCAAGAAATACATCACAAAGCCAAAGCCGAAAAAGGGCAGAAAAAACGCGGGCAAGAGGTGAGTCATAACAACCTCCTAAACGATAGCCTAGCACCACCTTCAGCTACGTTTGAAGACATGGTTTTGTTCCCTGCGTGTGATCCGTGCAAACCCGTGGCCAAACATTTCTTACCGCCCCATCGCCCGCTTCCGCGCCAGCACAGTTTCCAGGCCGGCCTTCGTCTCTTTCGGCAGATGGTAGGACTCCTCATCCGACGGATACTGCAGCGACTTCACATCCGCGCGAAACGCCTGTACCGCATTCGTGATCAGCGCGGCTGCATCGCCGTAACGGCGTACAAATTTTGCCGGCGGCGCAAACGTCAGGTTGAGCAGGTCGTGGAACACCAGCACCTGGCCATCGCAATCCGGACCGGCGCCAATGCCAATGGTCGGCGTGGCAACCTCGGCGGTTATCATTGCCGCCACTTCGCGCGGAATGCCTTCCAGCACAATGCAGGCCACGCCCGCGCGATCGAGCGCCACGGCATCGCGCATGAGTTGCTCGATGCCGCTGAGATTCTTCCCCTGCACCTTGTAGCCGCCCATCACATTGACCGACTGCGGCGTGAGCCCAATGTGCCCGGCCACGGGAATCTCAGCATCGATGATCCGGCGAATCAGGTCGGCACGCTTCTCCCCGCCTTCGATCTTCACCACCTCCGCGCCGCCCTCTTTCACAAAGCGCGTGGCGTTGCGCAACGCGTCGTTGGCGTCAACCTGGTAAGACCCGTAAGGCATGTCGGCCAGCAGCAGCGCATGCTTCACGCCGCGCCGCACCGCCTTCACATGATGCAGCATCTCGTCCATGGTGACCGAGAGCGTGTTGTCATAGCCAAGAATGGTCTGGGCCAGCGAATCTCCGACCAGCACCATCTCGATGCCGGCCTCGTCGACCAGACGCGCAGTGGCGTAATCGTAGGCAGTGAGGCAGGTGATGGATTCGTGACGGAGTTTCTGTTCCCGCAGAGAAGCGGTGGTGACTTTCCGGCGCATCTCGTCGTTTCCCGACATGCCGGGACGCGCGCCAATTCCAGTGATGCTCATTGTTCCTCCAGTGCCCCTCCGGATTGCCGGATAGAGCCTGTTCAGCATCTTCGTAGATGCTGGGACTATTGTAGCCTCAACAACCAGGGAATGAACAGCCGTTCGTGACAAACTGCTAGCGACGCCTAAATATATTTAATTCAATAGTTTACGGACGATGCGAGCAGCCCAACCGCGCGGGATTCACATAGCCTAATGGCTCGATTACGCGAAAAACTCAATCCCGCACACATCACGCGCCGAATCGGTGAAGGCGAAGGGTCACTCGAAGCCTCGGCCAATGATCAACCATCGACGACCGACAACTAACGACGACGACGCCCCTCAGACCCCCACCGCCTCCTGTCCGCCCAGCGGCAAGAAGTATTGCGTGCCCTTGATCGGCTCCGTCACTTTGCGCAGGAGTTCCTGCAAGTCCTCGTTGCGGTCGACGAAATCAATGTCGGACGTATTGACGATCAGCAGGTCCGACGACGTGTAGTGAAAAAAGAAGTGTTCGTAGGCCTTGACCACTTCCTCCAGATACTCGTCGCTGACGGCGCGCTCGCCCGGAGCATTCTTCTTCTTCAGCCGCTTCTTCAGCACCTCGGGTGTGGCCTGCAGGTAGACGACAAGGTCCGGCGTGGGCAGCTTCTCCCGGAAGTGGTTGTAGTAGCGGTTGTAGGTATCGAGCTCCTGGTCGGTGAGGTTGAGGCAGGCAAAGAGCTTGTCTTTTTCGATGATGTAGTCAGCGACCACGGTCTTCTGCGAGCGAGGACCCAGGTCGAGCGCTTGCAATTGCTCAAAGCGGTGCACCAGAAAGGTGAACTGCGCCTGAAACGCTGCGCCCCGCTCGCCCTCGTAAAAGGCGCCGAGAAATGGATTGGACTCAGGCTCCATCACCCGCTGCGCATTCAGGCGCTCGGCCAGAATGCGGGCCAGCGTGCTCTTGCCCACTCGGATGGGACCCTCCACCGCAATGTAACGGGGCAACTCGAAGAGATTAGCCATGGGTTCGCAATGTTTCGGAATGTGCAGGATAGCTCGGATGGAGCCGAGTGGCAATTGAGGGAAGAGTTAACAGTACGATTTGGTAATTGGGCAATTTTGTAATTGAGTAATTTGGAAACCGTCGCAGGGGTCCGATTTCTAAAGTGCTCAATTTCCCAATTACTCAATTCCGCCGTTTACAATCGCACCATGCTCGCCCTCGCCCTGACTGGCGCCGTCTCCGCAGCCGCTGTTGCCGCGGGTTATCAGTCCATGGCGCCGACGGGCCAATGGTACGGGCGAACTTTCACGGGATTGCCCCGCGGCTCGCGCCAGATTGCTCTGACTTACGACGACGGCCCTAATGACCCGCACACACCGCGATTGCTGGAAGTCCTCGCCAAACACGGCGTCGTGGCTACTTTTTTTCTGATTGGACGCTACGTCCAGCAACATCCGGAAATCGCCCGCGACATTTTCAATGCCGGCCACGTTGTCGGTAACCACACTTTCACGCATCCGCTGCTGACCTTCAAGAGCGAGACAGAAATCCGTGAGGAGATCAGCCAGTGCCGCGCCGCTCTGCAGGATGCGATCAGCGAACCTTCCAATCTGTTCCGCCCACCTTTCGGGGGACGTCGTCCAGCGGTGCTCCGCATGGCCCGCGAACTTGGTCTCGAACCAGTCATGTGGAACATAACCGGTTACGACTGGAACGCACCGCCCGCTGCCGTAATCGAGCGCAAGGTTGCAAAACAGATTCGCGGCGGCGACGTCATCCTGCTGCACGACGGTGGGCACAAGCAAATGGGAGCAGATCGTTCCCAAACCGTGATCGCTACAGATCGGCTGATCACTCGCTATAGGGCTGAAGGATATGAGTTCGTCACGATTCCGCAGATGATAGCTAAGCCAGCGGTGGACCTCCGGCCACGAACTGTCAGCTAGCACGGTGTTTGTAGTTTGGATTTCTCTGTGCCTCTGTGACTCTGTGGTGAGTCATCCCTTCACACTTGGAAACGCCTGCTTCGCCGCCGCTATCGTCCGCTGAACATCCTCCTGCGTGTGCGTCGCACCGAGGAACGCTGCTTCATACTGCGACGGCGGCAGATACACTCCACCGTCGAGCATGGCGCGGAAGAATTTGCCGAATGCTTCAGTGTTCGATTTCGAGGCCGAATCCCAATCCGTCACCGGCCCCGGCGTGAAGAACCAGGTAAACATTGACCCGACGCGGTTGTAGCACAACCGAACGCCGGAATCTTTGGCGGCCGCGGCCACGCCCCCGACCAAGTCTCCACTCAACTTATCGAGCCGCGGATAAACCTCCTGTTTATGATCGCGCAGATTTTTCAACATCGCGCATCCCGCCGCCATCGCCAGCGGATTGCCCGAAAGCGTGCCTGCCTGATACATGGGCCCCAGCGGAGCCACCAGATTCATAATCTCGCTGGAACCGCCATAGGCGCCCACTGGCAGGCCTCCGCCGATAATCTTGCCCATGGTCGTCAAATCAGGGCGAATGTTGTAGAGCTCCTGCGCTCCGCCGAAGGCCACGCGAAATCCGGTCATCACTTCATCAAAAATCAACACTGACCTCTCGCGTTCCGTAATCAAGCGCAATGCCACCAGAAAGTCGTCCGCCCCGGGAACACATCCCATGTTTCCCACGATCGGCTCCACGATTACGCACGCAATCTGATGCTTGAATTTCTGGAAGGCGTGCTCTACCGCGGGGATGTTATTGAACGGCAAAGCCAGTGTGAATTGAATGAATTCTTCGGGAACGCCCGCCGATCCCGGAATGCCCAGCGTCGCCACTCCCGAACCCGCTTTCACCAGCAGAGAATCGGAATGCCCGTGATAGCAGCCCTCGAATTTCACTATGTACTTGCGCTTGGTATAAGCCCGCGCCAGGCGGATCGCGGACATCGTCGCTTCAGTTCCAGAACTAACAAAGCGAACTTTCTGCATCGGCGGAAACGCCGCCAGCACCAGCTCCGCGAGATCGGCCTCAGAGGGTGTGGAAGCTCCAAAACTTGTGCCGTTGCAGGCGGCGCCCACGATCGCATCGAGCACGTCGGGCGCGGCGTGTCCGAGAATCAGCGGCCCCCAGGAGCCGACGTAGTCGATGAACTCGTTTTCATCGGCATCCCAGATATGCGAGCCTTTCCCCCGCACGATGAACGGCGGGTCGCCACCAACCGCGCCGAACGCACGCACCGGCGAGTTCACTCCGCCAGGAATCATGCTTTCGGCGCGTTGCTGCAGACGGCGTGACTGCTCAACCTTTCGGGACGTGGTCGACGGCATCGAGTGCTCCCGCACTGGAATGTCAACATAGGAGACTGCGGGACTACTATAGCAGCGCCAATGCGAAACAAATTAATCAGATATTCACGATTTCGCCATCATTTTGCAACATCGCGCAGGTAACGTAGCTTCATCACGTTGCCCTTCTAACCGGGAGGGTTCAAGGACGGCTTCGGGGGCTCCGGGCTGTCCTTATTTTATTTTTGGTCACTCCGGATCACTTCAGATAAGCGCGCACCAAGCCGATCAAATCTTTGCCCAACTCTTCGGGCGATTCCATTTCGTAATCCGGATTCATCATATGCAGACGGATGTGGTCTTCCAGAATCTCCGCCATTAACCCGTTGACCCTGCCACGAATGGCAGCCAGCATCATCAGAGTGTCTGCCCAGTCGTCCCCCGGACGTGAGCGCCCGCTCGACGGCGGCAAACTGTCTTCTGCTTCTCTGTTGGGACGATGGGAATCTTATCTTGCATGTTTGCCGCTTCCTGTCGTTTTACTTTTGCAATTACCCTAAGGTTGTGGTCAGCGACAAGAACGGCAGCCACGCGCTCCGCATGCAATGGGTGGCAGACAGGAACTGTTGAGAGGGCTGAGTTCTGCTTGTAACATTCCCGTAACCGGCCCTGCGTAAGCTTGGTGATTGGCGGTAATCCGCCCTGGCGTTGTGCGACTTGCCAATCACGCCGCCGCAGCGATAATTAACCATAGTTAACTACTTATGGTATATTTACGTTAATCCCAGCGACAGCGACGAGATACCAGGCCAGTTGGCGCCGGCCCGCTAGGCTAGGTTCGACAGCATAAACTGTGAGGATATCTGAAGAAGTGATCCGGCAAACCCAACTCGCGAGTTTGAGAACGCCTTGCCTGCTGCTCGTGTTCTGGGCTAGCACAGCCGTTCGCCCGGCGCTGGCGCAGCAGCCGGACGCACCCTCCGCGGCCAAGTCTGATACCGCGCAGGTTCACGCGGCGGCCACGGCCAACGTAGCCGATCCGCCACCGGACGAGGCCACGCAAGCTATGTTCCCCCATTTCAAGGACACACGCTTCTGGCTCTCCGGCCAGGCAAACTTCATCTTCCAAACTCATCCTCCATTCCACGCCCCCTACAGTGGGAAGAACAGCCTTGGTCCCAACTACGAGAAAGCCACGTCGCGCGTGATGACCCTCTACACCGGCGTGCGCCTCAATAATTCCACCGAGTTTCTGGTCGACATCGAAGAGGCCGGCGGAGCCGCGCTCAGCACGGGCCTCGGCCTCGCTGGCGACACCGATCTCGATATCGTGAGAAATCCCAGCTTAAGCAAAGCCCCTTACCTGGGGCGGGGGATGATTCACAAAGTGTTTGCGTTGAGCAAAGACAAAATCGAAAACCGGCGCAATGCTTTCTCGCTCTTCGAGGAACTGCCGCGCCGCCGGCTGGAGATCCGCTTCGGCAAGTTCAGTATGGTCGATTTCTTTGACGTAAACTCCGTGGGCTCCGACACCCACCTCCAGTTCACCAACTGGACGATCGACAACAACGGCGCCTACGACTACGCAGCCGACACACGCGGCTACACCGTCGGCGTTACTGCCGACTACGAAGACCGCAACTGGGGTTTCCGCTTCGCCGAAGGCCTGATGCCTAAGGTCGCGAACGGAATTGATCTGGTGTGGAAGCCCTGGCAATCCCACGCGGAGAATTTCGAATACGAACTCCGTCACGGCCTGATCCCGAAGAAAGCCGGCGTAGTCCGTCTATTGGCCTTCACCAATTATGCCAACATGGGTATCTATCGCCAGGCTGTCGCCAACTTTGAAGCAGGCCTCACGCCCATTCCAGAAATCACCAACCATCCCTGGCACATCACCCGCAAGTATGGTTTCGGCATCAACCTCGAGCAGAACCTCACCCGCTACCTGACCGCGTTCACCCGCTTCGGCTGGGATAACGGCAAGACGGAATCTTTCGCTTACACAGAAGTCGATCAGACCTTCGCCGGGGGACTGGGAGCGAGCGGCGCCTGGTGGCATCGCAAGCAGGACCGGGCAGGCATCGCCTTCGTCACCAATGCAATTTGCAAGGATCACCAGACCTATCTCGCCGATGGCGGCCTCGGCTTCCTCCTCGGCGACGGCAAACTAAATTACGGACGCGAAAATATTCTGGAGACCTACTACACAGTCCACGTGTGGCGTGGCATCTACCTCGCGCCCGGCCTGCAACACGTCGCGGACCCCGGCTACAACCGCGACCGCGGGCCAGTGATCGTGCCCTCGTTCCGCGCCCACGTCGAGTTCTAGCAGGCACAGAAACGACTCTGACTTGGATGGTGAAATTGGGCTGGCGCAGCGCTTCCAACGCTGCGATAAGCGTCCCCTGCAGAACGGCTTCAGACGCTGAGGTAACCTGCCAAAGCGGTACCGGCTACCCCTCCACCTTCACGCCTTTCCAAAACGCCACATATCCCTTGATCTGCTTCGCCGCTACCTTCGGTTCTGGATAAAACCAGGCAGCCCCTGCGTTCAGTTTGCCATTGACCTCAACGTCGTAGTAGCTCGCCGTGCCCTTCCACGGACACACCGAATGCGCGTCGCTCGGCTTGAAATATTCCCTGCGAATCGCTTCCGGCGGAAAGTACTGATTGCCCTCGACCTCTACCGTCGCCTTGCTCTCGGCCAGTACCGTGCCTTCCCACATTGCTTTTGCCATAATGCCCATATAGATTCCTATCAGGTTCCACAGGTTCAGAACGTTGTGGGGGCAAGATGCCGGAGGTCGTAACCAAGACGCGTTTCAACGGAAACTCGATGGTCGGCGCGCTGCTGCGCGTCATGGTGTGTTCCCCGCGAACCGCAGGCTGGAACCAGCCGGAGCGCGCCACGCGCTGGGAAGCACTGGGCTTCCAACACGCGCCCGACTTCGTCACCGCACAATCGCAGCATGAAACCCTCCGCCACGAGTTGGAAGCTGCAGGCGCGGAAGTTGTGGAGATGCCTCCCGCCCCGGACCTCTCCCTCGACGCCGTCTACGCCCACGATGCCTCGCTACCCACCGACTACGGTTTGATCATGATGCGTCCAGGCAAGCCGAACCGCATCGCCGAAGCGTCCCACCACGGCCAGTTCTGTGCGACTCTCGACATTCCGACGCTGGGTAGGATCATGCCTCCCGCCACCACCGAAGCGGGAGACATCGTGTGGCTCGACCCTGAAACACTGCTCATCGGCCACGGCTATCGCACCAACGCCGCTGGCATTCAGCAGATGCGCTCTCTTCTTTCGCCGAAAGGCGTGGAGGTCCTTTCCGCGCCCCTGCCTTACGGCCCGGGCCCGTCCGCCTGCCTTCATCTCATGTCGCTGATCAGCCTCCTCGACGAGCACACCGCGCTGGTCGATCTGCCCTGGCTCGCGGTCGAGACGGTTGAACTGCTCAAGTCTCGCGGATTCAACTTCATCGAGATCGACCCCTCCGAGCGCGACACGTTAGCCTGCAACGTTCTGGCGCTCGGCAACAACCGCCTGCTCGCGATCGAAGAAAATCGCAACAGCAATGCCCGTCTGCGCCATGCTGGATTCGACGTCCGCACCTTCCCCGCCAGCGAACTCTGCATCAACGGCAGCGGCGGACCGACGTGTCTAACGCGCCCCCTGCTGCGCGGATGATCATGAACCATGTGATGAGCAAGACCCTGTGGGAACGGGCGACGACTGTGTGGGAACGGGCGCCTCGCCCGTTCAGGCGAGCACAGCGAGACGTCTCCACTCTCGATCTCACCGCAAGCCGCATAATCCACCCAGAACCCATCCCTGATAAAATAATCCTGCATGCTTCTTCCCTTCGTCCGCGAACTCTTCGTGGACGTAGAAAAGCTTCCCGCCTTCGCGCGTGTAGCCTCCCACCTCAAGGAGGGCACGGGGCGTATTCGTGTCTCTGGCCTCACCCCAACTGCGAAAGCCTTGCTGCTCATACTGTTTCAGCGTGCCGCCGGACGCCCGCTGATCTTTGTCGTCAACGACAACCGCGCCGTTGAAGACTTCCTTCCTGTCCTTCGCGGCTTCTGTGAACTCACCGCCGCCTGCGATCCCGACTCGGTCGTCTCTCTGCCGGCGCGTGACGTGCTCCCCTTCCAGAATCTCTCGCCCCACCCCGAACTCCAGGAAGAACGCGCCACTGCCTTGTGGAAGATCGCGACCGGGGCTGCTTCCATCGTGGTCTCGCCGGTTGCCTCCACGGCCATACGCCTGCGGTCGAGCGATTACTACGCAGATCTTGCCCGCACCATCCGCCGCGGCGAATCGTTCGACCTCGAAGCCCTGCTCGCCCACCTCAACACCGTCGGTTACACCGTCACCGACGTGGTCGAAATGCCGGGCCAATACGCCGTCCGCGGCGGCATCCTCGATGTCTACTCTCCCGAGGCCGACCGTCCCCTGCGCATCGAGTTCTTCGGTGACGAAGCCGATTCCATTCGCAAGTTCGATCCCGCTTCCCAGCGCTCCTCCGCGCCGGTCGACGAAGCTCTGCTGCTTCCGCTCACCGAAACCCCGGTCAGCGAACATCTGCTGGGCGCGATTCATACACGCCTCAGCGGCAAGCGAATAGTCGGTTCCGAAGAGATCGTCGAGGCCGCCGTCCGTGCCGGTGGAGTCAACGTTTTCCCCGGCTGGGAGTTTTACACCCCAGTGGCCGGCGCCGACAGCACCCTCTTTGATCTGATTCCCCGGGCTGCGGTTCTTCTGGACGAGACCGATCAGCTTAAACAAGAATTCGACCGCTTCTGGGCCCGCGTCGCCGAAGCTCACGAGCGCAGCGGCGTCGGCAATCTCGTCCGCCCCGAAGATCTCTATCTGCCGCCAGACGATTGGTGGACAAAAACCGCAGCACTCCCCGGCGCTGACATCGAACACCTGGGCATCACCCGTGACCTGAACGAAGACTCAGTCACATTCCTTACCCAGCCCTCGCCGCGCTTTCATGGCGCGGTACCCGCGATCCTTGCGGAAGTCCAGAAGCTCAACGCCGGGGGCAAACGGGTTCTGTTCGGCGTCCCTAACACGGGCGAGGTCGAACGCCTGGCCGATGTTTTCACCGAGTACAACGTCTCCTTCCGCCTGGGAAGCCGCACCCGCGGCGGCGAAAGTTATGCCGACGAAACCAGCTACTTCGCCGGCGAAGTCCTCACCACCACGCTGGCCACGGCCTACATCCCCGACGGCGTGCTGCTGCCCGACGCCAATCTTGCCATCTTCGGCGCGCGCGATCTGTTCGACGAATCCGAATCGGTTGCCTCGCGTCCCCAGCGATCAAAATCCAAAGTCTCCGCCTTCCTCTCCGACTTCCGCGATCTGCAGGTCGGCGATTACGTTGTGCACGTCGAGCACGGTATCGGCCAGTATCAAGGTCTAAAGGAAATCAACCACGGCGATGGCCCTGCCGAGTTCATGCTGCTTGAATTCGCCGAAGCCGCCCGCCTCTATGTTCCGCTCACCCGCCTCGATCTGGTGCAGAAATATCGCTCCTCCGAAGGTGCCAAGCCGGCCTTGAGTCATCTCGGCACACAGTCGTGGGCAAAAACGAAATCGCGCGTGCGTAAAGCCATGAAAGACATGGCCGACGAACTCCTCAAACTTTACGCCGAGCGCAAAACCGCCGTGGGCCACGCCTTCCCTCCCGGCAACGAATGGTTCCGTGAGTTCGAAGACGCTTTCGAATTCAGCGAAACCGAAGACCAGGCCCAGGCCATCAAAGACGTAATTCGCGACATGGAGTCCTCTCAGCCCATGGACCGCCTACTCTGCGGCGACGTCGGCTACGGCAAAACCGAAGTCGCCATGCGCGCCGCCTTCAAGGCCATCAACGACAACAAGCAGGTCGCTGTGCTGGCGCCGACCACGGTCTTGGCCTTCCAGCACTACGAAACTTTCAAGCAGCGCTTCGCTCCCTTCCCGGTCACCATCGAGATGATCAGCCGTTTCCGCACCCCGAAGCAGCAAAAAGAGATCCTGCAAAAGACGGAAGCCGGTAAAATCGATGTCCTCATCGGCACTCACCGCATTCTTTCAAAGGACATCAAGTTCTCCGATCTCGGCCTGCTCATCGTCGACGAAGAACAGCGCTTCGGCGTCCGTCACAAAGAGCGCATCAAGCAAATGCGCAAACAAGTGGACGTGCTCACCATGTCAGCCACGCCCATCCCGCGCACTCTCCACATGTCGCTGGTCGGCCTGCGCGACATGAGCGTGATCGAAACTCCGCCCAAAGATCGCATGGCGATCCAGACGGTAGTCGCCAGTTGGGATGAAAAATTAATCCAGTCGGCGGTTGAACAAGAACTCGACCGCGGCGGCCAGGTCTACTTCGTGCACAACCGCGTCGACACCATCTGGGAGATCGCCGCCAAGCTTCAAGCGCTGGTCCCCCCGGCGCGCATCATCGTTGGCCACGGACAAATGTCGGAAGGCGAACTCGAGAAAGTGATGCTGAAATTCATGCATCACGAAGCCGACATTCTGGTTTCGACCACGATCATCGAGAACGGTCTCGACATCCCGCTCTGCAACACCATTCTGATCAACCGTGCCGACCGCCTCGGTCTCTCCGAGCTTTACCAGCTACGCGGACGAGTAGGCCGCTCCAGCCGTCGCGCCTACGCCTATCTAATGCTCCCGCCAGAAATCGAACTCACGCCCATCGCGCGGCGCCGCCTCGCCGCCCTGAAAGAATTTTCCGACCTCGGCGCAGGATTCAAAATCGCCGCCCTTGACCTCGAG
>Ga0210406_10006517_pt1 | contig 12095 bp, 14 predicted proteins | sample IncBWC30MmetaG_FD_155454 | JGI IMG/M metagenome (GOLD analysis project Ga0210406, IMG submission 155454) | Forest soil microbial communities from Barre Woods Harvard Forest LTER site, Petersham, Massachusetts, United States - Inc-BW-C-30-M | ecosystem: Environmental > Terrestrial > Soil >...
GCTGGATCCGCGGTCGGGCCGGGTAATGAATGCAAACCTCGCCGAGTACCATGTGCTGGTTAACGCCGACGTGCCGTCGCTCGAGGCCATCCTGGTCGAGGAGGCCGACCCCTATGTGAATGCGCTGGGTATCAAAGGCGTCGGCGAGATCGGCATTACCGGCACGGCGGGGGCGATCGCCAATGCCGTGTGGCACGCGACAGGGGTTCGCATTCGCCGCTTTCCGATCGCCATCGAGCAGTTGATCGGAGCGGGAGCGGCCTAGGAAAATGCGATCTGCCAGCCCGGGAAGCAGCCCGAAACATCGTTTGTGGGCCGAACAATTTGCCGGCCGCAAAATTGCCATAACCGCGTGATATGACACACGTCATGATCGCATTGATTTTCGACCTCGGCGTCGGGCTGGCGACATTTGCCGCCTTGGCTGCTGCATTTTTCAGGAAGCCAGGGGCGGCGTTGCGGGCTCGTAACCGGGCTTGGGGCTCGGTCGTTGCCATTCCCTGCTGCTTCCCTGCTGGACCCCGTGGCAGGGACATGTTCTTCCCTGCCGGCCGGGCCAGAGATTTGACACAAGCGATTGATTACGCTCGCGATTATCGACAAAATCGGGCCGATTTCGGCGCTGAAACAAAAATTCTCCCTGATCTCAGGGAGGCGAGAGCCCCCGCCCGGCTCGGGATCATGCCGAGCCGGGCGTGCCGAGGACGGGGTCGAGGGCCTCCCATCCTCGCCTCCCCGGGGGCGAGGTCAGTGGGACTCCGTCGCCGTCGTCGGGTCGATCATGCGGCGGACCTCGGTGACCTTGTTCGCCGGAAAGCCGCTCAGCCGGGCGTGCTCGTGAATGATCGCCTCGTCGTTGGCAAGGTAGACGCAAAAGGTCTTATCGGCAGCGACGTAGCTCTCGACCCATTGGATGTCGGGACCGAGCTCCTTCAAGGTCGCGTTCGACTTTTGCGCCGCCTCGCGCAGAGCCTGCCGTTCGGCGCTGCCGATCGCCGGCAGCTCGCGTTCGATGATGAACTTGCGCATGGCTTTTCCTTCCAGAGAAGCAGCCATGCTATCGTTGTCGCGTTGCTTGCGACAGCCAAAATCTCGGGCGGGCTAGGCGGCGTCTCGCCTCACGGCTTCGCTCGGCCGGTTGGATCCGGAACGGAGCGCCACCGCATCGACGACGCACTGCAAGTCTGCGAACCGGAAGGGCTTGTCGAGGAGGGGTGTCGGGCGTTCCCGGTCCCCTTGACCGGGTTGAAATTCGCGGCCGGTCAGAGTGATCGTCGGAACCCCGCGTGCCGCACAATCGTCGCTCAGCCGCGAGCCTTCGCCGCTGCGCAGCACCAGATCGGTCAGCACGACGTCGATCGATCCGATCGCCAGGAACGCGGTTGCTTCGGTGCTGTCTGCACACACGGTCACGTCATGACCGAAATCGTTCAGGATGCCGGCAATGAACTCGCGAATTGATCGATCCGACTCTGCGACAAGGATCTGCGCCATGGGCGGCTCTGATCTGATAGAAAACCCGGTCGAGATGCCATCGAACCGCATATGGCTTAACAACGGGTGAAGACCATCGCCGTGCGCGGAGAGGGCGGGAAGCAGGAGACCAGGATGCAGCTCTCGGTCACCAAGAGCGGTGGTGCGTGCGGTGCGGAGATCGCCTTCGATCTCGCGCGCGACATCGACGATGCGAGGTTTCGCGATATCGAGCGCGCCTTTCACGACAACATCGTCGTCGTCTTTCGCGGGCAGCAGCTGTCAAATGAGCGGCATATCGAATTCAGCCGCCGGTTCGGCGAGCTGGAGATTCACATCGTCGAGAAATACTTGCTCCCCGGCTTTCCCGAGATCCTGCTGATCTCGAACATCCGTGACGAGCGCGGCGAGCATATCGGGCTGGCCGATGCCGGCTTCACCTGGCATTCCGACACCTCCTATCGGTGCCGCCCGAGCCGCTGCTCGCTGCTTTATGCGAAGGAGGTGCCGCAGCGCGACGGCCAGCCGCTCGGCGACACCGTGTTCGCCAACACTATCGCCGCCTACCAGGCGCTCCCGGAGAGCATGAAGCGGCACCTCGCGGGCCTCAAAGCGATCCACCGCTACGCCGCGCGTCGTCGCGTCGCCGACAGCCCGCGCCCAAAGCTCACCCAGGCGCAGCTCGAAGAGACCCCCGACATTGCCCATCCGATCGTCCGCACCCACCCGTACACCGGGCGGAAGGCGCTTTACGTCACCGCCGGCGAATGTGTCGGCATCGAAGGCATGCCCGAGGACGAGGCGGTCGATCTGATCGCCGAACTCGACGCCCACTGCGTGCGCCCCGAGTTTCTCTACCGGCACAAATGGCAGGTCGGCGATCTGCTGATGTGGGACAACACGAGTGCGATGCACCTGGCGATTTGCGATTACGCCTTGCCGGAGCGGCGCCTGATGCACCGTACCACCGTCATCGGAACGGTTCCGTTCTAGGCGTGCGGTTCCTCGAGCATCGGTGCCGCTCAGAAATACGGCGCGAGATTGGCGCGGATGCGGGCGAGAACCGGGACCTCGGGCGGGGGAACGACAAAGCGTTCCCCGGTGATGGTCTCGTACACGTCGATATAGATCCGCGCGGCCTCGAGAATAACCTCTCGCGGGATCGCCGGGATCGGGTCGCGATAAGGATCGCAACGCTCGCTCACCCAGCGGCGCACGAAGTCCTTGTCGAGGCTCTCCGGCGGCCGGCCCGCGGCGAAGCGCTGCTCGTAGCTGTCGGCGAGCCAGTAGCGGCTGCTGTCCGGAGTATGGACCTCGTCGGCGAGAATAATCCGGCCCGCCGCATCGAAGCCGAATTCGTATTTTGTGTCGACCAGGATTAGACCGCGTTCCGCTGCGATCTCGCGCCCGCGTGCGAACAGCCCGAGCGCCAGCTCCGCAGTCATTCGCCATTGCTGATGGGTCAGCAGGCCCCGCCGGGTGATTTCGTCCGGCGTCAGCGGTTCGTCGTGCTCGCCGTCGAAGGCCTTGGTCGTCGGGGTGATGATCGTCACGGGCAGTTTCTGGTGTTCGCGCAGCCCTTCGGGAAAGCGGATGCCGTAGATTTCGCGGCTGCCTCCCCGGTACATCGGCCAGATCGATGTCTCGGTCGTTCCGGTCAGGTAATCGCGGACGACGATCTCGACCGGCAAGATCGCGAGCCGGCGGCAGACGAGGACATTGGGATCGGGATAATCGAGGACGTGATTGGGGCAGATATCGTTTGTCGCATCGAACCAGAACCGCGCGATCTGGGTAAGCACTTGCCCCTTGAACGGGATCGCCGTGATGATGCGGTCGAAGGCGCTCAGCCGGTCGGTGGCGATGATGACCCGGCGCCCATCCTCAAGATCGTAATTGTCGCGAACCTTACCCCGGTAGTGGTTAGGCAATTCCGGGATCGTCCCATGGGACAAGATACTATCGAGATGCGCAGCAAGCGCTTCCCGGTCCAACACCTGCAGCGCCCGTAGGTGTTAGCGGTGTCCGCCGCCGCCGTGAAAGCCCCCGCCGTGAAAGCCCCCGCCGTGAAAGCCCCCGGCGAAACCGCGTCCCCCGAAACCGCGTCCCCCGAAACCGCGACCACCCCACCAACCGCCGCCCCAGCCCCAGCCCCAATACGGGTAACCGTAGGCGTAATAGGGATAGTAATACGGGTAATACGGGTAGGCCGCAGGATAACCATAGCCCGGGTAGGCGGCCGGATAGCCATATCCATAACCGGCCCCATAGCCTGGGTAGTACTGCGCCGCAGCCAGCTGCGGCGTTGCGACTGTGGCGGCCGCAGCGGTCGCTACGACGGCCCCGGACAAGAGGGCGCGCCGGAGCCGGCTCTGCTTGGCGGGAACGGACATGGCTACCTCCAATCGGTCAGGCCGAAAACCCGACGAAACAACGTGATATATGGCGACGCCATTCCGAGGCAACAACGCCGCGGCCAGCCTTGCCGAAAGAGCTAACATGCAAAATTGGAGGGATTATGGCATCCGCGGTAGCAGGCGAATCATCGCAGAACACCTCGCCGAGACTGCCGCCGGGGATGCCGCTGATACGCATAATGGCAATGCCGGCGGACGCCAACCCGAACGGTGACATTTTCGGTGGATGGCTGCTCTCGCAAATGGATCTCGCCGGCGGCAGCCTGGCGGCCCAGCGGGCCCGCGGACGGTGCGCGACCGTGGCGGTCGACGGCATGGTGTTTCACGAGCCGGTCTTTGTCGGGGACGAGGTCAGATGTTACGGCGAACTGGTGAAGACCGGGCGCACATCGATGACCGTGCGAATCGAAGCGTGGCGGCGCCACCTGCCCTCCGACGAGGCGCGCAAGGTGACCGAGGCGATCTTCACCTATGTGGCTATCGGCAAAGCCGTCGTCCGCGCCGGCTGCCGCCGGCGGTCGCGCCGGCTGCCGGCTCGATCTGCCCGAGGGTGCATTGGCCTGGCGCTTTGTCCGGTTGCCAGCGCAAAAAAGGGTGCCGTGGCGGAGCCGTCCGCCGCTGACGTGATCGTAACGGACTTCGACCACCAATTCGGGACGCAAGGGCTGCCCACTCAGCGGAGCGTTCGGTGCTCCACCGGGGCCCTCCCGGCGCATTGCCGGTAAATCCCGGCGGCATGATCAGGCCTTCGAGCTGGCGGGTCAGCGCCTCGCGGTCGAGATCGTGTAGTGTCGCAGTAAACCCGACATGATCGAGCTTGCCTTCTTTGTTGCAGAGCCCGAGCAACAGAGACCCGACGAGGCGCGAATTCGCCGCGTGGCGGAAGCCTCCAACCACGCAATCCGCGGTCCGCCGCTTCTTAACCTTGAGCATGGCTCGCTCGCCGGGCCGATAGACGTCCTCGTCCAGTGCGCCGCAGCTCGCATCGAGCCAGCCCCGCGCCTCCACGATATTGCGCGTGTAGGGTGACAGCCTTACGGGGTATTCGCGGCGAATAGATTGGAAAAAGGCGTCGAGAGCCGATCGGCGCTGTATCAGCGGTGTCTGCAAAAGGCTTTCACCATCGGGCGCCGCGAGCAGGTCGAACAGGATCAAGACAGCCGGAATTTCGGCGGCGAGCTTCTTGATGCGGCTTTCCGCCGCGTGCAGCCGCATCTGCAACGCCTCGAACGAGAATGTCTCGCCGACCGGGATCGCGAGCTCACCGTCGAGGACAAAGCGGCTTACCTGAAATCCACGCAAGGCTGCTGACATCTCGGGGAAGTAGCGGGCCAGCGGCTTGCCCGATTTGGCGCGCAGCTCCACCTCGTTTCCGGCACGGAAGGCTAGGCAGCGGAACCTGTCCCACTTGGGTTCGAATTGCCAGCCCGGGCCCCCGGCAACTCCTCGACGAGTTGCGCCTCCATCGGCGGCAAATCCACCGGCAATGGGAATTCCGTTACCTCGGCGCCGGTGTTTGTCATTACGGCACCGAAGCAGGCTCGATCAGCGAGGGGTCTTTGTTGCTGACGTTCCCCACTCGCCTGTCGACCGGCCATACGATCATGTCATCGGCCATGTCGTCGGCGGGGTAGGGTCTGAGGAATGATTTCAGTTCCTCCAGGTCAGCCGCCCGCTCGCCGAGCCAAGCCGGCCAATGATCTGGGGCAAGAATGACGGGCATGCGGTCATGCAATTCGGCTAGGAGCTCGTTCGGCGAAGTCGTGACGATCGCGAAGCTGCGCACTCTCTCCCCGGCCGGCGAGCGCCATCAGTCGCCGACCGGCAAGCCCCACGGCATAGGGTTGCCGTTCTTTGCTGAGCTTCTTCCATTCGTAGAAGCAGTCGAAGGGAACCAGGCAGCGCCGACGGGCGAAGGCCTCGCGAAAGGCCGGCTTCGTATCGATCCCCTCCGCCTTGGCATTGATGTTGGCAAAGCCGACTTTGATGTCCTTCGCCCAGAACGGCACGAGCCCCCAGCGCGTCACATCGAGGCTACGCTGCCCCGCCCTCGCGTCGTAACGAATGACGGGCAGGTCCTCCGTCGGCGCGGCGTTCCAATTGGCGGCTATGTTGGGGGTCGGCCGCTCTGGCGGGATCGAAAAGACAAGCTTGATCTCGCTGACGTCGGAGGAGAGACGGGCGCGGCCACACATGAGACTTAAATGGCTCGCCCGCCGATGCCAGCAATGCTCCGGTGTAGGTTAACCTCCGCTTCACGATCCCAGCCGGCTTCGCTATCGTTCTTTAAGCATTCTGGGGAAGAGCGAATGACGACGGCGGACGACACCTATGACTTCATCGTCACCGGCGCCGGATCGGCGGGTTGCGCCGTGGCCGGGCGGCTTAGCGAATCGGGCCGCTGGCGCGTGCTGCTGCTCGAAGCCGGCGGGCGCGACAGCAACCCGTGGATCCACATCCCGCTCGGCTACACCAAGACCTTCACCAACCCGCGGGTCAACTGGATGTTCGAGAGCGAGCCTGAGAAGGAGCTCAACAATCGAACCCTCTACCAACCGCGCGGCAAGGTGCTAGGCGGCACCAGCTCGATCAACGGCATGGTCTATATGCGTGGCACCTCGACCGATTACGACGGCTGGCGCCAGCGCGGCTGCGAGGGTTGGGACTGGGATTCGGTGCTGCCCTTTTTCAAGAAGGCCGAGGACCAGGAGCGCGGTGCCGACGAGTTTCACGGCGTCGGCGGGCCACTGCACGTCTCCAACCCGGTGCGCTCGCCGCTCGGTGACGCCATGGTCGCCGCTTCTATCGAGGCCGGCATCCCGGCCAACCCCGACTTCAACGGAGCCCGGCAGGAGGGTGTCGGGTATTACCAGACGACGACCACCAACCGGCGGCGCTGGAGCTCGGCGCGGGCCTATCTGGGCGCGGCGCGCGGCCGTCAGAACCTGACCGTCGAGACCAATGCGCACGCCACCCGGATCCTGTTGGAGGCAGGCCGCGCGGTCGGGGTCGAATATCATACGCCGGGTGGGCGTAAGACCGCATGGGCGCGCGATGAGATCGTCGTTTCCGGCGGGGTCTACGGCTCGCCGCAATTGTTGCAGCTGTCCGGGCTCGGCCCGGCCGATCTCTTGGGCGAGTTCGGGGTTCCGGTGGTCCGCGACATGCCCGGAGTGGGCAAGAACCTCCACGACCACTTCAATACCTACCTGGTGTTCCGCTGCCCGCAGAAGGTCACCGTCAACGACATGGCGATGAGCCCGGCATTGAAGCTCAAAGCGGCGGTGCAATACGCGGTCAGCCGCTCCGGCCATCTCTCGAACGCCGGGATCTATGCCGGCGCCCTGGTCCGCACCGATCCGCGCCTCGAAGAGCCCGATCTGCAGATCAACATGTCGGGTTGGAGCGCCCTCGAGCGACTGCGCACCGGGATCAAACCGCACCCGTTTTCCGCCTTCACCTTCAGCCCGGTGCATCTGCGCCCCGATGGCCGCGGTTGGGTGCGCCTCAAGAGCCCCGACCCGCTCGCCCCGCCGGCGATCCAGTTCAACTTTCTCGCCAGCGACTACGATTTCCAGGCGCTGATCTATGGCATGAAGCTCAGCCGCAAGATCGCCGGACAGCCGGCATTGAAGCCGTTCGTCGGCGAGGAGGTGCTGCCCGGTCCCGAATGCCAGAGCGAAGACGAGATGATCGAGGAGATCCGGGTACGTGGCGTCTCCAACTTGCACCCGGTCGGCACCTGCCGGATGGGGCGCGAAGTCGACGCGGTCGTCGATCCGCGGCTGCGCGTCCACGGGGTCGAACGGCTGCGTGTCGCCGACGCCTCGATTATGCCGCAGGTTCCTGGCGGCAACACCAACGCACCCTCGATCATGATCGGCGAGAAATGCGCCGCGATGATACTGGAAGACGCCACGGTGGCTTAGAGGCCCTCTCCAAACTCGCTGCGGCTGCCAAAATCGGTGTCGCCGGTAATCACCAGCTCATGCCAGCTCGTCGAGCAGCGCCTAGCGCCCTTTCTGCCGGCCCTGCCTTGATTGGAGCGAGCGACGCACGCATTTGGCGGGAGCCGTCGGGGTCACCCTGGCGGCCCGCTGGTTCGAGTTCGGCTGGATCACCCGCCTGCGCGACACTCGCGCGGTGCTGATCACCGACAACGGAAAGTGCGGGTTCGGCGAGACGTTCGGGATCGAGCTGGCGGCCTGAGCCTTGCGCCCCGCGGGCGAATTGTGGCCCGATCGGCGAAGCGAGCGAGGAGGGGAGGCGGGGATGCGGGTATTCGGGACGTTGCCGCAGGATGATTTGCGCCAGGTCCGGGCGATGGCTCGGGCGATCGAGGCAGAGGGTTATGACGGCGTCGTCGCGATGGAAAACAAGCACGACCCGTTTCTGGCTTTGGCCGTGGCCGGGAGTGCGACCGAGCGGATCGAGTTGCATACCGGTGTCGCGATCGCCTTCGCCCGCACGCCGATGGCGGTCGCCAATGTCGGCTGGGACCTCGCCGGCGCCACCGGTGGGCGGTTCGTGATCGGCCTGGGCTCGCAGGTGCGGGCACATAACGAGCGGCGCTTCTCGGTGCCATGGACGCCGCCTGCGCCGCGCATGCGCGAATACGTCCAGGTGTTGCGCGCGATCTGGCGGTGCTGGAAGACCGGCGAGAAGCCGGCCTTCGAAGGCCAGCACTACCGGTTCACATTGATGACGCCCAACTTCGCACCCGAGCCAATCGCGGCGCCGCCGCCCGCGGTGATGATCGCCGCCGTTGGCCCGGCGATGCTCAAAGTCGCGGCCGAGGAATGCGACGGCGTCAAACTGCACGGCTTCTGCACCCGCCAATACCTGACGGACGAGATCATGCCGCGGATCGCGGCCGGTCTCGCCAAGGCCGGCCGCGGGCGGGCGCAGTACGAGATTTCGGGCGGCGGTTTTCTCGCCACCGGACCCGACGACGCCTCGGTCGCGCGCCGCTTCGAATGGGTACGCCAGCGCGTGGCTTTCTATGGCTCGACACCGGCCTATTACCCGGTGCTGGCGGCGCACGGGCTCGAGGATCTCGGCCACAAGCTCAATGCGCTGACCCGGCAGGGACGGTGGAGCGAGATGGCGCAGGAGGTGCCGGACGATGTCGCCCATCTCTTCGCTGCGGTCGGCCGTCATGATCAGATCGTCTCGGCGATCGACCGGCGTTTCGGCGGTCTCGTCGACGCCCTCACTTTGCGCGGCGATGGCGTCGGCGAGGTCCCGCCCGACCTCGTCCAGGATATCCGCCGACTGCCGCACGCCTTCCGCACCTTCGGGCAGGCGGCTTGATCAGCCGAACAATTGGATCGAGCCGTCGAGCGCCATAAGGCCGGTTTCGATCGTCAGTCCGGGTTGGCGCTTGCCGACCTCGCTGCGGAGCTCGGCGAGCACTTTGCGGTGGGTCTCGGTCTCAATCTGCGGATCGGCGATGCTCGCCGCCCCATAGGCGATCTCGGCGGCACCGCAATCGCGGTGATCGATCGCGATGAGCCGTTTGATGTGGTGCAATTGCACGGTTGTGGCGAGGTTGTCCCAGAATGCCGGCCGCCACACCTCGAACTTGGGTGCGACGACCGCGATCGCCGCACCGGCAATGACGAGCTGGCTGTATTGCCCGGTCAAGCCGCGCTGGTCCATGTATTTGTAGACTGGCGTGACCATGCGCGGATCGATGCAGGAGAGCAGCATCGCATCGTAATCGCCTTCGGCCGCCAAACTCAGGGAGGGCGACAGGGCCAGAAGCCCAGCACTCCCCGCCAGCTGGAAGAAATGCCGCCGGTCGAGCCGCCGAGTGCTGCAGCACGCGCCGCCCCCGCCAGGGAGCTCAGGGAGCGCTCCGCCCCCTCGAACCTCCCTGTTATGCAGGGAGACTGAGGGAGAAAAATCGCCTCGATCTCCGAAATTGATCGCGTCCATGGTTATTATCCCCGTGATATCATATGCTTACGAAAGTGATCCGGCGCCGGCCGCCAAGCTTGGCAGGGAGGCAGCAGGGAGGGAGCAGGGAGAGGGATGAAGCGAGGCGCCGCTCCGCCATCCTGACCCCATTCATACACCGCGATCTTGACCTCAAGAAGGCGAAGTGATCGGCGCCCAACCAACTCCGTCGCGAGCCACCCCATCATTTCACGGTCACGGCGACTTCGGCACGTGGCCCTTTATCGCGTTGGCGCAAGCGCCAAATGTGATCGACCCCTGGCGGTCGGCCGGGAGACGCCCGCGAACCCGCTCCTTTAATTCTGCAATAGCATCCGCTTCCATCAGGTCGAGCGTCGGCCGCACGCCCGCCGTAGCTGTGCTCACTTTCCAGAAATTGTCGAAACTGTCGAAGCTGCGTCGCACCGGGATCGCGCGGGTCTCGATCCCCTCCAGTCCCGCATCCGTCCACAGGCCGTGCAGCGCCTCCATGCGGGAAGCGTGGACGCTGGGCGGAAGCGCTGGCGTGAGGCCCAGGGCGCGCATTTCGCTGCGGATCGGCTCCATGGGATCTCCGCCGCCGAGCGTGTCCCACACATAGGCCGCGACGAGACCGCAGGGACGAACCACCCGTGTCATTTCCCCGACGCCTTTGGCTGGGTCGGGCACGAAGTGGATCACCAGCGCCATGACAGCGGCATCGAACCGGTCGGCTTCGAAGGGCAACACCATGGCGTCCCCCTGCAGAAATACCGCGCCTGCTGCCCCTGGCCGGGTGCGCGCGAAGGCGAGCTGCGCCTCGGACGGATCGATGCCTCGCGCTTCGACCGGCGCGCAGCGCTGGATGAGCTGCTCGGTGAAAGCCCCGCTGCCGCAGCCCACGTCGATCCACCGCTGGCCCGTGGCGGGCGACAGCCAATCGAGGAAGACCGGCCCGACGAGCTGGCTCCAGGCGCCCATCATGCGTTCGTAGGCTGCGCCATCATCGAACCGGATGGGTTGCTGGATCATTGGCATCGCCCTCCGTTGATCACAGGCTTTTACTGCCGTGAGAAATTGATCCGAAAGATGGCGGGGCGCCAGGAACTTCACGCCGCCTGGGCGGTAGGGGCGGCTTCGGGTTGTCGCCGGACTTTCGGGCGAGGACGTGAAACGTAGAAGTGTTCCGAAGTTCAAGACTTTGGGTTCAAAACCAAGGCGCTGATATGATTGTGCTTTTTACGCGCCTGCGGGTGCTGATCGATATCGCTGACGGGCGGCTGTCAGTCGCCGCTGCGACGGCGCTGATCCGGGTTGGACGAAGACAGATCCACCGGCTGCTGGATGCGTTCCGAGCTGGTGGTCCAGAGGGTCTGATCTCCCGGAAACGCGGCAGGCCGAGCAACCGGGCTCCGGGTACGGGGTTTCGCGAGACCGTGCTGTCGATTGTGCGCGAGCGCTACGCCGATTTTGGTCCGAGATGGATGGCCATGACAGACGTAACGGCAGAAATGCCATTGTCGCAATTGTATGCCACATCAACCCGGATTTGTCAATCTGGAACGCCGATTTCAAACCGAGAGAGTGCCGCGAAGCTGATGGGCTCTTCGATCTCAGCTCATGGAAGTAGTCAGTCGAGGCGGCGGCGGTAAGCGGCAAGCGCGACCGCTGCGGCCACGAGCCCGAAAAATCCGATCGGCCATATCTCGTGGACGACGATGGAACCATCTTGGCCCTTCAATAAGGCCGCCCGTGCGGCGCGAACAAAGTGCGTCAATGGCAGCACCTCGCCAAGCGCCTGCGTCCAGCTCGGCATCCCCTGAAACGGGAACATAAAGCCCGACAACAGCATCGACGGGAGATAGAAGAACACGGCCCCCTGCATCGCCTGCACCGAGCTTTCGGCAATCGCCGGGAAGAAAGCCGGCTTCCGTTCGCTCGGCGATGGCATGGACCGACACGACAACCGCACACGGCGTTTGATGCCGACCTTGCTCGGCGGGCTGGCCGAGTTCGAGCGCGATCCGATCCGCGTCCGCACCGGCGAGGGACGGGAGCGAGCGAAGGCGAGCGGGCAAAGTCTCGGCCGCAAGCCCATGCTCACCTCGCGCCGGCAGCGGGAGCCGATCCCGCGCGGTGACCGGGGCGAGCCATTGGGCAGCATCGCCCGCAGCTACAACATCAGCCCGAGCACGATTTCCGGGCTCGCAGCCTAGATTTCGTGTCCGTGCCTGCTAAGCAATCACGCGGCCGGTGAAGTATTCCGCACCACCAGCCGACCCACAA
>Ga0210406_10006518_pt1 | contig 12095 bp, 4 predicted proteins | sample IncBWC30MmetaG_FD_155454 | JGI IMG/M metagenome (GOLD analysis project Ga0210406, IMG submission 155454) | Forest soil microbial communities from Barre Woods Harvard Forest LTER site, Petersham, Massachusetts, United States - Inc-BW-C-30-M | ecosystem: Environmental > Terrestrial > Soil >...
CGTGCAGTGATTTTAACTATGGCCATGAACTTCCTCTCCTCAACCCCGGCGGGCTGCGCCGTGGGTCCATTGTAGCGGAGTCCGGCGGATGTTCACGCTACGGAACCAATCGCCGGGAAACACGTATCTACCTGCAACCCGCCTTGTCCGGAAGCGGACAGCGAGGTGCATCGCTGGACAACCCTCGCATGCGGTGACGCCTAACTTGCTGAAAGCAAGCGGCTCAGCATGGTGGCTGCCGTGCAAAGACAGATGTGGGGAGTCTCGCTCGATTCAATTTGAACCTCTCACGCGGAGATGATCGATGCTCCAGGACCTGCGTTACGCGCTACGACAACTGAAGAAGAACCCTGGGTTCGCGACCATTGCGGTGCTGACGCTCGCGCTGGGCATTGGCGCGGTCACTACGGTGTTCACCTGGGCCAACGCGGTGTTGTTCAACCCCTGGCCCCAGGTGCGCCAGGCCCGAGAGATTCGCTCGCTCGATGCCAGCGTCCACGGCGACCGCGGCTATACGCTGCACTACAACCAGCTTCTCTATCTTCGTGAGCACCATCAGGGATTCGCCGATACCACCGCGCACGAGATGTTTCCGGTCGATCTTGCGAGCGGTGGCGCGCGTCCAGAGAGGTACTGGGCCGGAATCGTAGCGAGTAACTATTTTCAGATGCTCGGCGTGACACCAGCCCTGGGACGCACCTTCGCAATCCACGACGACCGGGCTTACGGCTCGGCCCCGGAAGTGGTGATCAGCTACGACCTGTGGCACTCGCGGTTTAACAGCGATCCCGGCGTCCTGGGACGGAGCATCAGCGTTAACCGGCAGCCTCTCACGGTGATTGGAGTCGCTCCGGAAGGCTTCGTCGGAATCTATGGCGGCCTCGGGCAGTCGCTTTGGGTACCGTTCAGCGAGCTTTCTGCCCTCACCCAGGGCAAGCCCGATCCGCTGATAGCCAACAATTTCGGACTGGAAGTTGCGGCCCGGCTGCGTCCCGGTGTGACGGACCAGCAGGCCTCCGCCGAGCTTCACAGCCTGGCGCATCAATTCGCGGCGCAACAGAAATCTGCATACTTCACGGCCTGGGACATTTTCATGTCCGACCCCGGGCACATGTCTCGAGGCCTCTTCGGGAACGTAAGCGAGATCATTCCGATTCTGTTTGGCGCCGCGGGGTTATTGCTTGCGCTGGTCTACGTGAACGTGGCGGTGCTGTTGATTCAACGCAGTTCCCGGCGCACGCGCGAACTGGCGGTACGCACGTCGCTCGGAGCCAGCCGGTCGCGATTGCTTCGCCAACTATTGACGGAGACGGCTGTCATTGCAGCGCTGGCCGGTGTGGCGGGCTGGCTGGCGAGTGTGGTATTGGCGCATGGGATGTATGCCCTGCTGCCGAAGACGGGTATGTCGTTTGTGTTTAACTTGCAGCCGGATTTTCGCATCCTGGCCTTTGCCCTTGGCTTGACCGCCATCACGGTACTGGCGTGCGGACTCTTTCCTGCTCGCCAGGTCCTGAAGGTTTCACAAGTCAGCGCTCTCCACGACGGCGCTACCTCGGTTGTGGGTAGCCGCTCTCGCACCAGGCGGAATGCGTTGCTGAGCCTGCAGCTGGGCCTTTGCTTTGTCGTACTGGTTGCCTGTGGATTATTGGTGCGTACCTTGTGGAATGTAGTTCACCGCGACCCGGGCTTCGCTACCGACAACACGCTGGTCGCGTCTATCGACTTGGCTCGTGCCGGATATTCGGAGCAAAAGGGACTCGCCTTTCAGCGAGCGCTGCTGGAGAGACTGCGCACCCTGCCCGGTGTTAGTACCGCCTCGCTCACCAGTTATGTGCCGATGGGTTTAAGCGGCGGCGGCAACGTTCGCGACGTGGCAGTTGCCGGATATACGGCTGCCAAGGACGAGAGCATGAGCATCGTCACTGACTCGGTTGCTCCTGACTACTTCCAGGCGTTGCGCGTCCCGATCCTGCAGGGGCGCGAATTTACTGATGGCGACAACTCTGTGGCACCCTGCGTTGCGATCGTGAACCAGAGCATGGCGCGCAAGTACTGGCCGAAGGGCAACGCTCTAGGCTCGCAGTTTCAAGTAGGCAAACACTCCTGCGAGGTCGTCGGAGTGAATCGCACTTTCATCTATCGCAACGCTACCTACGACACTGGGGACCCTGTCGTCTATCTCTCGATGCTCCAGGACTACCAGGGCTGGTTCTCCGTTGTGCTGCGTGGCACCTCGTCGGACCAGAACCTGCTGCCAGGACTTGACCGCGAGGTTGCCGCACTAGACAGCACGCTGCCGATCAACGATATCGAGACGTTGCACGATCACATTCAGGCTTCCTACTCCGATGCCAAAGTCCCGGCGGAGATGATCGGCGTCTACGGACTCTGCAGCCTTTTGGTTGCGATGCTCGGAGTCTACGCGGGTTTGGCGTACTCGGTGGTGGAACGCACCAGGGAATTCGCGCTCCGGGTTGCGCTGGGAGCAGAGCGGAAGCGCATCTTCGGCATGGTCTTGCGCGAGAGCGGGTGGATCGCATTGGGCGGAATCGGGGTGGGGACGACTGGGGCATTCTTCGCGGTGCGTGTGATGAAGAGCCTCCTGTTTGGAGTCTCTCCGTTTGATCCGGTCACTGCGGTCGCGGCGGTTCTGGTATTGGCTTCCACCGCGGCGTTTGCTGCATGGTTGCCGGCCCGGCGCGCCGCGTCGATTGAACCGATGCAGGCACTGCGCTCGGAGTAGCTACGGATTCCAGGGAGGCTGACTTTGCTTTCGATCGTTCAGGACATTCGATACGCATTCCGGCAACTCGCCAAGTCGCCGGGATTTGCGGTTGTCGCCGTGCTGACTCTTGCCCTCGGCATCGGTGCGAACACCGCTATTTTCTCATTGCTGAACGCTGCGCTGTTGCGCCCTCTACCCTACGAAAAACCCGATCGCCTGGTGCACCTGATGGAAACGCGGACGGCGGGCGTGTGGCAGCAAATGGAATTCTCCTATCCCGACTACCTCGACCTGCGAGGGCAGAACCAGTCGTTCTCGGCGGTCGGAGGATATTCGGGCGCAACCATCAACTACGCTGACCCGGAAAAAGCTGAACAAGTTTTTGCAGCGTTCATCAGCGCGAACTTTCTGGATGTGCTGGGAGTACGGCCGGCGTTGGGACGCAGCTTCCGGCCCGGCGCAGATCTGGCCGACGGCGAGAGAGCGGTCCTGCTGAGTTACTCGGGATGGCGGAAGCGTTTCGGCGGGGACGCCTCAGCGATAGGAAAGACGATGAAGCTGAACGGCGAAGTCTACACAGTCGTGGGAGTCCTTCCCCGCGATTTCCAGTTTGCTCCGGCCCGTTCCGCTGACTTCTGGCTTCCGATCTCGGTTTCGGGCTGGAGGCTGCGGCGAAATGCGCATTGGTTCTTTCCGGTGGCACGGCTGAAACCGGGCGTCACCTACGAGCAAGCCCAAGCCGAGCTCGCGACATTCTCACGTCAGCTGGAGACGCAATATCCAGAGTCCAACAAGGGTGTAGGTATTCAACTCACTTCCCTGCGTGAACAGATGGTAGGAAATGTGCGCCCGATTCTCCTGGTGCTAATGGGCGCGGTGGTGGTGGTTCTGCTGGTCACTTGCTCGAACCTCGCTGCCCTGCAGTTAGCCCGGGCAGTGAAACGAGAAAGGGAGTTCGCCGTGCGGTCGGCGCTGGGTGCCGCGAAATGGCAGACCCTGCGACTGCTGCTTACTGAGAGCGTCATTGTCTCTCTGCTCGGTGGCGCGTTCGGTGTTTCGCTTGCGTATGCTGCGTTGCCCTTGCTCATAGCAGGCATTCCGCAGGACGCGCGGGCCATTTTGCCGTTCCTGCAGAATCTTCAGGTGAATCCAACCGTCCTCGGGTTCTCGGCGGTTGTCGCCATCGGCGTGGGAATCCTGTTCGGAATCGTTCCCGCATGGCATTGCTCTCACCTGCAGCTGCGCAAGTCGTTGCAGGACGGCGCCAGATCGGCGACCGGCAGTGCCCGTCATCGGCTGCGCGATGCGTTGGTGGTCACGCAAGTCGCGTTCGCCCTGGTGCTGCTGGTCGGGGCCGGATTGCTGACCAAGAGCCTGAGGAAGCTAGTCAGCGTCGATCCAGGATTCGAGACTGGGCATCTTCTCACCTTCACCACGTCGCTCCCGCGGGAGCGCTACCCCGACGACGCCCGGCGGATCGAGCTGGCTCGCACTCTGCGCTCGCGGCTCGAAGCACTGCCGGGTGTGAAGTCTGCGGCTGCGATCAGCGACTTGCCGCTGACCAACGCTGGGGGCACTTCAAACTTCGTCCTGGAAGGGCACCGGAATGCGACGGGGGGGGACTTGTGGGAGGCCAACACGCGCGAGGTAAGCCCGAATTATCTGTCGACGATGGGAATTCCACTGTTGGTCGGACGATACCTCGATGAACGCGACGACGCCAAAGCCCCGCATGTCGCGATCATCAACCAGGCGCTCGCCGACCGACTGTTTCCCGGCGGCGACCCGATTGGCAAGCGTATCGATTTCACCTATACCAGTGAACCCGATATCTGGCAGATTGTCGGCGTGGTGGCCGACGAGAACCTTGCGGAGGTCGATCAGAAGCCGAGTCCGGTGATCTATGAGTCGTTGGAGCAGAGCCCGGACTCCAGGCTCGGAGTCGTTTTGAGGACTGCCTCCGATCCGGTCGCCGTCGCCGGGTCGGTGCGCCTCGCCATGCACGACCTGGACACGCAACTTCCAGTCACGGCCCTCGTCACCATGGATGACATCATCGCCGACTCGCCCGCCGTGATGATACGAAAATATCCCGCGTACTTGATCGGGGCATTCGCTTTGCTCGCGCTGGTCCTCGCGGTATTGGGCATCTATGGCTTATTGGCGTATGTCGTCGCCCAGAGGACCCGCGAGATGGGAATCCGGCTCGCGCTCGGTGCGCAGAGAAAAGATGTGCTGTGGCCGGTGATCGTGGATGGTCTCCGGCTCGCGCTTGCCGGTTGTGTAATCGGCTGCCTGGAGGCGGTTTTCGTAGGACGAGCCATGGCGACGTTGCTGTTTCAGGTCAAGGCGATGGATGTAGGCGTCTTCGTCAGCGTGGCAACCCTGCTACTGGCGGTCGCCCTGCTTGCAAGTTACATTCCGGCACGCCGGGCAGCGTCAATCGAGCCCATGCAGGCTTTACGAACCGAGTAGGTGATCTGGAAAGAGGACGAACTCATGATCCACGAACTGCGATACGCGATACGTCAACTGGCCCAATCGCCGGCATTTGCGATAGTGTCGGTGCTGACACTCGCGCTCGGCATCGGCGCCAATCTCGCGGTCTTTTCGGTCACCAACGCGGTGCTGCTGAATCCGAGTGGGATTCCCCATGCCGCCAATCTGGTCGCGCTGCGTGCCCACTACGACAGTCCACCCGACTTAGGCAACATCTCGCTGTCGCCCCCCGATTTTGCGGATGCCGCCGAGGGCAAGGACATCTTCTCGGGCGTTGCCATAATGAACGGCAGCAGCTTCAACTTCAGCCGCGAGAACGCCAATCCCGAACTGATGCAAGGTGCGCGGGTTTCTTCCGGCTACTTCGAGGTGTTCGAGGTGCGCCCTGCCCTCGGTCGAGTCTTTACGCCGGAAGAGGATCAGCCTGGCGCCGGCCTGGTTGCCGTGCTGTCGTATCAGGCCTGGCAAAAGCGGTTCGCAGCGGACCCCAACATCGTTGGCCGTTCCATCATTCTGGATCAGCGCTCGTATCGGGTTATCGGCGTCATGGGTCCGGAATTCAACTGGCCCAATCAGGCAGAGCTTTGGGTTCCGATCGCCCTTCCTCCTGCCCGTTATCATGATCACAACTACCGCTACAACGAGTATCTGTTCGGTGCGGCCCGCCTGCGGCCGGGTGTGACCTTGCAGCAAGCCAACACATACCTGACGATGAAGGCGCAGCAGAACATCGCCTCCGAAGGGAGCAACAGTTACGGACGCATCAGTGGCTGGGGCATGTTCTCCGTGCCGCTGACCGAGTTCATTGGCGGCAATCTGCGCAAGCCCTTATTGATGCTTCTGGCTGCGGTGGGCATGGTGTTGCTCATCGCCTGCGCCAACATCGCCGGGCTGCAGATCGCACGCGCATCGGCCCGGCAGCGTGACCTCGCCGTCCGTATTGCGCTGGGGGCTTCCCGGTGGACACTGATTCGTCAAGCCTTGGTGGAAAGTATCGTGCTAACTGTTGCAGGTCTCGCCTTGGGATTCCTCGTAGCGCTTGCAGCGGCCCCGTTCTTGTTGAAAGGCTTGCCTCCGTCACTGGCCGAGCACTTGCGGCTTTCGTTCGCGGGTCCGGTTTTGTTTTTCGTGGTGATCGTCGCCGTTGTCTGCTCGCTGCTCTGTGGAGTAGTGCCCGCCTGGCATCGCACACAACCCGGCTGGTACAGCGCTCTCCATGAATCCGGTCGTTCCGGCACTGCCGGGCGTGGAGCACATCAAGCGCGTTCTCTGCTCGTGATTGCACAAGTTGCGCTCTCACTTCTGCTGTTGGCTGGGGCCGGTCTCCTCTTCAGCAGTCTCAAGGCCCTGGAAACGGTTGAGACCGGCTTCCAGGTCAGTGGTGTCGCGAGCGCCTATTTCTCGCTGCCCAAAACCGTTTACGCGAAAGATGAGCAACAAGCCGCTTTCATGACTTCGCTCGAGGAGCGCCTGCGTGCGATCCCAGGAGTGCAGTCCGCGGCTCTCATCGATGCCATTCCCTTCAGCAACAACGGCGGCTCGGCCAGCTTCTCCATCCAGGGACAGGCCAGATCACCGAACGCCCCTCCGCCGCACGGCAACATTCATTTGATCTCGCCGGGATTCTTTAGCACGCTGCGTATTCCCTTCGTGCAAGGCCGCGACTTCAGCGACGAAGATCGCAAGACCACCGAGCAGGTTGCCATCGTCGATGAGGTGCTGGCTCATCAGTACTGGCCCGGCCAGGATGCGATCGGTCAGCACATCTCCATCAACGATCCCAACAAAGGCCCGTGGATTACAATCGTCGGCCTGGTTCAGCATTCACGCGAGAATTCTCTCGAAGGCGACACCAACGAAGGCACATACTTCCTCCCCATCGCGCAGGTCCCCAACGACACCGCCGGTATTCTTGTCCGCAGCTCGCGGCCGGCGGACGGACTGACTACTGACCTGGCATCCGCCGTTCGCGCGGGCGACTCCAGCGTTCCGATCTATGACGTAAAGAGCATGGAGCAGCGCGTGAATGAGTCTTTGGTCGGGCGTAAGTTCGTGGTTATGCTGCTCGGCACGTTTGCCGCCCTGGCATTGTTGCTGGCGGCGCTCGGACTTTACGGCATCATCAGCTACTCCGTACGCCTCCGCACTCGCGAACTTGGGATGCGGATGGCCCTGGGCGCCCAACGTGGCACGGTGTTGAAACTGGTACTGATGCAAGGATTGCGCCTCGCGGCGATTGGCATTGTCGTGGGCGTCGTATTCGCCGCTTTCCTCGGCCGCTTATTCACCAGCCTGCTTTTCCGAGTCAGTATGCTGCATGTCCTGCCCTGGCTTTGTGCGGCTGCGCTGCTGATAAGCGTAGTCCTGGTGGCCAGTTTTCTGCCCGCGCGCCGTGCGGCTTCCATTGAACCGATGCAAGCACTAAGGACGGAATAGATCGACCGTACAAGGAACTTAGTAATGAATACGATTCTTCAGGAAATCCGTTTGGGCCTGCGGCAAATGCGCAAGGCTCCGGCTTTCACGATTGTCGCGGTGCTCACGCTGGCACTGGGAATCGGCGCCAATACCGCCGTCTTCACCCTGCTGGACCAGGCTTTGCTGCGGTCGCTACCCGTCAGGCATCCTGAGGAACTAGTTCGCCTGCATTGGACCGGCGATGCGCCCGGCCACTTCAACTCCTACGGTGGCGACGACAACGACTATTTCTCTTATCCGATGTACCGCGACTTGCGTGACAACAATCAGGTGTTGCAGTCGGTCATCGCCAATGATCAGCAAAACGTCGCCGTGCGCTGGAACAACAAGCCCGACATGGCAGGCTGCGAACTCGTCTCCGGCAACTACTTCGAAGCGCTGGGAGTGCGTCCTGCGCTGGGCCGTTTGCTGCTGCCGTCCGACGAAGCGCTGAATGCGAATCTGGTGACGGTTCTGAGCTTCAACTACTGGAAGACACACTTCGCATCCGATCCGATGGTGATCAACCAGACGCTGTTCATCAACACACAGCCATTCACCATCGTCGGAGTCGCACCGCCCGGGTTCCACAGCATCGTCGCGGGGTCGGTAGAGGACCTGTTCGTTCCGGTCACGGCAAAGGGCGTGATCACGCCACGCTGGCAGGATCTGGAGGACCGCCGCTCGAATTGGATGACATTATCAGCGCGACTCAAGCCGGGAGTCAGCCGTCAGCAGGCCGAGGCAGCGATGGCGCCGATCTGGCACTCGCTGCGGGCCGAGGAACTCAAGACTTTTGCCCATAAGGATCGCTGGCAAAAGAGATTTCTCGATGATTCCCGCCTGCAACTATTCGACGGCGCTCGCGGATTTTCGCCCCTGCGCGACCAGATCAGCGTTCCTTTGATGGTGCTGATGGGTATGGTCGGCCTGCTGGTCTTGATGGCCTGCGTCAACGTATCGAGCCTGCTACTGGTGCGTGCCGCCGGACGCGCGCGAGAGATCTCCGTGCGCTACGCCATGGGCGCGGGACGATGGCAGATCGTTCGGCAGCTGCTGATCGAAGGCGTCATACTCGGGCTGTTTGGCGGGGCGTTGGGCGTTGCCATCGCGCCTGCCGTGTCGCAAGTCCTGATTCGCCGGTTGTTGGGCGGCACCGCCACCGAGCTTCCTTTCAACCCCAATCCCGACCTCCGGGTGTTGTTCTTCGCATTCGGCCTCGCATTCCTGGTGTCCCTGGCGTTCAGCCTTGCACCCGCGGTGCATTTCCTGAAGCCTGACTTGATCAGCGCCCTCAAACAGCAGACCCTCACCGCGTCCGGTGCGCGGTTGCGATTCCGCCGGATCTCCGTCGGCGTACAGATCGGACTCAGCCTGCTGCTGCTCATCGGAGCAGGGCTGTTCGTGCGCACGCTGCGTAACCTGCAGTCCGTGGACCTGGGATTCACCGCGAATCACCTGCTCGGATTCAACGTCAATCCTCGATTGGCGGGATATCAGCCTGACCAGGTCAATGCTTTGAACCGGCGTGTTCTCGAAACCCTGGCTGCGTTGCCGGGAGTTCGCTCGGTCGCCGCTACCGACGATCCTGACCTTGCCCACAACGACGACAATGGCAGTATAAGAATCGTGGGTTATAACGCGCGCGAGGATGAAGACATGCAGGCGGAGCAACCTTGGGTGACCCCGCAATACTTCACCACCATGCAAGTGCCGTTGCAGGCGGGCCGCCTGTTTTCGGAGGAAGACGATCTTGGTAAGGCAAGCGTGTCCATCGTCAACGCCAGTTTCGCGCAGCATTATTTCGGCAGCCCACAGGCCGCCCTTGGCCACGTGATCAACTCTGGATCGAATGAAGAACCGGTCAACAGCACGATCGTTGGCGTTGTGGGCGACACCAAGCACTCGGGAGTGCGTGCACCGGTCAAGCGCACCGTATACCGGCCGCTGTTCCAGTCACCACAGCCGAACTTTATTACCTACGTCGTTCGCACCTGGCAGCCTCCCGCAGCCGCGGAGAGCTCGATACGCACCGCCATGCAACAAATGGACTCGAAGCTGGCGCTGGGCCAACTCCGCACTATGGATGAGATGATCGCCGACGATCTCTCCAGTGAACGGCTGGTTGCCCTGTTGTCCGTCAGCTTCGGCGTACTGGCGATGCTGCTGGCCGCCATCGGCCTTTACGGTGTGCTGGCCTACTCCACGGCCCAGCGAACGCGCGAGATCGGCATCCGCATGGCGATGGGTGCGCGGCGCATCAGCGTAGTCCGCATGGTGCTGGCCGATGTCCTGTGGCTGGCCGGCATCAGCATCGTGCTGACCGTCCCTCTCGCGCTTTTGTTTGCGCGCATGATTCGCACCCAGCTCTACGGAGTGAGTTCGTTCGATCCGGTCACGCTGCTGGCATGCACCGTGCTGGTCGCGTTCGTGGCCTTGCTGTCGGCTTTGTTGCCGGCAAAACGGGCTGCGTCCATCGAACCCATGAAGGCATTACGAACCGAGTAGACAGTTCTACTGAGGGATGAGGAAACAATGGGAACCATCTTGCGTGAAATTCGCATGGGTCTGCGCCAGATGCGCAAGTCCCCGGGCTTCGCAATCGTGGCGATACTCACGCTGGCACTGGGTATTGGCGCCAATACCGCCGTATTCACTTTGCTGGACCAGGCGCTCCTGCGGCGTTTGCCGGTTTCTCACCCCGAGCAGCTCGTTCGCCTGCGCTTTAACGGCGCCAGCCCCGGGCACATCGACTCGTATGGTGGCGACGACAAGGACTACTTCTCCTACCCGATGTACCGCGACCTTCGCGACAGGAACGGCGTCTTCGACGGCATCTTGGCCAGTGACCAGTGCCAGGCCGGAGCGCAGTGGAACAATTCACCCGAGCTGGTGAATTGCGAATTGGTTTCCGGGAACTACTTTGAGACGCTGGGAGTGCAGCCGGCTGCCGGCCGTGTCATCATTCCGTCCGACGATCTTCCCAACAGCGCCCCGGTAGTGGTGCTGAGTTTCAATTACTGGAAGACAAAGTTTGGTGGCGATCCTCGCGTCGTTAACCAGACGCTGTTGATTAATGCCCATCCGTTCACCATCATCGGAGTCGCGGCCCCGGGATTTCACAGCGTGGTCGCCGGCCAGACGCCCAAAATTTTTGCGCCGATCGTTGCCCAGCCGGTGGTCCTGCCACAGGAGGCCCTTGAAGATCATAAGGAACGATGGCTGACCCTGGCTGCTCGCCTGAAGCCAGGCGAAACCGCCGCAGCAGCGGAGGCCGGGATCAATCCACTTTGGAACGGACTGCGGGCTGAAGAATTTCCGTTGTTCAACAAGACGTCTGAGCATTTCCGCCAGGCGTTCTTCGACAAAGCGCGCTTGACGGTACTGGATGGATCGAAAGGCTTCTCTCCCCTGCGCGATCAGGTTGGGGAGCCACTGCTCATCGTGATGGGAATGGTGGGGCTGGTGGTCCTGATGGCCTGCGTGAACATTTCCAGCCTGCTGCTGGTGCGGGCCTCGGGCCGCGCCCGCGAAATGTCGGTACGGTATGCGATGGGCGCGAGCCGCTGGCAGATCGTACGCCAACTGCTGGTGGAAGGCCTGCTTCTGGGAACCCTCGGTGGCGTCGTGGGAGCGATCGTCGCGCCGCTGGCTACTCGCGCACTGGTTCGCACGGTAGTTGTAGGAGACATCTCGCACTTTCCCTTCAGCACGGGTGTTGATACCCGAATTCTGCTGTTCAACTTCGCGATTGCTTTTGCCGCGAGTGTGGTCTGCAGCCTGGCGCCGGCACTGCGATTCCTGAAGCCCGACCTGGTTACTTCGTTGAAGCAGCAGACAGGCACCTCCGGTGCGTCGCCACTGCTGTTCCGGCGGATCACGGTTGGCCTGCAGATTGGGCTGAGCCTGCTTTTGGTGGTTGGCGCAGGCCTCTTTGTTCGCACTCTTCGTAACCTCGAAGCGCAGGATATAGGCTTCGTCACCAGCCATCTCGTAACCTTCGGCATTAATCCGCGATTGGCCGGCTACCAGCAGGACCAGGTCAATCCGCTCCACAAGCGAGTGCTCGACGCACTCGCCGCGCTCCCCGGAGTAGTCTCCACGGGAGGCACCGACGATCCCGAGCTGTCGGATGACGACATCGGCAGCAATTTCTCTATTGCCGGCTACGACGCCAAGGACGAAGAAGACATGACGATGGAAATGCCGTCGGTGACTCCCGGCTACTTCTCAACCCTGCAACTTCCTGTGTTGGCGGGAAGGACCGTCAACGATCACGACATAGCCGGACAACCGATGATTGCGGTGGTGAATGCCACATTCGCGCGAAAGTACTTTGGAGATCCGCAACACGCCCTCGGGCACATCGTGGGGCGCGGGAGCGGCGCCAAGCTCGACATTCAAATCGTCGGCG
>Ga0210406_10006521_pt1 | contig 12090 bp, 12 predicted proteins | sample IncBWC30MmetaG_FD_155454 | JGI IMG/M metagenome (GOLD analysis project Ga0210406, IMG submission 155454) | Forest soil microbial communities from Barre Woods Harvard Forest LTER site, Petersham, Massachusetts, United States - Inc-BW-C-30-M | ecosystem: Environmental > Terrestrial > Soil >...
CGAATTTGGGCGCGTCCGACGGCCGAGATCAACGGGATGGGCAGTGGTTATCAAGGTCCCGGAACGAAAACGGTTTTGCCAAGTCACGCGATGGCGAAGCTCACGTTCCGGCTGGTCCCAGATCAGCAGGCCGACACGATTGTTGATCGGGTGAAGAAGCATTTGCAAAAAAATCTGCCGCCGGGCGTGACCGTTGAAATGACGGCTGGTCACCACGGACCGTGGTATTTGACCGACCCGAACAACAAGTTTGGCAAATCGGCGCAACGCGCGTTAAAAAAAGCATTCAACAAAGACGCGGCGCTCATTCGCGAAGGCGGCAGCATTCCGATCGTCTCCGATTTCCGGAAAATTCTCGGCGTAGAGACGCTCTTGCTCGGATTGGCGTTGCAGGATTGCCGCGCTCATTCGCCGAACGAAAATTTTCCGCTGGAGAATTTCGAGATCGGTATCCGGATGAACCAAGCCGTTCTGCAAGAACTGGCTGCGTGAAACAAGAACTGCGCCTCCTCTTCGTCGTCGGATTGACCGTGGCGATGAGTCTGGCGTCGGTTTGCGGTCAGGAACAAAAGGAAACTTTCGGCGACAAGCTAAAAAAGCTGTTCTCGCATCCGACGCCCACGCCAACGCCGCGAAGATCACACCGGAGAAGTTCTCCCTCGTCGGAAGCGAGCGCGCCGCCGGTTTCTTCCTATGGCGAGACGCCGGTACCTAAACCGGAGCCGAGCGCGTCGGTTGAAACGATGGCGCCGGTCGTGGCTGAAACTCCTGAGTGGCAAAATTTCGAACCAGTGCGGGCCATCAGTCCCGGCCCGCATTCGCGAACGCAGATAATTCAAGCGCCGCAAACCATGCCAGTGCCAACTGCGACGCCAACCCCAGTTGCCGAGATTGCGTCAGAAGCGGATACGGAAGAGCGACCAACGCCGAGCTTGCCGCCGATGACGGAATCAGCGTCATCGTCGTATCCGAAAACGAAATTACCGCCGGTGACAGTTCCGGAAATGGAAAGCTATTCGCCGGAAACGGGGAAGATCGTCGACCTCGCGATGGGGTTGACGATGCAAAAGCTGACCTACAAATACGCGTCGGCTGATCCGGTGAACGGTGGGCTCGATTGTTCGGGATTCATTTATTATGTGCTCACGAAGTCCGGTGTTAAAAATGTGCCGCGCGATGCGCGCGAGCAATACATCTGGGTACGCAAAGCCGGAAACTTTCAGGCCGTGCTGGCTCACGGTGACGACACATTCGAGCTCGACTCACTAAAACCGGGTGATCTTCTTTTTTGGGCGAAAAATTCCGGCGTCAGCCGCGAGCCCGAGATCACGCAAACGATGATCTACATCGGTCGCGATAAGTCCACCAAACAACGGCTGATGATCGGCGCCAGCGAAGGCGGCACTTTCAAAGGCGAGAAAAAATCCGGCATCGGTGTGTTTGATTTCAAACTTCGAACTGCGGAATCGAAACCCGACGAGGAATTAACTTCAATCTTTGTCGGCTACGGACGCATCCCGGGTTCGTCTGGCGATTAATCGCCAGAATCGTTAGTCAATTCACCCTCATTGTGACCAGTCGGAGACGCCGCTGCCGGAGAAGGCTTTAATTTTGTCCAGGCTGGCCGCGTTGCGTTTTGCCACAAATGTTTCGCAAAGGCGAATGCGACCAAAAGGGTGACAATCACAATGACGATGCGTTGCTCGCGTTTCGTCAGCTCGAAAATATTTCGCATCCGCCTCCGCTAATACTACGGCGTGACACGGTCACTCGCGTATCGAATCGGATCTTTGACGCCGGCCTCGCGGAAACCTTTCTGTCGCAACAAGCAGGAATCGCATTCGCCGCAGGCCCGACCATCGGGAAGCGGATCATAACAACTATGGGTGAGCGAAAGATCGACATTCAGCTCGGCCGCTTTGCGAATAATGTCCGCCTTCGACATCTTAATTAGCGGCGCGTGGATCTGAAGCCGCGCGCCTTCGACGCCGGCCTTGGTGGCGAGATTGGCCAGCGTTTCGAAAAGCGCCATGAATTCGGGCCGGCAATCCGGGTAACCGCTGTAATCGATCGCGTTGGCGCCGATGAAAATGTGGCCGGCGCCAATCGTTTCCGCCCAGGCCAGGGCGTGCGCGAGAAAAATCGTGTTGCGCGCCGGAACGTAGGTCACCGGAATTCCGCTAGCGATCTCCTTGTCCGACCGCGATTTCGGAACGTCGATCTCATCCGTGAGCGCCGAGCCGCCAAAGATCTGGTTGTCGATCTCGACCACGAGATGTTTTTTCGCGGCGAGCCACTTCGCGATTTTTTTTGCGGCTTCGAGTTCGCGCTTGTGCCGCTGGCCATAATCGAACGACAGCGCGTAGGTTTCGTAACCTTGCGAGCGCGCAATCGCGAGAGTTGTAGCTGAATCAAGCCCGCCGCTGAGGAGAACGATGGCGTGCTTCATGAAAGAAGAGAATTCCAAATCCGAAATCCGAATTCCGAAACAAGCACAAAATTCAAAATCTCAGGTCCCGAGACAGCTGCTTTACCGCTTCGTTTCAGAATTCGAACCTTTTGGAATTCGGGTTTGTTTCGAATTTCGATATTCGGATTTCGAGTTTCGGGACTCACGGTCTGGATATTCAGCCCGCACACTCAGCGCGATCCCGCCGCGCGCGGAAAACTGTGCGGTGATCGTCGCTTGGCGCGGCGAACACGCTTTCACGAAATCGTCGAGGATGCGGTTGGTCACAGCTTCGTTGAACGCGCGCTCGTTGCGGTAGGATGCGAGATAAAACTTAAGTGATTTGCTTTCGACGCAAAGGCGATCCGGCACGTAGTCAATGTCGATCCTTGCGAAATCGGGTTGGCCGGTCACCGGACACAGGCAGGTGAAGTCGTCGGTCTCAAAATGAATGTGATAGTTGCGGCGCGCCGGGTTTGGGAAAATCTCCAAGCGTGCTTCCGACGGACTTGCCGGCAATTTCGTTTCGCTCCGACCGAGGAGCGATAACGTCGTCGCCTTAGATGACTTTGTCCGCTTCATTGCTTGAACGTTCAACGCGCCTCCCTCAACTTTCAAATCCAATGGACAGTAAACAAGACCGCGCCGGCATCATCGACATGATCGCGCACGATCCAAAGGCGGACGAAGCGGTGCTGGTAATGAACGAACCGCAGGCGTGGGACGGTTCGGACGAGCGTTTGATTGAGCTTCAGGAACGTTTCAACGCGTATGTTTCCTTCCTGCTCGATGGCGAGTTTGCGGAGTGGGACCCGATGCTCGCGCAAAAGCGCGCCCGGATTGAACTGCGCTGCACGCATATGCCGGACAATCGTGCGATCGAACTACTAAGCCACATTCGCGATCAACTCGCGCATCAGGAAATCGATGTGCAGGTAATCGTGAAGGAAACAAAAACGCGACAGGATTAACAGGATTTACAAAATTCAATCCAAATAATCCCGTGAATCCTGTCTAGTTCGGATTCAGTATCTCAGAAACGCCGTAACGGGCGTGGGCTTGAGTTTCTCTCGACCGCGTAAAAACTCGAGTTCGATCAAGAACTGTGCCTCCAACAATTCGCCGCCGACTTTCTTGATCAGTGCGGCCGCGGCGGCGGAAGTTCCGCCGGTCGCCAGCAAATCGTCTACCAGGATGACCTTTTCACCGGATTTCATGGCATCGATGTGCATTTCCATCTCAGCTTCGCCATACTCGAGAGAATATTTCGCGATCTCGGTTTTATAAGGAAGTTTGCCGCGCTTTCGAATCGGCACGAACCCGATGCTGAGTTCGTAGGCGACAGCCGAGCCGAACAAGAAGCCACGCGCGTCAATTCCAACGATCTTGTCGATCTTCTTGCCCCGGCAGCGTTCCAGGAACAGGTCGATCGATGCTCGAAAGAGTTTTTGATCGCTGAGAATGGGCGTGATGTCCTTGAAAACAATTCCCTTTTTCGGAAAATTGGGTACGTCGCGAACTCCGTTGCGCAGTTTTTCGAGGACGCCATTCACAAGGACGATGCTAGCGGCAGCGCGTTTGAGGTCAACGTCGACGCCAGGGGCCGCAGCGGATATTCGCCGAATAACTGCGGAGACCAGTATTGCCAAGGATTAGCCTCCATCTAGAATAGAACGCTCCCGGTGGACCGATATTTTCTCATTGTCTCGACGGTTTGTTTTCTGGTGGCGATCGCGCACACGATCATCGAAATGCGCGGCCGAATTTTCCGGCCCATGCGGTTCAATTTCGTCGCCGTCGGTCTCGGTTTCATTTTTCAAACCGCGTTCTTGTCTGTCCGCGGCCACGAGCTCGGTCGCTGTCCGATCACGAACTTGTTTGAGGTAATTATCTTCGTCGCGTGGTCGGCGGCCCTTTTTTATATGGTGATCGGTCCGGCGTATCGCCTTTCGCTGATGGGCGCGTTCACGGCACCGCTGGTCGTGCTGCTCCAATTGACCGCGTTATCGTTGCCGATCGTTCAGCCACATCGAGCGAAGCTGCCGCCGAATTCGTGGTTGGAATTTCACGCCTCAATTTCGCTCGTCGCCTACGGCGCGTTCGCGCTCGCTTGCATCGCCGGCGTGATGTACCTCGTCCAGGAACGCCAACTCAAAACGCATCATCTCCATTCGATCTTTTATCATCTGCCGCCGCTCACTGACCTGTTCGCGGCGATCACGCGATTACTTTGGTGGGGATTCGGTCTTTACACGCTCGGTTTGGCCAGCGGGTTCTTTGTCGGCGAACCATTGCCCTGGGTGCAAATCGTTTGTGCGACCGCAGTCTGGGTCCTTTACGGATTGATCCTGCAAGGCCGTTATTTGCACTGGTTCGCACCGAAACGCGTAGCCGCGCTTTGCGTCGTCGGCTTTAGCGCTGCGCTAACGCTGCTTTGGGGAATCACGTTTACCGGTCAATCCCACACGCCATGAATCTTTTTTGCGTTGGGCTAAGCCATCACAATGCCGACGTCGAAACGCTCGAGCGTTTTGGCGGCAACGTGGAGATCGATTGCCTTTTGAAGAATTCCGGCTGCGCTGAAGCGCTGTTGCTCGCCACCTGCAATCGCGTTGAAGTTTATGGTGCCTCGGAAGCGCGCATTTCGACACTCGAGGTCGCGCGATGTCTTGATCGCCGGATCGACCCTCCTTCGCTTGGCTACGGCGCGGCAAGCAGTCACGTTTCGTCAGAATCGGCGCCATTCTACCGATATGAAGGCGAACAGTGTGTTCGGCATTTGTTTCGCGTCGGCTGCGGCATCGATTCGATGGTGATCGGCGAGACCGAAATTCTCGGTCAGGTAAAAAAAGCCTACGAAGCAGCGCGTTCAAACGGTTCGGCCGGGCGATATCTCCACCGATTGTTCCAGCGCGCTTTCCGCGTGGCCAAATACGTTCGCACGCACACGGAAATTACCCGCGGTGCTGTTTCGGTCGGCTCCGTGGCCGTCGATCTTGCCCAGAAGATCTTTGGCAATCTTCCCACCTGCAAGGTGCTCGTGATCGGCGCTGGCGAAACGAGCGAGAAAACGGCGCGAGCGTTGGTCTCGCGCGGCGTATGCGATTTACGAATCAGTAATCGCTCGGGAGAACGCGCCGAAAATCTCGCGCAATTGACGACCGCCCGCGTTGTTCCCTTCGAAACCTGGTCGAATGAATGTCGCGAAGTGGACATTCTGATTACGTCGACATCGTCGGAAGCGCCCCTGCTTTCGCGGATGAAACTCGAACCGATGTTGCGCGAACGGATCGATCGTCCGCTGTTCATCATCGACATTGCCGTACCGCGCAACGTTGACCCAGACGTCGACGCGCTCGATGCCGTTTATCTTTACGACATCGACTCACTGCAATCGATCGCCGAGCAATCACTTGCCACGCGTCGCGAACAGATTGCCGCGGCCGAGCAGATCATCGCTCAACACGTCGCCGAATTTGATGAATCAATTGGGCGGGGATTGAGTCGGCTCGCGCAGGTGTCGGAACATCCCCAAGTGGACGAAACTTCACTTCGTCCATCGGAATCGTAACTAGCGCATGGTTGCGGCTAATCACAGCCGCCACTACAGCTAAATCATGCAGCGCTCAGGCCGGATTAAGATTGTGGTCGGCACGCGCGGAAGTCAGCTCGCAGTCATTCAAACCGAGCAAGTGTTACAAGCGCTCGCAGCGCGCTGGGCCCATTTAAGATGCGAAGTGAAGATTATTAAGACCCGAGGCGACGATGAGAAGACAGCTATCAAGGATATTCGCGCCGGGCGAAAAGGATTATTCACCGGCGCGATTGAGCGAGAACTTTTAGAGAATCAAATCGATCTCGCGGTTCACAGCGCGAAAGATTTGCCGAGCAACTTGGCACCGAACACAGAGATCGCGGCGGTTTTGCCGAGAAGTTTGATCGATGATGTGCTGGTTGCGACTACCCCATGTGATATTAATTCCGTACCGAAAGGAGGGATAGTCGCTACCGGCAGTGTGCGCCGACAACATCAGCTTCGGTGGAAGCGGCCTGATCTGGAAATTGTCGATCTTCGCGGCAACGTGCCGACCCGTTTGCGCAAGCTCGCCGCCAGCCAATGGCACGCGGTGATCCTGGCTGGCGCTGGTTTGAAGCGGCTTGGTCTCGATCCGGATGACGCGTTGATTAAATTTGAAGGGAATGAACTTTGGGCGGGACTTTTGCCGCGTGACATTTTCGTCCCCGCGGGCGGGCAAGGTATCATTGCGCTACAAATTCGATCAGACAACGAACTGCTCAGAGATTTGGTTGACGCTATCAATCATTTCGATACGCGGCTGGCGTTGCGGGCCGAGCGGGAATTCTTACGATTGTTGCAGGCGGACTGTAATCAGCCGGTCGGTGTACTGGCCACCATCGATGGAACGGCTATGACTATTCAAGCGCAAATTTTTGATATTGGCGCGACGGTGCCGCGCGAAGCTCTAGTTGGCGGAGCGAGTGAGAATGCCGAGAAGTTGGCGGTACAGTTACTTCAAAGATTAGAGCATGAGCAAAAGCGTGATTAAAAACACGGCGGGCAGAGTTTACCTGGTCGGAGCAGGACCCGGCGATCTCGGACTGGTCACGTTGCGAGCGAAAGAATGCATCGAGAGCGCGGACGTGATTGTTTACGATCACCTGGCAAACCCGGAAATGCTCGGCTGGGCACGCAACGACGCTGAAATTATTTACGCGGGGAAAAGAGCCGGCGACCACGTGTTGAAGCAGGATGAAATCAACAAGCTAATCATCGACAAATCGCGTGAGGGAAAGAACGTTGTCCGGCTGAAAGGCGGCGATCCGTTTGTTTTCGGGCGCGGTGCTGAAGAGGCGAAGGCGATTGTCGATGCGGGCGTCGCATTTGAAATCGTTCCCGGAATCACCTCGGCGATCGCCGGTCCGGCTTACGCTGGAATTCCGATGACGCATCGCGTGGAAAATTCCCACGTCACATTTTTCACCGGCCACGAAGATCCATCTAAATTAGAGAGCTCGATTGATTACGCGGCGCTGGCGAAATTGGGCGGAACGCAGGTCATGCTAATGGGCGTTGAGCGGATCGAACCAATCACGCGCGAAATGATGGCCAAAGGCGTTCGCCGGGATCTTCCGGTGGCCCTGGTTCGCTGGGCGACGACTGGCCGCCAGCAAACATTAGTTGGTACACTCGAGAACATTGCCCAGCGCGTCATTGAAGCAGAATTCGAAGCACCGGCGGTCGCTGTGTTCGGTGACGTGGTCGACCTGCGCAAGGATCTGAATTGGTACGAGCATCGGCCGCTCTTCGGGAAAAGAATCCTGGTTACGCGCACGCGGAAACAGGCCGGCGCGCTGACGAGTCAACTGCGCGCGCTTGGCGCCGATGTTATTGAATTGCCAACGATCCGGATCGAACCGCCAACCGATTTGCGCGAGTTCGCCGAGCTGGTGCAGGACGCGCACACGTACGACTGGATCGTGTTCACCAGTCCCAACGGCGTCGACGCGTTCTTCGAAATGTTTTTCAAACTCCACGACGACGCGCGCGAGATCGGTGCTGCAAAGATTGCAGCCATCGGTCCGGCCACCGCGCAGCGGGTGCGGGATTTTCGTCTGCACGTCGATCTTCAGCCGGAAGAATTCGTCGCCGAGGCCGTCGTTCGCGAATTTCAGAAGCAAGGTGGCGTGGAAAACCTGCGGATCCTGCTCGCGCGGGCGGAAAAGGCGCGGGACGTGCTACCGAGGGAGCTCTCGAAGCTGGGAGCGATTGTTGATGAAGCATTTGCCTATCGAACTGTTCCGGAGACACGCGACGTTGCCGGCGCGCGCCGCCGTTTTGCCGACGAGGGGGCCGATTTGATCACGTTCACCAGCTCTTCCACCGTCGAGAATTTTCTCGCACTCGGCCTGGCCTGGCCAAAAGGAATGCGGGCGGCGAGCATCGGACCAATTACCTCGAAGGCCGCGCGTGATCACGGATTGAAAGTCGACATTGAAGCGCGTCGCCACGACATCGGCGGTTTGGTTGAAGCGATTCGGAAATTTTTTGCAGCGGAGAAAACGGAGTGAGCAAAGCGAAACAGACCGAACAAGATTTCAAGGCGGCGATGCAGCAGCTGAGTGCAGAAGCAGAGAAAGCATTGCCGCCATCGCCAATTATAGTTAAAGACCCGTCGCTTTCGGACGGGAGCGTGAGCATCGCTGCAAGCTTTCAATCGTTGGAGAAGGTGCTCCTGGGCCGCCTTGAGCAATTCACCGGCGAGATCGACAAGCAGTTGGCGTCGATTCGCAATACCGAAAGCGTGAACCAGCAACTGTTCGATTCGCTTCACGCCGAGCTGCTCAAGTATCGCGACAATTTTTTGCACGAGTCGCTACAGAAACCATTCATCCATGATTTGGTTTATCTTTATGACCATCTCAGCGCTTTGTGCGACCAACTTTCCACTGCCGCTCAAGAAAAAGGAAAGCGCAGTATCGTCTCGCAATGGCGTGATAATCTCGAGAACGCCATTCATGCGCTGGTCGAGATTCTTCATCGTTTCGAGGTCCGCGAGATTGAACCGCGAGAACGGGTCGATCGCGCCTTCCATCGCGTCACCAGTTATGAGCCGGCGGATTTCCCTGAGGAGGACGGCACGATTGTGATGCGAGTGAAACGCGGGTTCGTCTGGCGCGGCAAGCTAATTCGTCCCGAAGAGGTTATCGCAAAACGCTTCGGCTGAGTCGAGTTAGACGCGGTCGATTTAGCTCCGTGGCGTGCAAAAATTCGCTCCAATCCGGGGCATGAAAACTGCACTAGAAAAGCACCGTCGAACGCAAAGAACTCGCCTAAATTTTGTCATGAGGACTCGCAAAGTAGTTGGAATTGATCTTGGCACTACGTTTTCGGCCATCGCGCATATCGATAGCTACGGAAAACCGCAAATAATTACCAATAGCGAAACCGAGCGGATCACGCCTTCGGTTATTTTTTTCGATGGTACGAACGTTATCGTCGGCACGGTGGCAAAGAACAATGCGGTCGCCGAGCCGGAAAAGATCGTGGATTTCGTGAAGCGCGAGATCGGGAAACCGAAGGACCAATTTCATCGCGAGTTTGGCGGCAAGGTTTACTCAGCCGAGGAACTCTCAGCGCTCATCATCAGAAAGTTAAAGGCCGACGCGGAGAAATATCTCGAACAACCCGTCACCGACGCCGTTATTACTGTCCCGGCGTACTTCAACGACGCCGAACGCACGTCGACGATCACCGCTGGCCGGCTCGCCGGCCTGAACGTTCTTCAAATTGTCAATGAGCCAACCGCGGCCGCGCTCGCTTACGGACTCGATAAACTCGACGAGAACCAGACCGTTTTCGTTTTCGATCTCGGCGGCGGTACGTTTGACGTGACGATCATGCGCATCGTCGACCACAAGATCGAAATGCTCGCGACAAATGGCGACCATCGACTTGGCGGAAAAGATTGGGACGACGTGATCGTGAATATGATCGCGGAAGAGTTCGATCGCCTTCACGGCGAGAACCCGTTGCTCGATTTGCACAGCTATCAGGATCTTCACAACCGCGCTTTGTCGGCCAAAACCCAGCTTTCGAGCCGGAATAGCACAACGATTGTTTATCATCACGGCGGCAAGAGCGTGAAACTGACTTTGACGCGCAAAGATTTTGAGAACCGGACGCGTCATTTGGTCGAGAAATGCAAGACCATTTGCGAAATGGTGATGCAGGAAGCGAAATTGAAGTGGGACAAAATCGACAAGGTGCTGTTAGCCGGCGGCATGACGCGGATGCCGATGATTCGGGCGATGATCTCGGGTTTTGCCTCCGTGCCGATGATCGATCAGCTGAATCCGGATGAAGTCGTCGCCCGTGGCGCTGCGCTTCAGGGCGTTTTGTCGATGTTGAACGAGGAAAACATTTCCGGTGAAAGAACGATCAGCGACTCTGTTCGCAGCCAGTTTTCAGGACTCGACGGCGCACTGATTGAGGTCACTGACATTACCTCTCACACGCTTGGCGTCGTGCTTTGGGATGAAAAACATCTTCAGGAGTACGTCTTCCCAATGATTCGTAAGATGACTCGGATTCCTGCAGTCATAAAAAATTCGTTTGGCACTGCCGACGCCAACATGCAGCACGCGGTTGTGAAAGTAGTAGAAGGGGAGAGCACGGTCCCAGCCGAATGCACGCCGCTCGGCCTTTGCGACATTCAACTTCCGCCTTACTTGCCGAAAGGTTCGCCGGTAAAACTGACGTATCAATATAACGCCAATCAGGTGTTGGAAGTACAAGTCGAAGCGGCCGGCAACAATGCCCAGGTGACGATCGATCGAAATACCGGTCTGGGGCCGCAGGACATCGATAAGGCCGCATCAGGACTAGGCGAGCTGACCGTCACTTAGGCATGACCAAGTGCGACATCAGATTCCCGCTTCCGCTCCCTGACGACCCGCGAAAGTGGCAGGGATGGAACAATTACAGTTCGCCAAATTTTTACGAGCGGCTCTGTCTTGATCCTTACGCTAATCCGAGCAACGAGCTGATTGAGGAGCATTGCCGCGAGTTGATGCGCTGGTGGCAAAAAAAACTGCCGCTCAAGAATCAACCGAGCAATCCATTAGCACAGTTGCTCCGGTCGGGATTGGAGGAATCGTCTCGTTTCCTGACCGAAGCGCGCCTGGAACTTCTCGATCCGGAACGCCGCAAAGCGCTCGATGAGCAATTGTCCGCGCAACAGCATGAGGACGCGGTAGCTGAGTTTAAGAAATATCTCGAGTTTGTGCTGGCGGGTGGCATTCTCAGCGCAGAAGAAGAAAAGAATTTGGTGCGCTTTGGATCCGAACGCACCCTGACCGAGTCGGAGATAAATTCACTGATCAACGAAGGACTGCAGGAAAGCGGTGCCATACGCGCTCCGGCCCCGTCAACCAGCCTGTCGGAACTGCCTGCAAAACCTGGAGCTTCCTCAAATCCACAGGAGGATTTTTTGCGCATGCTGCGGTTGAGCAATCTCGACAGCATGAGCATGAGCGACGATCAGCGCGACACGTTCATCGACATGGCTGAAAACCTCGGCCTCGATCCGGGCGAAGCGGAAGACATTGTCGACGTTTATTTGGAGGAAGCGGATGAGAAGGCGATGGCGATCGTGTCAAAGCCCGCGCCGAAAATCGAAGTAAAAACAATCGTGCCGTCGCAGTCGGTTCAGGAAAAACCTGCGCCTGCGAAATTCGAATATAACGCCGACTTGGAACGCGCACGTTACAGTAATTTCACAAATTCGCTCGGGGCGACCATGATTTTTGTCCCATCAGCGGAATTTACCATGGGAAGTGAAGAAGAAGATGCCGCGCCGAACGAACGTCCAACGAGTCACGTCACTGTCACGCGTTTCTATATCTCGCGGTATTTGATTACGAACGCTGACTACGAACATTTCGACCGCTCTCATGCCTGCAAGCGTGCCGCGGGCGCGGGTGATCAACATCCTGTCGTTTACGTCAGCAGCTTAGACGCGATCAAATTCTGCAACTGGCTGAGCACGCGCGAACGCCGCAAATATCGTCTGCCAACCGAAGCGGAATGGGAATACGCCGCGAAAGGCAGCGATAACCGG
>Ga0210406_10006523_pt1 | contig 12089 bp, 11 predicted proteins | sample IncBWC30MmetaG_FD_155454 | JGI IMG/M metagenome (GOLD analysis project Ga0210406, IMG submission 155454) | Forest soil microbial communities from Barre Woods Harvard Forest LTER site, Petersham, Massachusetts, United States - Inc-BW-C-30-M | ecosystem: Environmental > Terrestrial > Soil >...
CGATTTCCTGGCTCCAAGGAAGGATGGAACATTCTGCAGGACACAACGGACGCGGAATTGTTCGGCCGCGCAACTTTGTGGGCGCTAGGTGAGGACAAAGCACGGAACGAGATCTTCAACATGTCGAACGGAGATGTCTATCGCTGGAGGCAACTGTGGAAGGAGCTCGCCGTCTTCTACGACCTTCTCATCGCCGAGCCGCTTGCGATGTCCACTGTTTCCGAGATGAGCGGGAAGGCTCCACTGTGGGATGCAATGGTCGCCCGCTACGGCCTGCACGCCACGCCCTACGACCAGATTGCAAACTGGGCGTTCGTGGACTGGATGCTCAACTTCCGTGAAGAGACAATCCTGAGCACAATCAAGATTCGTCAAGCAGGTTTTGGAGATTGCATCGACACGCACCGGAGTTTTCGGCGGCAGCTCACCAGACTTCGCGATATGCGCATCATCCCCTAAAAATTGCCGATGCGGGGGTCTAGCCATGAACGGAGTCTACAAAGAGACAGTTGTTCAAACGCGGTAAGAAACCAAGTACTTACGATCGTATCGTCATAGGAAATGTAAACGGGACAGCCGTCGTTCAAAGCGACGAACCGTTGCTCGCCTAAATTGAGGACGCCGATGATCGATGAAGCTAATGTCGTCGCTGTCGGCAGGTTCGATCGCGACGCTTACAAAAGCTCACAGGCCGCGGAGCTAACCCTGGACGCGGCGATCCTGCGTGCCGAAATCGCCAGGAGCTACTTAGAGTTTCTTGAGATCTTTGAAACATTTTACGCCGACGATGTGGAAGTGAGCAGTGAAGATTCGCGGGCGACCATACACGGAAAGCAGAGAGTGCGCACGCTTCTGTTCAACTTCCTGATCTCGCTTCACGTTATGGCCGAAATCGGCGGCCTATTGGTATCCATTCGACAGAACGCGATTCCTGGAGATCTCGCCGTCGAGTCGCATTCTGCATGGACCCTGGAGTTGGCCGGGGTGTCCGGTTCGACCTGCACTCTGAAGTGGCGCGTCCTTCGCAAATGGCATGGGTCGCGCGTAGTGTAGGAGCATCACTACGACCAGCAGCAAATCGGCGGACCACCCACCTTTAATGACTTGGGTTTCAATTCGGCCAATCCTGTTGCAAGCGTCCGGAGACCTTCATAAGGTTGGTTCGAACTCGACAGGAAGATCGTGGCAGAACCAATTGCATGGCGAAATGTGTAATGAATGACGGGGGGGTCGAGTGAACTCCTGAAGTGAGACAGTTTTGCCGTGCACACCTTGGGAAGCGCGGATTACTTCCGGCTTGCCGACAATACACTCAGAATCGTCGCAGGTTCTCTGGCGTGCTGCGCAGACTATGATTGCGCCCGCGCATGGGCCTCACCTCGGGCAAAGGACTTGGTCCTATGGAATTCGGTCGCCACCCGGCACCGGCGGAATAATCCGAGGCGTCTTTATCACAAACGTGTTTTTTCGACTTGCCACATCTCCACCAAGCCCTCCCTTAGTGCTTGTGGGAGTCGCCAGAGGAGTCACCCTGCGACGGCTTTTCCGCGGCTACGACCAGCAATGATTCCGGCTCCACTCCGCTCCCCGTCAGATAAGGCACCATTGTGGGCGATACCGAGTCATATCCCACGTCTTTCGCGGTCTTATAAGGCGCGTAGAACATCAAGTGCGGGGGCACGAAACCACTTTTCTTGGACTCGGAATCGTAGACATAGTTTTCGTTCGACATCATGTAAAGGAAACCCGGCCCGGGCACTTTGAAGCGGCCATCCTTATATCCCTTCGCGATGTCATCCTTGATCTCTGCCTCGGACTGGCCCTCTGCCCGTAGTTCTTCCCTATGCAGGTAAGCAACCATAATAGTTCGGGTGCCCTCTGCGTCGAAGCACGCCGGCGCTGACGAAGTTTGCGTTGTCCCTCTGAATGACCGCTCGATCAAACAACTGAAGCCGTTCGTGCCTTCGCGAACTTTCTCGTACCCTTTGGGCCCCAAAACATAAACTGTGGCCTTACTCGATACCTCGGTCGGGGCCGCGCTCAAGGCCAGTTGAATCTGCTGCTCACGCGGCGTGGCAGCGGTTACTAAGTGTACTTCCCGCGTGGGTTCCTGAGGCTTATCTGGAGCTGCCGCACTGCTGCATAGGACAGCGATTGACAAGAGGCCCGCAAAAGCCGTTTTCCTCCATCTCGTAACTTTCATGTTCCTTCCTTTCTCGCAAATAAAAACGATCCACTGCGGACGCAAATCCGCCCCACGTTGGAACGTATATTTGATCAGGGTCCACGAGCTCAATTCACAACAGCTAGCTTTTGCATCCACAGTGAATCTCGGCTCAGGAGACACGCGGGAGACAGGTGGAGACCACAGTCTCCACCGGAATTCGACAAACCAATCAGCCTCTACGGCGTCGATAGAGAAGGTCAGCAAAGATGCTAGACTTTCCAAATAACGGGAGAGCCATAGTGAATAACGGGAACCGGACGATACGCTTTGGGGCGTTTGAAGCCGATCTCCCCTCCGGAGAGGTCCGCAAGTCCGGAAGCCGCATCAAACTCCAGGACCAACCCTTCAAAGTACTGCAAATTCTGCTGGAGCACCCGGGAAACCTGGTCACGCGCGAGGAACTGCAGTCCCGTATCTGGCCGGAAGACAGTTTTGGAGACTTCGACCACGCAGTGAATGTCGCGGTCGGCAAACTCCGCGCTGCTCTGGGCGATTCGGCCGAAAATCCCTCCTTCATTGAGACCGTGCCACGTCGTGGTTACCGCTTTGTTGCCACGTTGGACGAAGCTTCGGTGGATACGCATCCGCCGCTACCGGCGATCGACGGGGTTCAACCCAGCAGAGTGGCATCGGTATTCAGCCGCACGCTCCTGGCGCTTCTCGCAGTCGTGATCGGCGGAATCCTCGTTGGGACCGGCGTTTTCCTCGGCCACCGTACAGCCAAATGGCAGCCGCCAGATTTTCAGCGGCTGACCGTTAGTCGCGGCACGGTATACTCAGCAAGGTTTGCGCCCGATGGTCACAGCGTGATTTATGCCGCCTCCTGGGACGGCGAACCGACTGAAATATTCTCCACCGACCCGAAAATCCCCGGAGAGCGAAGCCTCGGATTATCCGCAACGCAGCTGCTTGCGGTCTCCTCTGCAGGTGAAATGGCGGTGCTGCAGCCGGTCGATAATCGTTTCTTGTTCGCAGGCCGGGGAACTCTTGGCCAAGTCCCACTGACGGGCGGATCTCCTCGTCAGCTCGCTGAAAGTATCGACTGGGCTGACTGGTCTACAGACGGGGCGACGTTAGCGGCCGTGCGCAACGTAAACGGCAAACAGCGTCTTGAATTTCCACTCGGCCATGTTCTATATGAAACCGCTGGGTGGATCGGCCATCCGCGGATTTCGCCTAAAGGGAATCAAGTCGCATTCCTGGACCACCCGATCTATCCTGACGACAAGGGCGTCGTCTCGATTGTCGATCTTGAGGGACACAAGAGGGTCGTCTCTGCACCATGGGTAAGTGTCGAAGGGTTGGCATGGTCGGCCGATGGAACCGAGATCTGGTTCTCGGCTGCCCAAGCCGGAATCGAACGTCACATCTATGCGGTGGATCTATCGGGTCACCAACGTCTGATTCTCCGCGCGCCCGGAGGAGTCACGCTGCAGGACATGGCCTCCGACGGCAGAATTCTTGTAACCCGCGATGAACAACGCGTCGGAATGATGGCTCTAGCGCCGGGTAACAAAGAAAAGGAGATCTCGTGGCGGGACTGGTCTGTCCCCACTGATATTTCCGGGGACGGCAACACCGTCCTGTTCGACGAGCAGGGAGTTGAGTCTGGACCAACCTATACCGTCGCCGTGCGGGACATGCGCGGATCGCCCCCGATTCCACTGGGCCCAGGAATGGCGGGCAGTCTATCTCCCGATGGAAAATGGGCAAGCACGATTGTTTCCAATGCCCATCTTCTGTTGTTGCCAACCGGAGCAGGCACGGCCAAGCAAATCGACCAAAGCGACATTCAGCAATACTGGTACGGAGCTAGCTGGATGCCTGATGGTAAGCAAATCGTTTTCTCCGCAAACCGGCCTGGGCATGCCGTTCAGTGTTTCGCTCAGGATATAGACGGCGGTAAACCACGTACTCTCACTCCGGAAGGAGTTAAGTTCTGCAAGATCTCTCCAGACGGCAAATTGATCGCGGGCAACGGTCTTACTGGTGGTGGAGGCTGGTTGTATCCCATCGAACGTGGACAGCCACGCCCGATACCTGGCTTGCAGACGGGCGAAGGTTTGGCATGGACTTCCGATCCGCGCTGGTTGTACGTGTATCGGTGGAAACAATCACCGGTCAAGGTCTACCGCTTGAACATTCTGACGGGACGGAGGCAGTTTTTCAGAGAAATGACTCCCCCGGACGTAGCGGGACTTCATGACATCTCTCACATTTATTTCAGCTCTGATGGTCGCGCCTACGTTTACAGCTATACTCGCCTGCTTTCCGAGCTCTATTTGGTGAAGGGGCTCCAATAGGATTTCCGCTCACGGCGCCAGATTCTACCGACCGGGGCCTATTGGCACCCGGTCCCACCGAATTCCGCAGGTCACGCCGTACCTGGTTGTGCGAGTTCCCGCTCTTCTTACCACATTTGATTGCGTTACCGGAGTGGTGGACGTCGGTAGGAGTTCCATCCTTTGACAACGATTCTGGGCGTATCACGGGCAAACCCGAAGTCAAGGTTTCCGGGTGCCAGTTGTTCTCCTGGGAAGTGTCGGCTTCGGCGGCCGTGATTTAGTTCATAGCTCGATGATGGATGGTCATCCGAGGCGAAACGACACGTCGAACAAGGGTGTGATGCACATCTTTGTCTCAACGAGGGGTTCACTCTTTCATCGTATGCTCTTGGATGGTTCCAGCTTCTTCGGACAAGTAGTCACTACACCTTTGCCAGGATTTGATAAGGTAACTGGAGAAATCTCCGCCACCACCATGCTCGCTCTCAGCGACAATCTTGCCCAGTGCCTCAGCGCTCTGCGCGAGCATAAGCTGCGCGCTTCGCTTACCGCCCTGGGCCTGACGATGGGAGTGGCCACACTCATCACCGTCATGACCATCGTGCAGGGCGCAAACCTCTTTGTAGAACAGAAGATCGCCAACCTGGGCACGAACGTGTTCCAAATCGCGCGCACGCCCTTCGCGGTGACGGACTTCACCATAATCATCAAAGCGCTAAAATACAGAAAAATCGAAGTGGAGGACATGGCCGCGATTGCCGCGGAATGCACTGCCTGTGAACAAGTCGGCGGCAGTGCCAGCGCCGGCGTGCGCGCACGATCTGGCGACAAAGAGCTGCAGGACGTAAATCTTTATGGCAATTCCCCAAACATGGCGGAAATTGATTCGCGTGCGGTGGAATTTGGCCGCTACTTCACGGCATCTGAAGCCGAGCATAAGGTCAATATTTGTTTGATCGGAGACACGCTGGTGCGGGAATTATTTCTCGGCGTGGATCCCATCGGAAGATCCGTGCGCATCGGCAACGATGAATTCCTGGTGATCGGGGTGATGGAAAAAATCGGCAGCGTCCTCGGGCAGGACCAGGACAACTTCGTCATCATTCCGCTGCCGGTTTTCCTTCGTGTTCAGGGCACGCACTCCAGCATCACGATCAATGTCAAAACGAGCGCGCAGAACTTTGAGATGGCGCAGGACCAGGCCCATTTGATTCTGCGCTCCAGGCGACATCTGCTGGGCGATAGGGAGGATGATTTTTTCATCGGCACCAAAGAAAGTTACATGGCCCTCTGGCGCAGCATCAGCTCGGCGTTCTTTGCGGTGTTCATCATGGTGAGCGCGATTTCAGTGGTCATTGGCGGCATCGTGATCATGAACGTGATGCTGGTGAGCGTAACTCTGCGGCGGCGAGAGATTGGCGTTCGGCGCGCCGTGGGCGCAACCAAGCACGACATCCTGCGGCAGTTCATAGTGGAGAGCGTGATGCAATGCATTGTGGGAGGCCTTGCCGGCGTGACTCTGGGATTTCTGGTCGCGCTGGCACTGCGGACCTATGCGCCGTTCCCTGCTTCCGTTCGCGGCTGGGTGGCGGTAATGGGTGTGTTCCTTAGTTCCGCGGTCGGACTATTTTTCGGAATCTATCCGGCAGTGCGCGCATCCCAGCTAGATCCGGTGGTGGCTTTGAGGTCCGACTGATGGCGCTCATGACGCTGGCGCAGGCCCGGGAGAATTTTTTCGCCGCAATGGACACGTTGCGCTCCTCGAAAGTGCGCTCAGCGCTCACCGTGCTCGGCATCGTCATCGGTGTGTCCTCGGTGATCTCCATGGCGGCCATCATTCAAGGCCTGAACAAGTTCGTGCAGGACAAAGTGGAATCACTGGGCTCGCGCACCTACTTTCTGACAAGATTTCCGCCGGCAATGGATCCGTCGCGCATGCCGGAACGCATCCGCACGCGTCGATATATTGAGTACAGCTATGCCGATTACATCCGCCAGGCCGCTCCTGATGTGCAGATCGTCACCACCATCGGCACGCGCGGCTTTTTCTTCGGAGATAGCAATCTGATCACCAGCGGCGATCACAGCGTCGAGAAAGTGATCGTGCGCGGCGCCGAGCCGGAGTACACGGAGGCGATTCCGCTGTTTGCCGTCGAGCGCGGTCGCTTCATCAGCACCTACGACGAAGAGCACGCGCGCCCCGTGGTGGTGCTGGGCGCCGCCATCAGCGAATCACTCTTCCCCGATAGGGACGCGCTGGGCAAGACGGTGCGAATCAACGGCGGCTTGTACGAAGTGATCGGCGTTTTCGAGCACGACCAGGGATTGTTTCTCGGTCCGGGAGTGGACATCTTCGCCATCATCCCGCTGAGCAATTTCAGGAAGGAATACCCAGGGTCTAGAGAATTGGTGATGGCATTCACGGTTCCCAAGAATGCAAATATCGAAGTGGCGCAAGGCGAAGTGATTCAGGCGATGCGCCGCTTACGCCACGTGCCCGCCGAGAAGGAAAATGATTTCGAACTGAGCTCGCCGGACTTTCTGAGCAATCTGTGGAATCAGCTCACTGGCGCACTGGTAATCCTGACAACGGTGATCAGCTCCATCGGTTTGCTGGTCGGCGGCATCGGCGTCATGAACATCATGCTCATTTCCGTGACGGAGCGCACGCAGGAAATCGGCGTGCGCAAGGCGATCGGCGCCCGCCGCGCGGATATACGTTTGCAGTTCCTGCTGGAAGCCGTGGTGCTCACCCTGGTCGGCGGCACAATCGGGATCTTGATCGGCGCCGGAGTTTCCACATTGGTGCGCACTCTGGTGCCTTCGATTCCCGCGACGCTTTCGTATCTGTGGGTGGCGATCGGTTTCGCAATCTCCGCCGCGGTGGGCGTTTTCTTTGGCTATTATCCGGCTAGCATGGCGGCCAACCTCGACCCCATTGATTGCCTGCGGTACGAGTAAAGATCCTAACCCATCTTCCGCAGCCGGAGGTGATTTGAATATTTTTGAGCACATTTTCGGAGTAATTCGAATCTAGAGATTTCTTAACCTTCCTATCCTCAGTGCGAGTCCTCAGGAAGTATTGCGTGTCCTGCGAAAAAGTCTTTGTAGTGAAGACCAACCCTCTTGAAAATGGAGTAGCCATGCGTAGGATCGAGGTATGTACTTGCGTCGCTGCTATCGCAACAAGGATGGCAAACGCCATGGCTCCTGGGCGCTGGTCGAGAGATATCGTTCGTCGCGAGGCCCACGGCAGCGCGGGGTGGCCTACCTCGGTGAGATGGATGCGGCAGGGCGTCTGGAATCGCAGCAAACCTCGCACGCAAGACGGCCGAGCGCTGCGCCGCTACCGCCGTCGCTGGAAAGTCGAACGCACCTTGGCATGGCTCGGCAATTTTCGCCAGTTGGTGGTTCGCTACGATCGCTCGATCACCATTTATGAAGCTTTATTTCATATCGCCTGCTTCATGATCACCTTACGCAGGGTTTTGAAACGAGCTCTAGATAAGCGTCATAGCGCACAACCTTCATCTGTCAAACACAGCCTTCTTCGCGTCCCCAACGGAAAGCATAAGCGTCATCGGATCAACGGGCGAGGAAGCGAAGCTATGCCGCTCATAAAACCGCTTGGCATCTTCGGAAATTGCATGAACTAGAATTGCACGGATGCCTCCGATTTGAGCAGCCTGTAGCGTTCGCAAGATTGCGTCTCGCAGGAGGCTCCTACCGATGTTGCGACCCTGCCATCCACGCTCTACCGCCAGGCGCCCTACAATCATCACCGGCAATGGGTCTGGCATATTGCGGCGAATTCGACTCGGTGCTTTTGTCAGCACGACACCCCCGCTCGCCAGCGCGTAGTAGCCGACAACCTTGTCCGCCGAACACACCACATAGGTCCGGGACGCTCCCGATTCCTCGTTCGCCAAAGCTCTTTTTTTGAGCCAATGGTTTAGATCAGGAACGCCACAGTCGAAGGTTGCTATATCGTGGGCAGATATTGAGTGCTCCGGCGGGCTTATTTCTGCCATGGCACCGCTCACGACTCCCAGGGTGCCTTAGACATCATCAAGCGCTTCAGGCGCTTGTTTTCCGATGGCGGCGCGTCGAGAGCGTCGGTGAATCGCTTGTACGCCTTTTCATCGAGCAGGAACAATCTTTGGTCGAGCAACACCTCGGTCGCTTGGCGGCACGCCGCCTCCAACATGAATTCAGACCGGTTCTTGCCCACTCTCTCCGCAGCTCGATCAATCATTGCCCGCTTCGTATGATCTGCGCGAAGGTTAATCGTAACTCCCCGCGTGCCGCGTTCGCCTCGGTCAGTGGTCCGCATTCGTTTCTCCCGTCCGCACAATAACCCTACAGCATCGTATACACAATGCCAACACACTAGCGGACAAGGCTGTCGAGGGAACCATGTTGCCAAGAGACTGAACGCTACGCCATGTTCCGATAGGACAAAGATTCTGCACAATCTTTGTGCAGCCCTCTGCCGCGACACGCATTTGTTTCGCGAGTGGAGCCCTCCGAGCCACAGCCACTCAAAAGCTGACGCCCTTCACAGCGCAGAGTTACCGAACACGCCTGCCTAGTGAGCAGGGGCACCGCCGAGCCATCGGAGATCGTTGATTCAAATCAGGCCCACAAACAAACGCAACATCCGAAATTGCGTGTCACAAGAGCGACCCGAACGAGACGTCGGGCTAAACGGGCTGCAGCGTGGTCGCGCAAAGCACCGCTTGCGAGACAGCAAGCCTTTAGTCAGACCTGGATCCGAACCACCGCTCAATAATTGCGCGCACATCGACTGAGTGGTTATAGAACATAATTTTCGCTGTGGGCGCCACTTCGTGAGTTGCGTCGATGATTTGTTCCATGAAGTATGACATCGCCTCGTTGCCGACAACTCCACCTCCGATTAGCACGCCATCGCAAGGTTGTGTCTTCAATTTATGTTTGAAACCATCGAGACCGCTCTCGGGTGATGCCTGGATGATTTCGTACTTATAGCCAGCGCGTTTCATCCGTTCCTGCAGGTCACGCAACCTCTTCTTGATTTTTGCGCGCTCCGCTACCGGGATTAATGGATGATCCAGCGATAGCCCGATGTGGAAGATGGATACAGACAAGCTCGCCTCCTAGCAGATTTAAGCTTTGGAGCCCGGCAGTTTCCATGGCTCGTCGAAAACAGATTACCACTGCTCCGGCAATGAGGAGAGCACGCGGACTCTTTACGAGCCGGCATCTAACTTGAAATGTGGAATTTGGGCGGCGCAGCGAATCAATTCCCTGCGAAACGGAATGACTAAAAAATTCGGATGTCATCGGAAAGACCATCGCTGCGGTTCCTCTGCTCGCAGAATCGCTCAAGAAGATCGACGGAATAGAAGAGGCCTATTTGTATGGCTCGTTCGCGCGAAACCAACAGGACGCGGCTAGCGACGTTGATATTCTCGTGATCGGCAAGCCGAAAAGCGACGCTCTGGCGGAAATAGTGCAGAAACTCGAACGGTAACTCGGACGCGAAATCAACTATACGGTTCTTACGAGGAAGGAACTGGAGTCGCGGCGCGGCCGCAAGGACGCCTTTCTTGAAAACGTCTGGCACACGAAGCGGGTCCCACTTGTCGGTACCGCCTGAAAAAACTCAAGCCACACACGGTTGACTGGGCGCAAATAGAGCGCTTCGTTGCAAGCGCCGAGAAGAAGCCCGCTCCTGCCCATAAAATCCTCGCCTGCGACGAAGAAGCCTGCCTTCAGCAAGCGTACGAAGCGATGCTTAAAGCCTCGTTGGGCTTCATGTTCAGCCACGGCTTCCGCGCTAGAAGTCAACCTGGTCCGTAGGCGATGCAGCAGGTGCGTCGCTGCCGCTGCGGGCAGCGGATCCGTGACCGCTGGCGGTGACATCCCGTGATTGACCCAGCGAATGTAAAATTTTTGTCAGTTCGCAACCGGTCGCTACATACCCTCATCCAAGATTGCGGCGTTCAGCAATCCCAGCGATCTGGGCCGAATCAGGAACAAGGGCCCGACTCGTTCTCAGAGCAACCTCGAATAACCGCAGTTAACGAAAGGCTGCCAATTCTTGAAACAGGAGGAATCAATGAATTATTCCCGAAGTGCGCGCTTAAAGCTCCTTCGTACTCTCTCGCGCGCTGCATTTGCGGTTCCCACCTTCATATGTCTGTCCCTGTTCGTAACGCCCGTTTTCGCTCAATACACGCGTACTGATTTGGTCTCCAATCAGGCGGGAGTGGCGCCCGCTCAAGACGGACACCTGGTTAACGGATGGGGTCTTGTTGCACTCCCTACTAGTCCGTTCTGGGTCAGTGATAATGGCACGGGATTCTCAACCCTCTACAACGGAGCTGGCCAACAGATTCATCTGTTCGTGACAATTCCGCCTGCACCTTCGAGCCCTGCGGGAACCCTCGGGACTCCGACCGGCGTCGTCGGCAACATTAGCACGAACCCAAAAGACTTCACCTTTACGAATCCGGAAAATGACAAGTCCGGCGCGGCGATTTTTATTTTTGCCACCCTGGACGGCACGATTAGTGCATGGAATCCCACGGTTGACGGTGTAGATCCGACCACGGGACTTAGTCATGCGACCGTCGCGGCTGACAGGTCGGGCGTTGGCGCTGTCTATACGGGCTTGGCCATCGCAGTCAACAGCTCGGGGAAGGCTTTCTTATACGCTGCCGATGACGGTCCGAATCGCAGGGTGGACGTGTTCGACAGTACATTCACGCTGGTACAATCCTTTGACGACCCAGGCATCCCGCGAGACTTCACACCGTACGGGATTCAGGCGATCGGTGGTCAGATTTGGGTGACCTTTACGGCCCTCAATAAAGCCCAAGGTGGATTCGTGGACGTGTTTGATACGGAGGGCATCTTAGTCAAACACTTTGCGGCCCACGGGCCTCTTCATTCACCGTGGGGCCTCGCGCAGGCTCCCCCGGACTTCGGTCCAATGAGCAATGCGATTCTAATCAGCAACAACATCTCCCGAGGCCGCATTAATGCATTCAATCCGCAGACAGGTCAGTTCCTCGGACCGCTTCGTGACGCTAGTGGGAATCCAATCGAGATAGACAGTGTTTGGGCCCTTCAGTTCGGGCACGGGCAGGTCGGTGGTCCCCCCAGTAACAACGGAACGGTCAACCAGCTCTTCTTTACTGCGGGGCCGAATAACTATGCCAATGGTCTGTTTGGCGTAATCACGTTTGGGCAGTAGTTCGGTTGCGAGCCGTACGAATCTTTTAATGCGGCCTTAGTCGGACTCTGACGGCGTGGTTGGCTAGACGCGACAGGCGTTCTGGCCGAGCTGATTTCAGAGTCCGGCTTTCGCTCCGGCAACTCAGCGTACTGCATCCGCTGCATACTTACTCAGGGGCGTCACGTCAGGTATCGTAGGCTCATGTGCGTGCGAGTGCGTCTGCGCCTTGCAGATAATTACGTTGCCCGGCGGAGCGAACCTTGCGGTAACGATGCACCCGTTGATGCCTGGCTAAGCGCAGTCATCGCCGTCAGCGAGTCCATGTAGTCCCGCCAATGCACGATCTTGCGGT
>Ga0210406_10006525_pt1 | contig 12086 bp, 8 predicted proteins | sample IncBWC30MmetaG_FD_155454 | JGI IMG/M metagenome (GOLD analysis project Ga0210406, IMG submission 155454) | Forest soil microbial communities from Barre Woods Harvard Forest LTER site, Petersham, Massachusetts, United States - Inc-BW-C-30-M | ecosystem: Environmental > Terrestrial > Soil >...
CGTCGCCGGCGGCGATGCCACCACGGAATCCTTCCGCAAATCGCTGACCGAGGAAATTCCGCAATTCGCGCCAGATTCGATCGACCTCAAGATGTGGGATTGGATGGTGGAGCGCATTTATTTTGTCCCCGGCGATTTTGCCAATCCAGACACCTACAAGCGCCTGCAGGCGCAGATAGAATCCGTTAACAAACTCCACGGCTGCAGCGGCAATAATTTTTTCTACCTCGCTGTCGCGCCGCGTTTTTTCGCCACTATCGTCCAGCAGCTTGGCGCAGCCGGAATGACGAAGGAAGAAAACGGGAAGTGGGCGCGGGTCATCGTGGAAAAGCCCTTCGGCCACGATCTGCAATCCGCCGTTCAGCTCAACAGCGACCTCAAAAAAGTTCTCACCGAAAAGCAGATCTACCGCATCGACCACTACCTGGGCAAAGAGACTGTTCAGAACGTGATGGTCTTCCGCTTTTCGAACAACATCATCGAGCCGCTCTGGAACCGCCATTACATCGACCCCGTTCAGATCACCGCGTCCGAAACCGTCGGCGTCGAACACCGCGGCGGCTTTTATGAGACCGCCGGAGCACTTCGCGACATGGTCCCCAATCATCTTTTCCAGCTCCTCACCATGACCGCCATGGAGCCGCCTATCTCCTTTGACGCCGATGAAGTCCGCAACAAGCAGGCCGAAATCCTTCACGCCATTCAACCGCTCACTCCCGAAGAAGTTCTCACCAACGCGGTTCGCGGTCAATACGGTCCCGGCGAAGTGAACGGCAAGCAACTTCCTGGCTACCGCGACGAACCCGACGTTAGTCCCGAATCCAATACAGAAACTTTCGTCGCTCTGAAGCTTTTGGTCGACAACTGGCGCTGGGCGGGCGTTCCTTTCTATCTCCGCACCGGCAAGAGCCTCGCCAAACGCACGACGGAGATCGTCGTGCAGTTCCGCCGCACGCCCTTTGTTCTCTTTCGCAACACGACTGTCAAAAACATCGAAACCAACCGCATGGTCATTCACATCCAGCCCGAGGAAGGCATCTCTCTCAGCTTCGGCGCGAAAGTTCCCGGCTCCGTAATGCGCCTCGGCCTCGTCAACATGGACTTCGACTACGACACCTATTTCGGGACCGAGCACAGCACCGGGTACGAGCGCCTCCTCCGCGATTGCATGGCCGGCGACGCCACGCTCTTCCAGCGCGCCGACATGGTCGAAGCCGGCTGGAACGTTATCCAGCCCATCCTCGACGTCTGGCATGCGCTCCCCGCGCGCAATTTCCCGAATTACGCCGCCGGCTCCTGGGGCCCGGCGGAAGCTGATGAATTGCTTGCGCGCGATGGCCGCAACTGGCGCCGCATTGGCGAAGAAGACGTCGATCTGCGCGGCAAGCATGTTGCCGAGAGAAAGGCCGCAACCACTTGATGCCGGCGCCGGCCCAACGCGATATCCGCATCCTGGCGGACGCCGCCGCGATCACTCGCCGGGCCGCGGATGAATTCGTGAAAGCCGCGGCCGAGGCTGTTGCGCAAAGGGGCGTATTCAACGTCGCGTTCGCCGGCGGTTCCACTCCCAAATCTCTTTACGCAATGCTTGCGGACGATCCCGCCTATCGCGCCAAAATCGCCTGGGACAAGATGCGCGTATTCTTCGGCGACGAACGCCACGTTCCTCCCGACAGCTCCGAATGCAATTTCCGCATGGCCAGCGAAGCGCTGTTCTCCAAAGGCCTGTTGAAGTCCGAGCAGATTGCACGCATCAAGGGCGAATATCCGGACACCGAAAAGGCTGCGCTGGAATATGAGCAGGTGCTGCGTGCATACTTTCAGTTAAAAGACGGCGATTATCCCCGTTTTGATCTGGTGCTCCTCGGCATGGGCGATGAAGGTCACACGCTTTCGCTCTTCCCGGGAACCAAGGCACTGCACCCCGGCAGCCGCATCGTGGTGCGCAACTGGGTCGGCAAGTTTTATACCGAGCGCATCACCATCACCGCCGAAACGGCGAATCACGCGCACCGCGTCATGTTTATGATCACCCGCGCGGACAAGGCGCCGGCTCTGAAAGCCGTCCTCGAAGGGCCCTATGAACCCGAGCAGCTTCCCGCTCAGTTCATTCAGCCCGCGAGCGGAAATGCTCTCTGGCTCATAGACCGCGACGCCGCTAAAATGCTCTCAGTAGGTATTCGCGAGTAGACTATGGCGGAAGACGGAAATTGGCACGCGGGTCTTGTATTGAACTCTTGAACCTTTGACTTTCCGGTTCCTGTTATCTAATCGCTGTTCGCCGTCTTGCACTTTCTTACTGATTACTGAAAACTGATTACTGATTACTTCCCTCAGGAGATCCACATGGCTACCGCAACACTCGGCAACATCGAACAACTTCTCGGCTCCAAAGCCGAATCGCTCCTCGGTTTCAAATCGCCCAAAATTTCCAGGGACCGCTTGCATCTGCCCGGCCCCGATTTCATCGACCGCATCTACGCCCTCACGGACCGCAACGTCCGCGTGCTCACGAACCTGCAACGCCTGTTCGGCACCGGGCGCCTCGGTAACACCGGTTATCTCTCAATCCTCCCGGTCGACCAGGGCATCGAGCATTCCGCCGGCGCCAGCTTCGCCAAGAATCCCGATTATTTCGACGGTGAAAACATCGTCAAGCTCGCCATCGAGGGCGGATGCAACGCCGTTGCCTCCACCTACGGCGTCCTCGGCTCCGTCGCCCGCAAGTACGCACACAAAATTCCCTTCATCGTGAAAATCAATCACAACGAACTGCTCACCTTCCCCAACAAAGCCGACCAGATTCTCTTCGGCACCGTGGAAGAGGCCTACAACATGGGCGCCGCCGCCGTGGGCGCCACAATCTATTTCGGCTCCGACCAGAGCGGCCGGCAAATCGTCGAAATCAGCCAGGCCTTCGCGAAAGCTCACGATCTCGGCATGGCCACCGTTCTGTGGTGCTATTTGCGCAACAACGCCTTCAAGAAGGACAAGGACTATCATGTCTCCGCCGACCTCACCGGGCAGGCCAATCACCTCGGCGTCACCATTCAGGCCGACATCATCAAGCAGAAGCTTCCCGAAAATAACGGCGGCTACGCGGCGCTCAACATGGGCGATTCCAGCTACGGCAAGTTCGACAAGCGCATCTACACCGACCTCGCCAGCGATCACCCGATCGATCTCAACCGCTACCAGGTTGCCAACTGCTTCATGGGCCGGTCCGGCCTCATCAATTCCGGCGGAGCTTCCGGCGCCAACGATTTCGAAGACGCCGTTACCACTGCGGTCATCAACAAGCGCGCGGGCGGCACCGGCCTGATCAGCGGCCGCAAAGCCTTCCAGCGCCCCATGGCCGATGGCGTGAAACTCCTGAACACGATCCAGGACGTCTACCTGAGCAAAGACATCACCGTAGCCTGAAAAATTCTCCGCTACGCCTTTGTAAGGGCGGGGCTTGCCTCGCCCTCTTTCTTTTTCCTGTGGCACAGCCATTCCTGGCTGTGCTCTTGGGTTGCTCTTCCTCTTCTCTGTGCACTCCGCTCCTCCCTCTCCGTGTCCCCTGTGTTAAACCTCTTTTCTCTCTTTCGTTCAATCCAAATCCTTTCTCCACTCCATCGAAATTTTCCGGCGTATCGCTAACAACAACTTCGCGATAATCAATCGGTGCCCTCCCTCTTTCGCGCGCGATAAAATTAGACTGTAGTTCGTGGAAGGAGAGAAGCATGACGAAGACCAAAGAAACTCCGGCGCCAAAGGCAAAGAAGGCCGCCACAAAATCCAAGCCGTCGCAAGATCAGATTGCCGCCCGCGCCTATGAAATCTATCTCGAACGCGGCTGCACGCCCGGCGATCCCATGCAAGACTGGCTGCGCGCCGAGCGCGAACTTGCCGCGCCGCAAAAAAAGTCGCGCTCCAAATCCAAAGTAATCACCTTCGCCGCCTGAGCCCGCACCGGCGGCATCACTTTGGACTGCGGTGGCTCTGCCACCGCTTATGCGGCTCAAACTCGGCCGCCCAAACTAAGTGATGTCATTCTGAGCGCATCCCACAAGGATGCGCGAAGAACCTCAGCCTCAAATCTCTTTACAAACTTTCCTCGCGAAGCCTCTTCCCACTCGCCACTTCTCTCCCTACGCCCGGGTCAACACCGCCGCCCGCGCGGCCTCCAGCAATTTCCCCGCGTTCGCCCGAATGTCGCCGTGTCCGAACACGGCGTTTCCCGCCACCAGCAATTCCGCTCCCGCTTTCACCACGTCGGCCACGGTTTCCAGGTCCACGCCGCCGTCCACCTCAATCCGGAAATCCAGCTTTCTTTCGGCCCGCAGCCGGGCCAGCGCCGCAATCTTGTTCAAGGCGTTCGGAATAAATTTCTGGCCGCCGAATCCCGGATTCACACTCATCACCAGGACGTGATGCACCAGGTCGAGCACCTCCGTCAATGTCTCCACCGGAGTCGCGGGATTGATCACCACTCCCGGCTTGCAACCATGCGAAGAAATCAGGTGCAGCGTCCGGTCCAGGTGGATGCAAGCCTCCTGATGCACCGAAATCCAATCCGCGCCGGCATTCGCAAACTCGGGGATGAACAGGTCTGGATTCTCGATCATCAAATGACAATCGAGAGGCACTTTCGCCGCTTTACGCAGACTCTTGACCACCGGCGGCCCCAGCGTGATGTTGGGCACGAAATGCCCGTCCATCACGTCCACGTGCAAAAGCGTGCCACCGCCATCAATGGCCTGCAGCGCATCGCTGCCGAGTTGCGCGAAGTTCGCGGAAAGTATCGAGGGCGCCAGTTCGATTTTCATAGCCAGTTTCCAGCTCCTTCTTCCAAACCAAAATTATACGCCCCACCACCCGAAATCCCGCCCATTCCCGTAGCGGCCACCTTCAGGTGGCCCCGCAATCCATGTAGGGGCGGCTTTACGCCGCCTTTTTTCCTTTTGCTTGCCTTTGTAGCGGCCGCCTTCTGAGGCGGGCGCTTTTTGTCTGAAGCAAAAATGAGCAATTGTCATTCTTCGCCTATCCCATAAGGATAGGCGAAGAACCTCAATCTCAGCCGCCCTTCTCAATTCAAATTGGAGCGTTCAGACCATCGCTTCCCGCCACGCCACGGAACACCTCTTCGCGCTGCTCTCCCGTACCAACTCCAATCCCATCATCACGCGCAATGCCTGCTCCGGCGTCACTTGCAATTCCTCCTTGCCCAGAATCGCGTCGCGCACATTCGCGTAAAAATCCCGCCAATCCCCGAACGATTCCACTTTCCACTTGCGCACGTTCTCGCCATCCACTTGCGTCACTTCTCCGAAATTTTCCGGCTTCTCCAGCATCCAGGATTCCCCCGGCCCGGGCGTCCTATTGCGCAAGGCACTCTCCAGCGGATCAAATTCCTTTTTCAAGTACGTTCCGTTCGTCCCCATCACCACAAATCGCGGCCGCAGCACCGCGCTGAGCATCGACTCGCCCAGCACCGCCATCACGTTCCCCGGATAGTGCAGCCAGATGTCGAACGCGTCATCGGTTACAAATCCTTCGCGTTCCGTGCGGACATCCGCCGTCACCCGCTCCGGCGGGCCAAACAAAGTCAACGTGTAGTCCAGGAGGTGCGGACCCAGATCCGCCAGCACGCCGCTTCCCGGGCCCGGCACTTCGCGCCACGCGCCCGGTTTCAGTTTCGGCCGGAACCGGTCATAGTGCGCCTCAAAACGCACGATCCTTCCGAGTTCCCCGCTGGCCACCAGTTTCCGCAGCCCTTGAAAATCCGCGTCAAATCTCCTGTCATGATACACGGTCAAAATTCGCCCCAGCTTTTTCGCCGCCCTCGCCAGGTCCAATGCTTCCTGCACGCTATTCGTAAACGGCTTGTCCACCACCACGTCGCGCCCCGCCTCCAGGCACTGCATCGCAAACGGAAAATGCGTCTGGTTCGGAGTGGCGATCACGATCAACCGAATCGTCTCGATCGCCAGCAACTCTTCCAGGCTGCGCACGATCCGCGCGTCCGGACAAAACTTCTTCGCCTCATCGCCCGTCCGCTGCACAATCGCCGCCAGCCGCAGTCCCTCCACGGCCTGAATCACCGGCGCATGAAACCCCCGCCCCGCCAACCCAAACCCCACAAGCCCGACATCGATCACTTCCAGCTCCCCTCTTCAAGCGCCAGAGGCGCGACATAAGTTAGCCCAGTGCGCCTGCCCTGAGCGCAGCCGAAGGGTAAGCACTGGGTCTACTCAAAAAAAAACGTTCAAGCCCCGGAGGGGCGACAGGCTCTTCCCAATCCCAATCGCGCGAAAAGTGTATCACCTCCCCGCCGCGCCCCGCCCTGTAGGGCCCGCCTTCTGAGGCGGGCCGCTCTTCTCTTCTCGCTTTCACCTGTCATCTCAACTTTCTCTCCTCCTCCACCGCGTTATACTCTTCCCTCGTGCAAACATCCTCTTCTCCTCAAGACGCTCCCACCCGAGGCCTTTACCTCGGCCTCATCGTCACCGTGCTCGCCGTCCTCGCTTACGCCGCTTACATCACCATCCAGTTCGCCGGCATGCGCAAACTTCAGAGCGAACTCGTCGACCGCAATCGCCGCGATTCGTTGCAACTCCTGCGCATCCAGAACGATCTCAACACCCTGGGTCTCGCCATGCGCGACATGCAAGATCCCGCCGAACCTTATCCCATCCTCGCCTGGGTTCCGCAATTCGAACGCATCCGCACCGACCTCGAAGACGCCATCGAACACGAATCCGCTCTTACGCAAGCCACTCCCACCAGCGACCAACTCCTCTTTCTCAATCAGTCCCTCGCGCAATTCTGGGATTCCGTGAATCGCATGTTCGCCTTGGCGCAAACGGGATTCGAATCCGCCGCCTTCCAGCAAATTCGCGATACGCTGCAGCCGCGCCAGGCCTCTCTCAGCTCCGCCGTCTCCCGCCTCCTCGTGCAAAACAACGAAGCCGAAGAACGCGCGACGGCCAAAATCGCCGCCATCTACGACGGTGTCCAACGCCAGCTTTACGCCTTCCTCGCCGCCATTCTCATCGCTATCGTCGTCACCAGCCTCTATCTCATTCGCAACAATCACCGCCTCTTCCTTCAAGTCGCCGAGCTCTCTTCGCAACGCAGCGACCTCGCTCAAAAACTCATCGCCACGCAGGAATCCACTCTTCGGCACATTTCCCGCGAACTGCACGACGAATTCGGCCAGGTGCTCACCGCCATCGGCTCGCTCATTCGCCGAACCGGCAAGGAGCTTCCAGCGGATTCCCCAGTCCACGCCGACCTCCAGGAAGTCCAGGGCATCGCGCAATCCACGCTCGACAATATCCGCAGCCTCTCGCAAGCGCTGCATCCGGTGCTGCTCGACGAAGCCGGCTTGGTCTCCACTCTCGACTGGTACATCCCGACAGTGGAAAGGCAGACGGGTCTTGTGCTTCACTACGAAAAGTCAGGAGACGCGTATCCCGTGGGAGCATCCGCCAGCGTCCAGATCTATCGTGTTCTTCAGGAAGCGCTGAACAATGTCGCGCGCCATTCCGGCGCAACCGAAGCGTGGATTCGTGTGCAATTCGAACCCGGCGCATTGATTCTGGAAGTCGAGGATCACGGCAAAGGTTTTCGCCCTACCGAAGGACAAACCGGCATCGGACTCGTCGCCATGCGTGAGCGCGCGGAAATTCTAGGCGGCTCGGTCAGAGTTTCGCCGGTCCCCACCGGCGGAACGCTCGTTCACCTCCAAGTCTCTCGCGAACAGGTGGAACCCCATGCCGAATAAACTCACCGTGCTGCTTGTTGACGATCACGCCCTTGTCCGCCGCGGTTTTCGCCGCATCCTCGAAGACGAACCCACATTCGAGGTCGTCGGCGAAGCCAGCGACGGCCTCGAAGCCGTGCAACTCGCCGAGCAGCTCCACCCCGCCGTCATCGTCATGGATTGCGCGCTTCCGCAAATCAACGGCATCGAAGCCACCCGCCGCATCCGGGCGAAATTTCCCGATATCGCCATACTGATGCTCAGCATGCATTCCGAGGACACTCTCGTGCGCCAGGCCCTCGAGGCAGGCGCCCGCGGCTATATTCTGAAAAATGCGATGGATCTCGACCTCGTTGCCGCCATTCAGAAAATTGCCGAAGGCAAAACCGTTCTTGACCCTCAAATCACCCTCACTGGCAATCTCAAGGGTGAGCGCGACACCGGCCTCACTCCCCGCGAACTCGAAATCCTCCAACATATCGTCGCCGGCAAATCCAACAAGGAGATCGCCGCCGAGCTTAAATTGAGCGTCAACACCGTTTCCGTTCATCGCGCCAACATCATGGACGCGCTCGGCATCCACAAAACCGCGGAGCTGGTCGTCTACGCGATCAAGAACGGCCTGGTGACTCTTCCGTGAAGCGCCGCGATTTCCTGCAGCAATCCCTGGGCGCTGGATTCCTCTCCGTCGCTTTTCCTTTTTCATTCCCGTCAAGCGCGCCCGGATTTCAATTCGCCGATGTCACCGCACAAGCCGGCATCCAGTTCCAGCACAACAGCGGCGCGTACGGCGGCAAGCTCCTCCCGGAAACGCTCGGCTCCGGCTGCGCTTTTCTTGACTATGATGCCGACGGTTGGCCCGACATTCTCCTGCTCAACTCGATGGACTGGCCCGGCCACAAGCGCCAGCGTTCGACGCTCAAGCTTTATCGCAACAATCGCAACGGTACCTTCGCCGACGTCACCAAAGCCGCCGGCCTCGACATTGAAATGTACGGCATGGGCGTCGCCGTCGCCGATTACGACAACGACGGCTTCCCTGACATTTTCATCTCTTGCGTGGGCCAAAACCGGCTTTTCCGCAATACGGGGAATGGCGCGTTTATCGACGTCACGCAGAAAGCCGGCCTCCTCACCAAGCAGGGCTTCAGCACCTCCGCGCTTTGGTTCGACTACGATCGCGACGGCCTGCTCGATCTCTTCGTCTGCAATTACGTCCGCTGGTCTGCCGGCCACGACGTCTTCTGCAGCCTCGACGGCAAAAACAAATCCTACTGCACGCCCGAAGCCTATCGCGGCGACACCTGCTGGCTCTTCCACAATCGCGGCGACGGCACGTTCGAAGACGTCACCTCCACCAGCGGCATCTTTGACACCAGTTCCAAATCCCTCGGCGTCGCCATGCTCGATTTCGACCAGGATGGCTGGCCCGATCTTTTGGTCGCCAACGACACGCAACCCAATAAGCTCTATCGCAATCTCCGCAACGGCAAGTTCAAGGATGTCGCCGTCGAGATGGGCCTCGCCTTCAGCGACGAAGGCAAGGCGCGCGCGGGCATGGGCGTGGACTGCGCCGATTTCGACAACTCCGGCAAGCCCGGCATCATCATTACCAATTTCGACAACGAGATGCTCGGCCTCTACCGCTCCAATGGAAAATCGTTCGACGACGTCGCCATGCAAGCCGGCCTCGGCTCCGCCTCTCGCAACACCCTCGGCTTCGGCTGCGTTTTCTTCGACGCCGATCTCGACGGCCGCCTCGATCTCGCCGTCGCCAACGGCCACATCGACGACACCGTTCGCAACATCCGCGGCAACGTCGGCTACGCGCAAGCTCCGCAACTCTTCCTCAACCAGGGCGACTCAAAATTTCTTGAAGTCGCCGGCCAGCTTGGCGGCGGCTTCGCTCGATCGAAAGTCGGCCGCGGCTTGGCCGTCGCCGATTTCGACCGCGATGGCGATCTGGATCTTCTCCTCACCACCAACAACGGCCCGGCGTACCTTTATCGCAACGACCAACTCGCCGGAAATCGCAGCATTCGCCTGCACCTGGTGGGCACAAAATCCAATCGCGACGCCATCGGCGCAACAGTCCGCCTCCACTCGAATGGCCTAGTCCAGTCCCGACTCGTTCGCAGCGGCTCCAGCTACCTCTCCCAATCCGAACTACCCCTGACCTTCGGTGTAGGAAAACAAGACCAGATCGAAAAAATAGTAATCGACTGGCCCAGCGGCAAATCCGAGGAATACCCCAAACTGAAATCTGGAAGATCCTACCAACTAACTGAATCCAAAGGCATTATTGAGCTCTAAATGTAGGGCCCGCCTTCCGAGGCGGGCCGCTCCCAACCTTGGGAACGCCAATCTCCCGATTGGCGTCTCTTCGCTACGTCCCCAGCGTCTCTGCGAACTCTGCGTTAAATCTTTCTTCTTAATCTTCCCCTAATGTTTTCCCACTATTGCGCCCGCTCCCCGCTGGAAATATAAATGTCCCAACAAGCAGTCGCTTCCCACCTGGCTTTCCCTAGCCAAGACTGGAAGCACCCCAACAAACGTTGCGGCCGGGCCAACGACCCCCGGCCGCATTTTTTAAGAGCAATGGCGCCTGATAAACTTTAACCACTCCCAGGGGGGAAGAAATGCAACGCTGGCGCTCCCTAAGCGTTCTTGTTCTTGCCGTCACGGCCGTTTATCTCTCCGCATTCCCCACCGCCAATATTCCCTACGCGGTCACCGTCCTACTCCACACCGGCCTGGGCGTACTTGCCACACTCGGCATTCTCTTTTTTCTTTTTCGCGGCTTCACCCAGGAATCCTGGCTCGCGCGGTTCGGCTGGCTGTTCGTTTTAGCAGGCGGCACGCTCGGCGTAGTACTGATCAAAATCGGCACGCCGCATCGCCTCAAATTCTGGCTCTACGCGCACATCGCTCTCTGCCTCATCGGCGTTGTCTTCCTAGCTTCCTCCTGGTTCGCCTCTCGGGGCTGGCTCAACGTCGGCTTCCTCCAGCAATCCCTCCGCTTCGTCGGCGTCACCCTCCTCATCGCGTGCATCTCCTCCGCCGCCTGGTGGACCCGCACCATCGCCTGGAAGAATGCCTACCGCGTCAACAATCCTTCCATCGCGCCCGCCACCATGGATCAGGAAGGCGACGGCCCCAACGGAAAATTTTTCCCCAGCTCCGTTCAAACCAAAGACGGCAACTACATCCCCTCCGACTACTTTCTTAAATCGCAAGCCTGCGAGCGCTGCCACTCCGACATCTACAAGCAATGGCAAAGCTCGATGCACCACTTCTCTTCCTTCAACAATCAGTGGTATCGCAAAAGCATCGAGTACATGCAGGAAGTCGATGGCGTGAAGCAGACCAAGTGGTGCGCCGGCTGCCACGATCCCGCCCTGCTCTTCAGCGGCATGATGGACACGCCCATCCAGCAAAACATTCACAAGCCCGAAGCCAGCGCCGGCCTCAGCTGCATGATGTGCCACAGCATCGTGCAGGTGAAAAGCACAATGGGGCAGGGAGATTTCGTCCTCGAATATCCGAAGCTCCACGAACTTGCCGCCAGCGCAAATCCCGTCATCCGCTCGCTTCACGATTTTATGGTCCGCCTGAATCCGGAGCCGCACCGCCGCGTCTTTCTCAAACCTTTCATGCGCGATCAGGTTCCCGAATTTTGCTCCGGCTGCCACAAGGTCCATCTCGACCAGCCGTTCAACAATTACCGCTGGCTGCGCGGATTCAACGAGTACGACAACTGGCAGGCCAGCGGCGTCTCCGGCCAAGGCGCCCGCGCGTTCTATTACCCTGCCACTTCGATGATGTGCGCCGACTGCCACATGCCGCTCGTTCCCTCAAAGGACGAGGGCAATCTCGACGGCTACGTCCACTCTCACCGCTTCCCCGGCGCCAACACTGCCGTGCCCGTCGCCAACGAAGATGCCGCGCAACTCGACGCCAGCCGCAATTTCCTTCGGGACAAGCAGCTCAGCGTGGACATCTTCGCCATCTCTCCCGTCTCCAAAACGGAATCCCTCAAATCTGATGCCGGCTATCCCAAGCAGGAACTCTCCACCACCTTCGCCGTCGGCGAAGAATCCGACAGTTCCGCCCCGCGTGGTCCTGCCGGAGAAGCGCGCCCCATCACCGCGCCACTCGGACGCGTGGATGCCGCCGTCCGCCGCGGCGACGATGTTTTGGTCGATGTCGTGGTCCGCACCCGCAAGGTCGGCCACTTTTTCCCCGGCGGCACCGTGGACGCCTTCGACGTGTGGCTCGAACTCCAGGCCACCGACGAAAGAGGCCAGACCATTTTCTGGAGCGGCAAGGTCGAAGA
>Ga0210406_10006526_pt1 | contig 12085 bp, 15 predicted proteins | sample IncBWC30MmetaG_FD_155454 | JGI IMG/M metagenome (GOLD analysis project Ga0210406, IMG submission 155454) | Forest soil microbial communities from Barre Woods Harvard Forest LTER site, Petersham, Massachusetts, United States - Inc-BW-C-30-M | ecosystem: Environmental > Terrestrial > Soil >...
TCTTTAAGCTGGACAGCAGGTACCCAACCAGGGCGTTGGAAGCCTGATTTTTCTTGCGCAGCAATTGGAGCATTTTCCCTTTTTTGATGGTTCGTATGGAGCTCGCGGTCATCGCGACCGCCGTGGACATCCGTAGCGGATAGCCGGCAAGGCACACTTCGCCAAAAAAATCATGCACGCCCAGGATCGCAGTCACCGCCGAGGGTTGGCCCTTCGATCGCGTGGTGAGCCGCACTCCGCCATGCTGGATATAGAAGAGCGTAAAAGCCGGCTCGCCTTGGGTGTAGATTTTTTGTTTATCCCGGTATTGCTCGACCTTGCCGCCCAGGTTGGCGCCTGAGTTGAAAACTCCCAAGTGGGAAGCCAACTGCCCCGTGTGATTCATAAGTCGCTCCGTGCGCGTGCCGCTCTCCGCATGTGCATGCCTTCCAGCCGCTTGAAGAGGCCAGTTTCAGTTAGAAATCCCATTTTGGGAAATCGAAGTTATTGGCAAGACCTGTACAGTTGCGGCTGAACCAACTTACCTGAGGGATATCGACGCGACTGTTCAATACTGAACAGCGCGCCTATTCGGCCTTCTCTAACATGTGCCACTGGACGGCGAGACAGAGCGATATCGGCCGGTCTGGGCGGGTCGGACGGTATCTGTCATCTCGCCGTCCTTCGTGTTTCTACCAGCAGAAACGGTTCTGTAATTCGAACCATGATGCAAAAAAACATTTTGCGCCGCCTCCTTGCAGGATTTTACGTGTTGCAATTCTCCGTGTTACTCCTGTGGCTTGCCCGTTATTCCTACCGCGCCAAAGAACTCCTGGTCTGCTGGCTCTTCTTTTGCTCACTCTTTGCCGTGGTCGCTCTGATATTTCTGGGCGCCGTGCTGGCCTGCCATGCAGGGCAGTATCTTGTGAAGTGGGTGCGAGTGGCGAAGACAGTCATTCCGGAGTTGGCGGCAGTCATTGCAGAACTTCCCCAAGAAGTTAGTCCAGGCCCGCGAATCCTCGTCACAGGGACTCTCGCGTTGTCTGCGGCCCCCTATACAACTGTGAACGCCCTGGAAGCCCAATCCCGTCTCCTGATCGAGGCCGCACCTCCGGCCGGCGATGATGTCCCAAAGTGAACAGACACGAAGTTGTACCCCCTCTAATATGTGTCAACCATTCGAAACAATTTGATCGGACAGAGCTAAATTAATCGGACCGAGCCAAGGAGCAGTACATTGAAAAACCGAAAGACAACATTGCTACTCGCAGTCATTCTCGCCGCCCCGGCCTTTGCCGTTGCCGATAACATTCCCGGCCATTCCAATGGTGGGGGCAAATATGTCACCTTGTCGGAGGGGTTCACCGAGCGACAAGACCTGCAAGGCAGCTCTGCACGATGCAACTTTCTATTTAGTTCCATAAAAGAGAATGGATCGAACGCGAGCTCCATTGCTGGCGCGTCCTTGAGCGAATTTGTCAAAGGCGAAAAGGGTTCGAATCTTGGCGCGTTGCTGAACGCCGGAATGGAGTCTGACAGCCGCCCGGTAAAGGTGTTCGATTTTGGCGCCAACCAGGGTGCTTCCTCCGGAAAGGATAAAGGGAAGGGCCAGGGAAAACAGAACGGGGGAGACGGCGATGGAAAGGCGACAGGAACTGAGAGCGGGATTCCTTTGGCCTTGATCCCCATCGCGGAACCTGGGTCGCAAAACCTTTTGCTCGTCGGCTTGGCCGGTGTTGGCATTGTTCTTTTCCGGCGCAGAACGCTCATGAACGCGATTTAGAAGCCGCTGCGCGAAATTGGGGAATTCACCGGATGCGAAATGGGGGAACCCACCTGATTGAAACAGAGTCTCTTCGCTGGCAATAATCCCCGCACTTCCTTCGGAAGGGATAAAGGGAAGGACCGGGGAAAACACCATGGGGGAGAGACGGTGTAGGCACGGCTCGGAACGTGTTTCCGTACGAGAGGTCCCTGGGGAGTTCTGGATGTATCGCCAAGAATCAAACAACGTGCAGACATTGTTGGAGGGGGAAGTTCAACTTCTGGAGCTGATTTCCGAGGGTGCGCCGCTCCCGCACGTTCTGGATAAAGTGTGTACGGCGTTGGATGTGCAAGTGGGGAACGTCGTGTCGTTGGTGTTGTTCCCGGATGACGAGGAGCACACTTTGCACACAATTGAGCAGAGTGCCGCAAGGTTTGGGCTCTCCGCGTTCAGTTGCATCGCGATCCTCTCGCCGAGCGGGGAGTTCTTCGGCACGCTTGAGGTTTACTGCTGCTTTCCTCGGAAGCCGACCCTCAGCGAACGCAGGCTGATTGAACGCGCAGCCCATCTCGCCTCGCTGGCCATACAACTTTACAACCACGATATCGAAACAGAGAGTTGTTTCCTGGATTGGAATGGCACGACAAGCGGGAATTCTCACGAAGGGCCGCCGTCGAGTAATTGAACGGCAAGAGTTCTGCAAGATGGGAATTAGGCCGGCACCACGCCTGGAGTCGTGATTACTCAGCCATGTACAAGAGTTTCTTTGGACTTCGCGAGAATCCTTTCAACATAAACCCCGACCCTAGATTTCTGCACCGGACGCCCCGCATTCAAGAGGCGCTTGATCAGTTGACCTATGGTGTCCAGAACCGCAAAGGACTGCTTCTTCTGACCGGGGAAGTCGGAACCGGCAAGACAACTCTGATCAATCATCTTCTCGATTGGCTGCGCCAGCAGAAAACACCGACCGCGTTCATCTTTAATTCCCATTTGAAAGTAGATCATCTCTTCGATTTCATTCTCAACGATTTCGGAATTGCCACGGACTTGCGCCTGGCGAGCAACATGCTTCTGGAGCTGAACCAGTGGCTGATCGAACGCTTCCGCGCGGGGTCCACACCCGTATTGATCGTGGACGAAGCACAGGGCCTCTCGCTTGAGTTGTTGGAGGAGATCCGGCTTCTGCTGAATCTGGAGACCGCTTCCGAAAAACTTTTGCAAATCGTGCTTGTCGGCCAGCCGGAGCTGGAAGAGAAACTGAAACGTCCTGAAATGCGGCAACTTCGGCAACGGATTGCACTGCGTTGCAACACCGCGCCGCTCACACTGGAGGAGTCCCGCGGATACATTGTAGACCGGCTGCGCATCGCGGGCGCGACGCGTGAGCCGGTCTTCGAGTCTGACGCCGTGGAAGCCCTGCACTATTATTCGCGTGGGATCCCCCGGGTGATGAATCTTCTCTGTGAGCACGCGCTCATTAACGCTTACGTGGAGGGACTCAATCCAGTTCCGCCGCAGATGGTCGAAGAAGCCGCGAGCGACTTTTTGATGGAGGATTTCCGGCCGCTCACTGCCTGCCGTGGCACGACTATGCACCTGGACAGCAAGCTCAGCGTATTGCATTCGGAATTCGCGAGGGAGCCGGTGAGATCCTTTTCGGAAGGAACAGGCGGTTCGCTGGGCGCAACCGGCGCGGAAAGGACCGCGGCTGTAGTTGGATTTGCGGAGGAAGAGCGTGAAGCCAGCGCGGGAAAGAGCATGATTGCCACCGCTCCAGAAGAAGGAGAATGTGTGGCTTCGGAAGAAGAGTTGGACACGTATCTTTCCGTGCTGGATCTGGTCCCCGCGTCGCCAGAGTCTGGGCCGCAACAAGTCAAAGCCATGCATCCGTTGAACCCGAACCCCACCCAGTCTGATTGCGCCGCTGAGCTTGCGGCCACGATGGGACGACTGCTCGAAGCGGCATCATCTGTGAGTGGGCCACGACTGGAGTTCTCGAAAATTGCGAATGAAAACTCACCGGCATTGACGTGTAGTCAGGCGCCGGCCACGGGGGCGAGTTCCACGGTAAAGTGGCCGGGCGTTTCCGCGAGAGTATTGTTGACGACGCAAGAAACCATTGCTGCCGCCGGCATTGTGCTGCGGCAGTGGAGGCTTGGATTCAGTCACGATTGGAAAGTTACAGTCAGTGCGATGAAATTCCCCCAGATGAAAAAATCTCTGCTGCACTGGCTCCGCGAACCAGTCTCATCCAAGCGCATGGCGTCAAGTAAGAACCAAACCGTTTGAGTCCCACCGCGGTTTCCCCCTGAAGGTGGATTTGTTTCCGCTCTCCTTTCGCTGGATTGACAACAGGCAGCCGCCCCGCCAACCAAACAATCTGGAAACTTGTATATAAGTGAACAGACGCGCAGGTAGAGAAAGCCTAGGATTGCGATGTTGTGAAAGGACTGTTTTGTTGGCCAGTCCATCCCCGGAGCTTGTACCCCTCGGCAGTCACAAGCATCAAGGATTTCGAGCAACAATTTAACCCGATACCCTCGCCGGAGAGACAGTCCAGTGATTTGTGGGGTCGAAGGGGTTCATCGTGTTCTGCGCAGCATTCAATGCGTAGGTAATTCGGAGAACCAAGCTGGAAGTGTCTCGCAGCAAAGTAAGAAAGGAAACAAGAGTATGCCTCTCATGAACATTTTATTGACCCTAGTCGTCGTGGGCGTTCTGCTATGGCTGGTGAATCGATTCATTCCAATGCAGGGAACCATCAAATCGATCTTGAACGCAGTCGTGGTCATCGGAGTCGTGTTATGGCTCCTGGACTCCTTCGGACTTTTTCACTCCCTCTCGCGAATCCGCGTCGGCACATAGGCAAGCAGTGGAAGCAAATCTTTATGGCCGCAAAAGCAGGGACGCCGGCCGGGCACGAGAACGTGCCCAGGAAGTTTCGGTCATGGAGAAAATAGTATGAAATCAATCGGAATAATCAGCTCGACAGCAATGGCTCTGCTATTGGGATTTGGCGCGCCGGCTTTCGCTCGCCAGGGCCAAGAGGAGAAACCAAAGCAGCAGGAACAACCCGCCAGGCCTGAGCAGAAACCCCAGGAAAAGCCGGCCCAGCAACCGAAGCAGGAACCCCAACCAAAACAGCAGCAGCAGCAGCAACATCCCCAGCAACAGCCTCACCAGCAGCAGCCGAACTCTCAACCGGATCAGAAGCAGCAGCAACAGCATGCCCAGCAACAAGCCAAGAGCCAGCAAGATCAACAACAGAAACAACAGCAGCAGGATCAAGCGAACTCCAACAAACAGCAGCAACAGCATGCCCAGCAGCAGGATCAACAACAGAAACACCAGCAACAACAGCAGCAACAGGCCACCGCCGACAAGCAGCAACAACAACATGCGCAACAGCAAGCGAAGAGCCAGCAAGACCAGCAGCAGAAACAACAACAGCAGCAGCAGCAGGCTAACTCTAACAAGCAGCAACAACAGCGCGACAATTCTCAGAAACAAGAGCAGCAAATAGCCAAACACCAGCAAGACCAGCAGCGCCAGGGTCAGCAACAGCAACAAGACCGCTCGGCCAATCAGTCGCAACAGCAAGCCAGAGGCCAGCAACAGCAGCGCTCAGACCAACAGCCTCATGTCCAGCAAGTCCACATGCAATCCCAGCAAGAGCAGCGCCGGCAGGAAGGCGAGCAGCGCGGCGACTGGCAACAGCATCGCGCGAATAATTGGCAGTCGGAGCATCGCGACTGGCAGCAACGCGGCGGCTACAACGGCTATCGCATTCCAGATGACCGCTACAACGGTTACTTCGGCTCGGATCACTCCTTCCGCATTTACAGCTATCCAGTAGTTATTGTCGGGGGATATCCCCGCTTTCAATACGGAGGCTACTGGTTCAGCCTGGCCGATTCTTGGCCGGAATACTGGGCCAACAACTGGTACGACGACGATGACGTGTACATCGACTACTCGGGCGACGGCTATTACCTGTACAACCGCCGGTACCCTCGCGATCGAGTCGCCATCAATGTCTACGTGAACTGACCGTGCCTTCAACGAGTGAATTGTGAAGGCAACTCCACCCGGCGTGCTCGGATGTCGGAAGACACGAGATCCGCCGGGATGGAGGAAGATCGAGAACCTGCTGGATAGAGAAGGGAACAACCGATGATCGGAACCGTCCTAATCGTTGTCCTGATATTGGCCCTCCTGGGAGCCTTTCCGCGGTGGTCGCACAGCCGTAGTTGGGGTTACGCCCCGTCGGGCGGAGTTGGCCTGGTTCTGCTGATCGTCGTCGTGCTGGTGCTTCTCGGACGTCTGTAACCGGCGCGTCCGCAATATGTGCATCGGCGTGACTTGCGGGGGCGGGCGGGATCCAGCGGGAGTTGGGCAATGAATGACAGCAAACAACGTGTGGTCAAGTTTCTCGAAAAGGAGATCAAGACGTACGTAGCCTTGTCTCTTTTCCTGTCGAAGAAAAGCACCCTGGAAAGTTTGCAGGCGAGAGAGAAGCAGGCGCTGATGCAGCCCGCGTTTTACAAAGAAAGAATGAAGGAAGCGAAAAAACTTGTTACTGAACTCAAAAAATCAAAGTAAGGCGCGTGCAGCCCGAAGCTCTGCGTTCCGTGGCTGCGCCCGCTGGTGTGTTCGCCTCGTGGCCATTCTGATGGCTACGCTCCTGTGTACGAGCGGATCTTCCGCATACTCCGTGCTCACGCACGAGGAAATCGTCGACTTGGTATGGACCAATGAGCTTCGCCCACTTCTTTTGCAGCGATTTCCAGACTTGACGGAAGCGCAGCTCACCGAAGCCCATAGTTACGCCTATGGTGGCGCGGTGATCCAGGATCTCGGTTACTATCCGTTCGGCAGCGTGGAATTCAGCAATCTGGTGCATTACGTGCGCAGTGGAGACTTCGTCCAGGAATTGCTCCGGCAGAGCCAGGATGCCAACGAATTCGCCTTCGCCCTCGGCGCGCTGGCTCATTATGCTTCCGATATCGCCGGCCACCCGGCCGTCAACCAGGCCGTTTCCATCCAATATCCCAAGCTGCGGGCGAAGTACGGTAACTCTGTGCGGTACGCGGAGGATCACACCGCGCATCTGAAGACGGAATTTGGATTCGACATGGTGCAGGTGGCGAAGAACCGCTACGCGTCGCAGCAGTATCACGATTTCATCGGTTTCCAGGTGTCCAAGCCGCTGCTGGAGCGGACCTTCCCGCTCGTTTACGGGGTGGAATTGAAAGACGTGCTGACGCATGAGGATTTGGCCATCGGCTCCTACCGCTTCGCGGTCAGCCGGTTGATCCCGCAAATGACACAGATCGCCTTGCGCACTCACAAGAAAGACATGATGAAAGAGACGCCGGACTTCGCGAAGGAGAAATTCCTGTACCGGCTGTCGCGCTCCGACTACGAAAAAACGTGGGGCAAGGATTATTCCAAACCCAAATTCAGCACGCGTTTCTGGTCCATAGTGCTGAGATATATGCCGAAGATTGGTCCCTTCAAGGCCATGGCGTTCAATAACCCGACGCCAAAGACGGAGGATCTGTACTTCAAGAGCATCAATAACACCGTGGATCAATACCGGTTGTATCTCCAGCAGGTTCGCGGCGGTACTCTGACACTCGCCAACACGGACTTTGACACCGGCAAGGAAACCAGGGCTGCTGAGTATTCTCTGACCGATGAGACGTACGCAAAGTTGCTGGGCCAACTTTCCGGCCGCAAGTTCGACCTGACCTCGCCCGGTCTGCGGCAGAACATTCTGGAATTTTATTCCGACCTCTCAGCCCCCATCGAAATGAAAAAGGACAGCGCTCGCTGGCAAAGCGTCCTGACTTCTCTTGACCAATTGAAGCTGGTTGATCCAACGCAAAATCTCGCCGCGAGTCCGGCAAAATAAATGAGAACGTGTGCCCAAGTGAACAGACACTTCGCCGAAGGCCGGCTAACATGGGGCATCCGGGAAAAAGTGAACGTGCAAACCTGGTACGGCACAAGCTCCCGAAGCACGGGCCGCTTGTGAGATTGGAATAAGCAATGCTTTGGACAATTCTCGTCGTGTTATGCATCCTTTGGCTCTTGGGTGTGGTCACCTCCTATACCGCGGGTGGACTTATCCACATCCTGCTGCTCGCGGCTCTGGTGATCCTGGTAATTAACCTGGTTTCTGGCCGAAGAGGTACTGTTTAATCGGGAAGCGGAGACTATGAAACCGGCAATGATGATTGGAATCCTGTTGATTGTTCTTGGTGGCTTGGCGTTGGTTTATCAGGGGTTCAATTACACCCATCGGGAAAGAGTGCTGGATGTCGGGCCGATCCATGCAACGGCAGATGAGCATGAGCATGTCTCCATACCGCCAATCCTAGGTGGGCTGGCATTGGTTGGGGGAATCGTCCTGCTCGTCGCCGGAGCCCGAAAGACTTCCTAGCCTCAGATTACGAAACTATCCCGCCTGAGAGTCGGGTAACGCATCTCCCTCTCGTGAAGCAACCTGCGTTGAATACCCTTCAACAGCAAGTCTCCAGTAGGCAATAGTAGGCAATCAATCGATCGAACAAGAACGAACGGACCATGGAGGTCACTGATGAAACGGATATTAATTGGAGCAGCGTGTATTACCCTGGCGGGAGTCTCCGTATTTGCTTCCGAATTGAATAAGGAGCAAAAACGCCTTGAAGAGAGCGGCGTTGTCATGCAGGAAGTGCTCAATGTTCCTGACAACATTCCTCATGAACTGCTCGAAAAGGCGGAGTGCGTCATCGTGTTTCCGAACATGATGAAAGCGGCATTTGTAGTTGGCGCCCAATACGGACGTGGAGCCATGGTTTGCCGGACCGGCGATAAATTCCGCGGACCTTGGGGAGCTCCCGCAATGTACGCATTGGAAGGCGGCAGCATTGGTTTCCAGATCGGCGGAGAAGCTACCGACCTAATCCTGCTGGTCATGAATGATCGAGGCATGGAATCAATTCTGAGCAGCAAGGTGAAACTGGGCGCAGATGCGTCAGTCGCGGCAGGTCCCAAGGGTCGTGATGCTTCCGCAGACACCGACGCCTGGATGCGCGCCGAGATCCTCAGCTACTCGCGTTCGCGCGGTCTGTTTGCCGGAGTCTCCCTCGAAGGCACCACCCTTCGCCCGGACGATGACGCAAATGAACAGGTCTATGGACACGCCTTCAAGGCAAAGCAAATCGTGAGAGGCGAACACGTTGGCGTACCCGCGACCGGGCGCCACCTTGTAGCGGTTCTGCAGAAGAGTGCGCCGCACAACGAATCGGAGCAGCACGCCGCTTCCAATTAAAACTAGCCGGAATACGCCAGCCTGCCGGGAAATTCTCAACCCGGCAGGCTTTTTATTTTTTTTGGGGGGGGGGTTGGGGAAGGCCGTCACTCGTGCAGGACGACGGTGAGCAATGACTTGTTGACTTTGATTGTGCCGTTGTATTCGATGAACCCGAGCTTCCGGAATTTGTTCATGAAGAAATTGATGCGGGAACGCGTGGTGCCGACCATGCTTGCCAGGGTCTCCTGGGATACTTTCGCCAACACACGTTCAGGTTGATCTTGTTCCCCGTAGCGGGCCAGCAGCAGGAGGGTGCGCGCCAGGCGCTTTTCACTGGAGTTGAAGAGCTGATCGATCAGATCCTCTTCGACCCGGATGTTGTGCGCCAGCATGTAGGAGATGAAATGATCGGATAATTCATGCTCCGCGTGGAGGACTCGTAACAACTCCTCTTTTTGAATCACAAGAAGCGTGGTTGGCGTAACGGCGGTTGTCGTGCCCATGCGGATTGCCTGACCCGCCATGCATCCCTCGCCAAAAAAGTCGGTGGGACCAAACATCGCAACCACGGCTTCCTTACCGGAGCCATTCACAACCGACAATTTCACGCCGCCCTTCTGGATGTACATGACCGTGCTCGCGGCTTGCCCCTGAGAGTAAATGGATTCACCCCTGCTGTAGTCCATCACTTTCCGCGCCACCCCGGCGGTGTCGAGAAAATCCTGGGCATTGAACAGCCTGGCTTTGCCGTTATTCCTGATTTTCTTTCGTCTCATAATCGGGCTGATCATCATCTCGATTCGGGCGCTCTCTGCCCATGGTCAGGCTATCAGAAACGTTGTTGCAAGGCTGTGCAAAAGTGAACAGCGCCTCGGTTTATTGACCTTTGCTCGCCTGTGTTCAGTATTAGACAGACATTCAGATTGGCGAGTTGGTATAAGAATCGCCAAGGGACGAACTGAGTCCTCTATCCAATACCCAGCAAAAATTGGAGTTTCGAATCTTTCTGGCCAACGGCAAGCAGGATGGAACGCATTGTAACCGGGCGATGAGGAGAAGCAAATGCACATATTGAAGGTTTCTAAGATTTGGATTCCGGCGTTCCTATTGGCCGTCGTCATGGCCGGGTGCGGTGACGGGGATAAACGTGCCGGGACCGGAAACCCCGGTGACCCCCTGACCCCACCCACGGTGACCGCGGTCACTCCACCCAACGGCACCACGCTCGTTTGCCCCAACACCGCCATCATTACCGCAACCTTCAGCAAGCCGATGAACCCCGCGACTCTCACAGCGACTACGTTTACTTTGACCGCCGGCGGCGCCAGCACGTCCGGCACAGTCAGCTACGTTGCCGCCACCATGATTGCCACCTTTACACCCGCCGCCGCTCTGACCGCCAGCACCGCGTACACCGCCACTATTACCACTGGCGCTCAAGACCCGTTCGGCAATGGCTTGGCCTCCAATTTCGTTTGGACCTTCACTACCTCGGCTCCCTGCCCACCGCCCGCTGGCGCGATAGCCTTGGGCTCGGCCTGCAGTTTCGGAATTCTTGCCGGCTCCACGGTCACTAACGTTACGGGCACCGCCACCACCGTTAGCGGAGATGTGGGCGTCTGGCCAGGAACCGCAATAACAGGATTTGGAACGCCCGCATCCATTACAGGCGCATTCCACGCCGGCGATACCGTTGCTATGACCGCCCAAGGTGACTTGACCACGGCGTACAACAACGCTGCGGGCGCAGCCGGAGGGGCTATCCTCAGCGCTGATATCGGCGGCCAAAAGCTTTTCCCCGGAGTTTATAAGACCACCAGCGCCCAACCCTCGCTGGGAATAACCGGTAATCTAACCCTCGACGGTCAAGGGAATCCGAATGCTGTCTGGATCTTCCAGATTGTTTCCACGCTCACCACCGCATCCACCAACAGCCAAGTCATCCTTATCAATGGCGCCAACTCTCACAATGTCTTCTGGCAGGTGGGCAGTTCCGCGACCCTCGGAACCACTACTTCCTTCACGGGAACCATCATGGCTCAGGCATCCATCACGCTCACCACCGGCGCAACGCTGAATGGCAGGGCGTTGGCCCGTACGGGCGCCGTCACTCTGGACACCAACACGGTTGTGGTCCCGGCATGTCCGTAAAATCTTCAGCGGTGGGCCCGCCTTGCGGCTGGCTCACCGCGCGTCTGACTCGAAGAGCATTTCACGTTGCTAAATTTCGGAGGAACTCTCGTATGTCATCTCAAGCAAAGAGTCATCCTGTTCGGGTCTTAACCTTGCTGCCGGCAGTGATTGCTGTCCTGTTCATGTTCGCCACTCTCGCCGCGGCTCAGGACCAGCCTGCCCCCAAGTGGGAGCTCTTCGGCGGGTACACCGTCTGGAATCCCGGCGCGAACGTCCACGGCCAGCTTCCCGGCGCCCTGCTCCCGTTGAGCAGTCGCCTCGAATGGAATCCCCGCGGTATCGGCGTCAGCGCAACCTATAATCTCAATCGTTGGTTTGGATTTACTCTCGACACCAGCACCAATTGGGGCAGCGGGGAAAAGACTTTGGCCAGAAGAATTGACGACGCCGCGTTCGCCAACATCTCCTTCGGCCCCAAGGTTACCCTTCGCACCCAGCATTTTTCTCCCTTTCTTGAATTCCTCATCGGCGACCATCGCCTTACTCCGGATGCCTTCCACGATATCGACAAGCTCGGGGTCATGGTCGGCGGCGGTCTGGATGTCAATGTGTCCCGGCACGTCGCTCTACGGCTCATTAGGGCCGACTTTGTAGTGTCGAATTACCGCTATGCTCCTGCCAATGTTCCGAGTACGCAACTCTATGGTGTACGCCTGCAAACTGGCCTCGTCCTTAACTTGGGTGGTGGGGAGCCGCCGCTCCCACCCAGCGCCTCGTGCTCGGTGCAGCCGACGGAAGTCTTTGCCGGCGAGACGGTGACCGCCACTTCCCGCGGCTCCAATTTCAATCCCAAGCGGACCGTCAGCTACAGTTGGAATGCCACCGGTGTAAAACCTTCCGGA
>Ga0210406_10006527_pt1 | contig 12084 bp, 7 predicted proteins | sample IncBWC30MmetaG_FD_155454 | JGI IMG/M metagenome (GOLD analysis project Ga0210406, IMG submission 155454) | Forest soil microbial communities from Barre Woods Harvard Forest LTER site, Petersham, Massachusetts, United States - Inc-BW-C-30-M | ecosystem: Environmental > Terrestrial > Soil >...
CGTCGATCAGAAGATCTTCGCTCCCGGTGATTTCGCCTTTCACATGCAGGCTAGAACCGAGCCGCGCTGTCGCACGGTCGCCGGTCGCACCCAATGGACTTGTACTCATCGCTGTATTTCCCTCCCAAGTCGCCGGAGCTGACTTCGGCGGCTGATTCTGATTTACTGCAAAAGTTTTCGGCTCCGGTTGCGCGACTTGCGGCGTTCCCGGCTTCTTATCGTTCCCCCACATGAAACCTCCCAAGGGACAGGCCACCCCGTCCGGATTCTTGGCGGGGTGATTAGAAACTTTAGTCCCGCGTGGAGAGCTCTGCAAACAACGTATCAGCTTGGCGTGCGTGAAAGTAACTACCCTGAAGGGCAGTGCTGTTACTGGCCGAGGGGCAGGTCTGACTTGGTAGTGCTCCGGAAAGCTAACTGGAGGGCTTGTCCGGCACCGGTTGCGTGGCGAGAAAATCCGTCACGAAACGGCGTGAGTAATTTTCCAGCAGATCTTTCACGCGAACTGGGTCCGCAGACTTCACCACAAATCCCGCGTGATGATATTTCTTCACGCGATACACGATCTCGGTATCGTTGTAGGCTGAGGTATCCGGCTCTTCCTGGCGCGCCAGTGAAACAATCACGCCAGCGTAGTCATTGTGTCGCGGCGGCAGCGCGTACGGCATTTTTCCCGCGCCTACTTCCAGCTTGGCCCATTCGCGCCAGAGATTGATCCCGCTCGCGGCTTCGACCACGTCGGAAATATATGCGCCACCAACACGTGCGGCGATCTCGATGAAATAAAACCTGCCGTCGGAATGCGCTTTCAGAAATTCGGCGTGCGTGACACCGCGCAGAAGGCCGAGCGACTCGAGCAATTTCCGGTTGACTGCTTGCAATGACTTGGCGTCTTGCGAATCGCGTTCGAGCGTCCGCGTAGTAAAAACTCCGCCGGCATGCGACACATCGAGCGGCGGAACACCGTACACATGCGTATCCGCGAACAACACTTCCCTTTCGTTGACTACGCTGTCCACATGAAAAACGCTTCCCGGAAGGAATTGTTCGAGCAGAAAGTGGGACTGCTCATCGCCCAGCTTGTCCAACCAGGGCCACAGTTCACCCGGCTGTTGTATTTTCCTCATGCCGATCCCGGACGCCTGCGAGCGCGGTTTCAGCAGCCACGGCGCGGGTACGCGACTCATGAATTCGCGCAGCTCGTCGTGATTCAGCACATGTACAAATTCCGGCACAAGCACTCCGGCTTCTTTCGCGCGCGCGCGCATCGCTAGCTTGTCGCGGAAGTAGCGGACGGTCGTCAGGCCCATGCCCGGTATTCGCAAATGCTCGCGGATCGCGGACACATTTTCCATATCGAATTCGTCCAACGCGACGATGCGATCTATCTTCCGACTGCGGGCAACGTAGCTCACCGCATTCAAGAGCGCCGCTAGCGGCAATTGTTCCGGCATGAAAAACATTTCGTCGATCGCTTGGCGCGGCCAGTCCCCATCGCGCAGTTTATCCACCGTCAACAAACAAACCTGGCACCCCATTTCCTTACAGGTGCGCAGAAACTCCTGGCCCTTCTCGTACGAGCTGACACAGAGAATTGTGAGTGGTTGCTCTTCCGACAAGCAAAACCTCCGCGAGGCTGGTGAGGCCGCGAAGTATAACCCGCCTTTATCCCCCCGGGTACAAAAACCGCAGGAAAGGACCGACGCGCTTGGCCCAGGCCGCCTCATTATGTTCGGCGCCTTCGATGCGCTCGTAGTGCAGATCGCGCTCATACTGCCAGCCGCGTTGCAAAAGAATGTCGCGATATCGCTCCACGTCTTCCACGATGCGCGGACCTTCGCGTGTGCCGATATCCAACCAGATGCGCGGGCGCGATCCGATGTTCACGCCGGCGGCAAATTTATGGATCACGCGTTGGTTCCACCACACCGACGGTGACAGCGCCGCGATTTTTCCGAACACATCGGGGCGCGACAGTCCCAGATACAAAGAAACCAATCCGCCGAGAGACGATCCGCCGATTCCGGTGCGCTGCGGGCCGCTATCGAGGCGATATTCGCGGTGCATGAACGGCATCAGTTCTTCGAGCAGGAATTTTCCGTAGCGATCGGCCCGCCCGCCACCCAATCGTGGCACCCGCGTCGGCGTGTATTCCTGAATGCGTGATTTTCCGGTGTTATAAATTCCGACGATGACCAGAGGCTCCACGCGGCCCGCGTGAATTTCCGCGTCAGCGCTTTGCCCTACGTGCCAGTCCTGTCCCCGAATAAATGATGTAGAACCGTCAAAAAGATTTTGTCCGTCGTGCAGATACAGCACCGGGAGGCGCCGCTGCGGCTGTTCCTGGTAACCCGGAGGCAGATACACAACCAGGCTTCGCTGGTTGCGCAAGAACTTCGATCGAAAGTTTTCGTGTCTGCGGAGCTGTCCGTCGCTCACGGTACGATCGTCACAAGCAGGTCTTTGGCTTCCACGTTCTGTCCCGGCGCCACCAGCAATTTGCTCACTCGGCCGGCGATCGGCGCATAGATGTTCGATTGCATCTTCATGGCTTCCAGGGTCATCAGTTTATCACCGCGCTGCACGCTTTGGTTCAGCTGCACCGCTATCCCAGTGATCACACCCGCCGTCGTCGCACCTACTTGCCCGGCCTCGGCGGGATCGGCCTTCGGGTGCGCGCGTTCCATGACGCGCAAAGACCTGTCGCGCACATTCACTTCGCGCGGCTGGCCGTTCAAGTCAAAAAATAAAGTTCGTGTGCCATCCGGATGCGGATCGCTGGCCGTCATGAATTTTATGATCAATGTTTTGCCGGCTTCGATCTCTACCGTGATCTCCTCGCCGGATTTCAATCCGTAGAAAAAAGCCGGCGTGGGCAGCACGCTGACGTCGGAATGCGCTTGCCGGAATTTATCGAATTTCACGAACACTTCCGGGTACAGCAGATAGCTCAGCAGGTCCTGGTTCGAAATTGCGTGGCCTACCCTTCTCTCCAGCGATTCTTTCTCCGCCGTGAAATCCATCGCGGGCATGCTCGCACCAGGTCGCCCTTGCAACGGTTTTGCGCCGCGCAACAGTATTTTCTGAATTTTCTTCGGCCAGCCGTCCGGCGGAACGCCGAGCACGCCCGAAAACATTTCCACGACGGAATTGGGAAATGCCACGTCGTGATGCTCATCAAGCTTCAATACGCTCTCGGGCGTCATCTGCTTTGCCATCAAGAACAAAGTCATGTCGCCGACCACTTTGCTCGATGGCGTCACCTTCACAATGTCTCCGAAAAGTTGATTCACCTCGGCATACATGCGTTCGACTTCGCGCCAGCGCGGGCCCAATCCCATCGACACTGCTTGTTCCCGCAGGTTCGTATACTGCCCGCCGGGAATTTCATGCTCGTACAGTCGCGCGTTGCCGGACTTCGGTCCCGAATCGAATGGCAAATAATATGTCCGGACCGTTTCCCAATAATCTGAACATTCATTCAACATTTCGAGATCGAGTTTGGGATCGCGCGGCGTGTTCCGGAGTGACGCGACAATCGCGTTCAAGTTGGGCTGGCTGGTCCCGCCGCTCATCGAGGCCACTGCGCCGTCCGCAATATCCACACCCGCCTCGGCCGCTTTTAATACCGAAGACGCGTTAATTCCACTGGTATCGTGGGTGTGAAAATGAATTGGCAGCGCGATCTCGTTCTTCAACTTTTGCACGAGTTCGAACGCGGCATAGGGCTTGCACAGTCCCGCCATGTCCTTGATGGCCAGAAAATGCGCGCCCAGTTTCTCTAGTTGCTTCGCCAGCGCGACGTAATATTTCAGTGAATATTTCGGCCGGTTGCTGTCCAGAATGTCGCCGGTATAACAAATCGCCGCTTCGCAAACGCCGCCCGCTTCCAGCACCGCGTCCAGCGAAACCCGCATATTCTCTACGGAATTCAGCGAATCGAACACCCGGAAAATGTCCATGCCCTCGGCACATGCTTCGCGCACAAATTCCCGGATCAAATTGTCCGGGTACGACGCATAACCGACGGCATTCGCGCCACGCAGCAGCATCTGAAAACAAATATTGGGAATCGCCGCGCGCAACTGGCGCAATCGCTGCCACGGATCTTCATGCAAAAAGCGCAACGCCGTATCGAAGGTGGCGCCGCCCCACATCTCGATACTGAAAAGATTCGGCAACCGTTCCGCCACGGACGGGGCCGTCGCCAATAAATCGTGCGTTCGAACCCGCGTAGCCATCAACGATTGCTGCGCATCGCGAAAAGTCGTGTCAGTAATCAACAGCCGCTTTTCTTTCTTCGCCCACTCGGCAAACTTCTTTGGTCCAAGCTTCTGCAGCAATTGCCTGGTGCCAGCCTTCGGCTCCTCAATCGATGCCACAGGAACCGTTGCCGCCTCGAAGCTCGTCGGTATCTGCTTCCCTTTTACTTCCGGGTTGCCGTTCAGAATTACGTCGCCTAGGTAGGTCAGCAATCTCGTCGCACGGTCGCCACGCTTGGGAAACTTGAATAACTCCGGATGCTCATCCAGGAACGAAGTGGTCACTTCGCCCGCGCGGAATTTCGCATGATTGACGACGTTTTCCAGGAACGGAATGTTCGTCTTTACGCCGCGAATGCGAAATTCGCGCAGTGCACGGTCCATGCGCTGGCACGCCTCGGGCAGGTTCGTGCCCCAGGCTGTCACCTTGACCAGCAACGAATCGTAATAGGGTGCCAGCGAAGCCCCCGCATAAGCCGTTCCGCCGTCCAAACGAATGCCAAATCCCGCCGGCGAACGGTACGTGGAAATCTTTCCGTAGTCAGGAGCAAAATTCTTTTCCGGATCCTCCGTCGTCACCCGGCACTGCAAAGCCGCTCCATACAGCGGCAGGTTTTCCTGCCGCGGCAGATTTATGGCGTCGTCATGCAGCGAATGCCCCTGCGCCACCAGGATCTGCGCGCGCACCAGATCAATGCCCGTCACCATCTCCGTGACTGTGTGTTCCACCTGAATGCGCGGATTCACCTCGATGAAATACCACTTCTGCGAATCCACGTCGTACAAAAATTCCACCGTGCCCGCATTGATGTATTTTGCTTTGCGCGCAAGCTGCGCCGCCGCGTCGCACAGTTCGCTGCGCACGCTCCTCGGCAAATTCACAGCGGGCGCAACTTCCACCACCTTCTGGTGACGTCGCTGCACCGAGCAGTCTCGCTCATACAAATGCACCAGATTCCCGTGCGCATCGGCAAGAATCTGCACTTCCAGATGTTTCGCGCGCGCCAGAAACTTTTCCAAAAACACAGAAGCATCGCCGAACGCGGATCGCGCTTCGTTCCGCGCTTCTCCCAGCCGCGCTTCGAGCTCTGATTCCGAGCCAACCACCCGCATGCCGCGTCCGCCACCGCCCATGGCGGCCTTCACCATCACCGGATAGCCTATCGCCGCCGCGATTTTCTTGGCTTCGGCAAAACCCTTTACAGGCCTTTCGGTCCCCGGCAAAATCGGCACTCCCGCGGAAATCGCCAGTCCGCGCGCCGCTGTCTTGTCACCCAATAATTCCAGCAGCTCCGGCGTCGGCCCTACAAAAACAATTCCCGCCTTCGCGCAAGCCCGCGCCAACGCCGGATTCTCCGACAAAAAACCGTATCCCGGATGTATGGCGTCAACGCTCTTAGCTTTCGCAAGGGAAACGATCCCGGCAATATCGAGATACGCCTCGACCGGCCCTTTGCCTTCTCCCACCGCATAGGCTTCATCCGCTTTGAAGCGGTGCAGCGCCAAGCGGTCCTCTTTCGAATACACGGCCACCGTCCGCAAACCCAGTTCATTCGCGGCACGGAAGATGCGAATCGCGATTTCGCTGCGATTGGCCGCCATCAGTTTTCGAATTGGCATTTGCCTGGACATAGCTCGGCCCGCGCGCCTCGGCAGCCGAACATTCTTTCATGCGGGATGCTTGGCACTACAACAGTTTTTTCAATGAATCAAAGCGGTCTTTTGCATACAAACGTCGGTCCGGCGGGAGGCAGTAACGGAGGTCGTCACACCTGTCACTCGCCTGCGTTCGCCGTTTTCTGTCCAACCGGCGCGCTCTTCAATTGTTCCAATTCCGAAGGCACCTTGCCCCACAGCTTCTGGTCCTTCTTTGTGACCAGTGTTGCGCTGGGTACGCGAAAAAAGTCCAACAGCTCAGCTCGAATCTCCGGAGTCAACCCGGCGAATTTCTGCTCCGCCAACTTATTCAGGAGCTTGGCTTGTGTAACGTCGCAAAGGTGATATTGCCCCGGAGCGCTCACCTCCCCGACATCGAAGTTGTCGTTGGTCATGGAAGGCTGGCCCGTTTCGCGCTCTTCTTTCAACAACTGGCGGTATTGGTCAAGCGTGTCGTTGAAACTTCTTTCGAACATTTGTTCCGCGTCCGGAGTTGGCGTCTTGAATTGCAACACTCGCAGCGGTCCGATCTTCGGCAGAATTTTATAAATGAATGCCAGCACTTTATCGCTGAACTTCGGGTGCGTGTAGTCCTTGCCCCATTCCTTTTCGTAATTCGAACGCCGCAAGTTATACAGAAATTTACGCTTGGTGATGCCCGGCTCATCCTTCTGAATTTCGTCCTGCTTCAACTGCCACGCAATGCGCGTCGCTCTGGGGATCAAATTGCTCACCGCATGGCGGTAGGAGCCGAAAACCCGATCCTGATTGTTCAACACTTTCTTCAAATCCAGGCCATACGTTTCCTGAAAAGCCTGATCCAACACCCGTGGCGAAACTTCGAACCCGATAAAATCGTGATAGCTTTCCGGCGCATAGCGCTCTTTGGCTACCTCCAGCACATCGAATCCGAATTCCGTCTTGAGGTGCGCCAGTTTGTCGTCCTCATAGGTAACGAAACTTCCGTATTTCTTCCGCAGCTTAGGGTACAGAACCGGCACTGCACGGTTTACGCCGGTACGATGACCATTGTTATCCGCGGCGTAGTGCGCCATCGCTCCCAGCGCGAACGAATACTCATACACGTCCTGCGCATCGCGTAACAAAGCCAGCACAAAATCGCCGCTGCGCACGTAATGTGTCAAATCACTGAAAAACGGATTACCGCCCGGGTAATAGCCCAGGTCCTGAATAATGGCGCCACCATAGGCATACGCCTGCCCGCGATTTATTTCGTCTTCCATTGCATTGGGAAATCTTTTGCGGATGGCCGGCTTCATATTCGATTCCCACACCACGTCAATAATGGCCTGGTGGGACATCACCGAATACGCTTTGGCTCCTTCCGGCGCCGCCAAAACCATCGTCAACATCACTGAAAGCGCAAGCGCTTGCCTCAGCCGGCGCAAAGCCGCAAATTCTGAATTCAATACCCGCCCGCCTTTCAAAGAGCAAACACCCGAATGTCGCACAAACCAATACGCGATATCAGAGTGTATCGTTCATTCGCATGGATTGGGGATAGAGAAAACCCGGTAGACCAACCTTTACTGCTAACGCGCGCGCTGGCGTATCATCACTTGGTCAGTTCATTTCATCCTTACTTCATTCTAGTATTTCCGCAACACGCCAATCACTCGCCCCTGAATCTTTACATCGCTTGCCGCCTCAATAATGGGCCCCATTTCCGAATTCGCCGGCTGCAAACGGACTTTCCCCTGTCCTTCGCGATAAAAACGTTTCAGTGTCGCTTCGTCGCCACGCACCAGCGCCACCACAATATCGCCCGCATTCGCCACCTGCGTCTGCTCGCACACCACAAAGTCACCATCCATGATGTGATCCTCAATCATCGAGCTGCCCTTTACCTGTAGCACAAACGAATTTCCGCCGCGTGCAAAATCGCCCAGCGAAAACGTTTCGCGTTCTTCCACCGCTTCGAGCGGCCGCCCCGCCGCGATTCTGCCGAGCAGCGGCAATTCCTGAATCCTGCGCTCGGTAACCTGATCCTTCACTGACTTCGGCAACTGCACAATTTCAATCGAGCGGCTCTGGTTGTAGCCGCGCCGGATAAATCCTTTTTTCTCCAGCGTAGTGATGTGCTTGTGCACCGTCGCCAACGAAGTCAGCTTCAACCCTTTGCCGATTTCTTCAAAACTCGGCGCATATCCATGCTTGGTTTCAAACGCCACCAGATAATCCAGCACTTCTTTCTGTCTTTTGGTGAGGGCCATGGCTTGCCTCCGTAGCACAACCTTTCTTGGCTGTGCAGCTTTCGGTTCTCGTTCTGGAGCCGTTGTAGCGGCCGCCTTCTGAGGCGGGTGGTTTTTCCACAACCACTCTAGGCGAAAAGAAAGCGAAGTGTCAAGCACCCTCTGCGCGGCAATTTCCTTCTCCGCTAGTTCTCGCCCTGCTATAAAACTTGTGCATGCCTTCCGCCCCGCGCGCTTCCTCGTCCATCATCGTCGCAGGCATTTTCGCAATTCTCGGCGGCGCACTCGGAGCTTTTTCCAGCCTCATTTCGCTAATCCTGTTTTCTTTTTCGCAAAATTTTGCCCCGAGCGCGGCTTTGCCCGATTACCTCCGGCCCGTCCTCATTTTTTTCTGGATATTCCTCCTTCTGTGCGCGCTTTCCCTGGTCGTCGTGGGCATCCAGGTGATTCGCCTGCGCAACTGGGCGCGAATCTCTCTGCTGACGATTGCCGGTCTAATGCTGTTGTTCGGACTAATGGGAATCGTCGTAGTATTTGTAACGCTCTTGGTTTCGACGCCGGCCGACCCCAGAGTCTCGCGAGGATTTTTGGCAGCGATCCTTGCGGTGATTTATGGCATCCCCACCGCCGTTTCAATCTGGTGGCTGATCCTTTTCACCCGCCGCTCGGTCGCCGCGCAGTTTCAGGCTTCGGCAGCCCTCGAACCGCCGCGTTCCCCCTCCGCTATGGCCGTTTTCAACAATCCAGAATGCCCGCTGGCCATTCGCATCACCGGCTGGTACCTCGGCTCTTTTGCAATCGTCATCCCATTCATCTTGTTCCTGCCCAACTCAATTCCTGCGGCCTATTTTGGCCATGTACTGTTCGGACCCGCCGCCATCGTCATTTATATTCTCAATTTCGCGCTCATCTCGATTCCTGGAATTGGACTGCTGCTGCTCAAACGCTGGAGTTACCCGCTCACCATCGTCGGCCAGATTTTGGCCAGCGCCAACGCCATCTGCACAACATTAAGCCCGTCGTATGACGCAAACGTTCGCGCAATGTTCGAGAAAATGAGCCTCCCCAGCCTCCCAGCCAGCACCGAGCAAATGCTCCACTACTCGCGCTACTTCAGCCTGATCAGCCTCCTGATTCCCTTCGCCATCGTGATCACACTCCTGGTCACCCGCCGCAAATTCTACGCAGCCGCCGACCGCGCTTTGCAACTTTCTGCCCCCCCTGCCAGTCCTACCGCTTAGCAACCAAACGCCACTCCACTTATCCTTTTCTAGGCTTCTGTTTTGGACAAGTTTTCGTCTTGCGGTCCCCTGCTCACTACTCTTTATCCCACGTCTGCTTGTTGACCTTTCCGCACTTTCGCGCCCGCTTCGCCCCGCTGTGTTATCATTTTTATTCAGGCTCCTGGCGGTTCGCATCAGCTTCCAACCTGCACGCTGTTCCGCCCGAGATCAGCCGCTCGATTTCAGACTCGTGCGGCTTGCGAGTTGCCTCCCCGGGGGGAGACTTTCCGGAAGTATCGGAAATGCGTGGAGGCGCGAGGTAAACGGGTTCCGGGTTTGCGCTTACAAACCCTGGGCTACTGAAGCCGGCAAAGGGAGTTGCGACAAAGCATGGCCACGACCACTGATATTCCGCTGCCTAAACACAAGCGTGAGGTCATTGACCGCGCAGTGATTCGCTTCGCTGGAGACTCCGGCGACGGCATGCAGGTCACCGGCAGTCAGTTCACCAATACCGTCGCCCTTTACGGCAACGACATCGCTACGTTCCCCGATTTCCCCGCCGAAATTCGCGCTCCCGCCGGCACCCTTCCCGGCGTCAGCGGCTACCAGCTGCATTTTTCCTCAAACGAAATTTATACCCCCGGAGACGCGGTCGACGTCCTGATCGCCATGAATCCCGCCGCGCTGAAAATGAATATTGCCGACCTGAAAGCCAACGGCATCCTGATCGTCAATTCCGACGCCTTCGCGGAAACCGACCTGCGCAAGGCACAAATGACCTCCAATCCACTGGAAGATCATTCGCTCGATAAGTACCGCCTGTTCTCCGTGGAGCTCGAGCGCCTTACCAAAATTGCTCTCGAACATCTTGGCTTGGACGCCAAGTCCGTCAGCCGCTGCAAGAATTTCTTCGCGCTCGGCATGTGCTATTGGCTCTACAACCGCTCGATGGAAGGCACCACCCGCTACATCGAAGAAAAATTCTCCAAGAAGCCGTTGCTCGTCGAAGCCAACAAGCTGGCCATGAAAGCCGGCTACTCTTACTGCGAAGCCACCGAAGCTTTCCAGATCAGCTACGAAATTCCGCCGGCGCAACTTGAGCCCGGCCTCTACCGCAATATGAGCGGCAATCAGGCGCTGGCGCTGGGCTTCGTTACCGCCTCGCAAAAATCCGGCCTCAAACTTTTCCAGGGCAGCTACCCCATCACTCCGGCCTCCGACATCCTCCACGAACTTTCGCAATACAAAGATTTCGGCGTAATCACGTTCCAGGCCGAAGACGAAATTGCCGCCATCACCTCCGCGATCGGTGCTGCCTACGCAGGCGCGCTTGCCATCACCACCACCTCCGGCCCGGGTATGGCTCTCAAGACGGAAGCCATGGGACTCGCGGTCGCAGTCGAAATTCCCTTGGTGGTCTGCGACATCCAGCGCGGCGGCCCCTCCACCGGTCTGCCCACAAAAACCGAACAAGCTGACCTGCTGCAAGCTCTCTTCGGCCGCAATTCCGAAGCCCCAATTCCCATCATCGCTCCCGCAACTCCCAGCGATTGCTTCTGGGCTGCCGTAGAAGCCTCGCGCATTGCGGTAAAATATATGGTTCCGGTCATTATTCTGAGCGACGGCTATCTAGCCAACGGCGCCGAACCCTGGAAAATTCCCGATCTCGATTCCATCCCCGATTTCAAAGTAGAGTTTGCGTCCGATCCGGTGGATTTCAAACCCTACCGCCGCAATCCGGACACCCTCGCACGCCCGTGGGCCGTTCCCGGAACGCCCGGCCTCGAACACCGCATCGGCGGCCTCGAAAAACAGGACGTCACCGGCAACATCAACTACGAACCGCTCAATCACGAAAACATGGTTCGCATCCGCGCCGCAAAAATCGAAGCTATCGTCCAGGACATTCCGGACATTGTGCCCGCAGGCGATCCCGACGGCGATCTGCTGGTCGTAGCGTGGGGCTCAACGCACGGCGCCATCACCGCCGCCGTAAAATCCCAGCGCGAACTAGGCCATCGCATCGGCCACGTCCACCTGCGCCACTTGAATCCGCTGCCAGCAAACCTGGGCGAGATCCTGAAGCGCTACAAAAAAGTCCTGGTGCCCGAACTGAACATGGGCCAGCTGCTATGGCTCCTGCGCGCAAAATTTTTGGTGAACGCCATCGGCCTGAACAAAATTCAAGGCCGTCCGTTCAAGCAATCCGAGCTAGAACAAAAAATCGCCGAGCTCGTAGACTGATCTTGTGTCACTAGCGCTTGTCATTCCGAGCGGAGCCAAGCGCAGTCGAGGAATCTGCCGCTTGATTAATCCGCTACCGAGGTTAGAGAAAGGCAGCGTTTCTTAATGTCAACGACCACTCTTCCCGTCCTAACAAAAAAAGATTTCCAGACCGACCAGGAAATCCGTTGGTGCCCAGGCTGCGGTGACTACGCCATCCTCGCCGCCGTGCAAGCCGTCTTCCCAGAGCTCGGCATCAAGCGCGAAAACTTCGTCGTCGTCTCCGGTATCGGCTGCTCTTCCCGCTTCCCCTATTACATGAACACCTTCGGCTTCCACACCATCCACGGCCGCGCACCCGCTGTAGCCACCGGACTTAAGGCCATTCGCCCCGACCTCGAGGTCTGGGTCGCAACAGGTGACGGCGACGCCCTCTCGATCGGCGGCAATCACACCATTCACATGCTACGCCGCAACGTCGGCCTCAAAGTCCTTCTGTTCAAC
>Ga0210406_10006529_pt1 | contig 12081 bp, 10 predicted proteins | sample IncBWC30MmetaG_FD_155454 | JGI IMG/M metagenome (GOLD analysis project Ga0210406, IMG submission 155454) | Forest soil microbial communities from Barre Woods Harvard Forest LTER site, Petersham, Massachusetts, United States - Inc-BW-C-30-M | ecosystem: Environmental > Terrestrial > Soil >...
CTAGTAAGCGCAATGATGGTAGAATCTGTGCTTGGCGTGCTGCGGTCGGCTCCTTCGAACATACTCTGGGACAACAATGCGGTCACGAAGCTAAGCGTTGGAACTGCCACCCATCCGGGATTGGCATTGCGGATGGCAAGTATAAACCGATGGCTTGAACGACGCTATCCTACGCCCTTGTATCGAGGCACGCAATTTTTTGCTGCTTTGTTCGTGGAGATTGCACAACGACTTTGGCACCAGTTAGAGCCTACACTTGTGAGGAGGATGGAACAGGAGAACAAGACGACACCCGCCACGACTTGGCGAAGCTGGGGGGAGAACTTCTCGCCGAGCTGAGCGGCGTGACTTGCCCGATTTCGCAATTCGGGCGCTGCCCACCCGGGCAGTCCCCAAGTTACGCGGTGGCGTCAGAGCTGGATCGAGCGCGCCGGGCCGCCAATAGGTTTGATACGAACAGAGAGAGATCCCCGCCCGCGAACAGGTGGCTTTCGAGCCCTGCCGCTGCCGCGGCGGCACAATCCGTTTCCCGGTCGCCGATCAGAAAACTCGCTGCTGAATCAGCCGGCCAACAGCGCAGGAGGTCCAGAATCATTCCCGGCGCGGGCTTTCGCCAGTCGCTCACCCGGCGATATGCTGGCAGCGCGGCTTCGGGGTGGTAGGGACAATAGCGGACATCGTCGAAATGGGCGCCCGATGCTGCGAGCTCGGCGGCGAGCTGGGCATGGAGGATCCGAACATCGTGCTCTGCGTAAAATCCGCGGGCGACACCCGCCTGGTTGGTGACGACGAAGACAAAGAGTCCGGCATCGTTCAGCAATTTAACCGCCAGCTTGGCCCCTTCCATCCAGCGGAACCGATCCCGCGAGCCGACATGGCCGTCATCATGGTTGAGTACCCCGTCTCGGTCGAAAAAGACGGCTGCACGGCGCCGCTGCGCCGGCACCTCGTGCTGCGCGCGGGCAAACGATTCGGGTAGACCGATATCGATGAAATAGCGGTCGAATGGCAGCCCCAGAAGCTTCTTGCGATCCGCGAGCGCCGGCAGCACTTCTGCTTCGAGCGAGCAACAGGGCGCAAGATCGTCGGCCAGCGCCCGCCGAAAGAAATAGACACCCGCGCTCACGAGCCCCCCCTCCAAGGGCTCCGGGCGCTCGCGGAACCGGGTCACTCGGATGCCGTCGATTTCGACCACCCCGTAACGCGAAGCGTCCGGCAGCCACCTGACGCCGATGGCACCCGTTGCAGAAGGGTCGCTCTCAGCCCGGCAGGCAAAGTCTAGAAGATTGATGTCGAACCATGAATCGCCGTTGAGTAGAAGGAATTGGTCATCGAGACGGTCGCGTGCGTGCCAGAGCGCACCTCCGGTACCGGCACGTTGCAGCTCGACCGATACATCGATTTCTAGATCGAACCGCGACTTCAGCGATGTCGATGCCGTGTAGTCGAGGATATGGTTCGCCGCAAAACCGGCGAGAAGCAGCACCCGCTTGATGCCATGGCGGCCGAGCTCAAACAGCAACACGTCGAGAAACGGGGCGCCGCCGACCGGCAGCAACGGTTTCGGCGTTTTCGCCGCCAGAGCGCCGAGGCGGCTCCCGAGGCCGCCGCACAAGATCACCGCCTGCCGAACCATCCCACATCAGCTACGCCACGAGCCCGCAAGTCACCCGCGGGGAAACAGGCGCTCCTCGACGAGGCCACATATGACGTGCCCCGCGGTTATGTGGATCTGCTGGATCAGCGGCGTCGAATCCGACGGCGCATGCAGGCAAATGTCGCAGCGGGACGACATCTCTCCTCCTGTCCTGCCGGTGAAGCCGACGGTGAGGATCCGTTTCTGGCGGGCCGCGTCGATCGCCCGCAAGATGTTCGCGGATCGGCCCGACGTGGAGATCGCGATAAATACATCACCGGCGCATCCGAGACCAAGAATCTGGCGCTCGAACAGCCGCTCATAGCCGTAGTCATTGCCGATCGCCGTCAGCACCGATGTATCGGTGGTGAGCGCAATAGCCGCAGCAGGGGCCCGATCATAGTGGAACCGGGACAGCATCTCTCCGGCGAGGTGCTGGGCATCGGCGGCACTCCCGCCATTGCCTGCCAAGAGCAGCTTGTGCCCCTTGTCGAGCGCGGTCGCGGTGACCTCGACGATGTCGCTGATCGCATCGCCGAATGTCGGGTCGTCAATCGCCGCCTGAATGACGTCGCGCGATCGAACGAGGTACTCCAGGACCGCGCTCACCGCCGCACCTGCCACGTCTCGCATCCGCGGTCTGTGATCTTCACCGTGCTCGCGTTGCCTCCTGTGGAATTGAGCGCGTCGACCAGACCCATTCGATCCTCGGGATGAACAAGAAACATGACAAACCCGCCGCCGCCCGCGCCAGACACCTTCCCGGCCAGCGCCCCTCGTTCGAACGCCACATCGTAGAGCCCGTCGATGCGGTCGGTGGATATCCCTTGAGCGGTCATTTGTTTCGCCTTCCAAGAATCATCGAGGATGCGCGCCATGGCCTGAATATCGCCAGCGAGCAGTGCCGTCTTCATTTCGATGGCGTCGGCCTTTAGCCGATCCATCGCGCCGATCGTGCGGGCGTTGTGAACGACAACACCCGCCGTCTGCTGCTCGATGATTACTCTTGCATCGCGTGAGCGACCGGAAAAGCAGATAACGAGCGATGATTCGAGCTCGTTTCTCGCACTGTCGGAGACCCGCAGCGGGTTGACGATCACTCGATCGTTGGGAAGAAATTCGATGAAGTTGGTACCGCCAAAGGCGGCAGCGTATTGGTCTTGCTTACCGCCGGCCAGACCGAGATCGACGCGCTCGATTTCGAATGCCAGGTGGGCGACATCGTATTGTCCGAGCGGCGCCCCGAACAGCACGCGAAACGCATCGACGAGTGCCACAACCAATGCCGAAGACGAGCCCAGTCCCGAGCCCATCGGCGCATCGACAGTGGTCGTTATCGTCGCCGAAATCGCGCCGCCGGCATTGTGATCGCGCACCATTCGCTCATAGACCCCGCGATGCAGCAGCAGGCTCGCCTGCTGCAGCTGCGGCGCCGCGTCGAGCACCTCTTCTCGACCGAGGTCCTTTGCGCGGAAGACCACCTTCCCGTCATCCCGCGGGCTGATGAATGCGTAGGCAAAACGGTCGATTGTTATATTCAGAACAGCACCACCAAATTCGTCGCAATACGGAGATAAGTCGGTTCCTCCGCCGGCGAGCCCAAGGCGAAGTGGAGCCCGTGCCCGGATGGTGGTGTGCAGGTCCGCCGTCAAGCGTTGCCCCTCGGTGCGGTCATCTAAGGCAGGCGAATGGACGAATAGCATATAGGTTGTGAAGCTTAAAGCAAATCGTAGGAATCCAGGAATATAACCTTAACCGGGAGACGTACAGCTAATGCAGGCTTGTCTGAACATACGGTATGCGATAATAAATCGGCCAAAAGCCAATGGCTGAAAACCACCTTAGGTTCGACCTTTACCCTTTTCGAAAGGGGTCGCGCGGATGCGGATAGCGATGATCGGGACCGGGTATGTGGGTCTGGTCTCGGGGGCGTGTTTTTCGGAGTTTGGGCTGACGGTGGCCTGCGTCGACCAGGACGCGGCGAAGATTGCGCGCTTGCAGCGCGGCGAGGTGCCGATATTCGAGCCCGGGCTGGGCGCCCTGGTGGCGGCCAATGCGGCGGCCGGGCGGCTCAATTTCACGACCGACCTGGCAGCGGCGGTGGCCGGTGCCGAGGCCGTGTTCATCGCCGTCGGCACACCCTCGCGGCGCGGCGACGGGCATGCCGATTTGTCCTATGTCTATGCCGCCGCCGAGGCGGTGGGCCGGGCGCTCACCGGCTATGCGGTGGTGGTGACCAAGTCGACCGTGCCGGTCGGCACCGGCCGCGAGGTCGCCCAGATCCTGCGCCGCACCCGGCCGCCGGGCGGGTTTGACGTCGCCTCGAACCCGGAATTTCTGCGCGAGGGCTCGGCGATCGCCGATTTTATGCGCCCCGACCGGGTGGTGATCGGCACCGAGAGCGAGCGGGCGCGGGCGGTGATGCGCCAGCTCTACCGGCCGCTCTATCTGATCGAGACGCCGATGGTGTTCACCGGCATCGAGACCGCCGAGCTGATCAAATACGCGGCCAACGCCTTTCTCGCCACCAAGATCACCTTCATCAACGAGATCGCCGATCTGTGCGAGGCCTTGGGCAGCGATGTCCAGGACGTCGCCCGCGGCATCGGGCTGGACGGCCGCATCGGCCGCAAGTTTCTCCATGCCGGGCCGGGCTTTGGCGGCTCGTGCTTCCCCAAGGACTGCACCGCCCTGGTGCGCACCGCGCGCGAGGCCGAAGCCCCCTTGGCGATCGTCGAAGCCGCGGTCGCGGTCAACGAGGCGCGCAAGCGGCGGATGGCCGACAAGATCATCACCGCCTGCGGCGGCAGCCTGGCTGGCAAGACGCTGGCGGTGCTGGGCCTGACCTTCAAACCCAACACCGACGACATGCGCGACGCGCCGAGCCTCGCCATCCTGCCGCGCCTGGTGGCGGCGGGGGCGCGCATCCAGGTCTTCGACCCCGAAGGCATGGCCGAGGCGCAGAAGCTCTTGCCCGATCTGGTCTACTGCCAGGACGCCTACCAGACGATGGAAGGGGCCGATGCGCTGATCCTGCTGACCGAGTGGAACGAGTTCCGCGGGCTCGATCTCGGCCGCGTCGAGCGCACCTTGGCGAGCCCGCTGGTGATCGATCTGCGCAACATCTACCAGCCCCACGAGATGAAAGCGGCCGGGCTCTCCTATCTCAGCATCGGCCGCCCGGCATACCGCGCGCCGCCGCCGCTGCGGGCCCTGGCGTGAGGCGGGGTGGGGCCGTGAGGGCCCGGCCATGAGTGTCGTCGCCAAGCGTGTCCTGGTCACCGGCGGGGCCGGGTTCTTGGGCTCGCATCTGTGCGAGCGGCTGCTCGCCCAGGGCGACGACGTGTTGTGCGTCGACAACTACTTCACCGGCCGCAAAGACAATGTGGCACCGCTCCTGGACGATCCGCATTTCGAGGCGCTGCGCCACGACATCACCCATCCGCTGTTTGTCGAGGTCGACGAGATCTACAACCTCGCCTGCCCGGCTTCGCCCATCCACTACCAATTCGACCCGGTGCAGACCACCAAGACCAGCGTCATTGGTGCGATCAACATGCTGGGCCTGGCCAAGCGCCTCAAGGCCAGGATCTTCCAGGCCTCGACCTCCGAGGTCTATGGCGACCCGAGCGTGCACCCGCAGCCCGAGAGCTATCGCGGCAACGTCAACCCGATCGGCCCGCGCGCCTGCTACGACGAAGGCAAGCGCTGCGCCGAGACCCTGTTCTTCGACTATTTCCGCCAGCACCAGCTGCGCATCAAGGTCGCCCGCATCTTCAACACCTATGGGCCGCGCATGCACCCCAATGACGGCCGCGTGGTCTCCAACTTCATCGTCCAGGCGCTCAAAGGTGCACCGATCACTCTCTATGGCGACGGCACCCAGACCCGCGCCTTTTGCTATGTCGACGATTTGATCGAGGGGTTTCTGCGGCTGATGGCGGCCCCCGACCACCTCACCGGCCCGGTCAACCTCGGCAATCCCACCGAAACCTCGGTTGCCGAGCTCGCCGAACTCGTCATCGCGCTGACCGGATCGCGCTCGCCGATCACCCGCCGCCCGCTGCCCATCGACGACCCGGTCCAGCGCTGCCCCGACATCGCGCAAGCCACCGCCCTGCTCGCCTGGCATCCCACCACCCCGCTCAAGGACGGCCTCGCCCGAACCATCGCCTATTTCGACCGCCTCCTCAGCGAGCCGGGCGGCGGTGCCGGCTCGATCGTGCCTTTCGCAGCATGAGGCTGACAAGTTACGGCAGGAAGACTTCTTCGAGGTTGTGGATCGTGACCTCATAGGGGAGACAGCGTCCTTCTCCAGCAATCAGCTCGCCGGGTGACGCCCGCAACGATTTGTCGTCGAGTGGGATGTATACCGTGGCGCAGATCTGATCGGCGAGGAGCGCGTTGACCCCGGGGGCGTAACTGTTGAACTCGGCGAATTCGGGCGGAATGTTGCCCGTGGGCTTAAGCGCGCTGGTGCCGAAATCATCCTTGACCGGGATGTAGGGGGTGCATCCCCCGCAAAGATTTGCCCCGAGGACGGAAAGAAGCCCGAGGGCGTACAGGTGTCGCATGCCGAAATCCGCCGCTGGTTGGCGGGGAGCAGTGTGCCGGGCGACGACGGCGGGCGCAACCCTTCGGCGACGCTGTCAAAGCCGGATCAGCGGCCGCGGGCGAGTGCCGCGAGCAGGACGGCGACGATGGCGACCGCCACGCCGAGTGCAATTGCTCCCCCGCCATTCTCGGCCACCCAACCGCAGCCGATCAGCAACAAGTCCGCGACGATGACACGCTTGACCACTGTCCCGTGGTCGAGCCCGTCGCGTACCGCCTGCTGATAAAAATGCTGGCGGTGCGCCTGCCAGACCCGCTGACCGCGCAGCAGCCGCTGGAGAAGGGTAATCGTCGCGTCGGCAAGGAAATAGAGCGGCAGGATCAGGGCGATCTTCCAATAGCCTCGGGCGGCCAAGCCGAGCAGCAGAAAACCCGACAGATAGCCAACCGGCACGCTGCCAACGTCTCCGAGAAAGATTCGCGCCGGCGACCAGTTCCACCATAGAAAGCCGATCGCGGCACCGAGGAGGCCGGCAGCGCATAATGCCGCCGCCGGGTCCTCCCCGACGCCGATCGTGGCGAACAGCAACAGCCCGCCGCCGACCGCCGCGGCCTCGCTGGTGGCGAGCCCGTCGATCCCATCCATGAAGTTGAATAGATTTATCCACCAGATCCATAGGGCGCCCAGCCCAACAAAATACAGGGTGGGACTTAGCCAAGCTTCAAGCCGGTTGTGCGCTTCCGGTAGGGTGAGAATGCCGATCGTCACGGCAATGAGCTGCGCCAACAGCCGAATCCCCGGGGAGAGGCCGCGCAGATCGTCTACCCAGGAGACGGCCGCCAAAACGCCGGTCCCGAGCGAGACGCTGATCAGCCCCGTCGTGACCGACCCCGTCCGATAAACCGCGAGCCACGCCAACAGCACCGCGCCGGTTACCGCGATCCCGCCGCCTCGCGGCGTCGGAACGCGATGCGATGAACGCGCATTTGGGTGATCGAACACGTCCCGCCGTCGCAGGATCGGAATCAGCGCCCCGGTGCCAATCCAGCACAAAAGACCGGTTGCAATCGCCACCGCCACTGGCAGGAGCGCATCAACCATTCCGCGCCGGCTGGTCGCCGGCGGGCCGATCGGCGCGGGCTTCGTAAGGTTCATGGCGCAGTGCCCAGCGCACCGCCGCACCTTCGGCGCCGACCGTTCCGCTCAAGACCACCTGCTGGGTTTTCCGCGCCTCGCCCGACCCAAGATAAACGCTCTCGCCGAGGCTCATTTCGGCACCGGCGGCGCGCAGCCGCCAGAACATTCCGCTCGGCAGTCGCAGCATCGCAGCTCCGCCGTCTTCGGCGAGCGAGGCCTGCACCGACGGATGCAGATGAAAGCGCACGGCGAAGTTTGCCCCGGGCCGACCGGTTAACCTTTCTTCGCCGCGCAGATCCCCGCCATCGGCAGCGAGAAAGAGTTGCCGGGCATAGGTCAACCCGAAACGCTGCCGATATCCGTCATGCGTCGCGGAGATCCATTGCTGGCCTTCGTGCTCGGCCCGTTCGCGAGTGATCGAGGCCGGGGCGCGCCCGAGGGCACCATCCGCACGAATCTCGACCGAATTGGTGTCGGCCACTACCAACACCGAATGCGCGGCACTTGCCCGCGCGACTCGCGACCAGCTCGATTTGGGGCCGCGATAGGCACCGCAATTGACGATGATGCGCTCGCGCTCGTAACTCATCTCAAACGACAGCGTGCCGGCGTGGGCGGTCTCGTCGAAACCGCGCGGCGCCGGCCTTCCGGTATCCACGATTACGAGGCTTCGGGCAGCTTGCAGCCGATCGAAGCCAATATCCGCCGCCTGCAAGGGGGGGCGCCCCTTGGTCTCCGATCGAGTTAGGACCAGGTCTATCAGCACCCCGTCCTCTTCGAGTGAATCGTTGAACAGCGCCAATCGGCGGTCGCCGTGACGGAAAAAGCGCAGCATCGGCGCCATGCGATCGATCGCCAGTTGCACTGATGCGGGTGTTTCGAGCCGCACCGCCCGCAGAACGGCTCGTGTATCGATCAGATCCTGCAGGACCTGAAGCTGCAACGACGGATTGCGCGACACATGGCCACCGTCCGGGAGTATCTGCACCGCTATCTCGCGCTCGATCGTCTTCATCACCTGGGCTAGGCGGTTCTCGGATTCGCCGATCGCTGCCCGGCCGGCGATCAAGCCTTTGAGTGCGCGCAATCGCGCCGCACCCGCGACCTCCCACGACGCCGTCCGGCCGAGGTGACGCAGCTGGGCGGCGATACTCGTCAGCATGGCGCGGCGCAACGTCTGATCGTGGTCGCGCCTGACGATCTCGTCGAAGTGCTCGACCCAGGCGAAGACGCGTGTCGCCAGCACGTCCGCCCGCCAGGCAATGCCGTGCCAGGCGGCGTTCTCCAGCAACCAGCTCTGCACCAAGTCGGCGGTCGCCTCGCGCGCGGCACCGCTGGCCGTCGCGAGGTCTGCGATCCAGCCGAAGCTGTGCCAGGCGGCGAGCCATTCCGGCCCGGCTGACGGGGGAAACCAGCGCGGCGCGGGATGGCGGACCAGCTCTCCGGCGAGTTCGATCTCGCCGGCAGCGACGGCCTCGCCGCGCCTGATGTCGCCCGGCCAGCGCTGGCCGATCCGCAGCTTCAGCTCAGCGGGAACCCGGCCGATTAGCGTGTGATGATAGAAGCGACCGGAAGCGAGCGCCTGCAATGCGTCGCGGCGCAGCCGGGTCACTAGCCCGGGGGACTCACCGGGGTGGCGTCGCCGGAAAGGCCTGGGCCCCTTATCGGTCGGAGCCGCCATTACCCGCGCCGCACCCGATCGCGCCATCGCGCTGGCCGGCTGACCCGCCGGTCATTAGGGGCTTGCCGGACAGGAGAACCCATACCGTTTCGTAACAAGGAACGCGTTGTGCCGCAAGCCGGCCGGACCAGCTAACTCGGCCCGGACAGGGCTATGGCGGCCCGCCGGAACTACCCCTCCTTGACGAGCCGTGCGCAGAAAAAGCCGTCGATGCCGTCATATTCGCTGAAGTGGCAGGGCAAAGTCCGCAGTTCGCCCGTGGCCGTGATCCACTCGGGCTCGACGCCAATCTCGCCGGGCTCGATGGCGCGGCGGGCGACCGGCGCACCGGCGGCGAAGAGCGCTGCGATCCTCTCCACCCCTTCCTCGGGCTCGAGCGAGCAGGTGCAATAGACGAGCATCCCTCCCGGCCTCAGCATCTCGATCGCCGCGCGCAGCAGATTGTCCTGCACCATGCTGAGGCGGGCGACATCGTCCGGCAGTTTCAGGTGTGGCACGTCGGGATGGCGGCGGATGGCACCGGTAGTGCTGCACGGGGCATCGAGCAGCACCGCGTCGACTGGCTGTGGCGGACGCCACGTCAAGCCATCCGCCGCCACTGCTTCGATCGGCAGGGCGAGCCGCTGGAGGTTGGCGACCAGCCGCTCGAGGCGGCGGGTCGAGCGATCGACCGCTGTCACCTGAGCGCCGGCGGCGGCGAGTTGTGCGGTTTTGCCACCCGGCGCGGCACAGAGGTCGATGACCTTGCGTCCGGCGAGGTCGCCGAACAGCTGTACCGGCAGCGCCGCGGCGGCGTCTTGCACCCACCAGGCGCCTTCGGCATACCCCGGCAGGCTGACGAGAGATCCGCCGGCCGCCCGGCGCAAAGTCCCGGTCGGCAGCAAGATGCCCTGCAATTTGGCGCACCACGTATCGGCATCGTTGCGCAAGGTCAGATCGAGCGGCGCCTCCTTCAGATGCGACGTGGCGATCGCTCGAGCCGTCGCCTCGCCGTAGGCCCTGATCCACGAGCGCCACAGCCAATCTGGTGTGTTGAGCTGCGGCGCGTCCTGCCCCTCGATGCAGGCAGAGCCCTCGATGCTCAACCGCCGGAGCACGGCGTTGACCAGCCCCTTGTGCGACATGAAGCCGCGACTGTGGGCGATGTCGACACTGGTTGCGACCGCAGCATGCGGCGGCGTGCGCAAAAACAGGAGCTGGGCGATCCCGAGCCTCAATATGTCATGCACCGCTGCCGCTCGGGGCGCCAATGGCGTGCTGAGGCACTCGGCGATCATCACGTCGATCTGGCCGAGGCGGCGAAGCACGGTTGCGACCAGCAGGCGCGCGAAGGCGCGGTCCCGCCCGGGGAGTTGGTGCATCGCCGGATTGTCGTCGATCGCGTCATCGAGTGGCCGCTTGCGACGGAGGACCGCAGCGATCAGGTCGAGCGCAACTTCGCGCGCAATTGGCGCCTGGGACATCAAGGTTCTGCCATGTCCGTCTTCGACTGCCCGGGAGGCTGAAAGGGCCGAAATTGCCCACCTCAACACCCGGTCGCCGGTTTGGTTCCCGATGTGGTTATTAACCCCGGACCGCCAAACGGTTGAGGCCGAGGCCTTTGTGGTCCATATTTCCGTCATGGACGACCGATCGCGCGACAGCGAAGGGCCACCGCCTGCCGAGCCCCCTGCAAACCCACCCCCGCGCGATCGACTGCCGCGGGAAATCGGCGGTCCGAAGGGCCCGGAGCCGACCCGCTACGGGGATTGGGAATTCAACGGCCGCTGCACGGACTTTTGACCTGCGTGGCAAACGCGGCGGCGCCGGGGAGGGGCGTCTATGGAGATTGCTGTAGGGCCGCCCCTGTCGGCAGCGGGCGGGGTGACGATTAGCGAAATCGATCTGGCGCAGCCGCTGCCCTCGGCACTGAAGCTGCGAATCCTGGAGGCGTTTCGCGACCACCACGTCGTGGTCTTCCCAAGCCAGGCGCTGACCCGGGAAGAGCAATACGCGTTCGCGCGAAATTTTGGCGAGGTCGAACCCTCGGGCCAACCGGGCAGCAAGCGGCGTGAGGTCGCGCATCTGATCACCAATCTCGACAAGGATGGGAACCCCGTCGATCGATCTTCATCGCCCGTCAGCAACTACCGCTGGCACACCGACAAGTCCTGGCACGCGGTGCCGCCGTCACTGACGATGCTCTATGCGGTCGAGGTGCCTTGCAGCGGCGGCGACACCGAGTTCGCCAACACTCGCCTGGGCTATGCCGCCCTGCCCAACCAAACCAAGCGCCGCATCGCCGGCTGGCGCGTGGTGTTCCGCTGGGGGGTGAGCGGCGGCAACTCGGTTTCAGCAATGCGCGACGATCCGCCGGTCGATCACCCGCTCGTCCGCACCCATCCGGACACCGGCCAGAGGGCGCTCTATCTCGGCAACCACGCCTCGCACATCCTCGGCATACCCGAGGCAGAAGGGGCGGCAATCCTCGAGGGGCTTCTCCGCCATACCACCCAGCGGCGGTTCGTCTACGCTCATCGCTGGCAACGGGGCGATCTCGTGATGTGGGACAACCGCTGTTTGCTGCATCGCGCTGTTGCTAATTACGAAATGGGTAGGGAACGGCGCATTCTGCACCGCAGCGTGGTGTGCGGCACCAAGCCGTTCTAACCTGCCCAGGGGCCGGTCTGGCCTTCCCCAATTGGCAAGCGCCTCGCCTATTTGGATTGCCCAAAATCACCTGCAGCGAATCTGCAGCAAAATATCGCCTTGAGGTTGAGACTCCGTCCCCGACGCGTTGGCCGACCCAGCACCGTTCATCACTCGCCTTTCGTTAAAAGCTGGGGCACCGTATCATATTATTACGATATAGTCAATCTTGCTATGGAAGCTATACAAGGTGTCGTTGGTCGCCTAAATCCGTCACCGGCTGCCCCTCACCCTCCCGCTTCGCGGGTCCCTCCCTCTCCCCGCTCGCGGGGAGAGGGTTGGGGAGATGTACGAGCCGGGTAGATTGGTAACAGAGTTGACCGGGTGGATAGGTGACAGGTCTGAGCTGTCGGCAGGAGGGGCCTGCCGATGCCGTGGAGAGAG
>Ga0210406_10006530_pt1 | contig 12081 bp, 12 predicted proteins | sample IncBWC30MmetaG_FD_155454 | JGI IMG/M metagenome (GOLD analysis project Ga0210406, IMG submission 155454) | Forest soil microbial communities from Barre Woods Harvard Forest LTER site, Petersham, Massachusetts, United States - Inc-BW-C-30-M | ecosystem: Environmental > Terrestrial > Soil >...
TCGGCTTCGCCGCCATCAAAAACGTGGGCGAAAACACCGCCAAGGCTATTCGCGAATCCCGCCTCAGCCAGGGAGAATTCAAATCGCTCTACGAATTCTGCGAACGCATCGAGTCCCGCTTCCTGAACAAGCGCGTCTTCGAAAGCCTCATCAAGTCCGGCGCCATGGACTCCCTCGGCCCGCGCGAAGGCATGCTGGCTTCCGTGGATGAAGCCATCAATGCCATCCAGCGCGCCGCCCGCGCCAAGGAATCCGGCCAGCACGGTCTCTTCTTCGGCGGTGGCGCCGCTGCCGAGCCCAAACTGCACTTCGAATTGCGCGACGCCGCTCCGTGGAGCGAAGAAGAGCGCCTCACCAGCGAATACGCCATGCTGGGTTTCTACGTCTCCGGCCACCCGCTCGAAAAATACGCCTCGCGCCTGAAGGATTTGGGCGCGCTTTCCCTCGACGAACTCGAAGGGCAGCGCAATGGCAAGGAAATCACCGTCGCCGCGCTGGTTGTCGGCACTCGGCCAATGCGCTCCAAAAAGGGCGCCCGCTGGGCCATCTACACCATTCAGGACATGACTGGCGTGCAGGAACTCCTGGCGTTTCCGGAAAGTTTCGCCCGCCTGGAAAATATTCTGAAGCCCGGCGCGCCCCTGCTCATGAAAGCCCGCGTGCAGATCGAAGAAGCCGGCACGCGTCTCTCCCTCCAGGAAGCCCGCCGCCTCGAAGACGTGGCCGAGCGCACGGGCCCCGGCGAGTTCCGCCTGCGCCTCGACATGAACCTCCTCAACGATGAGACTTTGAACCAGCTGGAAAATTTATTTGCAAGCACCCCGGGCCCAACTGCGATAGTGTTTGAACTGGTCTCCCCCGACGGCTCCGTGGCCTCCCTGCAATCGCAGAAACGCATCCGCGTGAAGCCGGAGCTAGAGGAAGCCGTCCGCCGCATCTGCGGCCAGCAGGCGATTCAGAGGGTTGCGTAATGTGTGCCGCGCAAAAAGATAAAAAGGGAGTCACGACGCTCGAGCGCCAGCGCGAAATCGAGCGCCTCGAGAAAGACGTCGAGGAACTGCGCCGCCTCGCCTCAACCGACGAGAGCGAAATCGAAGTCGAGCGCCTGAAAAGGGAAGTGCTCGAGCTCCGCCGCGAGTTTTACACCCACCTTGGGCCGTGGCAGCGCGCCCAGATTGCGCGCCATCCGCAGCGGCCGTACACTCTCGACTGGATCAGTTTGATGTTCACCGACTTTGTCGAACTCCATGGCGACCGCGGCTTTGGCGACGATAAAGCGCTGATCACCGGCCTCGCCAAGTTTCGCGGGCGCCCCGTCGCCATCATCGGCCATCAAAAAGGGCGCGACACCAAGCAGCGCATCGACCGCAATTTCGGCCAGCCCAAGCCCGAAGGCTACCGTAAGGCGCTTCGCGTCATGGAACTCGCCGCTAAATTTGGCCGCCCGATTCTTACGCTAATTGATACGCCCGGCGCATACCCCGGCATCGACGCGGAAGAACGCGGCCAGGGCGAAGCCATCGCCCGCAATCTGCGCGAGATGGCGCGGCTTCCCGTTCCCATCATCGTCACCGTTACGGGCGAAGGGGGCTCCGGCGGCGCGCTGGCCATCGCCGTCGGCGACCGCGTCAACATCCTCGAAAATGGCTTCTACTCCGTAATCTCGCCCGAGGGCTGCGCCTCCATCATCTGGCGCGACTCCACGAAAGCGGAAACCGCCGCCATCGCCATGAAGATCATGTCCACGGACCTCAAGGACCTCGGAATCGTGGATGAAATCATCCCCGAACCCGACGGCGGCGCCCACAGCGACTATGAAGCCGCCGCCAAACTCTTCGGCGACACCCTCGAACGCCAGCTCCTCATCCTCTCCAACCAGGGGATCAAGGAACTCCTCCACGCCCGCTACCAGAAATTCCGCCACATGTGCCAGTTCTTCGATCTCGGCGCCTAATCTCTTCGCCATTTGTCTCCTCCCTAGTACTCATGGCAGGCTGCCATCAACCGTCCTCAACTCCTGCTCGATCCGATATTCCACAGACGCCCAGGAATCCCCCTTTTTCCCACCCGGGGAGGTTAACTTTGCGTCAATAGCGGCAGCTTTATCTCGTGAAAGCGAAGCAATTCTCAGGCAATATTTCGTTATCGGCCTTGCAAACCGTTTGAAATCCTTCCAGGGTGAACTGCGAGTGAGTGAGGGGGCTCAATGAGCGTTTCGATTTACAAAGTGGAGCGGATCGGATTTGGCTTGCTACTGGTTATTGCTCTGCTGATGGCGTTTGAACCGCTGGCCAGACTGCATGACCCCAATGGCTCCCGAGTCAGCGACGCTTTTGACCTCCCCTCCGGGATAAGCCAGCTGCAATCCGAGCTCCGGATTGTCGCGCCGATCAAGTCTTCTGTCTATAGCGACGCCGGCGTCAGTCCTGCGACAGCAACACCTGCGACACCCGGGCCCTCGCCCCTGCCTTTCAGCATACGGGCGGCATCAATTGTTCCCTGGTGCGTCTTCGTCGCGCTAGTTTTCTCTTTATTGGCGCTGGTGGATTTTCTTTTCGTTCGAAAGTGGTTTGAGCTGCTTAGTCTGATTGGAGGCTTTTCCAGTGCCATTGCCCTTCTGTACGTGCTGGTGCTGAGCTCCGACCTGCTAGCCTGGACCGACGCGTTGATGAGCATAAACGATCTTAGCTCACCGGGTGATCCGACGTTAAGTGGGCGGATTCTGATGGCCAATTCGTTTATGATCAGTCCTGGAATTGGGTTGTACGTGCTGACCGCATGCCTGCTTTTGGTGCCCTTTCTTTCGATTACACACACCATCCCGCGGGTCAGAGCCGTTATCCGAAGTGCAGCGAGAGTCCGCGTTTCACAGCCGATTCATATTCGTCCCATCAATTCGCATTGCCCCGCGGAGACTTGCACGAGTTTGGACCTTTCGCGAACCGGGCTATACCTTGAGAGCCCATCGAACCACTATTACGTGGGGATGGAAGTCTACTTGACCCGTAATGTTCCCGCCGGAAGCCCGGAGAGCCTTGACGAACACGGCTATGTGGTCCGGGTGGAACAGATGGGGAATGCTGGCTGCCGTTTTGCGATACACGTCATTTCAGGGGCTTAGAATCGATCGCCAAGGGTGATTATTGGAGTCAAAGCAAGAAGCGCCATCGTCATTCGACGGACCGCATTCAAGGCGCGATCCGCCGTGTTGGCAGGCACACCCGTAAGGATGCTGCTCCACCTCTCCCCACCCCGTGCCGCTTTCGATACGCTCGCCGCATCGTTTCGTTGTTCCTCGCATTCCCTCGCACTAATCTGAATAGGCACCGCACCACTACCAGCTCAGGGGACTCAGAGCCGCGTTGCAAGCTGTCAACAAAGGACAGAGCCATCATGTCGGAACCTTTCCGCCCGTACGAAAAACTGGTTGAGATCACCATCTTTGGCAAGAAGTTCCAAGTGCCGGAACGCAATTCCTTGCTGCGCTGCTTTCAATTCATCAGCCCGGAAACCATCCCCTACGGGCGTTTCTGCTGGAACCAGGATTGCCAGTATTGCCGCGTCACTTGCCAGCTACCCGATGACGACGAGCCGCGCGAAATGCTCTCCTGCAAATTCATCGTCATGCCCGGCATGGAAATCACCGAAATGAGCCAGGAGCTGAAGTGGTGCCTCCGCTCCAAGCTCCCCTCCGACGCCACCGTTTCCAAGTAGAGCGAGGGAGGGTGGTCCCACAGCGCTTCCATGAGGATCACAAAGACGGACATGGACGAAAATAAGTACATGAGATTAGGTTCATTCTCCGTTTGGGTTGCAAGTCTTTTCGTACTTGCCGTTTCGGTCGTGCAAGCTGTGCCGCCGATTGATCCATGCACCCTACCGCGAGGCCTGCATGATAAGATTTCGAGCGATTTTCCTAGCGCACGTCTTGTCAGAATGGCTGACCTGAGTGATCAAGGCCGAGGCTTGTTTCAAAAAGACCATGGCCGCGTATGTCCTGGGGTTGTGAAGGTCAACTTCTACGGTGACGAAAGGCCTACCTGGGCACTTGTATTGATCTCCGGCGAGAATCCTAAACGCAAGGCGGAACTTATTGTTGGACATCAGGTCGGAGACGTTTGGGAGATTCGTTCCTTGGAAACGACGGATGGAACACCGGCGGTCTGGCGCGAAGAACCCGGTAGGTATAACGATCTTGATGGTCAGAAGACAATTCGAGCTACCAGGCCAGTCATTGTTTTCGCTGGCTATGGGTCATGGGCAGTCCTTTATGCTTGGGATGGCAAAGAAGTTCAAAAAATCCAAATCTCCGATTAAAACCAAGTGAACTCGCAACTTCGTTCAATCATCTGGGTTCAACAGACAACTAACGGTGCGGTTGCGCGGCAATTTTACCCCTTACCATCCCGGCTTCGCAGCCGCTCCACCTCACTGTACTTCCACCGTACTTTTGTTCATTTGCCTCCCCATCCTCCTTGCTCTACCATTTTTGGGTATGGCTGTCCTCACACTTTTGCCTTGCGACGGCTGCGGGCAACTTGCCTCGGCCGAGCACATCGCGCGCCGCCTGCAGCGCCTCGAATGGGCCACGCGTTTTCGTCCGATCCATATCCACGCTTTGTTGCTCCCCGCTTCTGCCCCCGAGTCTGATTCCGAGTTTCTCTACTCGCCCGAGGCACCGTTCACCGGCCTCGCCGGTGATCTTCTCTCCGCTCTTTCCATCTCCACGGCAGGGAAGTCCAACGAAGAAGTTCTTGCGGACTTCCAAAAACGTGGCCTCTTCCTCGTCTATCTTCTTGAGTGCCCCGTCGGAGCGGGCACCAGGCCCGCCGAAGCCGTTGATCTTTTGGACCGGCATCTCCCTCAAGCCCTCGCCAGGATCCGGCGCTCGCTGAAGCCAAAACGCGCCCTGGTTCTTTCACAGGACCTCCAACCATTTCTCCCACAGCTCTCCGAATCGGCCCTCGGCTGCCCCGTCTCTTATACGCCTCTAGCCGCTTCGGCAACGGCTGTGCCCCCCACGCCCGACGAAATCGCGGCCTTTCGCGCCGCCCTCCCGGCCCTCGCAGCGCAGGGGAGTTAGCACCCCTGTGACAAACATCACTGATTTTCGTGACCGGCTAACCCAAACTAACTGTGGCACGTTGAAACTTGGCCTTGTGATAAGATGTCCTTTGGAACCGCTCCTTTAGGGGTGATTTGTGCAGAATCGAGCAAAATTCGGTGTGGGCATCGGAGTGATCGTGCTGGCCTTGTCGTTCCTTGCCTGGCTCGGCTATGGCGAGAGCAAGACCTACTATCACACTATCGCGGAATACCAGACGCTGAACGCCTCGGAGCGCGCTCATCGCATCCGCCTCGCGGGAATCGTCGTCGAGGGCAGCATCAAGCCCGGCTCGGGCCGCGTGGACTTCACACTGGAAGAGCAGGGGAAGACCCTTCCCATCACGTATGTTGGCAGCGATCCGTTGCCGGACACGTTCAAAGACAAGTCTCAGGCTCTTGTCGAGGGACGTCCCGGCGCCGACGGCCGCTTTGTCGCCGAACATGTTCAGGCCAAGTGCGCATCCAAGTATGAAGCCGCTCCCGGTGGCGACAAGCCAGCCCCGGCCGGTACCACACAACGAATCACCATGTAACGCGCCAGTCGAAAATCCTCGGGGAGAGGCGAAAGCACAATGGATGTATTCGGTTCGTTTACGCTCCTGCTGGCCTTTGTCTGTGCCGTTTACGCGCTTGTCGGCGGCATCGCTGCGATCATCACTCGCCATCCGTTGCTGGTAAAAAGCACGCGTCAGGCCGGCATGGCCACCTGCGTTCTGATTTTCATCGCCACGTTCAGTCTTGAGTATCTCCTCTTCACCGACAATTTCTCCCAGGCTTATGTCGTCTCTCACAGCAATCGCGATCTGTCCGCGTTCTACAAGGTTGCCGCGCTTTGGTCCGGGCAGGAAGGCTCGCTGCTCTTCTGGAGCTTTCTGCTTTCCGTCTACGTCATCTCGGTTTTGATCGCGTACCGGAATAAAAACGGCGAGCTCATGCCTTACGTCGGCGTGGTCCTTGCTGGCGTGCAAACCTTCTTTCTCACGCTGAACAACTTTGTCGAGAGTCCCTTCAAGACCCTTGCCACCGTGAACGCCAGCGGCGTCCTCGAACCCTTCACCCGCATGGATGGCAACGGCCTCAATCCACTCCTGCAGTACCCGGAAATGGTCATTCACCCACCGAATCTTTATTCCGGCTATACGGGCTTCACCATTCCTTTTGCGTTTGCTCTCGCCGCATTACTCGCGCGGTACCCGGGCGAAAAATGGATTCACCTCACCCGCAAGTGGACCATGATCGCCTGGTGCTTCCAGTCCGTGGGGATTCTACTTGGCGCGCACTGGGCTTACGCTGTTCTTGGCTGGGGCGGCTACTGGGGATGGGACCCCGTCGAAAACGCTTCACTGCTTCCGTGGCTCACCGGCACTGCGTTTCTTCACTCCGTGATGATGCAGGAAAAGCGCGGCATGATGAAGGTCTGGAACGTCTGGCTGGTCTTCTGCACCTTTCTGCTCTGCATTCTCGGCACGTTCCTCACCCGCAGCGGCATAGTCAGTTCCGTGCACGCGTTTGCAAACTCGCACATCGGCCCGTGGTTCGTCGGCTTTCTTGCGCTCACCCTCATCGTCTGTTTCGTCGCCTACGTCAAGAATCGCGACTATCTAAAGAGCGAAAATCAGCTCGATTCGATGATCTCCCGCGAATCCAGCTTCCTCTTTAACAACCTGCTCTTCCTCGTCGCCTGCATCGCAGTCCTCTCCGGCACGCTGTTTCCGGTCATCTCCGAGGGGCTCTCCGGTTCGCGTATCAGCGTCGGCGCGCCGTTCTTCAACAAGATCATGATTCCCGTGGGGCTTGCCATTCTCTTCCTCACAGGCGTTGGCCCGCTCCTCGCCTGGCGCAAAACCTCGACGGATAGCCTTAAACGGAACTTCGGCTGGCCTCTCCTCGTCGGTCTACTTTCCGGCGTCGCCGCGTACCTCCTGGGCTATCACGAGGTTTACTCCATCATTTGCCTCGTTCTCTGCGGTTTTGTTTTCGGCACCATCGTTGAAGAGTTTTATCGCGGCGCGAAAGTCATCTCCGCGCGCACCGGCATGAGCATGATGATGGGCGCGCACGAACTCGCCATGCGCAACACGCGCCGTTACGGCGGCTACGTCGTGCACTTCGGCATGGTGCTCATCTTCATCGGTCTGGCTGGCTCAGCGTTCAACACTGACGTTCAGCGCCCGATGAATCTCGGCGAATCCATGAAGTTGGGGCCGTACACGCTGGTCCTGCAGAGCGCGGACACCAAGGCCGAAACGAATTACACGGCGCAGCGCATGATTGTGGAAGTCCTCAAAGACAACAAGCAGCTCATGATGCTCTATCCCGAGAAGCGCCAGTTCCAGGGCAACGAACAGGCCTCCGGCACCATGGTCGCCATCTATTCCACGCTGCGTGAAGACGTGTACGTCGTTTTCGCTGGCATGGACCAAGACACCAATCTCCCCGTCATCCATGCGTTCCTGAATCCGCTCGTCAAATGGATTTGGCTCGGCGGCGTCTGGGTGGTCATGGGCACGCTGCTCGCGCTGATGCCCAATCGCCGCGCCGGGCTTGCCACAGCTCTTGCGCCCCAGCCGGCCGCTTCACCCATCGTGCAAGCTCTCAATCCTTCGGTAACCCTGCGTGAGGGCCATGACTAATCGCCGCCGTATCGCTCCGTTGCTCCTGATCGCCGCCTTCGCTGTTCTGCCACTGCTCGCGCAGCAGCAGGCCGACCGCGTCAAGCAAATCGGAGGCAAGTTCCAGTGCATGTGTGGCTGCGGCCAGATCCTCACCCAGTGCAACCACGTCGGTTGCACCGTGTCCGCCTCCATGCTCAAGGAATTGGGCGCCATGGTGAACCGCGGCGACTCCGAAGACAAAATCACGCAGACTTTCGTTCAGGAGTTCGGCACCACCGTTTACGCCGAGCCTCCGAAATCCGGCTTCAGTCTCGTCGCGTGGCTCATGCCTGTGTTTTATTTTCTGGTCGGCGCCGCAATCGTCGTCTTCTTCATCAACAAATGGCGCAAACAAACGCCTGCCCCAGCCGCGGTCGCTCCCGCCGGCGTGCACATTTCTCCGGAGGCCTACGAACGCGCGCGCTCCCAGGCCGATCGGGACACTGAGGATTAGCCCCATGCCCCTTCTCGCACTCGCAGCGTTGCTTGCCCTGTCCCCGGAATGGGCCATCTTCGGCGCCTGCCTCGGCCTCGCCGCCGCGGTCTTTCTCTTCATCTTTTACATTCAGCCAGACGCTTCCGATCTCGCTCCGCATCGCACAAAGCTCGATCAACTCCTCGAGCGCCGCGACACTATCTACGACAACCTGCGCGACCTGAAATTCGAAAACCGCGCCGGAAAATATTCCGAAGACGATTACGAAACCATGAGAGTCACCCTGGAGAATGAAGCCGCCCTCGTTCTCGCGGAAATCGAGCAAGTCACCGATTCGCAGATTCGCCGCCCGCGCCCCGCCGCTCGTCCGGCCGCCGCGGACCCCGCCTCGGCGGGCGGGCGGAGCGCTCGATGAAGGCTTTCTGGCCGCATCTTCTCACTACCGCCTTCACCTTACTTTTCGTCGCCTCCGCATCACTCGCCGGCACCGTTCACGGCTCGGTGATCAATCGCACCACGGGCAAACCCATTCCCAACACGGACGTCGATCTCCTCAGCCCCACGCAGGGGATGGCGCTGCTCGCCTCTGTCAAGACCGACGGGCAGGGCCAGTTCACCGCCACCAATGACGCCATCGGCATGGGTCCTGTTCTCATCCGCGCCACCTATCAAGGCGTCGGCTTCAACGCGTTTCTTCCACCGGGCCGCCCGCAGGTGGATGTTGAAGTCTTCGATGTCACCAAGGATCCGAAAAGCATTTTGCCCGCTTCCCACGTCATCATCTTTCAGCCTCGCGACGGCAAGCTGATCGGCGCGGAAGAGTACAACGTCAAAAACGGTTCGCAGCCCCCGGTCGCTTACTTCCGCACCGAAGGGAATTTCGAATTCGCGATTCCCGACAAAGCCGCGCTCCAGAATGTCACCGCCACCGGTTCTCTCGGCATGGATGTTCCGCAAGCCTCTATCGACAAGGGCAAGGGCCTCTACGCAATCGCATACGCCTTCCATCCCGGCCAAACGAACATCCGCCTGTCGTACGAGCTGCCGTACCCCGGCAATTCCGCAACACTGAAGCTTCCCGCAGTGTATGCAGGCATGCGGATGTTGCTCGTCGCGCCTCCGGGCGTCACGCTGACGGGCGACGGCATCAGCGCCGCGGGGCAGGAACAGGGCATGAACGTTTTCCTCCACGAAGCGCTCGCCGCCAAAGGCGCTCTCGCTGTTTCCGTTTCCGGCGTTGGCTCGCCGCAAGCCGCCGAAGCCGCGGACGGCCAGGGCCAGCAGCAGGGGCAAGAAGGGAACTCGCGCACGCAGGGCCAGCAGGTGGACGTGGCGCCGCCGCGCATTGACGATCTGAAATGGCCCATGCTCTTTGGCCTCGTCGCGCTGTTCGCTCTTGGCGCCATTCTGCTTTCGCGCAAGCAAGTTGTTGTAGCGCCCGCCGCGGAGCAGGAAGATCCGGCCCCGGCGCAATCGAAAAATGCCGCCACAGCCGCGAAGCAACAGGCCGGCGTCGAGGCCGTCAAGGAATCCGTCAACGCAAGCCTCGACTCCCTGAAAGAAGACGTCTTTCGCCTCGAGTTGCGCAAGCAGGCCGGCACCATTTCCGAGGAGGACTACGCCCGCGAAAAGTCCCGCGTCGAAAAACTCCTCCGCGACCTGGTCCGCGGCTGACATCTTGTAGCACAGTCATTCCTGGCTGTGCTCTTGGGGTTCCGTCCTCTTGTAGGGGCCGGGCTCGCCCGGCCCGCTCTTGGGGTTCGTAAGTAAGCCTCAACGTTTCGCTGTATAAAATACCCGCGCGTCCCTCCCCGCGCTCCCGCGGAGCCGCGCAAGACAAAATTAACCGTGGCCCCACTGAAACTATCGCCAATCGGCCTCCGCTTCGAGAGCATCGATAAACGCTATGGCGGACTCTTTGCTCTCCGCCGCGTCACGTTCGAAATCTCCGCCGGCGAATGCGCCGTCCTCGCCGGCCGCAACGGTTCCGGCAAAACCACGCTCCTCCGCATCGCCGGGCAAATCGTCCGCCCCACCGCAGGAAAGCTCTCCTTCCCCGGCAGTTCCGCAGATTCCTCCGCCAATGCGCGCCCTGGCTACGTCGGCCACAGCACGATGGTCTACGATGAACTCACCGCCGAAGAAAATCTCCTGCTCTTCGCGCGGTTGCAAAAAGTCGAATCTCCCGTCGCCCGCGCCGAGGACCTTCTCCGTGAAGTCGGCCTTTACGAACGCCGCGCCTCGCTCGTCCGCACCTTCTCCCGCGGCATGCGCCAGCGCATCGCCATCGCCCGCGCGCTGATCCACCGGCCATCCGTGTTGCTGCTCGACGAGCCCGCCACCGGCCTCGATCCGCTCGGTATCACCTGGCTCGCCAATTCGCTCCGCGAGCTCAAATCCGCTGGTTGCACCATCGTCATGAGCCTCCACGGCGAATCGGAAATCTCCTCGCTCGCCACCCGCGCCGTTCGCCTCGATGCCGGCACCGTCATCGCCGACACGAAAACCGGCGCCTCGCTCCACGACATTCTCACCTTTGGAGCCGCCTAAGCCGCCATGAGCCTCTTCTCCAACACAGCGGTCCTCCTCAGCAAGGAACTTCGCACCGAATTCCGCTCCCGCGAACTCCTTACCACCACGGTCGTCTTCATCCTCGTCGTCCTCATCCTCTTCAGCTTCGCCATCAGCCCCACCACCGAAGAGTCCCGCGAATTCGGCCCCGGCCTCCTCTGGCTCGCCATTCTCTTCGCCGCTTCTCTGATGCTGCAGCCCTGTTTCCTCCGCGAGCAGGGCAACGACACGCTCAGCTCCCTCCGCCTCGCGGTCAGCGACCCGTTCTCCATCTTCCTCGCCAAATTAATCGCCAACACGCTGTTCCTGCTCCTCACCGAGCTGATCATGCTGCCGTTCTTCGCCATTTTCTACAACGTCCCCGTCCTCCCCGAATTTCATTGGCTTATCCTCGTGCTTTTTCTCGGCAGCCTGGGTATCTCCGTCGCCGGTACCGCGCTCTCCGCCATCTCCGCGCAAGCCCGCATGCGCGAACTTCTTCTTCCATTGCTGTTGTTGCCGCTGCTGACGCCCGTGCTCGTCGTCAGTGCCACTGTCACCGTCAGCCTGTTCGAACGCGAGCCTATCGTCAAAGGGAAGGGAATCGCTTTCCTCGCCGTCTTCGACGTCGTCTTTTTGACGGCGCTATGGCTTTTCGGCGAATATCTTCTGGAGGAATAATCGGCATGACCAAACGCATCATCCTCGGCGCAGTCGCCATCCTGCTGGTGATTGCGGCCGCCTATGCGGCGTTCTTCATCGCGCCCGAAGAGCGCACCATGGGCCTCATCCAGCGCATCTTTTATTTCCACGTCGCGAGCGCCTGGTCCGGATTCACCGCGTTCTTCCTCTGCTTCAGCGGAAATCTGCTGTACGTCTGGAAGCGCGACCAGAAATACGATTGGCTCGCTGTTTCGGGCGCCGAAGTCGGTCTCGCTTTCACCACCGTCGTCCTCATCACCGGCCCCATCTGGGCGCATCCCGTCTGGGGCATCTGGTGGACCTGGGATGCCCGCCTCACTTCCACGTTCGTCCTGTGGCTGCTCTACGTTTCGTATTTGCTGCTGCGCACGCTCGTCGAAGAGCCCGACCGCCGCGCGCTGCTGAGTTCTCTCTTCGGAATCTTCGCCTTTCTTGACGTGCCGCTGGTCTTCGGCGCCATCCGCTGGTGGCGCACCCAGCACCCGCAGCCGGTCATCATGGGCGGACAGGGCTCCGGCCTCGACCCCACCATGAAGTCCGTCTTTTTCTTTTCCGCGCTGGCCATGCACGTCTTCATGCTTTTTCTGATCGTCGAGCGCTACGCGCTTGAAAAAATGCAGACCGAAACCGATT
>Ga0210406_10006531_pt1 | contig 12081 bp, 16 predicted proteins | sample IncBWC30MmetaG_FD_155454 | JGI IMG/M metagenome (GOLD analysis project Ga0210406, IMG submission 155454) | Forest soil microbial communities from Barre Woods Harvard Forest LTER site, Petersham, Massachusetts, United States - Inc-BW-C-30-M | ecosystem: Environmental > Terrestrial > Soil >...
ATCCTCAAGTATCGATTTAGATCTAGGCGATATGGAAACTGCAAAGGAATCAACAGCGATTTTCCCATTTTTGTCATACCATATCTTCTGCCACCCTTTGCTAACTGGTGGTTCTACAAGATCAGTAGGTTTTTCATGGCGCTTTTCTTGAAGTTCGCGCTGCTTTTCTTTCTGCCATTTGAACCAGCTTTCGGATTGAGAAACATATACGCTAGGACGGCCCAGAAAAGCCTCATCAGCTGTAGGCGTACCCACCCCAACGCTATAATCAACAGCTTTGCCTGTAACTATAGAGTCCTTTGCGGTGAAGAAAATTATAAAAGTTACACCCTTACCCCTGTACCATTGAGGCAGCAGAGCGTTATCGGTAAATTTGTACCATTGACATTCTTCGTGAGTGCATTTAGGAAATGGCGCTTCCTCCGCCCCTATCTTTTTTGCAAATCTCTGAGCATCTTCAAATGTTGAATTTAGTTTGAGAGCCCGGAATTCATACAGTAAGTATCGAGCACGAAGTGGCGGATACAACAAGGTAGCCAAACAAACAATAAATCCGATGATTGGCAGTGGAACTAACCAGAAGAATATTCGCTTAGACAACATTCTCCTAAATTCCTTTCGGGGAAAACCCACCCTTGCCTAATTTTTATTGACTACCACTACCTACAATAAGTTGAAGTGACGTTCCTTTTTTGGTGGGTGTGAGTAAGTCTAGAGTCTTACGCCGTGTTCGCCGATGATGGTGAATATGGAGAGGAGATTGGTGAGGCCGAGGAGTTCGCGGATTCGCTTGCCCACGTGGAGGAGTTGCATCTCGCATCCGGCGGCGCGGGCCGAGGTGTAGAGGCCGACGAGGGTGCCGAGGCCCATGCTGTCCATGCGGGTGACGTTGGCCAGATCGAGCACGATACGTTTGCTGCCCGGGATGATGGGGCGGATTTTTGAGTAGAAGATGTCAGACAGCTCGGAGACTAATTGTCCATGGCAATGGACGATGATCACTTCGTTGGTACATTCAAGGTCCAGGGTGAGGCTGGGCGGAGCTGGTTTGTCGGTCATAGGCTCTCTCTAATTCCAAAACGTTGCGATATGGCGGGGAGCGGTTCGAGAGAGTTTCTCATACGGCGGCTGGCCGGAGTCGAGAATTCTGAGGGCGCAAATCGACGATGGTGATGCTTGAACCGGGTCTGGCGGAGAATTAGGTGCGCATACAACTTTCGGGGAACCATTGCAGTAACAGAAGTTAGGGATTTTGAAGCTGCATTCTTGGTGCAGTCACATTGTAGTCATGAAGAGCTTCCATACTGGCGTCGGTAGCAGCCTGAAATGGGGGTAGCCGATGAGCCAGTCGAGCATCTCGTACTTGTGGCGAGAACCGGAGGCGGCGAAGGGCTTTACAACGGGCGTTTCGCTGCATAGCCATACCAACCAATCGAAAGAGACACTGGACTTTATCTCGGAGCTGTCGAAGGACTGGAGCGTGCTGCAGCCGGTGATACGGTGGGCGGAGAAGCGCTGCAGACGGTTCACTGGGATCGATCCTGACTACGCGCGGGCCTACTGGACGCCACCGTTGACGCCGAGCCTCGCGTTCGACCTGGAGCGGCGGCAGATTGAGGACAGGCTGCAGATTCCAGGGCTGGTCTCGATCACCGATCATGATGATATTCAGGCTCCGATGCTGCTGAGGACGGTGGCGGCGTCGCGGCATATTCCGGTGTCGGTGGAATGGACGGTGCCGTTTGGAGCGACGGCGTTTCACCTGGGGATTCATAACCTTCCGAGTGTGGCGGGAGCGGCGTGGATGCGGCGGCTGGCTGCGTTCACGGCGATGCCGGTGGAGACCCGTAGGCCGAGGCTGCTGACGGAGATGCTGGCGGAGTTGGATGAGCTGCCGGGGGTGCTGATCGTCTTCAATCATCCGCTGTGGGACCTGTATCGCGTGGGGAAGGAAGAGCACGAGGTGCTGGTGAATGAATTTCTGGCGGTGAATGGGCAGTTTGTTCATGCGCTGGAGTTGAATGGGTTGCGGGACTGGAAGGAGAACCGTGAGGCGGCGACGCTGGCGGGTAAGTGGAACCAGCTGGTGATCAGCGGGGGCGACCGGCATGGCGTGGAGCCGAATGCCAATGTGAATCTGACGCGCGCGGGGAGCTTTACGGAGTTTGTGCATGAGGTGCGGCGCGAGCGGCAGAGTCATGTACTGTTTATGCCGCAGTATGCGGAGCCGTGGAAACACAGGATTTTGCAGTCGACGTTGGCGGCGATCCGGAACTATCCGGATTTTCCGGAGGGGGCCAGATTGTGGGATGAGCGGGTGTATCACCCGGATGCGGATGGGGTGATACAGCCGCTGTCGCGGCTTTGGATGTTTGGCGGTGCGCCGGCGTATCTTCATGCGGTGCTGGGGATCGTTCGGATGATGGGGGCGGGGCCGGTGTCGAGCGGGTTGCGGATGGCGTGGAACGACAGGGTGGAGATGCGGGCGACGCTGGGCGGCCTTGAACTTTGAGTTGTGAGCTTTGAGCGGCACGGCTGATGTTTCACGCAGGCTGGGCTCGGGGTAGTCTTGAGCGATGCGGGTGCCGCGTGTTGCCTACTTTCCGGATTCTTTCCATGAAGTGAATGGGGTCGCGCATACCAGCAGAAATTTTCTTGGGTATGCCCAGCGGCGTGGGCTTCCGTTTCTCTGTGTGCGGGCGGGGACGCGGGAGATTTCGTTTGAGCAGGTGGGGGAGGTGCGGACGCTGGAGTTGCGGCGGAGCCGGGGTTCGGTACGGATGGAGAAGGATCTGGAGTTCGATACGTTGTTCTGGCGGCATGGCGGGGCGATCCGGCGGGAGTTGGAACGGTTTCGGCCGGACGTGATCCACATCACGGGGCCGAGTGAGCTGGGGATGTTCGGGGCTTACTTTGCATGGGAGATGGGGGTGCCGCTGGCGGCTTCATGGCATACGAATCTGCATGAGTATGCGGCGCGGAGGATAGGATGGCTGACGGGGAGGATGGCCGAGGGTCGCGGGGCGGCGATCGAAGGGGGCGTGGAGACGGGGGGGCTGTGGGTTGCGTCGCAGTTTTATAAGCTGGCGAAGATTTTGTTTGCTCCGAACGAGGAGCTTTGCCGGATGCTGGAGAGGACGACAGGGAGGCCGTGCTTTTTGATGCCGCGAGGGGTGGATACGGAGTGGTTTTCTCCGATGCACCGAACGCGTGAGGCTGGCGACAGGTGCGTCGTGCTGGGGTATGTGGGGCGGCTTTCGGTGGAGAAGAATGTGGCGTTGCTGGCGCGGGTGGAACGGGAGCTGGCGGCGATGGGCTTGGACGATGTGAGGTTTTTGATTGTCGGGCATGGGAACGAGGAGGCGGCGTTGCGGAGGGATTTGAAGAAGGCTGAGTTTGCGGGGGTGTTGCGGGGGCCAGCGCTGGCGCGGGCTTACGCGAATATGGATGTGCTGGTGTTTCCTTCGCATACGGATACGTTTGGGAATGTGGTGCTGGAGGCGCTGGCGAGTGGGGTGCCCGCGGTGGTGACTCCGGATGGCGGGCCGAAGTTTACGGTGCGGGACGGGGAGACGGGATTTGTAACTGTGGATGATCGCTTTGCGGAGGCGGTTGCTGAGCTGGCGCGGGATCGTGCGCGGTTGGCGGCGATGCGGATGAAGGCGCGGGAGTATGCGCTGGGGTGTGGTTGGGATGCGGTGTTTGATCGGGTGTATGCGGGGTATGAAGCGGCTGGCGGCTAGACCCTGGTGTCCTGCCGGACGGGCCCACTGCGCGTGGGGCGGCCACTTCGTGGCGTGTGTACCGGTCGGGGTGGGGCGATCTTCTTTGGTCCTCCCGTTGGTCGGGTGGAAGATGATGATTCCGACCAACGGGAGGACCGATGCTGCCGATTCATCCCCGACAAGTTAAAAAGGCGTGCGAACGCCCGCCCTCCGCGCAGGAGGCCCGTCCGGCAGGACATGCGCCTTTAGAAGCGGAGCGCGCCGATGTAGGCGGTGTAGGGCGGGAGCGTCATGGATTCGAGATGCATGGTGCCCATGGCGTTGTCCGAGCGGAGAAGGGTGCGGAGGAAACTGCCGCGCAGGTGGAGTTTCGTGGTGTCGGTCTTGAGGGAGAGGTGCTGGGGCTCGCCGGAGAGGTTGCAGAGGATGACGAGGATTGGATTGGTTGCGGAGACGTCCTTTGGTTTGCGGATCATGATGAGAACGTTCTGATCGTCGCGATTGATGGTGAGATATTCGCCGGAGTTGAGGGTGGCGTTGCTGTGATGAAGCTCGATGAGCCTGCGGTACCAGTTGAGGAGTGAGGTGGGATCGGCTTCCTCTAACGCGGCGTTAGGGGTGGAGGGTTCGGGCGGGGGAGCAGGTTTGCCTTTGGGTGGTGGAGGCGGGGCGTCCCAGATGATGATGGGCGTGGCTGGTATGGGTTTGGGTGTGTCTGTCGGTGCAGCCGCGGGCGTGTCCTGGGGTTTGTCCGCGGGTGAGACGGGTATGTCTTGCGGCTTATCGGCCGGAGGGACGGGCGTGTCTTGCGGTTTGTCTACCGGAGAGGTCGAGGTGTCCTTGGGTGCTTCTGGAGTCGGAGCGGATGTGTCTTTCGGTTTATCTGCTCGTGTTTCTTTGGGAGGCTCTGGCGATGTCGCGTTAGAGGCTTGCGGTGTGGAGACGCCTAGCTCCTGACCGTAGTAGAGCAGAGGTTGTGCGCGGGTGGTGAAGAGGATGGTGGCCAGGAGTTTGGCGATGGCGAGATCGTTCTTGCCGTCGGCGTAGCGGCTCATGCTGCGTTTGAAGCTGGGGCCGTCGGTGGCGAGGAGCGCGAGGTTGTGGCCGGCCTGGGCGATGTTTTCAGTGGACTCGATTGCGGAGCGGATGGGGGCCGGCTTGAGAGGGGTGACGGCGCCGAGGCGTGTGTCGAGGAGAAGCTGGGTGATTTGCGGGTCGGGGGCTTTGTAGGTTCGCTGCTGAGGAGAGGAGGGGAGGGTGGGATCGACGTCGCCGATGAGGATGCGCTGGCCAAGGTAGGTGTTGGTGGCTTTGCGAAGTTCGGCGGCCTGGGCGTGGGCCTGGGGCGTGGCACCGATGACGTGGAAGCCGGCGATGCCGCGGTTGAGCCAGAAGCGGGCTACGTTGGGCAGGTCGGCGGCGGGGATTTGGGGGTCGAGGTCGAGCAAGATGCGGATGTTGCGGCGGCTGGCCTCGTGGATGAGGTCGTCGAGATCGTCGAGGGTGCCGTAGGCGGGTTCGATGGATTGGGCGTGGGCGGCGTCGGGCTGGATGGCGGTGAGGAGGAGGGCGTCGGCGCCGAGGGAATGGATGTAGTCGAGGCGCTGGGCTACGCCGTGGAGGCCACTGGCTGCTGGGTCTTTGTCGGTGGGCGGGTTGAAGTTGAGGGGGTTCACCTGATAGACGATGGCGTGCTTCCACCAGACGTCGGTGTTCATGCCGGAGCCAACCCAGCCGGGGCGGGCTAGGGTTTGGGCGGGGGCGCTCGACGTGAGTAGGCAGGCGCAGGCGAGGCAGAGGGTGAGGAGTCGGCGAGGGGTCGGCATGGTCATCGTGCTGGCTAAGGAGATGCTACGTGAGTTTGTTGGACGAGGGGTATGTCTGAGGCTGCGGAGGGAAGGAACGCCTCTGCGGCCTTTGGGAAACGCCGCGAAACCGTTCGCGACTCGCCGATTGGTTTCATTTACCAATCTACTCATTCGAACAGTTGTGTGTTGATCTAGTCCAGGAAGAATTCTTCGAGCTCGCCTCCCGATTGGTCCAAAGATTTCCGGCGCTTCATCAGTATTTTGTGTTATTGTTGCTCCTCTCCGTTTCATGGGCCCTGTGAGGTGCGCAAATGGCGATTACACCGCCTTGGGCCCCCATGCCAGCGCTGCAGATTGTTTCAATCGATCGACCGCGATTGACATGGCGGGTACTGTGACTGACGGCGACACCTCCGTGGACTTTACGGCCGTTGATGGACAGATTGTCACTTTCTCCCTCAATTCCACCAACGCCACCTTCACCGGGACAGACAGGAACACAGCGCAAGCACTGAAGCTAGCTTTGAAATCACGGGAACTATCACTTTCGACAGGCCCTGTGATCCGGCCCAATCGTCTCCGCACTGAAGAATGCCGGTCACACTGACCGAAAACGGTAAAAATTGGAGGAAACACAATGAAGAGTATGAATGGCAGCGCAAGGACGAGGACTTTTGGCGTATGCATGTTGATGGCGACTCTACTGTTCGGGCATGCGGTGGCAAAGGCCGATGCGGTTCTGGACTGGAACCTGATTGCGGTAAACACAGCTATTGCGAACCTCCAGAGCCCGTTCGCCCAGGCGCGATATGCAGCGATTGTGCAACTCGCTGTCTTTGAAGCCGTCAACGCCATCACTCGGGACTACCAGCCGTATCTTGGGAGCATCGTCGCCCCCCATGGCGCCTCAGCCGACGCAGCAGCCATCCAGGCTGCCTATCGGGTGCTCAGTACTTATTTTCCGGCCAGCGCGTCCACTCTCGGCACTGCTCGCGCAAGCTCGCTGGCTTTGATACCGGACGGTCAAGCCAAGAGTGACGGCATAGCGACGGGCGACGCCGCAGCTCTTGCCATGATCGCTCTTCGTGCTAACGACGGCTCGTCGCCGGCGCAATTCAAGATACCGGGGCCGGCCGTTCCTGGCGAATATCAGGCTACGCCGAGTTGTCCAATGGTGAATGGAATCCGGGTCGGAACCTTCTTTCAATGGCAGAACGTAACCCCGTTCGGTATCCCGGGTGTCAGTGAGTTTCTCCTCGATCCACCGCCTGCGCTTGACAGCAACCAATACGCGAAGGCGTACAACGAGGTGAAGGCGGTAGGGAGCGCGAGCGCCAACAGCACAGAGCGGCCACCAGATCGGGCTAATGTCGTGCTCTACTACGCGGCCTCCTCGCCAACCCAGGTATTCAATCAGGCTGCAAGGCAGGTCGTCGCGCAGGAACGGCGGTATTCGCTGTCCGAGAACGCACGGGCTTTTGCCCTGATCAACATGGCGATCAACGACGGCGCGATCGCTTCCTTCTTCAACAAGTACCACTACAACTTCTGGCGTCCCGAAACCGCGATCCATGCAGGTGACACGGACGGCAACCGGAAAACCGATGGCGATCCGAACTTCGTTCCATTCATCCCGGCGCCATGTTTCCCGAGCTATCCCTCAAACCACGGGAGCTTATCTAATTCGGGAGCCGAGGTCCTGAGACGTCTTTATGGCGAAGCTGGACATGCGATCACGTTGTCAAACCCCGCAGTACCCACCATCGTGTTGCACTACGGATCCTTCAGGCAGATCACCGACGATATCTCCGACGCTCGCGTTTACGGCGGGATACATTTTCGAACCGACCAGGACGCGGGAGCTCGCCTGGGCCGGGCTGTCGGCACAACTGTCTACAAGAACAACCTGCGTGCCAAGCACGGCAATGACCGGGATGATGACTGAATAATCAGGTCGAGAACCACTCGCTTTTTCGCGTCACATGGGTCCGGTGACTGTGCGGTCGAACTTTGTCCAAGGTGAGATCGCACAAGTCTCTCTCCAGAAGTTGTGTGCGCCGCAACCCTGGATGACGCGTTCGAACAAATCAGAAAATGCAGTTGAGCCTCGATGTGAGCAGGCAGGCGGAGGCCAGGCAGAGAGTGAATCGTCAGCGAGTGGTCGGCATGGTCCTCGTGCTGGCCGGAAAACAAATATCCATCGACCAGAGGCTGCCGCGAGGATGTTGCCAGGTCATCTACACGTAGCTGCACGAAAACGCTGATGCCGAGCTTCTGCATGCGAGAATGCAGCGTGGACCGCCTCAGGCCGAGAAGGGCTGCGGCTCCGTTGGGACCGGCAATCTTCCCTATTGTTTTTTCGAGAGCGGCAACGATTTCTTGCCGTTCGGCTTCCTCGAGAGTCGCCCGCAAATTCCCGTTGCCGTGACTACTGACTGGCAGCCCATTGGCACTAAGTTGCGGTTCTTCCATGGACAGATTGAGAACCGATCCGGTAGAGACGATGACTGCTCGCTCGATGAGGTTTTGCAATTCCCGTACGTTGCCAGGCCACGGATACCGCACTAATGCGGTCATGACTTCCGAAGGGATAGTCTCGATGCTTTTGTTCATGCCTCGGCTGAATTGTTGCACGAAGTGTCGTACCAGCAGCGGAATATCCTCGGGCCGCTCGCGTAGTGCCGAAGCACGAATGGGAAAAACGTTCAGGCGATAGTAGAGATCCGAGCGGAACTTCTGTTCGCTAACCAAAGTTCCCAAATCCCGGTTCGTTGCGGCAATCAGACGAGCATTACTCTTTAAGGTTCGCGAGTCGCCTAGTCGCTCGAACTCCCGCTCCTGGAGCACCCGCAGCAACTTCGGCTGCAGCTCCAGCGGCATCTCGCCGATCTCATCCAAGAACAGGGTGCCGCGGCTAGCCAACTCGACGCGTCCGACGCGTCGGGCGATGGCACCTGTGAAGGCGCCACGCTCGTGACCGAACAGTTCGCTCTCAAGCAAGCCTGCAGGAATTGCGGCGCAATTCAGCTTCACGAAAGGGCGGGTCGCACGGTCACTGCACTTGTGAATGGCTTCTGCAATTAATTCCTTTCCAGTTCCTGTTTCCCCGCAAATCAACACCGTGGCGTTGGTTGGGGCCACAAGACGCACCATGCCGAGTACGCGCTGGAGGGCAGCGCTATTACCGACAATTTGTGGTAATCCGTAGCAAGGAAATTCACTGTCGAGTGCGACTTCTTCCGATGCCGCTTCTCCGACTCCGTAGGATGCAGTATGGTTGATTGCCGGCGCTTCACTTGCCCAGCTTGCTTCTGTTGCCATTCTTGACCACCCTCCGTCGTTTGCTGTAACCCCGATGCTCACACATCAAGGCTCTGCTTGAGTGCTACCTTCCGCGTTGTTGTCTCGTGATCCACTCACGGACGTATGCTGCGCAATTTATCAGTGTGATGCCATCCGCCTCGCAGCGCTCGAGAAAGCTGATGGCCTCGTGACCTGCTAGAGTTAGGTTCCTTAGGTCCAAGACAATGAGGCGTCCGCTGGTCTCCGACCTAATGAGTGCTTCCAACTCAGCTATGTGTTCTTCATCCATCCGGCCGCTCAGCGCAAAGACGACCTGCCCGTTCGATGTTCTCTGAATCTTCAGCATCTGCCCTCTCTTCGAACAAGGATCAAACATCCGAGTTCAGGCAACTTCGCCCGGTAGCACTTCAAACTCCCGCGTGTAATCCTGCGCAGTGACCGCATACACGGCGCCAAACTGATCGCTGCCGATTTTCCAAAGCGTTGGCTTAGTCCTGATCAATGGCAGCGGATTCTTCCATACGACTTTCAGCGCCACAGTTCAACCTCCTCAGCATCGTGCCCTCTTTACAATTTTTATCTCTATCGCAATCACGGTGCCAGTCGTAAGCGACTGAAGCTATGGCAGTTGACGAACTCGACGATTGGCGAGGTTCGCCAAAATTGGCGAGTGCTGTACAAAGCTGCCGTCAGTGGGATGGTTTTCTTGATGGGCTCCCACGGTTCGTCAACGCTTTTCAGTGACGATCTGGGGGGCCGTACTTGCTCAACAATGTTTCCGGCAAATGCCGTGTGGTGAACTTCTTCTGGGGAGCGCGGGAATCGCCAAGATATCCTCGTTGATCAAAACCAGGAGGGACCAGAAATACCTCCCATGGCTTGCAGATTGAGATTGGCTCTAAAAGTGCAATCGAGCAACGTCAGAACCGGTACCGATCGGGCGGCAGGGCTTAAGAAGCTAAGTAACCGCAATATCTTAGGAGGACGCGATGCGTTCCGAACTAGTTTTTGGCGCAATGACATACATTTCAAACCGCTACATGCTTACCATGCTTGCCGCACGGGCAACCCGTAAATTCCACCGGCCAAATACTCGCATACAGCACACGACGAATGATGTATTTGCACGCTTCACTCGTGCCAACCCGATAGCAGTCGTACGGTATGCCGGCACCTTGCAGTCGTCACCTTTCGTCGTGCAAGTTGAAACTCATTCAGTCTATGAAGACTTCGAGCGATCCGTAGCGTGAGCTGCGTGCCCGGATCATTCCTTCTGTTTTCTACGGCCGGGGCTTTATCCAAAGTGATCGGCGGACGCACTTATAAACCAAAGAGGTGAATATGCTGGAGCCGATGCATTTCGTTAACGAAATTGGAACGTCATACGCAAACTTGATCGAAGAGATGCAGAGTCAGTACCTGCTCTCGTTTCTTCTAACCGCAGACCATGATAAAGCTGAGCAGTGCCTTGTTTCCGCGATAGGAGAATGTCGGGAGGGGATCGGGGTTTCCATGGATTGGCCGCGTTTTTGGACACGGCGGGCAGTAATCAAGCATGCGATCCAGTTGATCATGCCTGCGCCTGAGCACGCGGATGACGTGTCGCGCATCAGTCTCAAGGAACCGGCAAGGTGGGCAGATAACATCCCCTTTGCCCCAGTCCTCTTACTGGACGCGTTCGAGCGTTTTGTTTTCGTCATCTCGATTCTGGAAGGGCAGTCCGATGAGGAATGCGCGATTCTTCTCAGATGCTCCCGGCGCGATGTCATGATGGCCCGCGTGCTGTCTCTCCAGCGTCAGTCAAGCACTGATGTTCAAGCCGGGGAGGTTCTGCAGTGAAGGATCTAACAACGTCTGTGAGAAGTCGAAGCCTTCATTATCAGCCCAGGTTCATGGCGCTCGAATGCTTAACTCTTAACGTTGATTGAAATGGCAAGCACATCCTGGAGGATCGAATGCCACGTAGACAAACACTAAGAAAATACGAGCGGAAAATGTGGGTTGACAAGAATGGCGCCGTGGATACACCAGAGCCCAACCATCGGTGTAATCATGGCTTAGAAGAGTTGCGACCGACGAACGAGAATGTGCTCAAATTCGAGCGATCAACCGCTAGCCAAACGCTAGGCCTCTTCATTTCACATGATATCCGTAACTATCTAGCCAGCATCTACTGCGATATCGAGTTTGTGAGCGATCCGGATATATGTCAGACAGACCGCGAGCAGCTCCTGGCAGGAGTGCGCGGAACGATCCACGATGCGACCGCCCTGCTCGATTCTTTTCTTGTCTCTGTCCGGACGGATAAAACCTTCCGTCTCCAGCCGGAATCGATGAACCTGCTGATTCAACACGCAGCAGGGATTGTTCGATCCCATCCCGATGCACGGGAGTGTGAATTGGTGATCTGCGAGGCGCCCTCTCTCCAGGCCCGGATCGATAGTCAAAGACTTGGGAGTGCTATCTATAATTTGCTGCTTAACGCATGCCAGGCATTGAAGCACTGTCCTCCTCCGAAGAGAGTTGAGATTTCACTTTGCAACGATGAAAGGTCCATTTGCATCCGCGTGCAAGACAATGGCCCTGGAGTGCCTGATTACATTCGCAATATGCTCTTTCAACCGTTCGTGAGTGCCGAGAAAGTCAGAGGCACTGGCCTTGGACTGACGATCGCAGAACAAGCAGCGCGTGAGCATGGAGGTTGCCTGAATCTCGAGGAATCCATTCCGGGAAAGACGGTTTTTGTTCTACAACTTCCGGACCTCGTATTAGACGCTCCGACGCTCCCTGAAGAGGACTCAGAATGAGCCTCGGATGTCTGCACCTAAATGATAGTGAGGAGTTCAAGCGCTTCCTCCGTAAGAATTCGTAGAAATTCCGCTTTACAGACTGGCTGACTCTTTATGGTTCTGCGAGTTAGGTCACGGCCTCGCCTGACTGCGCGCCTTGGTTCCACGGAGCAAGAGCTAAATCAACCACACCCCAACAACGTTCGAAAGTTCCGGCTAAGATCGACGTTGCGAGAATCAGGTCCAAATCCGTGCTAGCTGTACTTTGAGGGGTCAGCGGTTTTGAAGCGGTCCTTGTCGATCTTCAGAGACCTGATCTTCGACTCCAATGTGGAGCGTGGCATACGAAGCTTAGAAGCCGCGCCGAAGGGTCCGTACACCCGTCCTCCGCATTCGCTCAACGCAGCCTCAATGATTGCTCTTTCGTGAGAAGGAAGCTTCTTGAATAAGCCAAGC
>Ga0210406_10006532_pt1 | contig 12080 bp, 8 predicted proteins | sample IncBWC30MmetaG_FD_155454 | JGI IMG/M metagenome (GOLD analysis project Ga0210406, IMG submission 155454) | Forest soil microbial communities from Barre Woods Harvard Forest LTER site, Petersham, Massachusetts, United States - Inc-BW-C-30-M | ecosystem: Environmental > Terrestrial > Soil >...
GTCAAAGTGATTCGCCTTCTTCTCTTGGTCCGTCATTCACGGGTCTCCGGGTAAGTGGTCAAAACGTAAAAACTTTGCGGCCCATCCGCGCGTAACACGATCACCGCGCTGGAACAGTCTGCCGCTGGCGAATCCCCGCGCCGCGAGCTGCGGCCGATCACGCGCCCGGCATTATAGTGCAGTGCCAGGTTGGCGCGCGGGTATCCTCGCCGCATCCAGCCATCCACGCGGTTACGTTCCCCCGCCAGGGCTTCCCCCACAACCGTCTCCGCCGTTTCACGATCGGTCCACGTGGAGGCCGCCGAGATATTCCGTTCGTGCGCGAGCCTTTCGCGCAATTCGTCGTCCGTGCGTGCCACGTGGCGCGCCAGCGTGTGCCCGCCCCGCTCTTCATCTCGCGAAAGATCGTAACGATTGGCTGCGCCTCGCGATTCTCCACGGGGTTGCTGGCGTTCCTCAGCTTGTGAATTTTCCGGCCGCGGCTCGGATCCGCATCCACTGATCGAGGACAACGCGAACAGCAGTCCCAATCCAGACACCAATCGAAACAAATCTCGATTACACAACTGTTTCAACACGCTTTTTCCGCCCAACGTCCTCTTCCAATTTCGATCGAAGCACAGAGTATACGAAAACCGCCACCCTCCCGCACTCCTCGCCGTCGGTTGTGAGCCCGCCGAACCCGATGCTATTCTCGTTTCATGGCGAAGCTGTCAGACACATCTCCCGAAATCGCCGCCTCTTCGCCCCTGACGCAACCCGTGCGGCAGTTCGAGGCCCTGCTCGAAGTCAGCGAAACGATTGCCCAGCAGCGCGACCTGAAGCTCCTCTTCCACGAACTTTCCAATCGCCTCCACGCCGTCCTGCAATTCGATTTTCTCGGCCTGATTCTTCACGATCCCGCCCGCGGCACCATGCGGCTGCACATTCTCGAAACCCGCGATCCCCTCCCGCCGGAAGGTCCGGAAGAGATGCCCGTGGCCAACTCTCCCTCCGGCTGGGTTTTCGAAAACCAGGAGCTCTTCCTCACACAGGACACTTCCAAAGACGCGCGCTATCCTCACTTCATGAAAAGGTTGCAGGCCGTCGGCGTACACTCCACGGCCATTCTTCCACTCACCACCGCGCATCACCGGCTGGGCACCATGGTCTTCGGGCGGTACGTCCCGCAGGGCATCAGTGAAGCCGAAATCCAGTTCATGAGACGCGTGGCCGCGCAGGTGGCTGTGGCCGTGGATAACGCCCTCAATTTTGAAGCCGCGGAAGCCTACCAAAAACAGTTGGCGCGCGAACGCGACCGTCTTCAGGTTCTCCTCGAAATCAATAATCTCCTGGTCAGCACCCGCGATCCCGCCACCGTTTTCAAGGGCATCGTTTCTTCGATCAAGCCCGTTCTTCAACACGATTACACCAGCCTGGCGTTGCTCGATTCCGCCTCGGGTCTCCTGAAGATTCATTATCTGGATCTGCCGGGGAATTCCCCGATCTCCAAACCCGAAATCACCGTTCCGCTCGAAGGCTCGCCCGCCGGCCAATGCTTTTCCAGCGGTCAGGTGCTCATCACGCGCGGCAAGGATCTCGATCGATTTCGTCACGACGTGTTGCGTTTCTTACGCGAGCAGGCGGTGCAGGCCATCTGTTGCGTCCCGTTGACCACCCACGGCCGCACGTTCGGCACCATCAATCTCGCCAGCCGCAATCCCGATGCGTTCACGCCCGCCGATGTTGAACTGATGCAACAGGTCGGAGTGCAAGTCGCCATTGCCCTCGAAAACGCCCTGGCCTTCAAGGAGATCGACGCGCTCAAAGACAAGCTCGCCGTCGAAAAACTTTACCTCGAAGAGGAAATTCGCTCCGAATTCAATTTTGAGGAAATCATTGGCGACAGCCCCGTGCTGCGCCGCACGCTGGCGCAGGTGGAACTCGCCGCGCCCGCCGGAACCACCGTCCTCATCCAGGGCGAAACCGGCACCGGAAAAGAGATCATCGCCCGCGCCATCCACAATCTCAGCCCGCGTCGCGAACGCACTTTCGTCAAGGTAAATTGCGCGGCCATTCCCGCGGGCCTGCTCGAATCCGAACTCTTCGGCCACGAACGCGGCGCGTTTACGGGCGCGCTCACGCAGAAAATGGGCCGCTTTGAATTCGCCGACCGCGGCACGATTTTCCTCGATGAAATTGCCGACCTGCCATTGGAATTGCAGCCCAAGCTGCTGCGCGTCTTGCAGGAGCAGGAGTTCGAACGCCTCGGCGGCAATCGCACGCAGCGCGTGGATGTGCGTGTGGTCGCGGCAACCAACGGGGATCTCGCGCAACTCGTCGCCGAGCGCAAATTCCGCAGCGACCTTTATTACCGCCTCAACGTCTTCCCCATTTTGGTTCCGCCCCTCCGCGAACGCCGCGAAGATGTCCCGCTGCTGGTGCGCTATTTCGTTCAAAAATTCAGCCGCCGCCAGAACAAGACCGTGGAGTACGTTCCCGCAGACGTGATGGACGCTTTGGTGAACTATTCCTGGCCCGGCAACATTCGCGAACTCGAAAATCTGATCGAAAGAGCCGTCTTGCTCTCCGCGGGCAAAGAATTGCGCGTTCCTGTTGCTGAACTGAAAGCGGCCTCCGCTGCTTTCGCTGCCGCGGGCGGCGCCTCGGAACAATCGCCCATCCCGATGGCAATAGCCGCCGCTCCCAACGCTTCCACGGTTCCCATTGCCACGCTCGAAGACGCCGACCGCCAGCACATTCTTCGCGCTCTTCGTCAGACCAACTGGCGCATCGCCGGTCCCCGAGGCGCAGCAACCTTATTAGGCATGAAGCGCACCACCCTGCAAGCCCGCATCCGTAAGCTGGGTATCAGACGCCCTGTCTAAACACGAAACGTTCACTTGGATTAACCGGGGGACTGTGCTTTCCTGAAGAGGTAGATGATGAAGCTGCTCCCAAGTCGCAAACTCCGCCTCTCGCGAACACTCACGGGCCTCCTCTCGGCACTCGTGTTGTTTCCGTTCGCCGGCTCCGCCCTTGCTCAATTGCCCGTTGTCCGTTTTGTGCGGGACCCCGATCCGGCTCCTGAGTTCAAGCTCAAGGCTCTCGACGGCAAAGACCTGACTCTCGAAGCGTCCCGCGGCAAAGTTATCCTCCTGAATTTCTGGGCCACCTGGTGCGGCCCGTGCCGTGAGGAGATTCCGGAACTAATCGGGCTGCAGAACCGCTACAAGGACCGCCTCCAGATTATTGGCCTTGTGGTGGACGACGACGATGAAAAGGAAATCCGTAGCGTGATCGCATCCGAGGGCATCAAGTACCCAGTCGCGCTGGCTGATTCCGAAACACGCTTTGCCTATGGCGGCATCGCCGCGCTGCCCACTGTTTTCGTAATCAACGCCGAAGGCCGCGTCGTCCAGAAACACGTCGGCCTGTTTAATCCCGCTCTCTATGAAACGGAAGTGCGCGCGCTGCTCGGCCTTCCCGTTGCCGCCAAGGTGGAAACTTTTCAGGATGAGGGCGACATTTTTCTGAAGCATGCCGACCGCGCCAAGATTCTCCCCGGCGTGGACCTGTCCAAACTTTCCGCCGAGCAGCGCGATGCTGCTCTGCACAAATTCAACGCTGAGTCTTGCACCTGCGGCTGCAAATTCACCCTGGCCCAGTGCCGCATTTATGACGCCGCCTGCCAGATCAGCCAGACGCGCACCGCGGAAATCGTCAAGGGGCTCTCAACGCAGGAAAGCAAACAACCGCCAAAAGATGTCGAGCAAGCGCCCGCGCCCGCGCCCGCTTCATCACCTGCTTCCTCTGAATCACTAAAGCCTTAACAAGTTATCTGGAATTCTCTTCTCAGCGTCCTCTGCGCTCTTTCTCAGCGAACTCTGCGTTAAGTCCGTTCTTTTTTCGCCATCTTGATAAATTACTTGTGCAGCAACTCCGTTGCCGCCCCGGTCATCGCCTTCACGCCGGTGCGAATCGCCGGCTCCGGCAAAGGCGCGAACTCGCTCGAATGCGGCCCCGGCAGCCGCGCCCCCTTTTCCTGGGCCTCTTTCCACTTCGCAGGATCCGTTGCCCCCAGCCAGAACATCGTGATCGGCGGCTTCGGGTCCTCCAGAGCGAACAAACTGAAATCCTCGCTGGCCATAATCGGCTGGCCCGGCCACACGTTTTCCTTGCCCAGCGATTTTTCCAACGCAAGCGCCACACGCTGCGTCAGCGCCGGATCGTTGATCGTCGCCGGCACGTTGTCCTTTGCGATTTCAATGATCGGCGCGCGCTCCGCCGGAATCCCCGCTGCCTCGGCGATCCCGTTCGTGATGCGCTTGATCGCCGCAAGCACTTTTTCGCGCTGCGCCGGCGTCATCGTCCGCACCGTCAACTGCAGGTGCGCCTCGTCCGGAATAATGTTGTGCTTCGTCCCCGCGTGGAACGAACCCACTGTAACCACAGTCGGCACCAGCGGATCCGATTCCCGGCTCACGATCGTCTGCAAGGCAACTACCAGCTCCGATGCGATCACGATTGGGTCCTTTGTCACGTACGGTGCAGCGCCATGCCCTCCATACCCCCGAATCGTGATGTCCACCGAGTCCGCTCCCGCCAGCATCGGCCCGGCGTGCCACGCCACTGTCCCGGCCGGCAGAACGGAAGTATCGTGCAGCGCGACCACATAATCCGGCTTGGGGAATTTCGTGTACAGCCCTGCGTGCAGCATCGCCGCCGCTCCGCCGACGGTCTCTTCCGCTGGCTGCCCAATCATCACCAGCGTCCCGCTCCACTTATCCCTGGTTTCCGCCATCATCTTCGCCGTGCCCAGGAACACCGTCATGTGCAAATCGTGCCCGCAGGCATGCATTACTCCCACTTCGCCGTTCGGCCGCTTCTCCCGCACCTTGCTTGCGTACGGTAATCCCGTATTTTCGGTCACCGGCAGCGCATCCATGTCCGTGCGCACGTAAACCGTCGGCCCTGTTCCATTTTTTAGGACGGCGATCACTCCATACGCGGCGTTACCCGAATCGTATTTCCCGAAGTGGTCGGTCACCTCGTATCCCATCTTCTTCAATTGCGCCGCGACCAGCGTGGAAGTCTCTTTTTCTTCCGTGGAAAGTTCCGGGTTCTCGTGCAAATGCTTGTAAGTCCCCACCCAATCGTTGATGTTCCTGTCGATCCTTTGATCCAGGTCGTCCTGAGCGGCTGCCCGTATTCCCATCGTCAGTAAAATCGACGCAATCGCAATCCAACAAGTCAGTCGAAGTCTCATTGATTTCTCCCGTTGCGCGGGCATTCTATCAAATGCCGGCGCGCAGCCATGCTCGATTCCTTCGCCGGCGCTTTTTCCTTGCCCACGCGCGGTCTCCGATTTACACTCACCGCCAGTTACCAATTCTTTGATCAGGAGTTTTTCATGAATCGTCGTGTATGGATTCTATTCGTCGCCCTCGGCCTCTCGACCATCTTCACCGTGCGTGGCGCTTTCTCGCAGGGGGAAGCGCAATCAAAGCACCGCGCGATCAACCTGCCAGACAAGCCTGTGCAGGCCCCCTTCAGCAACGCCATTCTCGCCGGGGACACACTTTATCTCGCCGGCAGCATCGGTCTTGACCCCAAGTCCGGCAAAGCTCCCGAGAAAATTGAAGACGAAATAAAGCTCCTTCTCGACGGCTACAAGACCACCCTCGCTGCCGGCGGCATGACCATGGACGATCTGGTCTACGTGCAGGTCTTTTGCACCGACCTCGCCTACTACGACAAATTCAACGCCGCCTACCGCACCTACTTCTCTAAGGATTTTCCCGCCCGAGCGTTCATCGGCGCAGGCTCTCTCCTCCGAGGAGGCCATTTCGAAATGCAGGCCATCGCCGTTCGCCACTAGAACCGGTCTGAAGTCTAAAAGCGTGGGAACAATTTCCCGGGAATGAGTTGGGGTGGGATAGCCCAGCGCGCTGCTCTAGTAGGACATGCCCATATATAGTCTAACAATAATTGACATAATATGGTCATGTGCCCATTTTGTGGCAATTCTGCACCCGTGCCATTGCTCATTGTTTATCTAAAGTACACAAATAAAAGCCTTTAATTGTTAATAGAAACTAACATTGATTGGCACTTCCCTTGCAACATCCCAGAGCAGCGAGACCCCTAATACATGTTAAGAATCACCACTGAAAATAGGCGGGGAAAACTCTTCCTCAGCGTCGAGGGTTCCCTCTCCGGGCCCCGCGTGGCCACGCTGGAGCAGTGCTGGCGTGAACTTTCAGCCTCGACTCCGCGCCCAAAGTTCTGCATTAATCTCTGCGGTGTCAGCTTCATTGATAACGCCGGCAAAGTTCTGTTGAAGGAAATGTACCGCCTCGGTGCGGAACTCCTTGCGGAAGGCTGCCTCAATCAAGCCGTGGTCACGGAAATCATTGGACCGGGCCGCAAAACGGAAACACGCGGGCCCAAGGATCCCAAAGATAATGACCCCTCTAAAGGTTCGCCGTTCATTTTCTACGTCATCTTTTTCAGTCTGCTTCTGGTTCCCGCCTTCGCTGGGGCTCAGACCAAGAACTCGGCTCTTCCGGCCAACGCGCCAACCGACACTCTCAAGTTGACCCTGGAGCAATCCGTCGCTCTCGCCATCAAGCAGAATCCAACGCAGCAAATCGCCGTGCTGAACGCCGCCGAAAGCATTCAGGGCAAGAACATCACGCGCTCCGAGCTACTTCCGCAGGCAGATTTGCGCGTTGCAGATTCCGCGAATCGCGTGAACGTCGATGCTCAATTCGGCGGCACTGTTCCCGCGCAATTTCCTTTCCCGGAGCACATCGGCCCCTACCAACTTTTCTCGGCGGGTCCCACGTTCGGCAGCAACATTTTCGACCTCACCCTTTGGAGGCGCTACCAGGCCGCACGGAGCAACGTGGATGTTAGCAAGGCCAACAGCCTTTCCACGCGCGAACAGGTGATTCTTCTTGTTGTCTCACAATATATCGGTACGTTGCGCGCGGTGGCCAATGTCGAAGCTTCAAGATCGCGGGTTGAGCTGGCTCAGGCCCTCTACGATCAAGCCGCCGACCTGCAGAAAGAAGGCGTGGGCACGGGCATTGATACGTTGCGCGCCAACGTCGAACTGCAAAACGAAAAGCAGCGCCTCATTGAAGCCGAAAATGACCGCGAGTCCTCGCTCTACGGCCTCAGCAAGCTCCTGAATCTCGATCCGCGCCAGAAAATCGAGCTCGCCGATTCCCTTAGCTTTTTCGATACTCCGCAGCCGGATGTCGAAGCCAGCATCGACGATGCTCTATCCGCCCGCCAAGAGTGGAAAGCGATCGAGTCGCAGGAGAAGTCCGCGAAACTCGAAAAGCAAGCCTCGCAATACCAGCGCCTGCCTTCGGTGCGTTTCGACGGCAACTGGGCCTATTTCGGCGCCTCGCCCGGCAGCAGCATCCCTACATATCAATATCAGGGCTCGGTCAACATGCCGCTCTTCACCGGCGGCCGCATCCGCGCGGAAATCGTCAAAGCCGATTTGGAGTTGCGGAAAATTGATCAGCAGAAAGCCGACCTCCGCAACCAGATCGCTCTCGATGTAAAGACGTCGCTGTTGAATCTGCAATCCGCCCGCAGCGAAGTGCAAGTCGCCAACCTCGGCGTGCAACTGGCCAAGGAAGAAGTCGACCAGGCCCGCGACCGCTTCAAAGCGGGTGTTGCCAACAATATTGAAGTCATCTCCGCCCAGGATTCGCTTTCCCGCGCCAACGATAACCAGATCGCGGCGCTCTACCGTTTCAACCAGGCCCGCGCCGACTTCGCGCGCGCGGTCGGGCAGATGGAAAAAACCTACGCGAAGTGAGGACCCATGAGTGTTGAGATTGATGTAGGACTAGAGAATGCGGTAAACGCAAGGGTGACTCCAGGAGAAACCCATAAGCTCGATCTTGGGCCCGACTCCCTGGTCAGTTCGAAACTCCGCCTGCGCTTGATCCTTGGCGGGGTCATTCTGCTGGCCGCCGTGCTCGGCTTGTATCTTTACTTCCACAACCGCGAAAGCACCGACGACGCCCAGGTGGACGGCCACATCACGCCGATCGCCGCGAAAATTTACGGCCGCGTCGCCAGAGTTCAGGTGAACGACAATCAGGCGGTGAAAGCCGGACAGGTTCTCGTCCAGCTCGATCCTGCAGACTATCAGGCCGCTCTCGACCAGGCCAAAGGCGCCCTCGCGTTAGCAGAAGGCGAAGCGCGCTCCGCCGGCGTGGATGTTCCGCGCACCAGCGAAGACACCGCCAGCGGCACCTCCAGCGCCCAGGCGCAACTCGCCGGTGCGCAAGCCGACCTGATGCGCGCCCAAGCCACCTACGAGCAGTCGCAGACCGCGGATCTCGCCTACGCGCAAGCCAACATCGAAAAGAGCCGCGCCAATGCAAAACTCGCGCAAGCCGACCTTGCCCGCTACCTGCCGCTGATGGAAAAAGGCGAAATCTCAAAACAGCAGTACGACGCCGCGAAAGCCAACGCCGATGCCACCGCCAGCGCCCTGAACGCCGATGAGCAAAAGCTCGTGCAAGCTCAGCGCAACGTGGAAATCAGCCGCGCGCAACTGGACGCCTCCAAGGCACGTGTTCTGCAGGCCGAAGCGGGCGTAGCCACAGCGCATGCCGACATCAAGCGCGTGGCAATGCGCTCCGCCGACGCCCAGGCCAAGCTCGCGAAAGTCGAGGAAGCCCGCGCTCAGGTCGACGCCGCGAAATTGAACCTCAGCTATTGCAACGTGGTCGCGCCGATCGATGGCGTGGTCACCCATAAGCAAGTCGAAGACGGCCAGATCGTCCAGCAAGGCCAAGGATTGATGGTGATCGTTCCATTGCAAGACGTTTGGGTCACCGCCAATTTCAAGGAAACACAACTGCGCAAGATGCGCCCCGGCGAAGAGGCGTACGTCGAAGTCGACACCTACGGCCAAACTTTTCCCGGGCATGTGGATTCCATCGCTGGAGCCACGGGCGCCGTCGTCAGCCTGCTGCCGCCGGAAAACGCCACTGGGAACTTCGTCAAGGTTGTGCAGCGCATCCCGGTAAAAATTGTTCTCGATCCCATTCCTGCCAATGTCGCCGTGCTGCGCCCGGGCATGAATGTGGATGTCACGGTGATCACGAAGTAGCGCGAGTTTCTTAAGCGAACGATATGGAAAGATTCATCTCCAAACTGCGAATGCCGGATGGCTCGATCAACCCCTGGGTGATCGCCGTCACGGTGACGCTTGCGACGTTCATGGAAGTTCTCGACACTTCCATCGCCAACGTCGCCTTGCCGCACATCGCCGGGAATCTCTCTGTCAGCGCCGATGAATCCACCTGGGTTCTCACTTCGTATCTCGTTTCGAACGCCGTGATTTTGCCGCTCTCCGGCTGGCTTTCTTCGCTGCTGGGCCGCAAGCGCTTCTACATGGGCTGCGTTGCTATTTTCACGCTCAGTTCGTTCTTGTGCGGCTTTGCCGCCAGCCTTGGCATGCTCGTATTCTTCCGCATTCTTCAGGGAGTCGGCGGCGGCGGCCTGCAGCCCAGCGAACAGGCAATCCTGAACGACACGTTTCCGCTCTCCAAACGCGGCATGGCGTTCGCCGTTTATGGCATCGCGGTCGTCGTCGCGCCCACGCTCGGCCCCTGGCTCGGCGGATGGATCACCGACAATTTCTCTTGGCGCTGGATTTTCTACATCAACGTTCCCGTGGGAATCCTCTCGCTGGGCCTGACGTATTTCCTCGTCTCTGATCCGCCGTACATGAAACGCATCAAGATCAGCGACGGCTTCCGCATCGATTACATCGGCCTGGGCCTGATCAGCCTCGGCCTCGGCAGCTTGCAAATCATCCTCGACAAAGGCCAGCGCGAGGATTGGTTCGACTCAGGTTTCATTCGCCTCTTCGCGGTGCTGATGCTGGTGGGTTTGGTTGGCGGAGTCATTCGCGAACTCAAGGCCAAAGAGCCTGTCGTGGATTTCCGCATGTTGAAGGATCGCAATTTTGCCATCTCGACTCTCGCGATGTTCTTTCTCGGCTTCGTGCTGTACTCCAGCACCGTTTTAATCCCGCAGATGCTGCAGCAACTCATGGGCTATCCCGCGGAACGCGCTGGACTCGCGCTTTCCCCCGGCGGCGCCACCATCATGCTCTGCATGCCGATTGTCGGGTTCCTTGTTTCCCGCGTGGACACGCGGTACCTGATTACCTTTGGGTGCACGATCTCCGCCTCCGCGCTGCTGGTCATGGCCGGCTGGAATCTTTCGCTCGATTTCACGCATGCCGTTCTCGGCCGGGTGCTGCAGTCGTTGGGTCTTGCGTTTCTTTTCATCCCCATTAATGTTACGGCGTTCGCCTATGTGCCGCGTGAAAAGACCAACATGGGTACCGGCATCATCAATCTGGCCCGCAACATCGGCGCCAGCGTGGGCATTGCCACGGTCACAACCCTGCTCGAGCGGCGAACCCAATTGCACCAGGCGCGTCTAATGGACAATGTGAACGATATGAATCCGGCGCTCAAGACCACATTGGCGGGGTTTGCCGCCACTTCGATATCCGGCGGATCGTCGGGCCCCGGCGCGGCCGCGCAAGCGCATGGAATGCTATTCCGGATGATCGAGCGCCAGGCGACCATGCTTGCCTTCCTCGACAATTACAAGCTTTTGGGCGTCGTTTTTTTCGCCATCATTCCTATTTTCTTGCTATTGAAGCGCCCAAAAATGGGCGGCGGGAGTGTGCCGGTCCACTAGAGAAACTTTGTAACCTTTTCGCGCGTAATGACTCATATAAGGCTCGTTGGGGGGATGATATGGCAACGCAAGTGATCAATGCAACGCAACTTACGGAACAGAAGTTGATTCGTGCGGGTCAGCGTGGCGACGCTCAAGCGATTGAAGCGCTGTTTGGCCGTTACCACCGCCAGTTATTCCAGACCGCCCTTCGTGTGCTCGGCAACGCGGAAGACGCCGAAGACGCGCTGCAGGACGGGCTGCTTTCCGCCTATCGGAATTTGAAGCGCTTTGAGGGCCGCTCGCAGTTTTCCACCTGGCTCACGCGCATCGTCATCAACGCCGCGCTCATGAAGCGCCGCAGCGCCAAGGCACGCCCCGCGGTTTCCCTCGATGAAACGCATCACGAGGATGAACTGCCAGCTGCCGAGCGCTACGCCGACGATGGCCCGACGCCCGAACAGGTCTACGCGGGAACGGAAATTCGCGAGATCATCAACGAAAATCTCGACGAACTTTCGCCTTTGCTGCGGACAGCGTTCGTTCTCCGCGAAGTCGAAGGTTATTCTACTGGGGAAGCCGCCAAGAAACTTGGCGTCACCGAAAACACGCTGAAGGCCCGCCTGTGGCGCGCTCGTCATCAACTTGCCGAGCGCCTCGGCCGCCGTCTCCGCCGCATGAAAGACGGCATGTCCGGCACCACCGTCGGCGACGAAGCCTGCAGCTACTGCTGATTTATTCGCTTATTCAAGCGGGGCACAACTTATCCGTGCCCCGTTTTTCTTTCCGGCTCATCGCTGCGCGGCCGCGTATTTTCCCAGCACGCGCAACTCACTCGTCGCTTCCGCAACCTCTTTCAGTGCAAGCTCCAAGTGCTCTGGCTCCCCGGCCTCAACGTCCAAATAAAACTGATACTCCCACGGCCGTCCATGAATTGGCCGGCTTTCAATCTTCAATAAGTTCACGCCGTGGTTCGCAAACGGTTCCAGAGAAGCCAGCAACGCTCCCGGCTTGTGCGCCAGCCGCATCGCCAGCGAAATCTTCTTGGCATCCGCTCCCCTGTAAAGCTTTGCCTGCTCCGGCGGCAGCAACAAAACGAACCGCGTGAAATTCTCCGCGTTGTCCTGAATGTTCTCCTGCAAAATCACCGCGCCGTAGTGCCCCGCCGCCCGGCGCCCCGCGATGGCGCCAAACTGCCTGTCGCCGCGGTCCATCATTTCCCGCACGCTACCCGCGGTATCTTCGGCCGGCACCCGTTTCAGTTGTGGGTTCCCGGCAAAAAATCGCTCGCACTGCGCCAGCGCCATCGGATGCGAAGCCACCGCCTTCAGATCTTCCCGCTTGGCTCCCGCTTGGCTCCC
>Ga0210406_10006535_pt1 | contig 12077 bp, 10 predicted proteins | sample IncBWC30MmetaG_FD_155454 | JGI IMG/M metagenome (GOLD analysis project Ga0210406, IMG submission 155454) | Forest soil microbial communities from Barre Woods Harvard Forest LTER site, Petersham, Massachusetts, United States - Inc-BW-C-30-M | ecosystem: Environmental > Terrestrial > Soil >...
ATGCGGTTCCAATGGATCGCTCCGAGCGCTGGTTCCGGTAGTTGAGTGACGTGTCGATGAAATTTACGCCGCCCGAGAGCGCCGCCCCCACGGCTTCGGCATAGCCCCGGTCGGTGGCATCGTCCAGCTCGCCGAGATAGGTGCCGATGCCGAGGTTAGAAACGTTAAACGACTGTGCGTCCCGATAAAAACCCACGGCTTGGTGGGTGGGGAAACGCGCGGCGTAACGGACAGTGGTTGGGGTGGAAGCGCGACCTGGGAGCATCTCTTATGGTACTCGGAGCGGCCCAGGACCGCATCTCTGGGACCGAAACTTGCCAGCTAGGGCAAAGGGGGGCTTGACAAGACGCTCAGTCTGCTTAGAATGGGTTTAATCTGCCACTTTTTATGCAGCCCTGCAAGCATAGTCGTACCGAGATTCTGGCGAGGCGCGACGGCGTAGATTACGTACGCTGTTTGGATTGCGATCAGGTCTTTGAAGCCGAAGATCTGGAATCTGTCTCCGCCTACGAAGAGGACGACCAACCCGCCGCCTGAGCGAATCCGATTACCAAGAGGCTTGCCTCGGTAGGCGCATCGGAGCGCTGAGGGGTAGAGGACCGCATTCAACGATTCGGACGGTGGACGCTGGGGCGGAGGTTATCCGATCCCGTTTGCGGGTACTGCGCTAAAAGCGTGACACGCCTTTAGCGGGCTACCCGTTTGCGCCGGGGGCTATTTCGTGTCATCATGGAGGTGTAGTTTCGCAGTCCGTTTAATTTTGGCATCTTTCGATAGTCCGGCCCAACCGCCTTTGTCCGAACCTGCCGCGATTCTTTGCTCTGCAACTTCAGAAAGAAAGTGAAAAAATGAAAAATATTTTTGTAGGAAATCTCAGCTTCGGAGCTACCGAGGATACGGTTCGCTCCATGTTTGCGGCACACGGCACCGTCGATCGTGTCAGCATTGTTACCGACCGCGATACCGGACAAGCCAGAGGGTTTGGATTCGTTGAAATGAGCGACAACGCCGAGGGCGATCGCGCGATCGCTGCTTTGAACGGCGCCGAGCTGGACGGCCGAGCCTTGAACGTCAATGAAGCCCGCCCCAAGACAGACCGTGGATCGGGCGGCGGTGGATTTCGTGGCAACGGCGGCGGCTCACGTCAGAAGAACCGCTGGTAAGCAGGTAGATCGCAGGGGATCAAATCACAAGGGAAAGGTTCAAGAATAATTTGCCAAAAGAAGACGCAATTGAAGTAATGGGCAAGGTTGTTGAGAAGTTCAAGGCTGGCATGTTTGCGATCGAACTAGACGCAGGCCGAACAGTCCTGGCAACAATGGCCGGGAGGCTCCGGCGTAATCGGATCAAGATCATGAATGGCGATAAGGTTTCGTTGGAACTTTCGCCATACGACCTGACCAAAGGCAGAATCACGTACCGCCACAAGTGATCGGCTGGGCTCGCCGGGTCCGGTTCCAGCGAACGCGAGTGGCATGCTATGTTTAACAAACAAGCGCCATGACACGTTACTTGATTATCGCGAGTGCTCTGCTGACCGTCCCCGGATATGCCCGAAAGGCGACTCCGCTTCAGCTCGCCGGCGTAAGCTGCGAGACCCCTCCGCCGCTGCACTGCCCCGCCGCCGATTGCCCCGGGCCTACGGTTATTGAGCAGGGCACTGCGTTAGACCCAAAAACCGGCCGCAAGTTCTTCCTCGATTATCCCTGTGATTTAAAGAGGGGCGAAAAGGTGACGTTTGTTTTGAGCCTGCACGGCTTCGGTTCCTATGGAAATTGGCAGCGTCACTATTTCCCTCTCATGGACTACAAGGAAAAGTATCGCTTGGTCATCGCCACGCCGAATGCCCCAACCAAATTTTGGGCGCCTACGGATGACGAGTACTTGCAGAACATCGTCAGTCTCATCTTCGAGCAGATCGGCAAGGAGAACATCAAGGCCTTTTGGCTGGTTGGCCACTCTCAAGGCGGCATGACCTCGAACCGGATCATCCGTACAGACTTCTTCAAAGACAAGGTCGACGGCTGGCTCAGCCTTTCCGGTGGCCGCTTGGGTGGAAACCCGGGAAGAGGCGGCAATTTCGGTCCTCCGCGGGCGCCAGCTCCTCCCGTCTCCACTCCGACGTCTGGCGACGCAACCGCGCCTGCCGCTAGTGAGCGCCCTGCCATCCCGACTGGAATCGCTGCTGCCGCAGCTGCCTTGCGCGAACCTCCGGCGAACGATTTTTCGTTCATTTACGAAACCGGGCAGCGGGAAATGGACGACAAAGGTTTGCCCGAAACATCGGAGTGGGCGGCCAAATACGGCTGCGGCCCCCATGTTCGCAGGCCAGACGTAATCGATACCGAGCCTGGTTACGTTTACGACAGTACCCGTCAGAATCCTCCGAATCCCGCCTGGGGATTGCTGCCCAGGCCTGGTACGGCTGAGGTTTTCGAGTATCCGCAATGCAAGAACGGCCGCATCGTCGCCGACGTGGTTCGCCTGGATAAAGGCCATACCGAAGGACTCGAGCCTCACGTAACTGAACAGTTGATCAAACTGATGCTGTCGGCCAAAAAATAACTCGCCGGAGCAAATTGCGGTCTAAATTATTCCTCGCGCAGGGTGGTCGAAGGATCGATCCGTAACGCGCGCCTGGCCGGAGACAGTGTTGCCAACGCCGCCACCAGCACAAAGCATGCTAGTCCGGCAGCGAACCCGGCGACGTCCACGCCGTCGCGCTGCCGAAGAACGATGACGCTGCGCACCAGCTGCGAAAAAATCAGGGCTAGAATCACACCCGCTCCCACACCGGCCGCCGTCGGCTTCGCATTTTGTAACAGGAGCACTCCGAGAATGTGACGGGGTTTCGCGCCGATCGCGATACGAATGCTGAGCTCACGTTTCCTCTGCGCCACCGTGAACGCGACCAGCGCGAACATGCCGGCAGCAGCGAGTGCAGTGGCTACCGCCCCAATGGAGCTTATAAGAGTAATCATTCTCCGCAGTCCAGCCAGGAAATTGTCCCGCGAGGCTCGCATGAGTGACACCGAGACAGTTTCATCCGCCGCCGCTGCTGCTGAAACCATACGCAGCAACAGAGCCGGATCATCCAAAGTGTGGAGTATCAGTGCACTACGCTCCACGTCGACTCCTTGGACTGGCACATAGGCCTCGATCGAATCTGCATCGGCAAGGAGGTTTGCCCCGCTGTCTTTAACCACACCCACCACCGTCCGATCCACGCCCGCCAGATTCCAGATCTTGGCCACGGGATCCTGGTTGGGCCAAACGGCTCGCGCGGTGGATTCACTGACAATGACGGCGTTCGATTCTCCGGGCAAGAACGTCCGGCCACGCAGGATGGGCAAATTCATCACTTTGAAATACGAAGCCTCGACGATATTCCGATAAACGTGCGGTAATCCCGGCAAACTATCGATCATGACGCGACCGCCGAGCGGTGGGGCCACGGCTGCTGTCACGCCGGCTACGCCAGGCAGGGTGCTCAAACGAGTGGAGAGTGCGTCCAGTTTTTGCTGTGAAACTGAGGCAGGGAAACTGTGCGTGTACAGTTGAGGATCGACTACCACCATGTTCTGGTAATCGAATGCGAGGTCGACGGACGCGCTGAGAACTCCGTTATGCGCGAGCACGCCCGAAGCAATCAATAAGAGACAGCTAACGGCCACCTGTACCCCTACCAGACTTTGCCTCAAGCGGATCTTCGGTCGATTCGACCGGACTGTCTGCAGAGCCGCTGGAAGACCGAAGGCCACCGCCGATACGAACGTCAGCACAAATCCGGCCAAAAGGAACGGCCAGCTCAGGGAGAGGTGGATGTCAGGCGGGGCGTCCAGAGCATTCATGAGCACACGCGCGGCAAGTGCTCCGAAGGCTAAGCCGGCGGCGGTTCCGAGAATGGCCAGTAGAATATTTTCTGTCATCAATTGCCGGGTGAGTCGGGCACGGCTCGCCCCAATCGCTGCGCGGATGCCTATCTCGCGTTGCCGCGCTAATCCTCGGGCGAGCAGCATGTTCCCCAAATTGGCGCACGCGGAAAGCAGTATTAAAAGAACCATCACGATGAAAATGGCGATAGCCGGGGCCTGTTCGGCACGACGAGCGGTCGATTCCTCTACAAGTTCCCCCTGAATCCGTTCATCATCACGAAAATAGCGAGGTTGTCTGCGAATCAATTCACGAGTGAGCGAAGTGAGTTCTGCCTCGCCGGCGGCCTGTGAAACCCCCGCCCTTAGCTTGCCGAAAAGAGCGTCGGTGGCGCGCGAGAAATCCTGCTGGATAGGAGGACGACCGGCAATCAGCAGTGGGCGACTGGCAACTGGCAGCCAAACAGCCGTCAGCCGAGGTGAAATGCCGTCAAAACTGTAAGGCAGCACTCCCACGATTTGAACTGGTTTGTTGTTGACGTGAATGAGGTGGCCGACTACATGCGGGTCCCCCGCCCAATGGGCCTGCCAATACTGGTAGCCCAACACGACGACGGCTGGTGCGCCGGCTTGCGCATCGCGCGCATCCAGAAGCCGGCCCCACGCTGGAACAATCCCGAGACTGCTGAAATAGTTGGCGGATACAAAGTTCGAACGTAACCCCGATTCATCCTCAACGGCCAATAACAAGCTCGTATCTTCCGAGACCAACCAGGCAAACGAAGTAGTCTCCGCCCGATAAAGCTCGACCGCCGCGGATGGAAACCCGAGGCGCGCACCCTGCCGGGAAGCACGGGAAAGCTGAAGCAATGAATTGGCATCCCTTATTGTGAGACGGTGGAAGACGACCGCATCGAAGATCTGAAATTCCGCCAGATTCACACCGACGCCGAGCGCAAGCACCGCAACGGCGCCCAGGGTGAACCCGGGCGCACGGCGCAAGACCCGCGCCCCGTAGGATAGATCCTGCCAAAGCTGTTCCAGACCGATCCACGACCATGCTTCACGCGATTCTTCCCGCAATCTCGTCGTGTTCCCGAAATGTGAATCTGGCGGCATCATTTCGCGGTGTACCGCCATTTCTTCTATCAGTTCGCGTTCCAGGCGCCGGCGATGCAACAGGAAGTATACGCGCCTCCATTGCTTGCGCAAGATTCGCATCATGCCAACCGAAGAATCGCCTGGATGGCTGCGGTCGCCTGCTCATACTCGTTCAGCTCTCGTTTGAGCTGCGTTACGCCATCGGGCGTCAATCTGTAGAACCGGACGCGGCGTCCGGTCTCGGACGTGCCCCAGTCGGCGGCAACCCATCCTTCCAGCAGGATGCGTTGAAGTGCGGGATAGAGGGAGCCTTCTTCAGCCCCCAAAACATCGCCAGATAACTGGCGGATTCGTTGTGCGATCGCATAGCCGTGAAGAGGACCTCTACGAAGTACCCGCAGAATCAGCATTGCGAGCGCGCCCTTAGGCATAGGAATAGAAGGCATAGAAATTCTATGTATACAACTTTGGGTCTGCGATGTCAATGGAAACTTTGCCGTCAGGTGCCCCTGATCCCGACGCGTGCCCGACGGGTCGTGACTTATTGGTAGCGCAAAGCAATAACGGGATCCACTCGGGTGGCCCGGCGTGCTGGAAAGCAACATGCCAATACGCCGGCCACGGTTACAACGGCTACAACCACGCCCAAAGTGATCGGGTCGCGAGGGGATACGTTCCAAAGCTGGGTCGCTATCACGCGTGTTACTGCCAAGCTAGCCAGCAGTCCGGCTGCGAGGCCCAATGCGATGAGCCGAAGCCCCATCCGCAGTACCAGACGAAGCACGTCGCCACGACCGGCTCCGAGCGCCATGCGGATACCGATTTCGTGAGTCTGGCGCGACACCGTGTAGGCGATCACACTATAGACGCCGAGCACCACTAAGACCAAGCCGACGCTGGCAAAGATGCCGAGCAGGATCAAACTGAAGCGTGGTCCCGCGTACGAAAACTTCTGAAGATAGTCCTCCAGGCTGCCCGTCAGTGTGAGCGCTACGTTCCGGTCGACGGCCCAAATCTCGCGCCGGACCGCATTCAACATCAACTTAGGATCTTGCGCCGTTCGTACCAGGATGCCGCGCTCGAAAGCGCCGGTAATCGTGTAAGGGATAAACATCTCCGGCTCGGGCGGATCTTGGATACCGCGGTTCTTGGCGTCCGCGACAACGCCGACGATCTCGAACACGGGGTCCGTCACCGGGCTATCGGGACGTTTCTCAAGCATGTTGATTTTGATTCGTTGCCCAATCGGGTCCTGTTGGCCGAAGTAACGATTAGCGAGCGTCTGATTTACGACCATCACTTTCCGCGCGTCGTTGACGTCCACATCCGATAGCAGGCGCCCGCGTTTCAGCGCAATCTGGAGAGTTGGGAAATACCCCTCGCTGCACAATTGAAAGATCGCAGTCCAGCGCTCATTATGGGTCTTGCCGGGAATATCGATGTCGCTGCCGATCCCGCCATAGGGCGGTAGAGTGCTTGTTTCGGTGACTGCTACCACGCCGGGCAGCGCCGCGATGCGCGAGAGCAACTGCCGGAAGAACCGCTGCTTTTCCGCTGCTGTTTTGTACTGTCCCTTCGGGAGGGGCAGGCGCGCGACGAGAATATTGTGTGGGTTGAGACCCAGATCGACTTGTTGGAGACCAACAAAGCTGCGCATGAGCAATCCGGCGCCGGCGAGCAGAACCAGCGACAGCGCCACTTCGACCACTACCAGCGTGGCACGGAGCTTGCCGTGCCGGAATCCACCACTCACGCCCTTACCGGAGTCCTTGAGCGGTTCCACAATGTCCCGCTTGGCCATCTGGACAGCCGGGGCGAGACCGAACAGCAACGCCGTAAACGCCGCCATCCCCAAGCTGAACAGCAGGACTGGAATGTTCAACCGGATCACGGCCTCATGCGGAATGGCGCCCTCGGGAATGGCGGCTACCAAGCCCTTGAGCCCGGCATAGGCGAATAGGCAGCCGATCAGCGCGCCGCCGAGAGCCAGAAGGAGGCTTTCGATCAGAAGTTGGCGGATCAAGCGCCATCGAGGTGCACCCAGGGAAGCGCGCACCGCGAATTCTTTCTCGCGCGCGGTGGCTCGGGCGAGCAGCATGTTAGCTACGTTGCTGCAGGCGATTAAAAGCAACAGACCAACGGCCGCACCAAGAGTGTAGAGGGTCTTGCGAAACTGGCCCACCAGGCTATCGAGCCAAGTCACGATCTGGACGCTGAACCGCTTGGGATAATTATTTGGATAAACGGTGGCGAGCCGGCGAGCAATCACTTCGACGTCGGACTGGGCCTGCTGGACGGTCACGCCGGGCTTCAGTCGCGCTTGGAACATGTAGTAGCGCTCTTTGTTCTCCGGGTCACTGCGAACCAGGTTCACCGCGCGCCAAAGGTCCGAACCCAGCTTCGTGAAACGCTGCGGCATGATCCCGACTAAGGTAGTGGGAGTGCCGTTCAGTACGAATGTTCGTCCCAAGATTCCGGGGTCGCGATTGAAGCGGGTAGACCACATCTTGTAGCTCATCACGCATACCGGCGCAGCGCCTGGCTTGGCATCATCGGGCAAGAGAATACGGCCGAGTAGCGCCGGGACGCCGAGGAAACGGAAAGTGTTGGAGGTGACTGTGCCGCCATCGAACTGTTCCGTACCTTCGCCGCTGGTCATGAGGAGATCTTCAGAGCCGCCACCGATCACCTCATCAAAAACATGATTTTGCTCCTGGTAGTCGAGGAACTCCGCCAACTGGAACGCCGTGCGGCCGCCGGGACGGCTGTTGGTCACGTCATGAATCATGATGGCGACCACGCGCTCCGCGTTCGTGTATGGAAACGGATCGAGCAGGACGTTTTGAATGACACTGAAGATGGTCGTAGCCGCGCCGGAGCCAAGCGCCAGCGCCAGGACCGCGAGAGCCGTAAAGGATGGCTGGTTCCGCAGGCCGCGCAGTCCGTAGCGTACGTCCTGCCAGACCGAATGCATGACCATTTAGACGATCAAAATCGTGCTTTGTTCCCCAGAACTAGAGGTGGATTATTACAGGTTCAATACTTGTTCCATCACCAGGCGCGGGCCCTGATCAGGATCCTGCTCCACGCGGCTATCGTTATTGAGCAGCATCGTGTCCCGCGACTTGACTGAATAGCCCGGCCACTTCGGCAGCTTAGCTGTGTTCGGATTTCCGGTGCGAGCAAACGCTACCCAGGCCGCGCTCACTTTATCGGCTAGCGCGTAAGCTTCCGGCATTTTCGAGATGAGCGGCCCCGCGATCTTGATGTTGTTAAAGACGAACTGAATCTCGATGGTGTGCGGCGATCTCATATGCCCGCCACCTTCGGGCGTCTCCCAGTCGAAGCGATACAGAAACACCGGTGCGCCGGCTTGTACCGCTTTGCGTTTCGCGAGCTCTCGCGTATAAGCGCCGCGCGGATGCTCGGTGGCAATCAAGATATAGAGATCCCATGGCGTGGCGTCCGGGTGCGCTTTGCGGAAGGCTGCAATCACGCGATCCGGGTCGCCACCCAGTTGCTTCGCCGCGCGCTGCTTCAGTCCGGCTTCGTCCAGATTGAGCTTTTCAGACGTGGGCCGGTCGTAGAGCGTTTCCTCGGTATGGGCCCATCCGATCAGTAGCGGAATGGAGGCGGAAAGCGCGGGTGCGGAGGGATCAAAGGGATGGCTGGGCAGCGCCCGGCCGTCGACCATGGGCGAATTCGCCACCATGCCAGGCTCGCGCAAAGCCGTTTTCTTGTACAACGCGTCATTGGCGGCCAGCAGCCTCGCCACAGGAACGGTTTGCAACTCACGCGCCTGGCCGGCCTTCAGCCCTAATTCGCTGAGCAGCAGTTCGGTGGTGTGGATCGCGTCTTCAGGAGTGGTTAGCTTTAGTATTGCGCCGCTCTCGATGATGGCGCGATGGTACAGCCCCTTGGCTCCGGGCATCGACATCAATGTTGCCACCTTGCGCCCGCCGCCCGATTGTCCGAAGATCGTGACCAGGTTCGGATCGCCCCCGAAGTGTCCGATGTTGTCGCGCACCCACTCGAGCGCCGCCACGATGTCCAGTATTCCCGCGCCGCCTGAGAGAGCGAAATCCGAGCCCGCCTGTTCACCCAAGTAGGTAAAGCCGAACACGTTCAGGCGGTGATTGATGCTGACCACTACGACGTCGCCAGTACGCGCCAGGTTGGCGCCTTCGATAATAGGGCCAGAGCCTGAACCTGTCGCAAAACCGCCCCCGTGCAGCCATACCATCACTGGCCGATTCTTGCCGCCGGTCAAATCCGGGGTAAACACGTTCAGCACCAGGCAGTCTTCGCTCTCTTCGGTAGATCCCGCCGGAGGTCTGCCGGTCGCGCTGACTTGCGGAGCGCTGGGGCCGTACGAGAGCGCGTCTCGCACGCCTGTCCAGGGAGCAGGCTTCGCCGGCGGCATGAAACGATTCTTGCCGGCGGTCGTTGCGCCGTAAGGAATGCCTTTGAAGATTTTGACGCCATCGACCACTGTCCCGCGGACTTTACCGGTTGACGTTTCGACGATCGCATTGCCGGTGTCGGCTGCCCGCGCGACCCTGAGGAACGAGACCGCCGGCGCACCGGCGAGTAGCCAGGATGCCTGTTGAACAAAGCTTCTTCGGGTTGAGATGCTGTCCATGATGCAGCTAAGTTTACTCGATTGGAAACCGGGTTGGGAGGCAGTGGCGCTGACTTGGTTGCTGCAATCAACCAAGCTGGTGGTTTTCAGCCGTCGCCCATGCGGCGATCATCCCTGTCAACAATCACTTGCGAATGGCAGGAGGCTTGCACCTAGCAAAGCGATGCGACTCCAGAAACCAGCACTTTTCATCGCGCTCCTTTCGCCGATTCTGCTTGCTCCGGCCTATGCTCAACGCGGCGGTGGTCATGGTGGTGGTGGAGGAGGCGGGCACGCAACTGGTGGAGGGGCCCGGGGCGGATTCTCCGGCGGAGGTAGCTTCCGAGGCGGAAGTTATGGCGGTGGCTTCCGAGGCGGATCTTATGGCGGTGGTGGCTTCCGAGGCGGATATTACGGAGGCCGGGGCTACTTCTATGGGGGCCGTTATTGGGGGCCGGGCTTCTACTTTGGCGTGGGCGGATGGGGATATCCCTATTATCCGTATTATTATTCGGGATATCCGTACTATGGGTACGATCCGTATTATGACAGCTACGATTCTGGCGGCGGATATTCTACACCACCAGTGACTGGCCAACAGAATTACGGATACCCGTATCCGCCCCAGGATCAGGGGCAACCTGGACCATCACAACAGCAGCAGTATCCGCCGCAAGGTCAGAATGGACCTCCGCCGCAGCCTCAGTCTTCTACCGGCAACTATCCGGGGCAAAACCAGGGGCAAAACTTTTACCTGATCGCTTTTAACAATCACAGCGTCCAGGCAGCGACCGCATACAAGGTCGAGGGCGACCAGATCCACTGGATCACGCCCGAGGGGCAGGAGATGCAAGCTCCGCTAGCGAGTGTTGATATCCGGTATAGCCAGCAGATCAATCGCGATCGCCACGTGGATTTCCGGATTCCGTAGGAGCTTACGGAAAAGGTTGTCGAAGCGAAATTAGAACCGTCAAGAAAACGACGGCTTAGCCCGATTGTCGTTAGCCTACGGCTCCGAGCAAAAGCCTTCGGTACAATCCTTTCGAATCCGTTGCGCCCGCCCTATCCTCTTATTTTGACTGGGCCGGATGGGGAAGGCCGCCGCGCAAGGAATTTTCGCCTGATCAGCCATTAGCTGACGACATCAGTGTACACGCGCAAGTGAGGCGCTTATGGGTTAGACTTGGTAGAGTTCCATGCATCTCACGATCGACTTACCGCCCGATATTTCAGAAGTTCTGCAAGGCCGTTGGGGTGATGTTTCGCGGCGCGCTCTCGAGGCGGTGGCCGTTGAAACCTACCGGACCGGTGTTTTGTCTGAGAGCCAGATCAAGCGGCTGCTCGGGTTCGAGAATCGGTTACAATTTCACGCTTTGCTGAAAGAGCATCGCGTGCCTTACCGCTATTCCGAGCTTGACCTCCAGGATGACCTTGCAACGCACCGGGAACTGGGCATCTTAAGCAACCGGTGATCATTGTTGCGGACAGCGCGCCGCTTCACTATTTAGTTTTGCTCGATCTGCAGGACCTTCTTCCTCAGCTCTACGGTGATGTGCTCGTGCCCACGGCGGTAGTCAGTGAACTCTCGAGTGCTGGCGCTCCCAAGAAGGTACGGGAATGGCTCGGTGCTGTTCCAGCTTGGCTGCAGATTAAATCGGTACCGCCCGAGCATACGGCGATGGTCTCGGACGAGCTTGATCCTGGAGAGCGTGAGGCGATCGCACTAGCGCGGATCGTGTCTGCGAATCTGCTCCTGATCGACGAATCCGACGGGCGAAGAGAAGCCCGTCGCTTAAGTCTCCATGTGACCGGCACATTGGGAGTGTTGAGAGCGGCCGCCGAGCTGGCGCTCATTGACGTGCCCGTCGTCGTTGGAGATCTAAGAACGACCAACTTCTATTTTGACGAGAATCTTATTCGTTCGACTTTCGGTGAATGGCTCGGCTGATGGCGCCAGAGTGTAGAGCAACGGTCAGGCGACCTTTGGGGAGAGGGATATTCAGTCGACGCAAAACGTTGCTGGCACAGAACTGGGAATATGGTGGAGGCGGCGGGAGTTGTGCTATCGACAGTATTGATAACGCACAAGTTATTGAATTCGCTAAACGAGAGATACGGCAAAAACGACGTTTGCGGTGAACCGCGGGACGTAAAAGGGACGTGGCGCTTAGGAGCGATTGCCGCACTTCCGTTCCAGATTAAATTGATCCGTCGCCCGGCGGTACCGGAGGGCTATCAACGCCGCGAGCCCACCCCCGAACAACAGAAAGCTGGAAGGTTCCGGCACCGCAGCAGCAACTCCTTCTATGTTGAGCGTGAAGCTGTCTGCGCTCGCCCCGCTCCCCCAAGTCCATACGTAAGTACCGGGCGTCACGCCGAGGCTACTGAAAGTCTGGTTGTTCCATGTCGTGCTCTCAAACAAGGCACTTCCAGAGACGTAACCCTCTGGTACGGTAAGTACGCGCGCGCCGAATGGTGTGGTT
>Ga0210406_10006540_pt1 | contig 12071 bp, 9 predicted proteins | sample IncBWC30MmetaG_FD_155454 | JGI IMG/M metagenome (GOLD analysis project Ga0210406, IMG submission 155454) | Forest soil microbial communities from Barre Woods Harvard Forest LTER site, Petersham, Massachusetts, United States - Inc-BW-C-30-M | ecosystem: Environmental > Terrestrial > Soil >...
ATTCAGGTGCGCGCGTAAGCCAGCTACTTCACCTGTATCGAGCAGTTCCACGGCGCGGCGGAATGTTGCATCTTCGATCCGCTGTTGGTGCGGCAAGTCCAATCGATCGGAGAGCGTTGGTTTTTCAATGTGCCGTTTCAGGCGCGCCCAACTCGGAAATCCATATTCGCGTGCGATGGTAAGCTGCGCGTCAGTCAGGCTGAACTGGCCCTCGAAGATTTCAGCGTCCGTGGCCCTGCCGAAACGCGGATGAAATTCCCTGATCCGCTGGGCTACTCCCGCACTGCGTGCGGCGCGCCCTTTTAGCAAGTCCTTCGCTTGATACTTCAGGTGATCGAGGCTCGGATTCGATGGGAGGCGTCTTACCGGCACGACGAACTTCCTTTCTTACGCCCGAGGCCCGCGATTTATGGGCAGAAAGTGAGTTCGCGAAAACGAATAGTTGCCATCAGGTGGACTTCTGTCCTTTCCGCGGACCGGATGCGCCCTTAGCGCTTCGCCGATCTTATCACGAGGGCCGAAAAGTTGGCACTAGCTCGCTACAGACTAATTCCCCGGGCGGCCCCGGAATCTCGGTCGTTATTACCAACCCGAGGCAAGCGAGATTCCACAGGAGCCTAGAAGTTATTGAAGCGGAGGGCTGGCGACTGTAGGGGCGCTGCCGTCCGTGCTGTTACGGATGACGCCGCCTTGATCGCTGAAGAATCCGCGCTGACCGCTCTGCCCCACTACCGCAGGCTGTCCCACAATCGTGTAAGTCTGGAAGCCCGTGCATCCGCCGACCGCAGGCGTCGCCATAGCGCCGGCATACGTGAAGTAGTAACCGCTCTTGGCGGTCGCTGCTGCCGTTGCACCGACAAGCAGTGGGTCAATCAATAGAGCCGCGCCGCAAACCGCAGCGCCGCCCGGTGCGCCGCCCATCGCTGCCAAGGATCCTGGAAATCCAACGCCCCAACTGGACGTATAGATGACCGCCGACGTGTTGATGGTACGAATCGAACCCACGGCTGACGCCTCATTGGCCGCCATGCGCGCGCGCAACAAGTTCGGAATCGCGATGGCCGCGATGATCAAAATAATCGCGACGACGATCAGCAACTCGATCAGTGAAAAACCCTTATGTTTTCTGCTCACGTTTGCTCTCTCCCTGAATAAAGCGTTCAAACTCTGTTCCACGCAGCGTCTATTCCTATTCCCAGCGCCGTCACACGATACACGTTGCATACCGAAATAATACAGCTAATTATGCCCTGAGTAAGTCATTTACCTGAAAAGTGGATTCGCGTTGTCCGGTGATCCGACAAATTAGGAGTTGACTAGTGGGGAGAACGAGAGAAAAATCGGCTTGTCCCGAGTGATTTTCGTGAAGGGTACGCTGTGTACAACCGTACTTCTATCCGGTTCTGCGCAAAAAGTAGAACTTACAGAAAACAAACCATTAAACCCTGCTTATCCGGGGCCAGAACCGCTTATATTGCATTACGAAATTTCACCGGCCAGTAGCGAATTTTCAAACTCGTCGCCCACTCTCAAGCCCCGATACGGAAATCTCCGATCCGCCGCCTACGCCCCGATCTTCCCTATCACAGTGAAATGGAAATGCCGGCGGTCGGAAAAACCGATGCGCCGGTACAGCCCGATGGCGTGCGTGTTGCTCGACCGAACATGCAAAATCGGAATTTCGTTGCGCGCGCGAATCTGCCCAATCAACTCCACCATCAATGCCGTCGCATATCCGTGCCCGCTGTGATTCGGATGCGTGCAAACCGCGCTGACCTCAGTGTACCCGGGCACGCGCATACGCTCTCCGGCCATCGCCGCAAGCTGCCCTTCCCTTCTGACGCCGATATAGCTGCCCAGTTCATGCGTGCGCGTGCCAAACGGCCCCGGCTTCATCATCGTCGCCAGCGCCAACATATGCGGCGAGTCGGCTGTCGTCAACTTTACAAAATCGATCCTACGCGCCGGCAATTCGCAATCCGAGTAAATCATTTGCAGCAAAGAATCCTGCTCCGCGACTTTGAAGCCGGCGGACTCGATGTCCGCCTGATTCGCGGGCGCTTCCAGAAAAAGCCCCGCGCCGGTTCCAACGCGCACAAGTTTCGCCAGCGACGCGTAAGCCTCCCGCGTGGGCTGCTCAAACCCCGCGAGCGGGCCAACATCCGGCACAAACCTCCGCGCCAGTTCAGAAACTTCTGCAAAGTGCACCTGGCTGGTCGTCAGCGCCGTCCATATCGGATTGTCCAGAGGATGTGGCTGCATTCCGCGAATTTACTGCCGCAGATCCCGCCGCGCCATCCGATTCTCGCGCCCAAAATACGCGTACCTCTACCAATTTGGACGCCGCGCCGCTCGAATCTCAGCGCGTTCGTTAATATTGGGGCGTGCTCGGAATATCGCAGCTTTAGTGTTCGGGTTTTTTCCGCCACTCGGCATCTACGGCCGGCGGCAGCGAATTCATGTGCGTAATAAATGTCACCGCGGTCCAAATCTTCTGGTCCGACGGATCGCGCCCCGCAGCGTCTGGCGCGAATTGCCCGCCCCATGCAAACATTCCGGAGTAACGCACACCACCGCGTGCGATCCAGAAAAGCTGATAGTCCGGCTTGTTCGAAGGATGCAGCACGAACTGCGTCGCAGGGGGATACAGCGTCGCGTCCTTCTCGTTATCCGCGGCGCTATTGGGGGTTCCGTGGCAACCGGCGCAATCGCCCTTGAACAGCTTCATTCCCGCCATCAAGTTTTCTTCCGTCGGCGCAATGGGGTTGGGAATTTGCGGCGCCTGATGCGCAGCGGAGGCGTCCAGCGCCATGTGCGCGAACGCGCTTTCCAAACGCCCGGGCGCGGTATTCGCGTTAATAGAAAACAAGCCGGCTTTCGCGATAATCAGAATCGCGAGCGGAAGCACCAACACTCCCATCAAAAAGCTCAGCAGAAATTTCCCCATATCACCTCCTCTTGCATCTCTTGTTCGTCGTTCAGTTCCCTTGTCGCGAATGCTTGCGCGAGGTTTAGTTCCTTTGTCGCTGGCGAGAGCTCGCCGCGACATTTCCTAGTTGATGATATCGATGTTGACGGTCACTTCGTCTCCCACAAAAGTGGCCAGCGCTTGATGTTCCCAGGTGATGCCGTAATCGCGCCGGTTGAGTTTCATCGATGCATGAAAGCCGATGATTTTCGTCCCATTATTCGGCAACTGGAATTCGCCGGCCGGCGAAATCGGCAGGCCGATTTCCTTTGCCACTCCTTTCATCGTCAACGTGCCGTGCGCAATGACCTTTCCATCTTTTTTCTCAATGCTGTGGCTCACAAAGGTGATGGTGGGATATTTGTCAGCATCGAAGAACCCATCGCTGCGAAGGTCTTTGTCGCGGTCGGCGATTCCGGTATCGACGCTGGCCACGCGTATCGTGGCATTCACCGAAGATTTCGTAATGTCGCCTTCGTCGTAAACAACAACCACGTCGAAATCGGTGAACTTTCCCGGCACCTTGGACAGCCCGCCCATGATCGGAACTTCGAATCCGATGGTCGAGTGGTTGTGATCCACCTTGAACGGCGGCGGACCCGCGGGCGCAGGCTTGCCCTGTCCGTGCAAGATCGCGCTCGACAAGAGCGCAAGCACACACGTACCAGCTATCTTGGCCCACAATTCAGTTTTCATGGAACGCCCCTTTTTAGGCTGACGGATTTCGATGGGGGATTAGACGCAGGAACGCCCCGAATGTATGGCGCCTTCCGATGATTTTGCAGCCTGTGAGGGTCCAGCTCCAGTTCTGTTAAAAGTGCGCCAGGCCCAAAGCTGCCTCCGCGGCGCGGGTTATGTATGTGAGCCGGGTTGCCACAATCAACGCGTGCCGCTGCTGCCCGAGCCATCGCAACCGAGGCTACGCGAGGTTTGATTTGTGGGATCGGAAGCTAATCCAGGATAGGGCCCGTGCGGAACTGCGTGACCGTTTCGGTCTTTACCGGCGCGATAGGCTTGACCGTAAGTTTTTTCTTCTTAATCGGCTTGAGTGTCAGTTTCTTTACCGCCATACCGGGTCTCCTGGGTTCACCTATCGCAACGTTCGCGAATCGAAATCTTTATGTAAGGCGGCTATTTTAACCGCATTGAAGACCGCGACACAACACCTTCTACTCGTAGCGCAACGCAACCATGGGATCGACGCGCATTGCACGTCGCGCCGGAATGTAACATGCAGCCAGCGCCACCACAGTCAAAATCGCCGCCACCGCAGCGAACGTCACCGGATCGGTCGCGCTCACACCATACAGCACGCTGGTCATCAAACGCGTCAGCCCCAGCGCAGCCACAACGCCGACGCCCACGCCGACTAGCGCCATCTTCGCGCCGTCGCCGAGCACCAGCCGCAGGACGTCACCACGTTGCGCGCCCAACGCGATGCGTATGCCGAACTCGCGCGTTTGTTGCCCTACCAAATAGGAAACGACGCCGTAGATTCCCATGCTCGAAAGCAGCAATGCCAGCAGCGCGAAAGAACCCAGAAGAATCATAGAAAAGCGCTGGCTCGCAATCGAAGCGGAAATAATTTCGTCCAGGGTCTGTGCGCCCGCAACAACTTGTTCGCTGTTCACTTGCTGCACGGAGTGGCGAAGCGAATCGATCAAACCCGCCTGCGGTCCCTTCGAGCGCACCACCGCTCCCATGCCCATCGGCGAAAGCGCCATGGTGGCGTCGGGCAATTGCATAAACGGAAAGTAAAGTTGCGAACGAAGGCTCTCGGTGTCGTCGGTATCAAGCCCCCACTGCTTCACATGGGCGGCCACTCCCACGATTTCCGCCTGCATGTTCCCCTGGCCGATTTCGAGGAACAAGCGCCTGCCGAGAGGATTTTCATTTCCGAAATATTTACGCGCGAGCACTTCGTCCACCACCACGACCTTCGGCGCATTCTCGTCGTCCTGCGCGGTAAAGAACCGCCCGCTACGCAAAGGCGTTTGCATTATTTTCAGGTAGTCGGGATCGACCACGTAATCGAGCACCCAATTCATCTCATCTCGCGTGGTTGGTTTCGGATGCCCGTCCATCCAGAAGAGCCACTCGTCGTCGCCGCTCATGGGAAACGCGCCCCAGCTCATCGAAACTGCGTCGACACCTGGCGTGGCAGCAATCGCGGACTCTGCATTTCGAAAGGCAGCCCGGATTGCTGCCGGATTCTCCTTCAAAACGGAGGGCGAAAGAGAAATGCTAAAAAACATCACGTTTCGCGGATTGAACCCCGGGTCCACACTCCACAGTTGAAGCAGACTTCGCAGCGTGAGCCCCGCACCAATCAGCAGAACGAGCGCAAGCGCCATTTCCACCACCACCAAAATACAGTGAACGCCTTTTCGCGAGCCGCTTGCGCCCCGGCCACCTTCTTTCAAATTGTCCTGCACGTTCGTTCGCGAGATTTTCAGCGCGGGAGCCAGGCCGAAGAGAATTCCCGCCAGCAACGCAGTGGACGCGGTGAAAAGCAGAACGCGAAGGTCGATGCCCACTTCTCCGGATCGCGGCAAAGTTTCCGGCAGCGCTTTCAACGCAGCGTGGGTGCCCCAACTCGCGAGCAGCAGTCCAAACGCGCCGCCCAGAATTCCTAACAAAACGCTTTCCGTAAGAAGCTGGCGGATCAAACGCGACTTTCCTGCGCCCAGCGCTGCGCGAACTGCAAATTCCCGCGCGCGTCCGCTAGCTCGCGCCAACAAAAGATTGGCGATATTGGCGCAAGCAATCAGCAGAACGAAACCCACCGAGCAAAATAGAACGAGAAGAATCGGTTTCACAGAGCCGAGCATGCGCTGTTTGAATGGAATCAGCGAAGCGCCGATTCCTTTGTTCACCTCAGGGTACGCGGCTGCAAGGTTCCTGGTGACTCCGGCAAAATCCGCGCGCGCTTGCGCAAGCAAACTGTCCGGCTTCAGCCTGCCAATTCCGTGGAAACCCAGCCCCGCGCCGCGACTGAACAGCAAATCATTCTTCCACTGCACCACCGGCGCGTACACATCGCTCGCGCTGAAGCTGTCCACCTTGAGATCGAAGTGAGACGGAACCACGCCGACAACCGTGAATTCCTTTCCATCGAGCGTAAGGCGTTTGCCAACCACGTCCGGGGCGCCACTTAGTTTTCGTTTCCAGAAGCCTGCGCTAATCATCGCCACCGGAGCCGCGCCACGCTGATCGTCGGCAGGCAGAAAGCTCCGGCCGAGGACCGGCTTCACGCCAAGTATCGGGAAAAAGTCCGCGGTGACGAACTGTCCCTGAATCTGTTCCGATTCGCCCAGGTTGGTCAAGCTGAACGAATAGCTCCGCGAAACAGCCATGGACGACAGCGTGTGATTTTCCTTCTGCCAATCGAGGAAGTTCGGGTACGAGACGGAGCCGGTGTTGAAATTCGGCTTGCTCTCGTGAATGGTGACTAATTGTTCTGGATGCGGATACGGGAGCGGATTCAGCAGCACTCCGTTGATCACGGAGAACAGCGCGGTGTTCGCGCCAATCGCGAGAGCCAGGGTGAGCACGCCGACCGCAGTAAATCCCGGCGATTTTACCAGCATGCGAACCGCGTAGCGTAAATCCTGCAAGAGCTCGCTCATGATTCACCTCGTTCGATGCAAGTGTTTGCGAAGCGCATTGCCAACTGTTTGTGGCCCGCGAAGCGCGCTACGCCCCCACGAGTGCCAAATGAAACGCGTGCAAAATCTAAACGCAAACCCAAGATGCCGGGCGGAAGCCGGGCGCCACGAAAGCCAAGCATGTTCGGACCACCGCATCGCGAGCGGGAATGCAGCCCGCGGCGCACCGCTGTGGCGGCGACCTTCGGGCTGGCGTTTTTGCCGTTCGCAAACGAAATGCGCACGCCTACCCTTTCACCGCGTTCCGGGTAAAAAGCCGGCCGCTACAAAATCTTGTCTCAACGCGGTCGCGGGAAACCTAACGCACGCACATTTCTCAGCGATGAGCCAATTCACTACTCGTAGCGCAGGGCGATGATGGGATCGACTCGCATGGCGCGACGAGCCGGAATGTAACATGCTGCCAGCGCTACGCTGGTCAGCACGAGCGCTACGGCTACGAACGTCAACGGATCAGTGGCGCTTATGCCGTACAGCACGCTGGCCATCCATCGCGTCAAACCGAGCGCGGCTAGCAGACCAATTGCCACGCCGATCAGCGCTGTCTTGGTTCCTTCGCCGAGCACGAGCTTCAAGACATCGTGGCGTTGCGCTCCCAGCGCGATTCGAATTCCGATCTCGTGCGTTCGCTGTCCTACCAAGTACGAAAGCACGCCGTAGATCCCGATGCTCGAAAGCACCAGGGCCAGCGCCGCAAATATTCCCAGCAGAACCATGGAAAAACGTTTGTCGGCCAGTGAGCGCGAAATGAGTTCGTCATACGCGTAAGCATCGTACGCAACCTGCTGGCTGTTCATCTCCGCCATTTTGCCGCGAATCGGCTGCACGAGCGAAAGCGGCGTAGCTCCTGCCGAGCGAGTCAACACGCCGGTTCTATTTCCCGCGCGCGCCATATATTTGTCCGGGATCTGCATGTAAGGAATATAAAACTGCGCGTGCACGTTGATTTTATCGTCCAAGCCCCAGTGCTTCACGTGTCCGACGATTCCGACGATTTCGGCGGGCTTGCCGATGAAGGGATCAACGATGCTCTGTCCAATAGGATCTTCGTGCGAGAAATATTTTTCCGCCATGTCCTCATCGATCACGGTGACTAGCGGCGATTTTTCGTTATCCTGCGCGGTGAAAAAACGCCCGCGTTTCAGCGGAATCTCCATCACCTTCAGATATTCCGGCTCCACCTCATACCATAGGGCATAAGGCATGTCGCTCTCGCGCTCGGGTTTAGGCTTGCCAACAATCCAAAACGGATCTTCCGAATCGCCGTACATGGGAATTCCGCCGCGCTGCAGCGACACCGCCGTAATTCCGGGAACCTCCGCAATTTCATCGTGCAAGCGGCGAAGGTCGGCGCGTATCGCGTCGGGACTTTCGCTCGAGACTCCGGTCGGCATGGCCACCCCGAAATATAAAACGTTCTTGGGATTGAAGCCGGGATTAACGCTCCACAACCGCCCCAGGCTGCGCAGCATTAGCCCCGCGCCGACCAGAAGTATGAGCGCCATGGCCATTTCCACGATCACCAGCACACTCTGCGCCCGGCTTCGCACGCCGCTCACCGTGCGACCGCCTTCCTTCAGCGTTTCCTGCAGACGCGGTTTCATCAGCTTCAGAGCCGGAGCAAGTCCAAAGAAAATTCCGCACAGCACCGAAATCGCGAGAGTGAAGATCATCACGCGGCTGTCCAGGCGAATTTCTTCCGCGCGGGGCAAACTTTCCGGCAGAAATCCAAGCGCGCCTTGAGTTCCCCAACTGGCGATGAGCAATCCAAGGCTGCCGCCGCATAGCGAAAGCAGCACGCTTTCGGTGAGAAGCTGCCTGATCACGCGCAACTTGCCAGCGCCGAGCGCGGCGCGAATGGCAAACTCACGCGCTCGCTGCATCGCCCTGGCCAGTTGCAGATTCGCGACATTTACGCACGCAATCAGCAATACGAAAAACACCGCTGCCAACAGGACCAGCAAATACGGCCGCAATTCGCCGACGATTTTTTCTTTCAGCGAAACTACCGTCGCGCTCGTGTTGGCATCCGCATCCGGATAAGCGGCCGCGAGATTTCCCGTCACGCGTTCCATGTCCGCGCGCGCCTGCTCCAGAGAGACGCCAGGCTTCAGTCGCGCCACCGCGTTCATACCCATGCCTATGTCGCGCTCGTGGAATATTACATCGTCCCACTGCCCGACAGGAACGTAGATGTCGCTAGTCCGAAAATTCTGCATGAAGAGATGAAAGCTCGCCGGGACCACGCCCACAATGACGTAGTCCGTTCCATTCAGCGTCAATGATTTGCCCACTACGTCGGTCGCTGCGCCGAACTTCGATCTCCACATTCCCGCGCTGATCATCACTTCGGGGTTTCCGCCGAGGACGTCTTGTTGCGGATCAAAATCGCGTCCCAGCACTGGATTTACGCCGAGCGTGGGAAAGAAACTCGCCGACACCATTACGGCGTTCACTCGCTCGGGCTCGCCCAGGCCAGTCAGACTGAAATCATCCGCGCGGAAAGCAGCCACGGATTGGAATGTTTGGTTGTCGCGTTGCCAATCGAGAAAGTTCGGATACGATATCGAGCTGTACTGGAATTCCGGTTTGTGTTGATACAGCGCGACAAGGCGGTCCGCCTCCGGAAAGCGCAGCGGCACGAGCAAGATTCCGTTCACGAGCGAAAAGAGTGCTGTGTTTGCGCCTATGCCTAACGCCAGCGTGAGAATCGCGACCAGCGCGAAACCGGGACTTCGCAGCAGCATCCGCACGCCAAACTTTACGTCACTCCAAAACGCTTCCATCCCGCCCCCGTCCAGCGCGCCCGTATCCTTGATCTAGTGTGATGACGACGGCGCGAGCGCCGCAGTTTCGTGGCATTTTCGATGCCGACCTGGCGGACACGTTAGGCGCACAAGTTAAACTAAAAACACAACTTAGCCTATCGCAAGGAGCGCTTGCGCCAATCCCATGCTCGATTTTGGGATTCCCTACTCGCTTCCGGTCACTTGCACGGATGATACAGAAGGAATTCGCAGTATGCTGAATTGACTCATTGGTTGCTAGGCAGAGGTTCGATACGCGGCAGACCGGTTACGTTTGGGCAGATATCACGTTTGAAGATAATTTGTGGACCGGAATCCCGTACTTCGTTCCTAGGAGCGCAGGCGGCGAGTAGGTTATCTTGGCGTCGCTTTGTTACCGCGCAGTGGGCGTTGGCGTCGTTGCTCCTACGCGAATCAGCTTCGCCAGCGCAGATTCGTCCAGATCGGCCAGCCGTTTGAAGCGCACGCAGCTCTTGCCAATGCTGGCCTTTGGCAGCGCCTTTTTGAAGTGCTCGGTGACGTAGCACTTGCCGTCGGTGGCGCAAATATAGAGGGAAATATAATTTTTGTTGCTGGCGAGACCGATGCGGAACCAATCGCCTTCGCGGCCGCTGGCATACTTGTAATGACAAGGCCCGTACGCGAGCATCTCGGCGTGGATGAACGGTTTCAGCTTCGGCGCCAACTTGCGAATCATCTTATCCAAGGCAGCCACATCACTCTTGCGCGGCTCGTCGATCTTCGCAATATATTCCGCCGGCGTTGAAACTTTCAACTGACCCTTCATCTGTTTGCCCTCTCGCGCGTTTGCACTTCATGGCGGAAAGCCGCCACGTTGCAGCAGAGCTTGGAACCGGGGACTCGGACGCAACGAATCGAAACGCGGATCCACCTTTAGCCATATCAAAGCCAGGTCGCCCTTTGCAATATTCTTTTCCATCGACGACAGGGCGCGGTCCTGCTGACCGAGCGCGATCAAAGTGGCAGCAGCGGCTTCTTCGCCGGCTTTGCCGGACTTAACGGCCGCTTCAAGCTCCTTCAGAATTTCTTCTGCTTGCGTTCGCTGGCCGGAGATAGCGTAGGCGTGCCCTAAATTATCCAGATAAGCGGGAGCACGCTTGCCGGAGAGCTGCAGAGCTTTCTGAAATTCGGCGATGGCCGTCGCATAATCGCCCTGCGCTTCGCGCGCGAGGCCCAGCACCGTGTGAGCCACCATGAATTTCGGATCCTGCTGAAGCACGCGTTCGCACGGTGTGGCAGCCTGATCGTATCGTTGGGCAAAATATGCGATGTATCCGGAAGCGGTGGTTACGATCGGCGAGAGCGGATCGAGTTCATGCGCCAACTGAATCTGTGACAAAGATTCATCGCGACGTCCCATCGCTGTGAGATACAGCGCGTACCAGTGATGCCCCGCGGAATAACTATTGTCCAAAGCAATTGCGCGCTTAAACTCAGTTTCCGCCTGCTGCCAGTTCCACTCCCACAGGAAATAAATGTAGCCCAGGGACGCGTGGCCCTGGGCCAACGATCCATCCAACTCAATCGCCTTGATTGCAGCGGCCCGGGCTTTCGCCACCGTCTCTCGTTCGGGCAAGTATCCGTAAAAAATCAGCATGTTGTAAGAATCGGCGAGGCCTGCGTAGGCCTGCGCAAATCCGGGATCCTGACGAATGGCCTGGTCGAAGGAATTAACGGCGTTGATCAGAGTCTCGCCGGTGCGCATGTTCAAATTGAACCGGCCTTGCAGGTAGTACACATAAGCGTCGCGGCTCACGTTGCGAGGAACCTGGACCTCGGGCGAGGGGGTAGGCGTCAACTTCAGTTGAATTTCTTCCGCCACCGTTTGCGCCACTTCTTCTTCGAGCTTCATCAAGTCGCCGACGGGCCGGTCGTACTCCTGCGCCCAGACCTGCGCGTCATCGTCCGCGCGAACCAGGTGCATCCCGATGCGGAATCCGGTCTCGCTTCGGCGAACGCTGCCTTCCAGCACGTAGTTCACATCAAGTTCGCGCGCAATGGTTTTCAGCGGTTTGTGCGTGTTCTTGTAGCCCATTACCGACGTTCGCGCGATTACTCCTAACTGATCGTGATTTAGCCGTCCCAATTGGCTAATCAACTCTTCGGCAAAGCCGTCGCTGACGTACTCCTGTTTGGGATCGCCAGTTAAATTGTCGAAGGGCAGGACTGCGATCCGGATTTTTGCGTCCACACGCGCCGGGGGCCGTTCCGTGTGTTTGAGCAAGAAGACACCGGCTAAGACAAGAACGACGGCGAGAATGGCCGCAAGCGCCCCCAATATTATCCAGCGGAATCTAAGTTTTCGGGGAGGAGGAATCTCGAGCATAACCGGAGGCGGAGTGTCGCGTGCGAGCGTTTGAGCGTTAGGATCGGTGGAAGGATTCGGCGAATCCTGTGAAAGCGGCCGATCGCGCCTTCGTGAGTCCATGACACCACGCGGTAAAAACAAACCCTGCTGAAACTATAACATTCTTCGGTTTCGTTGCGCGCTTGCGTCGAACTCTGGCATGGCCGCATCCGGCAAGTTGCATGTGGGAAAATGGGTAATCTTTCGAACGCTAGAATGGGCCTTTCAGATACACCGACACCGTATCATTATCGTGCACA
>Ga0210406_10006542_pt1 | contig 12067 bp, 13 predicted proteins | sample IncBWC30MmetaG_FD_155454 | JGI IMG/M metagenome (GOLD analysis project Ga0210406, IMG submission 155454) | Forest soil microbial communities from Barre Woods Harvard Forest LTER site, Petersham, Massachusetts, United States - Inc-BW-C-30-M | ecosystem: Environmental > Terrestrial > Soil >...
GGTTACCAATTTTCCGGCCAGGTGCGGAAGGCAATCGATCGGGCGCGCGAACGGGTTGCGTTTCTGCTTGGGTGCCAGGCGAGTGAGATCGTTTTCACGAGTTGCGGAACTGAATCGAATAACGCGGCCATCAATTCCGCGCTCCAGATCGATCCTTCCCGCAAACACATCGTCACGACTGCGGTAGAACACAGCGCCGTCCTACGGCATTGCCAAGCGCTGACCAAACGCGGATGCGAAGTGACATTTCTTCGTGTCGATCGAGACGGCCATGTCGATCTTGGTGAGATCGAGCAAGCAATCCGGCCAAACACGGCAATCGTCTCGGTGATGTGGGCCAATAATGAGACCGGGGTTTTGTTTCCAGTTGATAAAATCGCGGAAATTTGTCGCGAGAAAGGAGTATTTTTTCACACTGATGCCGTGCAGGCGGCCGGAAAAATTCCGATCAGGCTCGGCGAATCCCCGATCAATTTTCTCTCGCTCTCCGCGCACAAATTTCATGGACCGAAAGGCGTCGGCGCACTCTATGTTAAGCGGAATTCTCGTTTTCAACCGTCGATCATCGGCGGCGGTCAGGAGAACGGGAGACGTGCCGGAACAGAAAATGTCGCTTCCATCGTCGGATTGGGAAAAGCTTCCGAGCGCGCCGCCGAATCAATCGAGGAAGAACAGACTCGCGTGCGGGCCATGCGCGACCGTTTCGAGAACGGAATTCTGGAAGCCGTGAGCGGCGCGTCAATCAACGGCGATCGCATGGCGCGGCTCCCGAACACCTCGAGTCTTTCTTTTGGCGGAATCGATTCAAATGCAGCGCTGCTGCTATTAGATCGACATGGCGTGTGTTGCTCGGCGGGCTCGGCCTGCCGCACCGGTTCGGCAGAGGCTTCGCACGTGCTTCGCGCGATGTACTTGAATGAGGATCGTGCGCGGGGCAGTCTGCGTTTTTCGTTTGGCCGCTTTAATTCGGATTCCGATGTCGAACGAGCGATTGGGATCATCCCGAAAGTGGTTGAAAAACTGCATCAGTTGTCTGGAGCTATTCCCGCCGATGTTCAACCCGTACTAGAGTCGCTGACCTGACTTGGCCACCGGTTTCGGCTCAGTTTCAACCGATAGCGATGAAGTATCCGGCCCGAGCCGTGGCGGGACTCCTTGTAATAGAATAGGGATTGTTGGGATAGATCGACATAGCATGTGTTGCTCAGCCGGCTCGGCGTGCCGGACCGGTTCGGCGGAGGCTTCGCACGTCCTTCGCGCGATATACTTGAATCAGGACCGTGTGCGGAGGAGCCTGCGCTTTTCATTTGGCCGGTTTAATTCGGATTCTGACGTTCAGCGAACGCTCGAACTTGCTGCGAAGACCGTGGGCCAGCTGAGGGATGCATCCGGGGCAAATGGTGAGATCCCGGCCCATCGTGCACGCTTTCACAGCGTGTGAGTAACTTTACAGGCTTGTAAAGAGCTCCTAGCGCGCAATTTAGCCGTCTCTCTGAGTCACGTGGCATGGCGGGTTTCGGCATGTTTACTGCTCAATAACTCTATAATTTCCATATTTATCAGGTTAGTGCTCGCCAGCAGTACCCTCAAATACACGTTAACAACAACCGACAAGTCCCATCAAAGCACAGCTCACTCACTACCTATGAAAACGACCTTTCGTCAACGGAAATCAGCCAGTTCGCTCATCGTTGTAATATCTATTACGGCCACACTAATGGTCATTGCGGCAATAGCGGCTGACTACACCATGGGCATCACCCGCCACGTGCAGCGCAGCAATACACTAGAGAGCGCAATTGCGACCGGTGACAGTTGCCTGGACATTCTGTTTGGCAATTGGAGATCGATCTGTCGCCAGCCGTTAAACGTCAACCACGCCTTGCCGACTAACTCATTTACCTCGATTCCGCTGCCGACGTCCTCGTTGTTTCCCAATATCGCAAACTTTGGCTCCAGCGCAGTGGACTATTACGGAGGCCACCTTTCCAATCCTCCTACTGTTTCCAATTTCAAAGTAGTGGCGGCAGATGCCGAATGGAATCCTATGGCGGATCCTACAGGGACGCCGATCCCCACGGTTGGCTCCGTGCTTGACTCAAATGGCGATATAACCGCAGCAACTTACAACTATATCGCCTCGGCCGATATCACACTGCCGGCACTAAACGGGAATACCGTTGCTAAGGTCCGACGCCTGTTTCAAAAGCAGCAGATGTCGCCGTGGGACTTTGCGATCTTCTATATTGACGCTCTGGAAATTCATCCAGGGCCGCCGTTCAACGTGACAGGCTGGGTGCACACGAATTCCAAACTCTATACCGCGCATACCACACTTAATTTCGCAGAGAAAGTCACCTACGCGTCGGATTGGTTCATTAACTTTGTGCCTGGAGATACGTATCACAATCAGAACACCGATTCGGAATTTGGCCCACCTACATATCCTCATAATCTTCCGCCTACGCGCGATCAAGCTATGCAGCCATTCGGACTGGATTCCACTTCGATTTTCAACACAAATGACCAGAATCCGAATAACGACAGCTATCGCGAGCTGATACAGCCACCGGTCGCTGGCTACCCTGATCCGCTGGTTGGCCAACGGTATTGGGACCAGGCCGGTGTTGTTATCCAGGTAAGTGACAATCCAAGCCCTACGACACGCGGGTTCGATGGCACACCAGGGCATGATCTCGTGACTATCGGGACGCCCAACTCAGACGGTACTATCACACCTCTGAGCCCTTCGAGCTCGCTCTACCTAATGTTCAGCGGCGCGATTAGTACAAATCAGTCGATTCAAGATAATCGTGAAGGAGCTACGCTGCGTATCGCTAGTCTGGATCTCAGCCAGATCGTAACCTCGGTACCAACTGGGAATCCGAGCTTCAAGTCGCCCAACTTCAACGCCATCGTTTACATATACGACAGCAGTAACAGCTCATCTAATAGACGTGGGATTCGGGTCAAAAATGGAACCAAAGTTCCCAGAAGCGGCTTTACGCTTGCCAGCAACAACCCTGTTTACATTCAGGGGGACTTTAATACCGGCGGCACGCCTCCATCCGATGGCAACCCCAGCGACCCGACGAACCCGCAGGTATCCGGCTACACCCGCGCCCCCACGTCGATTCTTGCCGATGCAGTAAACATTCTTTCCAATTCCTGGAACGATGCAAATTCATCCCACGGATTGAGCTCGCGCATTGCTAGCAGCACCACGGTAAATGCGGCAATTGTGTCGGGCATTGTTCCGACCAACACCTACGGCGATGGCGCCTACAGCGGAGGCGCGGAGAACTTCCCGCGGTTCCTGGAAGATTGGTCGAGCTCCGCCCTCACCTATTACGGCTCAATGGTGGAGCTGTACAACAGCCAGCAGTCGGCCCACGAATGGCCGGGAACCGGGTCTGTTTATAATCCGCCCAGGCGACAGTGGTATTTTGATACCAATTTCAGGACTACGCCGCCGCCAGGGACGCTCATGATTTACAGTTACGTCAAAAGCAGATGGTCCGTTCTTTAATTCCAGCGCTAACCAGCTTGGTCTTGGTTGTCACGGCACGCGCCGATTTGCAGCTCACGCCCAGAATTTTGCAGTACGAGGCGGACGGTGTAAAATTAGAGCACCTGGCCTTCTCCGATGGCGGCGCCAAAGAGATCACCTACTCGCCCCCGCGTGGCTGGGATTATTCCGGGAGCGCCAATCAGCTGATCTTGCATCCTCCGAATACATCGCAAGCCGAAGCAATTATTTTCAAAGTCAAATTACCGCTTTCTCAACCGGCGAGCTTCGACGATGAGACAGTGAAGAGGCTTGTCGATGAGGCGCTCGCGTTGGTGCCTAGGGGCAGCACGAACGTCCAGCTCGTGACACAGGAAAAGAACCCGCTCATGATCGAGCACAAGGAAACATTGCTCGTGACGCTCACCTACACTTTCTACGGTCAAAATTACAACCGTTCGATCCTATTTCTAAATCGGGGAAAGGAACAAATCCGGTTTCAGCTCACTTGTGCTCGGAGTGATTTCAGGGAGTTACATAAAGCGTTTCTAGGCAGCCAATTTTCATGGTACAACCTCTGATGCTGGGTGGATCCGCCTTGTTTGGAGGAGGACCTATGGGCTTCAGGCACCTTCCCCACTGACCAGAAAAGCGAGGTCTTGGCGGTACATTTACTGCTTTCACAGCTATTGGTGAATTGCCACAACCACCATAGAAAACAGCATATTTGGGCAGCTTTTACAATGCTCGAAGCCCTAGTCGGGATTGCTGTTCTGGGAATCGGCGCTGCATCGGCCATCGGAGTGTTGACTAAACTCAATTCGTTCGCGGCCGTGACCCGGAACGCGACTGGCGCTTACACCGTTGTAATGAATCAAATCGACCTCTTCCAATCGATGAGCCCGTTCAATCCGCAGAGAGGCGAGATTCCCACATATACCGAATCTAGCAACAATCCGTACAACCTTCCGACCTACAACATGACGGTCGGCACACATACGATTGGTTACGTCTATAAAGATGTGAACAATGTGACGTGGGTGGATAATCAATGGCCTGTCTATCAATACAAAGATCCCAATACTCAGGCAACTATCGTTGTTAAAGGCACGCTGACGATCACAGTAACCGACGTATCCGCGACGACGGCGCCGAACACGTACATGGCCATTGTTACCATCAATTACGACTACCTCAATCACACCCGTGCGAGGAATAATCCCTATACATTTTCGATGACCACCATCCGGACTTCTGACATATGAAACTTTCCCCGGCCACTCGCGGCTTTACGTTGATCGAGGTGATGTTTACGACCGTGCTCATCGGTGTGCTGGGCCTGATCATTTACTCGCTGCTGTATAGCGGGCTGGTTCTAGGCGCTAAGAACACAGCGGTGAACACGGCCCATCAGCAGGCGCGGGTCGCCATGCTGGAAATGCTCCGAAACCTGCACTCGTCCGTGTCGGTGCCGGCGCTGTCGAATGCGAGCGGCACGCCATATGCATCGCCGGTGCCTGCTTCCTGTGAGGGAATTGCGTTTCAACAGTGGCGGTCCGGACCGCACAAAATCCTCTCGGGTGGCAGCGGCCCGAACGGCGATTACACGACGAGCGACAGCACGATTCACATAAAGCTTACGGGGGCTTCCTCGGCACCGGCCGTTGGAGAGCGCCTCATCATCGCGACTCATCAGATTGAGGGGGACGTTACCGCGGTAAGCGGAAACGCCAGTAACCTTAGCGTCACGGTGGATAATTTCCTCGTGGCGCCTGGTACTCCTAGCAGCTATCAGCTTCCCGGTGGCAGCTGGGCCGTTCACACGCTGCCAATAGCTATTAGCGGGACGGGCAGTGCGCTTGGAGATATTGTCTGCTTCATCACTGACCGCTGTTCATACACCGTCGCAAATAACGCGCTTAGTTGGCGGGAGCAGGGCGTTCGCGTGATTGTAAATGATATTACGAACAACACGCCGTTCAGCACGCCGCCGACTCCCGCTGGCGCCCCTTACAACCGAGTCGTGGCTGCGATCGATCTTTCCACGGCCGATCTTCAGTACAACAACCGCGGTTTTAGATCAGCAAACATCCTACTCAACGGGCAAGTTCCCATCAAAGCACAACTTACTCACTACCAGTGAACCAATGAAAATGACTCTTCGCCAGCGACAATCGGGCAGTGCACACTTATCGTTGTAATGTCTATCACAGCGACACTGATCGTCATTGCGCGAATAGCAGCTGAATACACCATGGCATTGCTCGGAACGTGCAGCGCAGCAACACGCCAGTAACGGGGAATGTAGTGGCAAAAGTCCGGCGCGTATTTCAAAAGCAGCAGCGTTCGCCGTAGGATTGCGTCTTTTTCGGGACTCCGCAGACAGGGTGTCCGCCGCCCGAAACGACTCAAATCGGTCGGCATTTTTCGAGTTGACGAATTACTGTAATTGTGATATTTATGAATAATTAATCATTGACGTCTATCCTCGGAACCAATCTTTCTTTAATTGTCGCTGTCGCCGGCATTTTGCTCCTAACGCTCACCTACAATGACAACATTCCCTCTTCCTAAACAGTCCGGCAGTACCCTCATCGTGGTCATGTCGATTACCGCGATACTGATGGTCATTGCCGGCGTAGCGGCTGAATACACGATGAACATCAGCCGGAACGTGCGGCGCAGCAATACGCTTGAGAGCGCAATCGCGATCGGGGACAGTTGCCTGGACATTCTATTTGGCAATTGGCGATCGATCTGCCGCCAGCCGGGAAACGTCAACCAAGCGTTGCCGACTAACTCATTTACCTCCATCCCGCTCCCGACATCCTCGCTGTTTCCCAATATCCCGACCTTCGGCGCCGAGGCAGCGGACTACTACGGAGCCAGCCTTGCCAATCCTCCTGCTATTTCCAATTTCAAAGTGGTGGCGGCAGATGCCGAATGGAATCCTCTTTCGTCGGCAATAGCAACACCAATTCCCATGCTTGGCCAAAGCGGCACCACAACCACGGCAGTTTACAACTATGTCGCCTCGGCCGACATCACGCTGCCGGCAGTAACGGGAAATGTAGTGGCAAGAGTTCGGCGCGTATTTCAAAGACAACAGATATCACCCTGGAACTTTGCCATTTTCTATGTCGACCCGCTGGAAATCCATCCGGGGCCCCAATTCACCCTTACCGGCTGGGTGCACACGAATTCCAATCTCTACACCGCTCATAGTTCGCTTACCTTCACAAGCAAAGTGGACTATGGCTCAGATTGGTTCATCAACTTTATGCCTGGAGATGGGCAGCATCCGGGAGAAACTCCACAATCTCCTAACTACCCGAGCAATTTACCGCCCGCGCGCGGTCAAGCTTTGCAGCCCTTTGGCTTGGATTCCACCTCGATCTTTAACACGACTGATAGCAATCCAAATAACGACAGTTGGAATGAGCTGATTCAGCCGCCCGTCGCTGGTTTTCCGGATCCGCTGGCTGGCACGCGCTATTGGGACCAGGCCAATGTTGTTATCCAAGTTACAGACAATCCTAGCGCTAGCACCAAGGGATTCGATGGCGTGAAAGGACACGACCTCGTCACTATCGGAACGCCCAATCCGGACGGGACGATCACGCCTTTGCTCAGCACAAGCCCGCTTTACCAGACGCTCAGCGGCGCCATTTCGACGAACCAAACAATTCAGGATAACCGTGAGGGCGCTACCATTCGCATTGCGACACTCGATGTTAGCCAGATCGAAAATACAGCGCCCGGAAATCCTAACTACAAAGCCGGCGTCCCGGCCAGCCCCATCATTTACATGTACGACAACAGCAACAGCTCTAGTACGAGACGGGCAATTCGGATCAAAAACGGGAGCAAAATTCCCGCAGCGGGACTGACTATTGCAAGCAACAATCCGGTTTATGTCCAGGGAGACTTCAACACAGGCGGAACCCCACCGTCGGATTCTGGTAATCCGAGTGATGCGACAACGCCACAAGTTTCGGGTTATACGCGCGCCCCGGCTTCGATTCTTGCCGATGCGATGAACATCCTTTCAAATGGTTGGAGCGATTCACAGTCTGGCTCGATGCCAACGGCCACCAACACAACTGTCAATGCGGGGATTATTGCCGGCATTGTTCCCACCGCTCCGGTCGGGGGCGACGGTTCTTACAGCGGCGGCGCCGAGAATTTCGTGCGTTTTCTGGAAGATTGGTCAAGCGCCACGCTCACTTACTACGGGTCGATGGTGGAGCTTTATCAGAGCAAGCAATCGATTGGCGAATGGGGAAAGGCGAATGTTTATAACCCACCGACGCGGCAATGGTACTTCGATACCAATTTCCAAACGAACCTGCCGCCTGGCTCGATCGCAATTTACACCTACGTTAAAGGCAGATGGTACGTTCTTTAATTCACCCAGTAATCGTGGCGTTGTTAATTGCCTCTGCGCGGGCCGAGTTGCAGCTTACACCCAGCGTCGTTCAATACGAGCTCGATGGCGTCAAGTTGAAGCAACTCGCATTTTCCGATGACGCGAATCAGGTAACTTACCAGGCTCCGCGCGGATGGGAGTATTCCGGCAGCGCCACTCAATTGACGCTGCGCCCGCCGAACAAACCGCAGGCCGAAGCCACGATCACAAGGATTCCCCTGCCGCAGCCTGGCAGTTTCGACGACGAGAGTTTGAAAAAGCTTGTGACCGAGGCGGTCGCATCCGTGCCCAAAGGCAGCGAAAATGTCACCGTCGTGTCGCAGGAAAAGAATCCGCTGCTGATGAATCGCAAGGAAACATTTCTTATCACGCTTGCCTATGATTTCTATGGGGCGAACTACAGCCGCTCGATTCTGTTTTTGAACCGCGGCAAAGAGCAGATCCAGTTTCAGTTGACTTGTCGCCAAGCCGACTTCAAAGAGCTGCAGAAGGCATTTCTAGACAGTCAATATTCCTGGCGGAATCTTTAATTCTTGAGGCGATCCGCTCTAATTCTCTAGTGGGTGGCGAATAGCACGAATACATATCCTATTGAGCGCACAATCGTCGGCAGATTTGTTTTTGACCCACGCTGGACTTTGGTCAAGTCGATTGCTGACCCTTGAAAGACGAGCAAATAGCCCGTTTTTCGCTCCCGCTTGCTAGAGCCCGCAAGCAAGGGAAAACCTGGCCCGAAAGCGTAGGATGCAGCGGTATTAATATACTTGTCTGACCTTGTTCTCGGTCTATTATTAGGCCGTGACAGGGCGCTAAAAGATCACTCCGTGATCCTCTCCGCGCGCGATTCCTTCCACTCTTTCGCGCGTCTGTCAGCCTCAGTCTTTGGGGTCTTAATAACCCGTCTAACGAGTGCCGTGAATCTCTTAGCCGCGCCAGCGCCTTCGGAGGAGTTGCGCGCGAGTCGTGCAAGCGTTTCTTCTCGCGTCTTAGTTGTTTTCATTGGTCAGGGGTAATTCGAACTTCTTTTAAGTGGACTACGTCATTAACGGTTACTTCGTATAGGAAACCTTCTACCCTAAATTCGAAATATCTGTCCCTCAATGGGAGACGCCCATGTCCTTCCACAGGAAGTTTAAACGATACCATAAGAGAGGTTGTCGGCGCATCGGGAGCGCTTTTCCAAATAAAGAACGCACTAATTTGGGTATTGTCGTTCGTATATTCTGCGTCAAAGAGTAAGAGTTTCCAGTCCACACGCATACGGGCCTGGACTAAGTCGTTCCGTACCTTGAGTGAAGTTCCCTGTTTCTTTGCTCCCTGTAGTTTTCTTGCAACTTCATTAGGGTCATTAGATACATACGGCGCGCCTGATGTGGGTTCCGGCGTAGGCGTAGCGAGGGCACTCGGTGGGGTTGGAGTTACCATTACGGAGGGGCTTGGCGTGGCAGTTGGAGTTTCCCTAACTCGCGGTGTTTCTGTAGGCACCGGAGAGCCAGGCGGCGATGAAGCCTTAGGCACGTTCAACGGCGTCGAGGCAGATTTGTCTAATTCGTTAGTAGGAGGTGAGTGCCTAGCCGGGGTAACATGTTCTATGAGCGTAAGCCAAATAACCCAAAATATAATCGTCATGCCGATTCCGGCACCTATCATTAATCCTCTTAAGCTCTTGTTCAAAAGGTATGCGGCAAGGAGTAGTATTAAGCCAATTGCGATGCCGCAAGCGATGTTTTGTATCCATGAACCAGCGAGAAGATCATGAAATACTTTACTCAAAACATTCCCCCTATCGTGGGATGGATTGTCGCCTTTTTTTTCATGACTGGCGTGCTTGTCGCCATCTGCCTTGTATTGCTCACTATTCACTAAATGAAATTACGTCGCTTGCCACGTCTCTGTCGGGTTAATGCCATCACCGCCCTCGGCAGCGATGAGCTTTGCGTATTTCAATCCCTTGCCGACTACCCCTTGCAGAGCTTTAACAAAGCGCCCTTGGTCATCATCTTTGCGCTCGTTGAACCGAAACGCTTGCTCATCCAAGTACCGGAACAAATGAAACGGTTCAACGTTCACATAGGTTCCATGCAATGCGCCTTTGAGGAGCGACCAGAAATTTTCCAAGCCGTTCGTGTGGACGTGACCTTGCGCGTAGCTAATGGCATGGTCAATCACTCTCCGGTCATAGTCCTTTTCAAGATCCATCGTAAGACATAAGCGCATCCGTGCAGACAGTAGAACCTTTCTCGACATGCTCTCGGACGTTGCCGCAAAGTTCTGGTCTGCGCGTGTTTGGCACAACCGTCAACACAACGCGGGAATGTTTGTCAGGCGTTGTCCGTTCCAAGATACCCTGTACAGCGGTTTCCTGAGTCCTGCGTGTGTCCGACGCCTGTGCGCTTATCCTTGTGCATATAGCGCGCTTTTGCGCCAATATAGGTTTCGTCTGCTTCACAAGTGCCGCTCATTTTAGAAATGCTTCCGTTCTACATCGCCAAGCGGATACGTTTCAACATGAACCAAGCTGTTTTCTGAGTCACGCCAAGCGCTCGGTGCAGTTCATACGAGCTAATGCCGTTTTTGCAGTTGGCGGCAAGCCACATTGCGGGCAACCACTTGTCCAAACCAATCGGCGAATCCTCAAAAATGGTTCCGACCTTGGCCGAGAACTTTTGGCGTGGGTGAACGGTTTTGCATTTCCAAACTTTGGCGTTGGCAAGGAAAGTCACATCGCGCGAACCGCACTGCGGGCAAGAGACGCCACGCGGCCAGCGCACTCCCACGAAGAACTTAAAACCGTTCTCTGGATCGCTGAAATATTGAACCGCTTCAATCAGTGTCTCGGGTGTTTCCATGCCAGGAGAATACACCCATGAGACGGTCTGTCACGTATATTGTTACCGATGCAGCATTGTCGTCCCTTTTTTTTCGCGAGCGCGAGCAATCATTTCGCTCTGGCGTTAGAGCTCAATTAACCAGGTCCCAAAAGTTCCTCTGAGTGGCTCGGATTTGATTTTTACCGGCCGCCCCACTCGCTGGGAGCCCGCAGCAAGCAAAAAAACCGCGTCAAAAGCGTCAGGATTTGATGTTCGGTAGGCGAGGGAAAGAATCCTCAACGGCCGCGATTTCTTTCCTTGCTTTAGCCTCGGTCTTCCAGGCTAAAAAGGGCTTTTCAAGGGAGCAATTGGTTGGGATAAGAATTGTTATTGACGCAGTCACTCAATTATGACGACTATGGTAATCATAGAAAGCGTGGGCTCGCCGAAACCAGCGAGAGCAACCGGAGAAATCAAGAATGACTAGGGACAATTTCAAAAGATCCATGCTGGCCGCAGCGCTCATTGCCGCTGGAGTCCTCTTCGCTACCACGTCAGCTCAAGCCACGATCGTCGACCTGATTCATGGCGACAGCGGCACCATCAACAGCGCCCTGTTTGATTTCACCACCGCACAACCGACCGATACCGGCAACATCCAGCCGTTCTTGCGCGTTCAGACCAACGGGGTTGAACAGGGCGACAACACCTCCGGCGCGCCGGTTCCCTTCGATGGTAAGATCGATCCTTGGACGCACGACCTGACTTTGGCAAACCTTCAGGCGACCACCGTCATGGTCGGCAACACGAGTTATTTTAAGTTGCTCCTGGATATTAATCAGTCCAACAGCCATTCGCTGCTCTCACTCGACCAATTGCAATTCTATACTTCGCCGACGGGCAGCCAGACCACGACGAACGTCAGTTCCATAGGGGCTTTGCGCTATTCATTCAGTCCAGGTGATGCCGTCTATCTGGATGCTTCGCGCAACCATGGAAGCGGCTCAGGTGACATGTTTGCGTATCTGCCAACGAGCGCGTTTGCCGGGACGAGTTCATCGGACTTTGTTTATGTGTATTGCCACTTCGGCAGTACCACCTATCCCAGTAACGGCGGGTTCGAGGGATGGTCGCGGGCGGTTGCACCTATCCCGGAGGCCGGCACGTTTTTCCCGGTGATAGGTCTTATAGTCGCGGTGTTTTCGACTTACGAGTTGCGTCGTCGTAAGATCAAGCAGATGGCCCGGGAAAAGAGACTTTCGCGGTAATAGTTTAGTTATCTCAATTGTTTGATGGGGGTCATGTCGCCCCCGCCGGACG
>Ga0210406_10006543_pt1 | contig 12066 bp, 10 predicted proteins | sample IncBWC30MmetaG_FD_155454 | JGI IMG/M metagenome (GOLD analysis project Ga0210406, IMG submission 155454) | Forest soil microbial communities from Barre Woods Harvard Forest LTER site, Petersham, Massachusetts, United States - Inc-BW-C-30-M | ecosystem: Environmental > Terrestrial > Soil >...
GGCATTGTCGGCTAGCGTCGGCGCGAAACGTCCTTAGAGCGATTTCGAGCGAAAACCCGCCCCGCACTTGGATAGCGGGGTGGGCGCCGGTTCGCGTGAAGAAAACGCGTCCAAACAAAAGGCTAGAACCCATCCGCAATCAAAGAGGTCCCGATGCTCTACGCCATACTTGCCTATCACGTCGAAGCGCATGTCAGGTCCTGGACGGCGGCGGAAGATGCCGCCCTCATGGCCGATCTGAACCGGGTCCACGATCGTCTCACAAAAGAAGGGCAGCTTGGACCCGCGGCCCGGCTCGATGCGACGCGAAAGGCCCACACCTTACGCGGGCCTGGTGATGGCCTGCTGCTCGACGGCCCGTTCGCCGAGACCAAGGAACAATTGCTCGGCTTTTATGTCCTCGATTGCGCCAGCCAAGCTGCGGCGATCGAGGCGGCGCGTGAACTGCACCATGTCAATCCGAGCGCGGTCTACGAAATCCGCCCGATCTCGCTTTACCTTCCGGGCACAGCGATCCCGATGACGGATAAAGGCAGGCCCGGATGAAGCGCCCGGCCTGCCTCTGTTCATCCCTCGCCCGGCGCGTCGGCACGAACGAAGCGGCGCACCAGAAGCCCGCCGAAGCCAAGCACCCAGATATAGGGCGCATATTGCGGGGCGGTCGCCGCAATCACCGTGCCCAGCACGAATATCAGCACCGGAAAAACCGCGCCCAGCATGTCGTGATAGCGGCCATCGTGCACCGCAAGCCACCACAGCCAGGCATTGAGCCCGGCGATCGCGGTGAGATGCAGGCCATAGAGCACCGCAACCGCGCTGCTCAGCCGATAGGTGCCGTAGAGGCTGTTGGTCACAGGCAGCAGGATGATCGACAGCAGAAAAAACAGATTGAGGATCACCGTGCCGCGGCCACATAGCGGCTGCCGTATCAGGCGGCGGTGATGGCTGATCCAGAACACGCCGGCGATGATGAAGCTCAGCATCAGCGCCACCACCCGTCCGGAATAGAGATGGTAGAGGTCGGCCCAGCCCGGCGGGCTTGTGAATTGACCGGCCTTCGGCAGGTCATAGGCCAGCAAAGTCATCGCCACACCGAAGATGGTGTTGCTCAGCGATTCCAGGCGTCGCATCTCGAACAGGTCGAAATTGGCGGCGGTCATTCGTGAAAAACTGGCCCCCCCAAAGCAACATCAAGACAGCAAATCCACCGGAGGCTGGTCCGGAAAAGCATGCCCTCGGCCACGACCCGATGGATCTGTAGCGGCTTTCCCTCGCGACAAACGCGGGACGCGTTTGCATGGCGATCATGCTCAAACAAGAAGCTAGCGCGCGATGACGACCCGAACTCATCGCGCTCCAGCGCATATCAAATGCGCTGCGGGCCTGTCGGGCTCGCAGGAAAAATGCTCGGCAAGCTGCAAGCAGCGGGCGGGCTCGAATCGTCGCGCGGATCTTGCACCATCCGCAGCCTCGACCCGAACAGCCAGGACACATCGTGCCCTGGGGCACATCGCCGCAGATCTGCCTATCGGCAGGAATGGATCTGCCGGTCGTAGCCCCGGTAGGTTCCCGATTCCGGATTGTAAGTGCGGAAGTGCGTGCAAGCCATCACGACGGTCCGCTCGCGCGACCGGTGCGCAATGCGCGAGCGTAATGCGTTTGTCTTCTCGCTTGTTTTCTCCTTTGGCTTCTGGCTTTCCTTTTGGCCTTCCTTGGCCCTCTTCGTCGGTTTGGCATTCCGTTTGCCATGGTCGGCGCTTTGGGCGGCACTTTCCGGCGGCTTGGCGGCGGAGTCCTCCTTCACGGCAGGCTTTTCATGCGCAACCTCCGGCTTGGGTTGCGCCGGCGCGGATTTCTCCTCTGCGACCGCGGGCTTTCCTGCGGCGGGCGCAGGCTTCTGCTCCGCAACAGCAGGCTTGACTTCGGCAGGTTGGGGCTTGGAAGACTTGGCTTCCGTAGACTTGGCTTCCGTAGATTTAGCTTCCGTAGGCTTGGCTTCCGTGACGGGCGGCTGCGCCGACGGAGCCGCGGGCTTGTCCTGTGCAATTGCAGGCTTCTCCTCTGCAACGGCCGGCTTCTGCTCGACAAGCGCCGGCTTCTCCGCCGGAACAGTCGGCTTCTTCTCCTCCGCGACTGCGGGTTTCTCTTCCGCGGCAGCAGGTTTCTGCTCGACCACTGCAGGCTTCTCGTTCGCCGCAGCGGGCTTGTCGTCTGCAACTGGCTTGTCTTGAACACCAGGTTTGTCTTGCGCGACTGGCGGCTTATCTCCGGCAGGCGCCGGCTTTTCTTCTGCGGCGACCGCGGGCCTGTCGGGTACAGCGGCAGGCTTTTCCTCCGCTGGCGTCGACGATTGCGTTGCCGCCGGGCCCGCATTGTCCGTAGCGGCGGTCTGGGCGAGCGCCTGAGCGCTCGTCAGCACGAACAAGACACAACAAACCACGCCCGCGCGCCGAGCGAGGGCGGTCGAAAGAACCAACGAACGCATGGATTGATACTCTAGTTATTTGTCCCCGCGAATGCTCCATCACCCATTTGCGGCAAGTCTGTGAACAATGCGGCGGCTGCGCAGCGATGACGCGTAGAAAGCCGCAGTGTGTGCTGGCCGCCTCACCTCGCGTACGGGCTTCTGGACCTTACGACCGAAAAGCGACAGGCGCTCAGACATCGCCGCAACCATTAGACGAATTAACGATGTCTATAATCAAAAAGCGAGCGCAGCGCGGTCCGAGCTTGCGCGGTTCTCATCGCGCTCCAGGAGCGAAATCCGGAAGAGCATGCAGCGGTTTTGCTGGCTGACACATGCGGAAGGCATTTGCGCGAACGTCATGCTCAATCAAAAAAGGTAGCGCGGCGCAGGCTACCTCTTGCAACGCCAATATTGATGATGCTCGCGGTAGAAGTAGTATCTGCCTTTCTTGCAGATGTCGTCATGGGGCCGCGCCTCGGCGCGAGCCTTCCGCTCTTCCCGGTACTGCTTGAGATCATCCTCAGTCGCTTGCGCCATGGGAAGGCTGGGCACGGGTGACGGCGATGCCGCGGGTGACGGTGATGCCGACGGTGACGCGGATGGGACAGGCGCCGGAGATGAGGATGGTGCCGGCAGGGCCGCCATAGTTTCGTTGAGACGGGACTTCGCCACAACCGCGGCGCGATAGGCTTCGGACTTGATCGCGGTCCAACGCTCGCTGAAGTCGTCGTGATCGTCGGCCTGATCAGCCGTGGCTGAACTCATCACGCGTGCAATCCCGGGCACCTCGGCCTTTTTCGGTTCGGGTGAGCCAGCCCTATTGGCTGTCGCGTAGGACACCGCGAGAGCAAACACCATGAGGACGCCACAGAGGACGCCGTACTTTTGAACTCTATTACTCGGGTCAAATCTCATGTGACCATTGTGTTCCTCGCGTTGTTGGAGGGCCAATCGGTCTGAATATTATTGAATCGAATTTGAGCTTGTGGCACCACTCCAACAAAGGGCACATGAAGGCCGACCACTCGGTGAATTGCTGCCCCGATCGAAGCAGACAAGAGTTAGGGGTCGTCCCGCTCCAAGGCCCAACATTTCGCTGGAATGGGGCGGTTTGATGGTAGTTTGTCCGCCTTCAACCGCTGAGCGGTGCCGACCGGTGACTGCACCGAGTGAACCGGTATCTTGGTATATGCTCGTGATGAAAGAAGGCGCTGCCGCAGATCGAGCTCATCTCCGTCAGAGGCGGAGAACCGCAACAGCGGCGGATCGTGATAGCGCGACGACGGGCCTTTCCTCTTTTGCAGAAGAATATTTCTACATCTCGAAATACGAAGGCGAGATCATCGCTTGCGGGTGGGCACGACTTCCGCCGGAAGGCGTTTACGCAAGTGCCGCCATCGCCGAGGTGGAAGGCCGGTCACGCTTCCTTCAAAGGCACAAGGCGCATTCGGGTTCTAATCCACCATTCGCCATGCGCTAAGAATTCTTCCGATGATGCGCAGACGGAGCGGCCACAAATCATCGCCGCCGATCGCAAAGCATCCGGTCAACCAGTGCCAAGCTTCGGCCGAGGAGCCAACGCCTTCGTCTCCGGCATGAACAGCAAGAGGATCGCGACGGCGATCAGACCAATTGAGGTCACGCTCAAAAAGCCCGCAGCATCGCCAAACTTGTTGACAACGAGACCGGACATCGACGTGCTGAGCGAGGCGCCGACGGCGGATAGCGTACCAATGATGGCTTGGCCCAGATTATAGCGCCCTGTTCCCTTGGTTAGATCAGCGGTGATCAACGCCGTTAATACCCCGAGCGTCGCTCCGCTGACGCCATCCAGCACCTGGATCACGATGGCCAACGTCGGGTCCGCCGTGAGCGCAAAAAGGGCAGCGCGAATTGGCATCATGCCAAGTCCGATCAGAAAAAGCGGTCGGCGTCCCCAGCTGTCAGCGGCCCGACCGACCGACGGCGCCAATGCGGCAACAACGATCTGCGGAACGAGAATCAACGCAGATACCACGACCGTGGACGAACGTCCTTCGACATGCACCAGCCGTTCTCCCAACAGCGGGAGAATGGAAGCATTCCCCAGTTGGAACATGAAGATGCAGACGGCAAAGGTAAGCAGGCGATGATCTTTGAATAGAACAACGCGGCTGGCCCTCGGAGCGCCCTTGGTGTGTGAATCAGACGCTCCACAGGAGCGGCCATAGTGAATATCCGCAGCATGAATCCTGATCAGTGCGAAGAGCAACGGGACCCACAATGCAGCGCTCGCGAAAAAGATGGCTCGGGTCGAGACGAGATAGCCGGTGAGTCCCATGATAGCCGCGGTCGTGAGACCACCTATGGAAGCGAAGCGCTGATTGCGACCGAGTCGCTCGGCAAGCCCATCATGCCCAACCAGACCCAAACTGATGGCAGCGATGCCCGGCCCGAGAACACTGCCAGCCATGCCTTGCATAACGGCTGCGACGAAAACGGCCGGGAAATCCGGTCGCAACCCCAGAACCAACAGAGCCAAGGCAACAATGCCGCTTGCCGTCCCAACGATCGCGCGCTTGGATTCGGCCACGTCGATGAGTTCGCCAGCAGGAACCTGTGTCAACAAACCTGCGAGTCCGCCGACAGTCAGCACAAAGCCAACATCAGCCGGTGCCCACCCACGCTCGGTGAGATAGACTGCAACAAACGGCCCCACGCCCGTCAGCAAAGCGGCAAGAAAGAAGTTCAACCAATCCAGCGCATGCTGGCTTTCGAGAGGAAAGTCGGTGTGCGGGGTGTTGAGCGAGGTGATGACCATTTCGCGGCACTTGCTATGCGGGCGCCGACTGCTCGGACTGTGCACCGAAGCGCCTGCATGCAACAGCTCTTGGATCGCCCCGCAGGACCTCAAAGTGTGTCTCGTCGCCGGCACGCCAGAATCTGATATCGAATTGATGTTTTCCGACACGAAGATCGAGCACGGTCAAGTCAGGCAGCCACTCCGGAAGCAATGGATCGACATACAGCTTTCCCCGCGGCGCGTCAGGTCTGAATCCCAGAATCGCCTGCATCAGTGCAAAGACGGACCCCGCCGCCCACGCCTGCGGTATGTTGGCGCCAAGATACTGGACTGGAAAGCTGTTTGCATCGCGCTCAAACGCCGTATAGAGCTCAGGCAGCTGGTTGGACAGGAAATGACTTCCCGCGGCGCTGATATCGCGCGCGATCCGTGCCACCTCGGCGCCGAACCCGTACCGTTTGAGCCCGAGCGCAATGATCGCGTTGTCGTGTGGCCAGACAGAGCCGGTCTGGTAGTTGTATGGGTTGTACGCCGGATTCTGGATGGAAAGCGTTCGGATGCCCCAACCGCTCCACATGTCCGGCGCCATCAGCCGCTTCACGACTTTCGCCGCCCGTTCCGGAGGCACGATGCCGGACCAAAGACAATGCCCGGCGTTGGACGCAATGGTGGAAACCCTCTTCTTTTCGCCATCCAATGCCAATGCATAGAAGCCTAAGTCGTCATCCCAGAAGACCTCATTGAATCGCTCGAAAAGCAACGCTGCCTTTCGGCGCAACTCGCTGGCACGCTGCGCCCGACCAAGCTCATCGAACACTTCGGACATCCGCAGCCACGCATCATAGACATAGCCCTGCAATTCGCAGAGGGCTTTTGGTCCCTTTACCAGCGAGCCATCCGGATAAACGATACTATCACCCGAATCTTTCCAACCCATGTTCTCGTAGCCGACCGGGGAGCGGGTCTGATACTCCTGGAATCCGTCGCCGTCGCGGTCACCGTAGTTATCAATCCAGGACAGACATCCCTCGGCAGTTTCGATATGCCGTTCCAAAAGCGTGATGTCGCCAGTTGCCCGCCAGGCGGCATGAAGGGTAATCAGATAAAGCGGCGTCGCATCGGCCGTGCCGTAATACGGCGTGTGCGGGATGAGTTTGAAATAGGCGAGTTCGCCGTAACGAATCTCGTGCAGGATCTTGCCAGGCTCCGCATCGCGGTAGTCGTCCCGTTCCTTTGCCTGAAGTGAGCCGAGGATCTCGAGCGTGCCACGGGCGAAATCCGGATAGATCAGTATGTTCTGTGTTGAAACGATCAGGCTGTCGCGTCCGAACGGAGCGACGAACCATGGCAGGCCGGCCGCCGGGAGGAAGACCATGTGATCGGTGCCGGCGATCGGCAGCCGGAGCGCCGCCATGTCCTCAAGCGCCTGCCGATAAAGGCGGTAGAATTCCTCATTGCTGCAGCGGATCTTCAACACGGACTGCAGCCAATCCGACAGCGCTTCAGCGTGGCGCGTTTTTTCGTGACCGTCCACGCAGTTTTCGGGGCCAGCGAAATTCCGGTCACCGTCCTCCAGATTATAGAGCAAACAGCAGTGCCAGGCCTCGCCCGGATCGAGGTTGATCTCGAAGCTCAGGCGGCCATTGGCGTACTCAACTCCGGGCTGGCGCTGCACAGGAGCAACGGTTAGCGCGCGGACAAAATCGCCGTTACGATAGCTTGTACGAAGCTCCTGCTTGGTCTGCGACCAAGTCGTGGTGATCCGACCGCGACGTACGATCTCGCCCGACTTCACTTCAAAAATGTCCGCGAAGTCACAACGTATAGCAATTTCAAGCTGGAAGCGTATCCGCGTCATGCCGTGATTGGTAATGTCGAGATCTTCGTGCATGCCGCCGTTGATGCAGCGGCTGACAACAAAGCCAAGCGTGCGCTGCGGGATCACGCCGTCCGTGGTGCGAATCCTGCGATTGCTGAGATAGATTCGCGAGGCGTAGTGGGCGATTGCGCCGCCATTGAGAAGATCCCAGGCTTCGCCGTTGGCGTAGCACGACCAGCTGCTGATGAGCCGCGTATCAAGGAAATAAAGGCCCTGGTCGCTCGGCCAGTTGATCTGGCCGTCCGGTTCACTGACCAGCACTGTCTGACCTTGATGAATCGAGATTTGCGGCGGACCGACATGAACCTTGAATGGCATGGCGCGTTCCTATGGATGTCGACGGGGTCTATTCGCCGCGCAGCAGGAAAGGAAATGCAGCGCAGCGGTTTCGACCGTTTAAAATAGGAAGTTGCCCGGTGTTGGGCAACTCCGCCCTGCCGCCCCTTGCAGCCGGACCTTCTCGCGCATCTCAGCGCGTCGGAAGCATTGACGCGCGCGCGGAAGCTCACGGCGGCGATGACGAAAGCTGCCAATGATCTGTTCGCGCCCTTCCCGCTGGACGGCGAGCAGCGCCAGGCCGTGCACGCGCCCTTGCGGGCTGGGCTCGACGAGCAGGCCGCGCGCGCTGGAAGCGCCTGGCGCTTGCGCCCTGCCCGGCGCTTGCCTTTGTCGACGAGCGCGCCGGCAATGCCGATCTTAAGAACGATCAGGATTTGCGCGATACCTGCGTCATGCTGCTCGACGCCGCGGGCACCGATCTGCTGCCGATCTGCGATCTCACCGGGGCATTCCTACCAGTCGGCGCAGATGATCATGAAGCACTACCGCGCCCGCAACGCCGCGCGCGCCGACGTCGCGATCGACAAGCTCGTAGCGTTTATCGGGAAGGCGGCGCGGGGTGATCGCATCGCTGCGGCTTTACATCCGCTTCCACCGCTACATCGGCCTATATTCGATGCTGGTCCGAATTTTTACGCACTCTCATGATGAAGAAGCTTAAGCTGCGTTGACATCGTGGCTTGCAGGTGAAAAACCGTGGCTCCATCCAAGGTTCAAAGCGCGTAAAGCGAAAACGCCGCCGAAATGATACGCGTGCCTCAGACTGGATATCGTGAATCGCGGCGCTGAAGCCCAATAATGAAATTGAGGAAGGCATTATCTGTGTAGATCGCGTCAAGGTCGCTCATTCTCCGGCCCGGCCAGACGATGCTGGTCTGGGTGGGCGGCCAAATTCTAAAAAGCGTGGCGCGATCCGGAAGCGCAAACTTCCAACGCGGGATGAGATTTGGCATCGGCGAACGGAGAGTGTGAATAAAGAGCTTGCCGATGACCTGCGTGGAAACTTGACTGTTGTAACTGGTGGCTTCCTGATACATGCGGCCAGGCGGCAAATCTTTAGGCGATAGTGCGAACGGGTGTGCCGCCCATAGTGGATGGAACCTTTCTCTTTCTGGCTTTAGCTTATTGCTCACGAAATGCCCGATCCAAACGCCCCATCCGTTCTTTGGTGGTAGGCGGTGCCGCATGAGATAGCGGCGGTGCATGTAATGCGTGGTGGCGTGGCCCTTCACGTTCCATTCGGCAACCATTGCCTTCATTGCTGCCCATGTAGCGATGCGTGTCTGATCGGCGGGAAAGATTCGGCATTCCTCTCCTCGAATTAACGGGATGAGGATTGGCTTGGCATCGGCCTCGACCTTGGCCTGCATCCAGCCGTTGTTGCAGCGCGGACCGCAAACGCAAGTGACTTTCCAATGTCGGATATCGCCGGACTTGTTGATGACGTGGTGATCCGCGCTACGCGGCCCCTGAATGCCACGCAGAGATTGGTAATTCTTACCTTCGTCGTCGGGCAAATACTGATGCGACCATTTTGGGAAAATATGCTCGCCGGTTAGCTCGGGATCGCCGCAGAAGATGCATCCTCGAATCTCCGGAAATCGGATGTATTTGAGCTTTCTCTTGTAATCGGCCATTCCGTGATGTCCAAAAACAGTCCCAGGTTGAGAAGTTCAAGAGAGGCGGCCCGCAAGGCCAAAGCCGATGACGATGAAATCGCTGAAAGGCTTGGCTAAACCCAAGCGCGAGGGTGCGGCAACTGCCGCGAGTCGGGATGGATTGTCAAATCCATAATTGCCTCGCAAGGCAGAGAACATAGATCGAACAAAATCAAATGTCGCACGCGTGTCGCACGCTGTCGCACGACCAAGCCCCGTTCACGCTCCGTTTTTCACTAGCCTTTGATTTCTCAATGGTGGGGGAGGCAGGACTCGAACCTGCGAAGCGATGACGCGGCTGATTTACAGTCAATTTTTGCGCCCAGATCACCCCGGACACATCAGGACATCCTGCTGGCGGTCATACTAGAATATCTTGCATTTAAGTCATTTGTCCGGCATCGTCGCGGACTTGGGGTAACATTTGCAGCCACCGGGTAACCGTTACCCGACTGTTACCCCAGGGGCAGACTGACAATGTCAAAAGCACTTACGGACATCCAGATTGAGCGCCTAGAAAGGGCCCCGGCACCGGCATCACGGCAGGAGATTCCCGACGGCCTCCTCGCCGGACTGTACCTGGTTCGACAGCCCAGCCGGGCGATGTCGTTTGCTGTTCGCTATCGCCATGCCGGTCAGCCGAGAAAGCTGACCCTAGGCTCCTACCCCGCGATCAGCCTCAAGGCCGCGCGGAAGCTCGGTCGCGATGCTCTGATCGCAGCTGCTGAGGGTCGGGATCCGGCTCGAGAGAAGCAGGAGAAGAAGGTTGAGGACAAGCGGCAGGCCGCCGAAGAAATCCGGGGTCAGCGCGACCTGTTCGAGAACGTCGCCCGGGAATTTATTGAGCGCTACGCCAAGCCAAAGGCTAAACAGAAGAACAGGCCCGACGCCTGGCGGGAAACAGGGCGCATCTTGGGTCTACGTTCAGATCCGAACGACGATGCCAAGCTGATCGAGCGCGGCGGGGACGTGATCCCGCGCTGGCGCGGTCGCAAAATCCAGGAGATTACCAAGCGCGACGTCGTCACACTGCTCGACGAGGTTAACGACCGGGGCGCGCCAATCATGGCGAACCGCACACTTGCGGCGGTGCGCCGGCTGTTCAACTGGGCAGTTTCCCGCGACATCATTGCCGCTTCGCCTTGTGCCGGCGTGGAACCGCCGGCGTCCGAGAACAGCCGGGATCGGGTGCTGACTGACGACGAGCTGCGGCTGGTGTGGGATGCGGCCGACGCCGAAGGCTGGCCGTTCGGTCCTATCGTGAAGCTCATGATCCTGACGGGTCAGCGAGAGGGCGAGGTTGCCGGCATGCGCTGGCGTGAGCTCGAACTCGATGCCAAGCTCTGGACTCTGCCAGCAACACGCGTGAAGAATGACGAGATGCATACGGTCCCGCTCTCGGACGCGGCGATCGAGATCATCAAGGGCCTTCCGCAGATCAGGACGTCTGAGGGCTTTGTCTTCGCAAGCCGTCGGGGCGCCCACGTAACAGGCTTCTCAGGCGCAAAGGAACGGATCGACGAAGCAACGGCGAAGGCCAACGAAGAGCCCCTGCCCGCTTGGGTTTTTCACGACCTGCGCAGGACAGTTGCGAGCGGCATGGCCCGCCTCGGCATCCAGCTGCCGGTCATCGAGAAGGTGCTGAATCATAAGAGCGGGACCTTCCGCGGCGTCGTGGGAGTCTATCAGCGGCATTCCTTCGCTGAGGAAAGACGCGCCGGCCTCGCCGCCTGGGCTTCGCACGTCGGCGCCGTGGTTTTCGGCAAGCAGCCCGACAACGTCGTGTCGATCTCGCGAGGTGCCCGATGACCACGCCCTCCATCCAACCGAAGCGACGGTGGGACTTGCTGCCCCTTGCACTGGCTTACATTCAACGCGCTCTCTGCCTGCCCGAGATGGGTGCTTTCGACGTCCTGACCGGACTGATCTTCGAAGGTCGCGTGTCGGCCCGAGGACCATGGCCAAGGGGCGGAATTGCCGATCAACCGCGGCCACAGGGCCACGAGCATATCTTGCCCGCGGATCAATTCAGGTTCGCCACACTGACCAACGACGGAGAAGGTGTGACGTTCATGGGCAATAGCCCTCCGCTCAATATTTGCTGGGTCGAGATCAACATGGAACAACTGCGCGGAGAGGTCATCGAGTCAATGCCGCCACCCGCAAGCGCGGCAGCGACGACCGAACCTATAGCGCCGGCGGTCGAGTCCAAGGATACGAAGATCCCAAAACCGAGAAAGCGCGGGAAACCTGCCGTTAAGACGCCGGCTATTGAGGCTGCGATGCGGCAGATGGATCGCGCTGAGCTGGCTGGGATGAAGGAAGAAGCGATGGTGGCAAACTTCAATGCTTCGCGTGACATCTGCCGCAAGGCCCGAAAGAACGTCCTGTCGGAAAATGTCGGAAATTAAACACCGACATTTATCGACCACCGACAATTAGCGACACCTCTGTTGCCGTGCCACCTCCTGTCCGTCACAACCCGACAGGAGAAGCCATGTCTATCATTGAAAGGGAAGCAACGACCCCGCAGTTCTTGCCCACGCGCGCGGTGTGCAAACGCTATAGCATTTCCGATCGCACGCTTGCCCGCTGGGAGAAAGACCCGGACTTGAACTTCCCGCAGCCGCTGAAGATCAACGATCGCAAGTATTACAACGCTGCCGCCCTGGCCGCCTTCGACATCGCGCAGGTCGCGCAGCGCTGATACATGCAGGACCTTAAATGGAAGAAGCCGGCCACCGCGTGCGATGAACCGGCTTCGAATCTCGAGCAGCTTGGCGGCCCGCTCGGGATTTTCCATACACCCACTCAAATCACTGCGCAACTGGTCGGCAACGACATTGCTGTCGCCGACAACATCACGGCGAACGGCGCCCTCGATCTCTGCCGCCGCCTCCTCACTGCCGGCGCTAATCCTAATGCAGAACTGATCTGTTAC
>Ga0210406_10006544_pt1 | contig 12063 bp, 11 predicted proteins | sample IncBWC30MmetaG_FD_155454 | JGI IMG/M metagenome (GOLD analysis project Ga0210406, IMG submission 155454) | Forest soil microbial communities from Barre Woods Harvard Forest LTER site, Petersham, Massachusetts, United States - Inc-BW-C-30-M | ecosystem: Environmental > Terrestrial > Soil >...
CCCAGCAATCGGGCAGGTGGAGCGGGCAGTCGACCGGGTGGCGGCAGTGCCAGCAATCGAGCAAGCGGTGGGATCGGTGCCGGCAATCGGCCCAGCGGCGGTGGAGCTAATAGCATAGGAGGCCGGGATCTTTCGCGCAGCGGTGGAGGAAACCGAGATGCGTTCGGTGGGGGATCTAGAGGTTCCAGGGGATACAACGGGTCGAGCGCGCAAGCCAGTGGCAGCCGCGGTGCTTCCAGCATGGGTTCTCGAGGTGGAGGCGCCAGTGGCGGCGGTGGGCGACGCAGATGAGAAGCGGCGCAGATTGCGGAAGAGAGACGACGGGAGCACTTTTATGAAATCGATATATTCAAATTTGATCCTGCGCAGACTTCTCTGGAGCATGGGCGCAGTGGCGTGCGCGTTTTTCGCTGGGCCCCTGGGTGCACAACAATCCTCTACGAAAACACCGACGCTGGGCGCCAAATCATTTGACACACCGCAACAGGCTGCGAGTGCGCTAATTGATGCAGCCGAAAAATTTGACGAACGTGCTCTCGCCGATATTTTTGGTGCCAGTGGCGAGGACATCTATCTCACCGGCGAGTACCCCCAAGATCGAAAGCGAGCTTTGGACTTTGCGGCGCAGGCGCGCGAAAAGGAAAGCGTTTCCATGGATCCGAAGACCGGCAATCGGGCATTTCTTCTTGTGGGAGACGAGGACTGGCCGTTCCCCGTACCGATTGTGAAGGTGGGTGACAAATGGTCCTTTGATTCGAAAGCGGGCCGCGAAGAGCTGCTCTATCGCCGTATCGGCAGCAACGAACTTGATGCCATCGACGTCTGTCGTGGCTACGTGGAAGCACAGTATGAGTATGCGTTGAAGAAACGCGAGGGCTACGAGGTAAACCAGTATGCCCAGCGGATTATCAGTACTCCGGGCGAACAGGACGGACTCGCTTGGCAGGACCCGGATGGAAGCTGGGGAGGTCCGGTGGGCGAAAAAATAGCTCACGTTCTCGAGCAAGGCTACACAACTGGTGCGGAGCCATACCATGGATATTTCTTCAAGATTTTGAAAGGGCAGGGGCCTGCGGCGCCACTCGGCGAAATGGACTACGTCATAAAAGGCGTGATGATCGGCGGATTCGCGTTGGTCGCTGCACCGGCCGAGTATGGAGTGACGGGAGTAAAGACATTCATCGTCAGCCAGGATGGGGTTGTCTACGAGAAAGATTTCGGATTGGCGAGCTTGAGTGAATTTATAAAGATGGAGCGCTTCAATCCGGACAAATCCTGGACCCCCGTGCCGGAGGAGGATGAATAAGGCAGCCAACTTGGCAGAATGTGGAGTTCTGATTCGTGGACCGCGACGCGCACAGTGGTCGGTGCCTAGAAAAGGCGTCAGAATAGTCGCAAATTGGAAGACGAAAATGAGGAGATAAACAAGCACAACCTTGATAGGTCTTTCAATCTGCAGTTGGCCAAAAGAGGAAATGATGGCGCTTACTTTCTTTTAGGACTAACTGTCACCGTCTTCGTCATCGTTGCGCGCTTCACGTCTTTCGTCATACTTCTTCCCCGGCAGTGGGCTCTGCTCGTCGTTCGCGTCGCGGGAAGTTGGTTTGCCGCCAGCGGCTTGCTCATGCTTGGCTGGGCTCTACGCGGACCGCGGACGGAGACTGTACTGATCGAGGGAAACGCCGCCGTCCATCCTCCCTCCGAGTGATGGCACGTGAAAGCCGCCAGCGGGTGCAATCAGCATCGGAGTTCTTGTTGCAACATTCATTCATTAAACCAAGTCTTCGCTGTCATTTTTGTGCTTTGGCCATATAGTTCCATCGTCGGCCAATACGGCCGTGCGGCTCGGTTCTGGCAGCCGTGGGAGCAGCTGTTGCATCTGCTGAGGGTCCGGCACCGTGCACCGTTTCTTAGGCTCACGCCCGCCGATTTGAAACCGTGAGCGGTATTGCGCTCAAAATACCCGGACTCGACGGCGGCGTGAAGCACACCTTGCAATCGTGACCCGAATGCTGTTTAACGCAGCGAGCGGGCCTCACGTCGCGAGAGATCCGCTATCGGTCCGAGTACGCGAGAACTCACCAGATATTGTGTTTCATTCTGAACTCTCGATTGAAACACTTACACGGAATCACGGCAGTATGGATTCGGCAGAAAGAACTCTGTCTGTGATAGGCCATACGCCACGCCCGAGAACTGCAGGTCTTCATTCGTGAAATTCCTGCCGTCAGCTCTGACAAAACTGGTCGGTTGCTCTAATGTCAGAACTGGAAGTGGTGCCCGTTCGTCCGGATGCATCCTGATTGTGTCAACGAGGAAAGGCACGAGACTTCCCCCGCCCGTGATGACCACCTTATGCTGACGCCACGCGATCAGTTCCAGTGAGTTGCTGCTCAGTTTCGTATACGCTTGCTCCCACGCCTTGCGGTAAGAATCGTAAATCTGATCACTAACTGCGAATAACGCTTCGCGGATCTTCGCATTCGCCTGCAGGATCGCCGACTCGGATCCTCGAAGCATTACGAAATCGCCCTTCAGAGCTTGGCATTCTGCTATGGCGCGGTTCACCTTATCCATACCAACGGGGACTGCAGCTGCACCGAAAGGCGCCAGGCCCCTCTTTATCGTTTGCAACTTCCCGAAGATGCGAAACAGGTTTGTGTGAGTCGTGCCTGCACCTACATCCACCCTTGCGTATGGGCCTATGCCGACTGAGGGGGAATGCAACACCAACCACAGTGCAGCTTCTCCTTCACAGCGGATCCATTTGCGTGCTTCCTCTTCGGGGAGTGGTGACAATACGAGAGGATGTTTTTCTAGGAGTCGACGCGCCTGCTCGATAGACACCTCGGAGTCAAGAAGTCCCTCATGGCAATAAAACGACCACGCTCGACGGGCAATGCCAAGGAATGTAGACCTTAGTTCTTTGTCATTGAGGAAGTCCATCGGCACGCCCATCTTCATGTCAAGCTCTACGCCGTCCATGTGTTCCTTGAACTGCGCTGCAACGGCCTGGTGGCCCTTGGAGATCAAAAACCATACGGTCAGCGCGGCAAGATCGGCAGCACTGAATCCTTCGGGCAGTTTTGTCGTCCCACCGACGTGATACGCTGGATTAGAGGTGACCTCAGCCGCAACTCGCATCTTGAGGCTTTCATAGGAGTCACAGGCCGTGGCGGGTAGAGTGTCGTGGTCATGGCCAAAGAGAAGCGCTGTTGCAGTCGCGCAAACTCGCGACGGGATTCGCGCAGATCCGTTATACAGAACGAGTACGCAACTCGCCCCGCCTGACGGGTCACAATTGCGAAACACAATCTTGGACGTACTCACCCCATAGTCGATTCCTAGACGGACCCGCCGCCTTGGCGTCGGTCTATTGCGTTTCCAGAGTCTCCACGAAGCCCAGGGAAGTCTATACATTTCCAATCGCCCTCGGCTCTGACTTTGTTTGTGCCCCGCCGCCGGGTCGCCATAGCCGATAACCCGATTCTCACATTGTTGCCAAGTCTCGGTAAACGCCAGCTTTACCGGATGCGCGTTCCCGCTAACCGACGAAGTGGGTCCCGGTTCCCAAATCGACTTCGCAGGCACTTGAACCAGCTAGACCTCATGGCCAGAACAAAGGGCTTCGGTTCTTTTTTGCTTTCCTGAAAATTTCCGTAAATGTCTTCGTCGGCGTCGAAGGTTCTGACCAACATGCTGAACCGCTGGCAGTAGGTCAGCCATGATTGGCAAAATGTTAAAAGGCACAAGCGGCAGAACCGTGAGGCCGAAAGTGCCGAGGGACCAACCAGGGGCGGACTGCTCCGTATCAGCGAGGAACCAGGGTAATGTCCGAGGAGCGAAGGGAGCAGGTCACTCGCGTCGGGATCTACCAGAGTCAACGGGCTACTGGAGTCCGGAATCTGTGAGCGGCTCGGGGTGAAACTCCCCGGGCCTACTCGGCCAGGTAAGTGGGCTTAGTTTCAGTGGACTTCTCGACGCGCAACTCAATGAGGCAAGTTAGGCTACCACAGCTTCCACGATCGAGTACGCACTTGAGGTTGGGATAACTCGAGTGAGCTGCCACCCTGAGTCGGCGAATAGGTGCGCAAACTCATCAGGGGTGCGCTCGCGCCCGCCGGTAAGCACCATCATGTTGATATCGAGATGGTTGCCGAAATGCTCGCCATTGCCTGCTGCCCAAGCGCTTGCATTGGGTAAAACGGTCTCAACCACTAGTAGCTTCGCCGTGCCGGGTGCGGCTTTCCGAATCTGCTGGAGAATCTGTCGCGACTGCTCATCGGCCCAATCGTGCAGCACCTCCATTAGGAGGTAGGCGTCGCAACGTGGTAGCGGCCCGCGGAAGAAGTCGCCCCCTTGCGAAATCAATCGACTGGCAATTGTCTCGTCGACCTCCGCACGCTCGGCAACATGCGGTTGGTCAAAGAGAACACCGCACGATTTCGGTGCCGACTCGAGAACGGCCGCGAGCAAATGTCCCAGACCGCCGCCGATGTCCCCAATCGTGCCGAAGATGGAGAAATCGTACGCTGCAATGACTGGCGGAATAGCGCTTTGCGCCTTCGACCTCATACCCGCATTGAAGATCTCCGCCTCCTGTGGATGCTCTTTGAAATACGCAAAGATGTTGCTGACTGCGGGCTTGCCGCTGCGCACTACCTGCTCGAGTGCTCCCCAGCTCTCCCACAACACGGGAAGGCCCACAAGCCGTACATAGGCACGCATTGATTGCGGGTGATCGCTGCGCAGCGCACGAGAGAGCACGTTGTGCGCGTATTTGCCGTCGCGCAGGTCGAAGACGCCATGCGAAGCAAGCAGGCGCAATACGCGATCTAACGCGTCAGCTTCAGCTCCGACCCCCTTGGCAAGATCGGCCGCCGACTGTGGCTCCTGATCCAGTGCGTCTGCAATTGCGAGATCCGCCACGACGTGCAAGGCTCGCGGCAACCAGTACCCGGCAGAGATCTCAACCAGCCTCATGATCGATTCGGTCTGTGCTTTGGTCTCGCGGTTTCGAACCGAAGAAGGAGATTGTTCCATAGGCACCTCAAGTCAGCGCCAAACATACTACTACTAACGCAGCAAAAGACATTGCCTGAACGCGTACCCGTCCATCATGTGGGTACCAGGCCCCACTGCTGCAGTAAGCCGACTGCCCTAAACAGCGGGCCTACCGGGGCGCCTGAAAAGCAAAGAGAACAGGAGTTCCTCGCTTCGCTGTGGATGACGGTTGCTTGCTTGAGAGTGTGTGGCTGGGTGCATTTGGAACGGGCTGGCTATGGATTGTACTTGTCGAGCCAGGCTTTGACTTCGGTGAAGATGTCGCGGCGCTGTTCGGCAAGCCGCGGGAAATGGGGCGAACCCGGATAGGTGACCATGCGGACGGTTTTGCCGCGCTCGGCGAGGAGAACGAAAAATTCGCGGCCCTGGAAACTGGGAACTCGAATGTCAGACTCGCCGTGGAGAATCAGCAGCGGCGTAGTGACCTGGTCCGCGTACATGACGGCGGAAAATACCAGGAAAGGCTCGGCACTCTTTTCCTGAAGGCGCATGTCGTAATCGACCTGGCTTATGTCGCTGGTGGGAATAAAGCTGAGCCAATCGGTGATGCCCGCTCCTTCGATGGCAGCTTTGTAGCGGTCCGTTTGCGTGACGGTCCAGGAAGTCATGAAGCCACCGGCGCTCCAGCCGAAGATGGTTTGGCGGTTGGGATCGGCCCAGCCCTGCGCTACGGCGAAATCGGTGGCGCTGTCGACGTCGCTGTAGGCGCGGTCGCCAAAATGTTGATAGATGGCCTGGAGGAACTCAGTGCCGTAGCCTGTTGAGCCGCGATATTGCGGTTGCAGAACGACGTAGCCAAAGCCAGCGATCATGCGAGCGAAGAAATCGAACTCCAGCGTGTCATTCCCTTCCGGACCACCGTGAGGCAGGACGAGAAAAGGATAGTGCTTCCCTACTGCGTAATTCGCGGGAAGTGTGAGAAGGCCTTCGAGTTTTGTGCCGTCCTTGGCGATCCAGTTCACGATGCGGACTTCGCCGAGAGCGACTTTGGCGAGAGTGTCATCGCCTTCGTGAGTGATTTTTTGAAGTTCGGTGCCACGGGCGACGGCGACATTTTGGGAGTGGTTTGGATCGCCGACCGTGAAGGCGAACACCTCTGGCGCGGAAACAAAGGGCGATTCCGCAGGCGGCGAGGAGACGATACCCCCGGACCAGCGATAGGCTGATGACACTTTCCCGTCGCGGTACGAATAGACCTCAGTAATGGTGCCTTTGTGCATGTCCAGCCAAACCGTGCCCCGAGGATCGTTGCTCACACTGAGGATGCTGCCTTCGAGTTTCGGAGTTTGATCCTGAGGCGTGCCGCCAGAAATGGGGACAGTCCATAGATGATCCGGAGTGAGAACATCGGTGGTGGTGCTCGCAAAAGCCAGGTCCTTTCCTCCGTCGGCCCAGGCGATGCCAGAAATGGAATTGGGAATTTCGGCGACCTTGCGGGAGCCAATGGAATTGCAGACCCAAAGGAAAGAACGAATATCGTGATGACCGATTTTTTGAAACGAGGTGACGATCGCAAGTTGCGAGCTATCAGCAGACCAGGCCAGACCCGAAACGTCTTTCAGCTCGGGACACCACCACGAACCTTCAGAGCCATCTACGCTAGCGACGTAGACGCTGTTGACGTTGTTTTCCGCGACGTGGCGCACTTCCGCGAATGGATCGGCCGGACGCGGGTTGGCGGTGAAGGCGAATTTGGTGCCGTCGGGAGAGATGGTGGTACCGCGGATGCCGTTGGGAAGAGCGATGATGCGCGTGGGTTTGCCACCGGTGATCGGAATAATTCCCAGTTGACCCTTCTTATCGACTTCGTAGGTGCCGTAAAGCGATGTGCCTTCCCTTGTGAAACCCGCCGGCTCAAACGACTCTGGCAGGTCTAGCTTACGAACATTTTCTCCGGAGGTATCAACGAGGCGCCACTCATGCTTCGTCGGACCTTTGTCGCCTTCGTAGCTGACCACGTACAGAATGGTTTTTCCATCAGGGGAGACGGACAGGGGGGCGGCGCGATGGAGAACGGAAGAGTCCTCCCAGGTGAAGGGATGTTTGTCCTCCGCTACTACGAATTGAGGTATGCCGATGGCGACGCAAAAACTGCAGGCTGCAAAGGTGATGAAAAAACGGCCAAAAGTGGGTCGATTCATGCGCTGCATTCTATATAAACCGAAGAGAAATAGAAATGCAGGTGTGGTATGGGAAGCATTTATTGAAGTATGTTGCCCGTCTTGAGGCAGGGAGAATCGAATGAGAATACATCATACGCAAATCGAATTGAACTCTTGCTTCGCCTAAATTACGCAAACTCAAAAACTCGGATAGCCGACCGCCGCGCGATCGCGATAGCGAATGCCTGTCTGGCATATCGCGCGAAATACTATCAGTAACCGGCGGAGCTTAAAGACTTGGTGCCCGCATTCCTGCCTTCCGTTCCTGTCGCAAAATGGGGCGGCGAACATTCAGATACTCCAGGGCGCTGGACCCAGATCGTGGGCCGATGCTGTATTATGCAGCGGTGCCGCTGTTTGGACGACGGTTCTATCACATGGATTCTGGAGGGTGGGGATATCTTGATTGATGTCCTTAAACTTTCAGACAACCTCGCTAAACCACATGTACGACTAGCGGACACATCAGGACTTGACCCCAGTCGCGAGCACGGACTGCTGCCGCCGTCGAACATTATTGGGGCATCCACTCCCGCGAATTCGCTTGTCGGACATGTGGGATTTTAGCCGATTTGTTGGTTGTTGAGCCTTCACCTGCATCTTTGCGAAGAGCGTTTCGTTTGGTCTAAGCAAGTTGCGCTGGCGTGCCCAGTCATCGAGCCGTTCGAGTCTTTGGCGAAGAGTAAGGCCTTTCATATCTTCAGTAGCACATACGCCGAGTAGAAAGTACGCTTTGTGGTCATCTTTCGGCCACGCTTCTTTAGGAAATTCTAAACCTGCAGCTTCGCAAACACGTTCTAACCGTTGGAGCAGTTCGTGTTCATGGACGCGATGCGTTGTCATGGTGTCTCTCTTTTTGATTCTCAATGTGAAGTACTACTTTACTCTTCGGATTTCGCGACTCATCAGGCGGTGGGGCGTCGATGGGCGTTGCGCAAATCCGTGCTGTCAATGGTGGCAGTTGCACCGCACCCTGTCGGTCAGTAGAATCTGCCAGCACTCTTCTGTGCTGGACGCAGCCCGACCGCGACGGCGCAAGTAAAGGACTCATGAAAGCCTCGCACAGTAATACGGGGCCCGTTACGCGCGTTCTCATCGTGGAAGACTTCCTGGCTTTTCGACGATTCATCTGCTCGACGCTTGGGGAAAGCCTCGATTTGCGAGTCATCGCAGAAGTGGCCAATGGATTAGAAGCGGTGCAGAAAGCGGCAGAGTTAAAACCAGATTTGATTTTACTGGACATCGGCCTCCCCACAATAAATGGCATCGAAGCTGCTCGACAGATTCGCAAGGTTTCCCCGGAATCCAAAATAGTCTTCGTGAGTCAGGAATCTTCTCCTGACGTAGTGGATGAAGCTCTTAGCACGGGGGCATGCGGCTACGTTGTGAAAGCAAAAGCCGCAAGCCAACTACTTGCTGTCGTGGAAGCCGTTATCTCGGGAACACGGTTTTCAACAGCTTTGGGCCAATCGTCTAATTCAATTCGCAGGAGTAGCTTATCCCAACGGCAAGGGACGTAAGCTCGGGTGCTGGCACTGTCGATTGCAAAAAGCCGCAGTTCAAGCACACTAACAGCTTCGGGAATAACCAGACGCCTGGTTTGTCCAGATTCTCGAGCCCAATGAAATGAATAAGCATCTCAGCGGAAAACTCGGCCTGCTTCGTAGAACCACACAACAGACATGACATTCCCACCTCCCTCAGTGCAGTCTAGCCGCAGCCATCGCAGACTTTCGGCTTCACCGCGACAACTGCCAGCCTGTTCCAGAAGTCGTGCCCCTGAAAGCTCAGCGTCCTTGTTGTCGAAGACTTGCTCGGCCATGAGCTTCGCGGTGCGCTTGTCGGGGAACAATGATTCGCTATTTACATCTCTACACGTCCTCCTGATCGCGAGAGTCTCGCTCGGCCTCGCGATCGGCGTCGCGAATCAGCCCTTGCAGCACTTCGCCGACCTTTTCAAATTCGCTTGACTTGTCCAGAAAGAATTTCGCTCCGACCTGAAGGCACTTCTTCCGGTACGGCGCATAAGGATGGTTCGTCAACACGATGACTGTCGAAATTAGCCGGTCTTTCTTCATGCTCTCGAGCACGTCGATCCCGCTCCCGCCTGGCATTTGCATGTCGAGAATCACCGCATCGGGTCTTAACCTCCGCACGGCCTCCCTGGTTTCCTCAACAGTGCCAACTTGATCGACGACCTCCACACCCCTGACATGCGCCAGCAGCGCCATCAGACGCTGCACAATCACCTCCGAGTCATCCGCGATTAGTACTCTCATAGGTCTGGCGCTAGCATCTTCCTTTCAGGATGCCGGAGACTATCGGTGAAGATGTGATTCTTTCGTCGAATTACTCGTGGCGACGATGTCATTGTTTGTATGACAGCACTGGCGGACGCGAGTATGAAAAGGGGTGAGCCCGACTGCGGCTTCCTCTGACGCAAAGACTGCGGATAGAAGCTGGAAGACGTGTGAAGCGCTGGCCCTAAACCACCAGACGGTTCTCGATCGCGTAACGAATTAATTCTGCGGTGGTGTTCATGTTCATCTTTAGCAAGATCCGAGCGCGATATGTGCTGACCGTCGCGACACTCAAATGGATCTCCTCCGCGATGTCGCCTACGGCTTTGCCTGAGGCAATCATGCGCAGTACCTCAAACTCGCGCTCCGACAGCACCTCATGGGGCGGCCGACCCGTGTCTCTTGTATTCAAATCCATGGCCAGCTTTTCAGCCAGCGTTGGGCTCACGTACCGGCCGCCGGCAAGCACCTTGCGGATCGCGTTGATCAATTCATCGGGCGCTACGTCTTTGCTCATGAAGCCGGAAGCACCCGCCCGCAACATGCGCTTGCCGTACTGGTCCTCGGGATGCATGCTTAGAACTAACACGGGAAGCTTTGGTTGCAGGCGCTTCAGTTCACCCAGGATCTCAACGCCACTCCTCCCTGGCATCGTGATGTCCAGAATGACCAAGTCCCATTTCTGCTTCTTCACCTGTTCGAGAACCTGTTCCCCATTCGCTGCTTCGCCACAGATCGCGTCTTGAAATCCCCGCAACACGATCTCTTTCGCCCCCGCGCGGAGCACGGCGTGGTCATCGGCGACTAGAACTCTGATCATCGTTGCATTCCTTCCAAGTTGCCAGGACCCTGCGGAATCCGCACTAGCACCGAGGTGCCATTTCCAGGGCTGCTCGTGATAGTCAAATCACCTCCGAGCAGTGCGACTCGCTCCCGCATTCCGAGGATTCCAAGCGATCCACCCTTACGAAGTTTTTCCTCGCGTATTCCCCGGCCGTTGTCACGGACCTCCAGCGTAACGTTGCCGTCTTCCGCGGCAAGTCGCGCTTTTACTTCATTCGCGCCTGCATGTCGCGCTATATTCGTTAAGGTCTCCTGAAATATGCGGAAAATGGCCGTGGATTTCTCCTGATCTACGACGATATCGTCCGGCGGAAGTTCCAGGCAGCATTTTGTCCCAGTGCGGGCCCCAAATTCTTCTCCAGCCCATTCAATCGTGGCAACCAGTCCTAAATCATCCAGCATTCCCGGTCTCAGTTCCGTTGCGATTCGACGCACCGTCTGAATCGTTTCATCCACCAACTTCAAAATCGACGGCACTCTGTTTGGTTCTTTTCTTTGCTCTGTTGGCAACTCGCGTACCAACGAGCTCACGTCCAGCTTGATAGCCGTCAAAGCCTGGCCCAGTTGATCGTGAATTTCGCGCGCAACTCTTTTTCTCTCCTCTTCGCGGATGCTCTGCAATCGTGCCGCGAGCGCCCTCAATTGTCCAAGGGATGACTGCAGTTCCTCGGTTTGTTTGGAAATTCCCCGAGCCATCGCAAACGAAAGCGATCCTCCAACCAACAGGATCAGAGCACCAAAGGCCGCCATGATTCCAGTGTAGAACCGCACGTTTCTCGCCGCCAGAGCTTCACCATCCAGCGCCTGCTGACTGGCGACTCTCACAATCTCATCAACGGCTGCGGCATGTCGGTCGTAAAGAGGCTTCAGACGCGAGAGTAGTACACTCTGTGCGTCTTCATGATCGCCCTGCAGGATCAGGGGAATGTACGTCTGCCGTGCGATCTGGAAGTATTGTTCGGCAGACTGGTACGCCGTGCCGCGCATCAAGTCTTTGAGTTCTCCCTCCGGTACGCGCCGCATGTAATCGGCATGTTGTGTCTCGAAGTCCCCCCGGGCGGCATCGAATTCGTTCTGGTATCGCTGAAGTTCCGCAGGATCGGACGCCTCTCCCATCATGCCGCAAACCAGTGCTGCTTGGAGAAGGCTCTCCGACGGTGGAACGTAGGAGGAAATCAGGTCTTTGCTCAAAGAAATGCGCTGGTAGATCGGTCCGTTTACCTCGATTTGCAATAAAGCCGCGAACGCCACAGCCGCAAAGATTACCAGTCCGCAAAGACCAGTGGCAGAAAGCAATCGTAAGTTGGAATGAATCTTCATCGAAACCGAACGATTTTGACCGCAAAAGCACGGCGGTTGGACACGAGATTACCGCCATGAATCCCCGACTGTAAAGAAAGGAATGGGAACGTAGCCGGTACCAAGTTGTCCCCCGTACGAACCGACAGAATCCCAACAGTTCTTTGGTCTGGTTAACGTTGGAGCTTTAGATCGCCGAAGTGGGCCCCGGTACCCAAGTCTCCGATTTCGAGTCTCATCGGACTTTACCATTTGTGATGTAGTAAATTCTGAGTGCCGGTGAAAACTCAAGTGGTGCTGCAGAGCGCTTTCTTCCCACTCTCGCGCTCTATGAGCGTGCGCAGCACGGTTTCCAGGGCCACCTTTCCCTTTCGAGAGCCAAGCCCCTTTCCCTC
>Ga0210406_10006545_pt1 | contig 12062 bp, 13 predicted proteins | sample IncBWC30MmetaG_FD_155454 | JGI IMG/M metagenome (GOLD analysis project Ga0210406, IMG submission 155454) | Forest soil microbial communities from Barre Woods Harvard Forest LTER site, Petersham, Massachusetts, United States - Inc-BW-C-30-M | ecosystem: Environmental > Terrestrial > Soil >...
GACAAGGCATCGCAATTGAAACAAGGCGATCCGCTCGACGAGAAAACCGAACAAGGAGCGATCGTGAACAAGGCGCAGCTCGATAAAGTGAAGTTCTACGTCGATCTCGCGCAGAAAGAAGGCGGCAAAATTGCGCTCGGCGGCAAAGCGCCGGAATCGCCTAACGATCGGACGCGCGAAGGCTATTTCTTTTCGCCTACCGTGATTGTCGATCTTCCAGTCGCCTGCCGGACGAACCGGGAAGAAATTTTCGGCCCGGTCGTGACGATCACGCCGTTCGAGAGCGAGGACGAAGTGATCCGTTACGCCAACGACGTCGATTACGGACTTTCCTCAAGCGTCTGGACGCAAAACCTCAGCCGCGCCCATCGGGTCGCCGAACAAATCCACACCGGCACAGTTTGGGTGAACTGCTGGCTCGTCCGCGATCTCCGCGTTCCCTTCGGCGGCATGAAAGCCAGCGGCGTCGGCCGCGAAGGCGGCATTGAGGCGCTCCATTTCTTTACGGAAGCAAAGAACGTCTGCATCGCGAAGTAGGATCAACCGCGGATATCGCGGATGATACGGATCGAAGAGAGTAGTGAAGTAATCTCACTTGAGATCCCTAACAAATCCGTTTTATCCGCGTAATCCGCGGTTATTGCGGCAGAAGTTGAGGGTCGATAGTTGAGAGTTGAGAGTCGTGAATGAGCAAGATCATTCGCGGGAGCTGTCTCTGTGGTGGAGTGCGGTTTGTGGTTGATCCGCCGTTCATTCAGACCAGTCATTGTCATTGCGAGCGTTGCCGGAAACAATCCGGAACAGCCGTGTGCACTCAGGCGCGTGTGTTGCGCGAGCAGTTCCGTCTGCTTCAGGGCGCGGAATTTATCAAGGTTTACGGAAAAGGCGAAGGCGCAGTGAAGGCCTTCTGCTCAAACTGCGGTTCGAGTTTGTTTGGCGGCGATTGGCCGGACGGGCCACAGGTGTCGATTCGAATGGGCGCGTTTGATGATGACCCGGGGATTCGGCCGCAATTTCACACCTTTGTCGATGACCGCGCGCCGTGGGACACGATCACGGACGATCTGCCGCAATATCCTGAACGACGCCTGTGAACCGGCGATCAGCTCACCAATACCTTCCGCGATAGCCGTAAGCGCCGTACCAACGGTGGCTCCAGTATGGATCCATTGAGTAGGCCATGTAGTAATCCTGTTGCACCCGTTGTTGGACGCATAGGTTTACGTAACGCTGATACTCGGCTTCGCGCCCGACGTAAGCGATCCCGGCTTGCTCATCCTTGAACGCATAAATCGTTTTGCCTTTCATGCTAACGCGTTGGACGTGGTTGGCCTGCATTTTCGCATAGACTTCTTTTTGCAGCGGAGTCGACGGCGTAACAGTGTGAAAGCCTGCCTGCGACAACAGTGATTTCGTGTTGGTTGCTTCCATCTCCGCGCAGCTCGCAAAAAACAGAACGGTGGCGATTGCGCCGAAAAGGATAACCACACTGGATATGAATTTCTTCAGGGTCATGGTTTACCTCCGGTCGAAAGATTGAACCGAAAGCGGAGCGATTAAACATTAGACTTTGGTCTCATCCAATTGTCGGCAAAAGGACCAAACAAAATCCGTTTCCATCCGGGTAATCCGTGGTCACTCGGAAGTTGATAGTTGAGCCTCCTTCGCCAAAGGCTACGGCGTGCCGAGGAGTTGATTGTTGAGAGAAAGAAAATCCGTTTTCATCCTGCAACTCGTTGCGCCGTACCGGATACGGCCCACGATTCACACAAAAAGTTACTTGGGCGAAGGCGGATCCGCGGTTAATTAATTTCATGTGTCGAGCCATTAAAACCCTGCATAATTTTTCACCACCGGCGACCCACGATGAGATTCGCGCGTCGTCGCTGCAATTTGTCAGAAAGTTGTCTGGATTCACAAATCCGTCGCACGCGAACGAAGAAGCGTTCAATCGCGCGGTCGATGAAGTCGCGCATGCCGCGCATCATTTACTGGAATCGCTGGTGACGAACGCTCCGGCGCGGAATCGCGAAATGGAAGCGTTGAAGGCGAAAGCGCGCTCAGCAAAACGCTTCGGCGTTGCGTTGGCGAATGCATCTCGTTCTTAGAATCCGTTTTCGTCCGCGTAATACGCAATCATTGCTCTGCATAGTCACTCGTTTCCGTTTATTGTCTTGCTTTTGCTAGGCGAATTCAGGTAAAAACGGTCGCAGCGGAAATATGACCACTATGGAAAATCCCAGAGATTGCCGCAGAGAGCGCTCTACTTTCGCCGGCGCGGTCACCTTGGTGATCGCTTGCTTCCTCGTTTTCTCTGCCAGCGCCAGCGCATCTATTGTCGATATGCTTGGTCCGGCCGGCGACTTCGCTATCCTTGGGATAAATGGAGCAACGATCAATCTCAGCAGTGGGCCGTTGCAGATCGATGGCAACGTTGGAGTGGCAGACAATTCGCAATTAAATTTCTCTGGCGGAGGCCAGATCGACGGCAGAGTTGATTACTCTTCGTCGGCAACCCTTAACACTGGCGGCAACACCATCACTGGCGGCACGCACGCTGTTAATTTCAATCCCATCACGCAGGCCGTGCAAAACATGGTGAATTTTGCGAATTCCTTATCATCGACCCAAGCCTTCGACTCGATCACCAGCGCCATGACGCTGACGAGCACCGGCCCCCAAAACGTGATTTCAATCGCGCATGACATCCACTTATCAGGCGGGAGCCTGACTTTGAGCGGTAGTGCCTCCGATGTCTTTATCTTTAAGATCAGCGGGACGATGGAGCTCAGCGGAGACACTCAAATCCTCCTAACGGGTGGGTTAACGGCGAACAACGTGCTATGGGATTTTATCGGGTCCGGGAGCCAGGTTCAGACGAGCGGCAAATCCGAAACAGCGGGAATATTCCTGGCGCCTCTGCGAGACATAAATATCAATGGTGGGTTTCATGACAGCGAATTCATCTCCGGCACTAGACTTTCGTTCCAATCCAACCCGGTCGTGGCACAGCCCGTGCCGGAAGTCACGCCGAGCTGGGTAATCTTCGCTTTTCTTGGTTTGGTCGTCGCGCTCAGTTGGCGGCCCGAACTGATCAGACGAATCTGGGCGACGCTTTAGCCGTAACCGCGCGCGCAGCTTAAACTTTTTCGCGGCGTAACTTCTCATGCCGTCTCGTCGCGTCGAAACCTTTGGCGCAGATGCAAGGCTTGCCCGGAGCGGCTCCGCGGTTACAAGTTTAAGCAATGAGTGGAATACGAGTTTTGGTTGGAACACGGAAAGGCGCGTTCGTTCTCACGTCGGATGCGAAACGCAAAGATTGGAAAGTGGACGGCCCGCATTTTGCCGGCTGGGAAATTTATCACATGAAAGGATCACCGGTTGATCCGAACCGGATCTACGCGTCGCAAACCAGCAGCTGGTTCGGGCAGGTCATTCAACGATCGAATGACGGGGGGAAAACGTGGGAAACGCCCGGTAGCAGTCCTGAAGATTTAAAAGGTCCGGACGGGATGCCGAAGGGCGAAAGCAATATGTTTGTTTACGACGGCATCCCCGGCACGCACATGTGGTACGACGGCACGCAGCATCCGTGGGAATTCAAACGCGTCTGGCATCTCGAGCCCGCGCTCGATTCGCCCGACCACGTTTACGCCGGCGTGGAAGACGCCGCACTGTTTGAATCACAAGACGGCGGTAAATCGTGGAGCGAGCTTTCCGGCCTTCGTCAACACGACACCGGCCCGCGCTGGCAACCGGGTGCGGGCGGAATGTGTCTTCACACGATTCTGATCGACCCGAAAAATCCGAAGCGAATGTTCGTGGCGATCTCGGCCGCGGGCGCGTTTCGGACCGATGACGGCGGCAAAACCTGGAAACCGATCAACAAAGGTTTGGTTTCGCAATTCATGCCCGACCCGAACGCGGAGGTCGGCCATTGCGTGCACCGCATAGCACTGCATCCGTCCAAACCGAACACGCTCTTCATGCAAAAACATTGGGACGTAATGCGGAGCGATGACGGTGGTGATTCGTGGCGCGAAGTCAGCGATAATCTGCCGACCGATTTTGGTTTCCCGATCGATGTGCATGCGCACGAACCGGAAACGATTTACGTCGTGCCGATCAAGAGCGATTCGGAACATTATCCGCTCGAGGGAAAATTGCGGGTCTATCGCAGCCGCACCGGCGGAAATAAGTGGGAAGAACTAACCAAAGGTCTGCCGCAAAAAGATTGTTACGTGAACGTGCTGCGCGACGCGATGTCGGTCGATTCGCTCGATCCGTGCGGCATTTATTTTGGAACAACCGGCGGACAAGTCTACGCCTCGGCCGATTCCGGCGATTCATGGTTCCCAATTGTGCGCGATCTGCCGGCAGTGCTTTCGGTCGAGGTTCAAACCCTGACGTAACCTCGAATAGACACTAATAAACACTAATGATTCGTGTAGATTCGTGTGCATTGGTGGTTGATTGCTGACCTTATGATTCGAATCGTTTTGCCGCATCATCTCCGCACGCTGGCGAAAGTCGGCGACGAAGTGCAAGTCGATGTGAACGGCTCGGCGACGGTGAAATCGTTGCTCGACGCGCTTGAATCAAATTACCCGATGTTGCGCGGAACAATTCGCGATCATGGAACACTGAAACGCCGGCCGCTCGTGCGATTCTTTGTTTGCGGCGAAGACATTTCCCACGAATCGCCCGACACTCCCCTGCCCGACGCAATCGTCAAAGGCGACGAACCGTTCTTTGTCATGGGCGCGATTGCAGGTGGTTAGGACTAGACAGGATTAACAGGACTTTCCGGATTTGGGTCTCGCAAAAATCGGGCTAATCCTGTCTAGAATTCCGACAATGCCTAAAATCCGCAGTTTGACCGCGTTAGTTACTCTGATACTGGGCAGCCTTGCTTCGGCGCAGAACGACAAGTCGATCGTGATTCATCAGGAAGTCGATTTGAACGCAACACCGCAAAAAGTTTACGAAGCGCTCCTCGATTCTAAAAAGTTCACGGAGTTTTCCGGCCGCGCTGCGGAAATTAATCGCGACGTCGGCGGCGCGTCTTCGCTGTTCAAAGGCCACATCATCACGCGCAATCTCGAACTCGTTCCGAATCAACGGATCGTTCAAGGCTGGCGCGTCGTCACCTGGCCCGAAGGCGCCTGGTCAATCGCCCGTTTCGATCTGAAACCGAACGGGACTGGGACGCATGTCGTTCTCGATCACATCGGTTTTCCGGAAGGCTTGCAGGATCATCTCGCGCAAGGTTGGGACGAAAACTACTGGTCGTTACTGAAAAAATATTTTCCTTGATCCGCTGCAGATGAACGAATCGTTAGAAGGCGCTCGCGACACTGACCAGGTTTTGCACCCACCGGCCAACGATCGCTTCGCGGCGCGTCTTCGTGGATTCGGCCCGATCGGAATCCTGGCGATCCTGATTATCCTTGCGGGCAATTTCATCATCACTCCGCTGAGCGCGATCCTCGTTTTGGTTTGGACGAAAATATCAAATACATCTTGGGGCGAGATTGGTTACGTCAGGCCACGCAGTTGGATGAAAACAATTGTGCTGGGAATCGTTTTCGGTGTGGCGTTCAAGTTTGTCATGAAAGCGGTAGTGATGCCGCTGCTGGGCGCGCCTCCGGTCAATCAGGCTTATCAATTTGTCACTGGCAACTCAGCGGTGATGCCGGTGATGATTTTCACAATGCTGGTCACGGCCGGTTTTGGCGAAGAAACGCTGTATCGCGGCTGGATGTTCGAGCGGCTCGGAAGATTGTTCGGGAAAAGTGTGCCCGCGAAAATTGCGACGATCCTGATCACATCAATTCTGTTCGCGTCGCTTCATTATCTGGAACAGGGTGTTCCCGGCGTGGAACAGGCGGTTATTACCGGACTGACGTTTGGCTCAATCTTCGCCATTACTGGCCGGATTTTTATGTTAATGATCGCGCACGCGGCGTTCGACTTGACCGCGCTCTGGATGATCTATTACGGCCTGGAAACGCCCATCACGCGTCTCATTTTCAAATCACCATGAATGAAACCCTTCAAGCCACGCACGGTGGTCGCAGATTTAAGATCGAAGAAGACCCAACTGCGGGATTTTATGTGTACGTGTTTGAGGGTGAAAAATGCACACAGGATTACTTGCAAGACACGCTCACGCTCGCGAAGAAATTTGTTCGCGATAAATTCGGAGTTCCCGAGGACGCTTGGCGGCCCGAACATATCGCAAGAATGAGCGAAACGTTCGAAAGCAAGCGCGCGCCGGAGCCGGTCGGCGCGTTTCCGCACGCGAAACGAGTTGGAGAATTTTTGTTCCTCTCGGGGATCGGCCCCCGCAAGCGTGACAGCAAGGAGATTCCGGGCGTCACGCTTGATTCCGCGGGAAACATCAAGAGTTACAACATCGAAACGCAATGCCGCGCCGTTTTTGAAAATGTGCGCCTCGTTTTGGAAGACGCCGGCGCGACCTGGAACGACATCGTCGATGTAACGGTGTTCCTCACCAACATGAAAAAGGATTTTCCGGTCTACAACAAACTCTACGCCGAATATTTCGCCGGGGCCGGCAAACCGAATCCAACACGGACGACGATTGAAGTGACGGCATTGCCAACGCCAATCGCGATCGAACTCAAGGTGATTGCCGCGCTCAAGAAATGATTAAACGCGGATGAAACGGATTCAAATCTTTCCTGCGTTCCTGTTTTCCTAATTCAATTTCTTGATCTTGGTTTCCTGGTTTCCAGATTAAATGAGCATCTCCCCCTCTCGCATCATCGCAGCCGATCATACCGGCATCACTGTTTCAAATCTTGAACGATCGCTCGCGTTCTGGCGCGACGTGCTCGGCTTCGAATTCTCGCACAGCACGCATCAAAAGGGCAAAATGGCTGAACAAATCACTGGTGTGAAAGGCGCGGAGCTCAAACTCGCGGTCGTAAAGTTACCAACCGGTCACAAAATCGAATTGCTCGAATACCTCGCGCCGGCTGATCGAAAGAGAGATAACGATCTTCGGCCGTGTGATGTCGGCCATGTTCATGTCGCGCTCGCGGTTGAAAATCTCGGCGCTCTCCTACAACAAATCGCGGCGTCCGGTTGGAAAGCGGCGGGCAAACCGCAGTCCCTGACGTCCGGACCGAACGCGGGCAAATGCGTGATTTACGTCCGTGATCCGGACGGAACAACCATTGAACTCATGGAAGTTCCGAGAACTAGACAGGATTAACAGGATTTTTGGATTTGGGTCTCGTCAAAATCGGGATAATCCTGTCTAGCAAATGAATTTCTCTGCTGACGAAGATTTCGCGAAGCAGCTCGATGCCGAAGATCGCTTCAGTTCATTCCGCGAGAAATTTCACGTGCCTCTCGGCAAAGACCGCAAACCGCTAATCTATTTCGCCGGGAATTCGCTCGGTTTGATGCCCAAGTCGGCACGAGAGTTTGTCGATCAGGAGCTGGAGGATTGGGCGAAGCTCGGCGCTGACGCGCATCTCGAAGCCAAGACTCCGTGGTACACCTATCACGAGCCGTTACGCGAGCCGACCGCACGCGTCGTTGGCGCGAGACCGATCGAGGTCATCTGCATGAACAGCCTCACGGTAAACCTACACCTGATGATGGCGACATTCTATCGCCCCACGAAATCGAGAAAAAACAAAATCCTGATGGAAGATCCGGCATTTCCGTCCGACACCTACGCGATCAAAACGCAGATTCGTCATCACGGTCTCGATCCGAAAGACGCGCTGGTACTCGCCAGTCCACGCAAGAATGAATTCACCGTGCGCACCGAAGATATCCTCGATCTGATCGACAAAAATCGCGATTCGCTCGCAATTGTGTGGATCGCCGGGGTGAATTTTTTCACCGGCCAATTGTTCGACATGCTCGCGATCACGAAAGCGGCTCAGAAACACGGGATCTCGGTCGGGTTCGATCTCGCCCATGCGGTCGGCAACGTGCCGTTGTCACTGCACGATTGGAACGTGGACTTTGCAGTTTGGTGTACCTACAAATACCTCAACGCCGGTCCGGGCGCGATTGGCGGCGCGTACTTGCACGAACGCCACGCGACGAATACGAAACACCCACGATTCGCGGGCTGGTTCGGCAACGATCCGAACACGCGTTTTCAAATGCAGCTCGAACCGGAATTTGTTGCGGTGGCGTCGGCGGACGCTTGGCAAGTAAGCAACCCGCCGATTTTTTCCATGGCGCCATTGCGCGCTTCGCTCGCCGTTTTCGACGAAGCCGGCGGAATGAAACCGCTCCGCGAGAAATCAGTGAAACTGACCGGCTATCTGGAATTCCTTTTAAGTCAGCTCGGCTCGAAAAGATTTACCGTAATCACACCGGGCGACACGAATGCGCGCGGCTGTCAATTGTCGATCCTCGCACACGAACATCCGAAAGAGTTGTTCAAGGAACTCGGAGCTGCCGGCGTGAAGTGCGATTTCCGCGAACCGAACGTCATCCGCGTCGCGCCGACTCCGCTCTATAACACGTTTTCCGAAGTCTGGCGGTTCGCGCAGATCCTGAGCCGGCATCAATAGCCGGCCGATTCCACAAGGCTTGGAGATGTCGGAACGCGGGTTTTGATCACACTGAATTTCCCTTTCAGCTTCAAACACGGTCGTTCCAAAAGGTAATAGGAGAGCGTCGCGCATACGAAAGTGCCGGCGACCTGCAACGCCATTAGTCCCACCGGTTGCAATACGGGAAAGCAACTGCTCGCAAATGTAAAAACCGGGAAGTGCCAGAGGTAGAGCCCGTAGGACAATCGTCCGGTCCAAACGAGCGGCGGGAATCGCAGCAATTTGGCGAAGATACTCTTGGGATTCGCAAGAATTGCCGCCAATGCGAATGCAACGCCCAACGCAAAGAGCGTTCCACCAATCGTCAGACCAAACGGCACCAGAAGATCAGCCGGAACCGGATAACTGCGAAACAAGACGTGACCGACAAACGCCGCGCCCAAGAGGCCGAGCGCAGCCAAAACGCGTCGCGAAACAAATCGATACCCCGACAAACCAAGCGCGCATCCAACAAGCAATGCATCGGCGCGCGTATCCAATCCGTTGTAGATGCGACTAAACGATTCGAAACCGTGGTAGAGATAAATCCGGTCCGCGTTCACGAGCACGACCCCGATTCCGATGATAATCAGGAGCTGATTCACGCTCAGCCTGCGCGACAAAAGAAACGCCAGCGTGATGGGCCAGAAAAAATAGAACTGCTCTTCGATGGACAACGACCACAAGTGGCCGACGATTCCGAGATCGCGACCGAACGCGCGCAACCAATTCGCGACGTAAAACAGCGCGCCGAGCGAATCCCATCGGAACGTCTCCGCCTGTTCGCGCGGTTGCGTGATCGCGACGATTGCATTCAGAACGACAAGCAGCAGGATCACCGCCGGAAGAATTCGCAGCGCGCGGCGAAGGTAGAATTTTTTCAAACTGATCCGGCCAGTGGCTGAAAATTCGGAAACGAGGATCGCTGTGATCAAGTAACCGCTCAGGACAAAAAAAATGTCGACTCCGAGTCCGCCGGCGTAGACGAGATTCAAGTGACCCGCCATGACCAGCAGCACCGCAAGCGCGCGGACGCCGTCGAGTGAAGGTTCGTAGCCGAAGGCTTTTTGGACTTCAGTTCCGCCAGGCATCGGGCGGCAGCATAGAGAAGTCGACGCGCACCGCCAACGTCGAAGAGGCGACTAACAGAGTAATTGTTTGACGCAATCGATCAGAACCGAGATCGAGAACGGTTTCACGAGGTACTTGACTTCGTGCTTGTTGAAAAACAAAGCGATGTGCGGATCGGCCGCGAATCCGGTGATAAAAATGAAACGGTCGGACAGTGAAGGTCGGACGTCTTTGGCTTTTAGGTAGAACTCGTCGCCGCGTAGTTTCGGCATTTTCAGGTCGCAAATCACGGCGTCGTATTCGTGCGCCTTGACTTTCATCATCGCTTCCTCGCCGTCGAACGCGATATCGACCAGGAAATTTTCATCCGCCAGGATCCATTGGAGAGCCGAAGCCAGCTGCTTGTCGTCGTCGACAACAAGGACGGCCTTCAGCTCCAGGCTGTTGATCGATGGCTGTAGATCTTCCGGGAGCGGCGCAAATTTACTCATTGGGCAAACCCGTTTAAGCAGCCGCAATGCCACGCGCTCAGGCCGGTTCCAGATCGTGCGGCTCGTTTAGATTGCGGAAGAGCGCCAATTCTTCGGGCGCGACTTCAAGCGGCTGCAATTTCCCAAGCGCGATTAACCCTCGAACGAGTGGCTGAAGCGAGAAATCATTGCTCGACAGTGCGCGCAAGAACTCTGGCCCGGCATCGCGTGGATAAAGTGCGGCCAGTGGCTCAGCCCTGTCATCGATAATTGGAACAACGCCGCGGCCGGGCTCAATTCGGGCGCACAATTTTCGGAGATATTTCTCCGTCATGAACGGCATGTCGATTCCGAGCACGAGCAGATGATCGGTCGCGATACGCGCAAGCGTCGCGGCAATTCCCCCAAGCGGGCCGCGCGATGGTTGATCGTCAGAAACAAGATCGACATCCGGTGGCCGCCAACCTGGATCGACTTGCGCCGAAACAAAAATTTCTGCCGGTTGAAGTTGGTATAGAAGGTCGAGCTGAATTTTCCATAGCGGCGTGCCCTGAAACAACATCGTCGCCTTGTCCTGCCCCATGCGACTCGATTTGCCGCCGGCCAGCAACACCGCGCTGATTGTCATTCAGTTGTCGCGGCCACGCGCGACATCGAGTGAAGAACGCCGTCCGTCAGAATCCGTGCGCGCAATCCGCCGCGACCGCGAAGAAACTCCTCCGCGCCGGGCGCAATCGCGCGATTCATCCAATGACAAGGCCTACTTTCCTCGGTCCCGTAAAAACGGACGCCCTGAATCTCAAAATCTTTTCCGATCAGTTCGTTAAGGTCGACACCGCGAACGAAAACATTTCGGCGAACGGAGCTTGGATCAACGCCCTCGACTTTCACCGCTCCGCAAAGCTCATCGAAAACTTCGAGCGAGAAAAACGTGACCTGGCCTTTGTAATCCTGTTTGTGATCGAAATAACGATCACCGCGCAGCCCCCGCCCGGCGATACATTCAACCGCCGGCACTTCAATCATCGGGAAATCGTCCGGTTCACGGCCGTGGTGCCCCACAAAATTGTGGCCGGTCGAAATGTAAAGATGGCAGATTTCCACCGCGCCAATGATATCATTGCCGTTGCGTCGATGAAAGCGGATGGAATTGGACCAGGGCAAATCATTCGCCGTCAATCGGACGGCAGCCTCGAATATCGCCAGGACGAGCTGACAATTGAAGAGCCGCTCGAGATCAGGATCGGCGACCAAACGGTTGCGACGACGATGCGCACACCAGGTCATGACGAAGAACTCGCCACCGGATTTTTGCTTTCGGAAGCGATCATTCGCAGCGGCGATCGAATTAAGAAGTTTTCGCGACCGAACACGGCGCGTAATCGCGACAACATTGTGATGGTCGATCTTGCCGACGGAATCAAAATCAAACTAAACGCGACCCAGCGCTTCGGGACGATTTCCAGCAGCTGCGGATTGTGCGGCAAGGAAAGCATCGACGCGATACGGCAAAATTTCCCGCCGATTGCGTCGCCGTCGTTCAGGATCGAGATCCAAACGTTGCTCTCGCTTCCACAACTGCTGCGCGAGCATCAATCCGATTTCGCGCGCACGGGCGGAATTCACGCCGCCGGAATTTTTGATGCCGACAGCAAGCGCTTGGTTGTTCGCGAAGACATCGGGCGGCACAACGCGGTCGACAAGGCGATAGGTCGCGCGTTTCTCGACGAAAAACTGCCGCTGGACCGGCACATTCTGCTCGTGAGCGGTCGTGCTTCGTTTGAGATCATGCAAAAAACGCTGTCCGCCGGAATTCCGATTGTGGCTTCCGTTTCCGCGCCGTCGAGCCTCGCCATGGAGTTCGCGCGCGAGAGCAATCAAACACTCGTCGGCTTTTTACGGTCACCGTCGTTCAACATTTACTCGCACG
>Ga0210406_10006546_pt1 | contig 12058 bp, 7 predicted proteins | sample IncBWC30MmetaG_FD_155454 | JGI IMG/M metagenome (GOLD analysis project Ga0210406, IMG submission 155454) | Forest soil microbial communities from Barre Woods Harvard Forest LTER site, Petersham, Massachusetts, United States - Inc-BW-C-30-M | ecosystem: Environmental > Terrestrial > Soil >...
GAACAGAACTGCCCTGCAGCCGGAACCACCTGCCGCAACCGCACCGCTCGCTCCACCATTGCCTGCTGACGGGCAATCCGCCGAACGCTTCACCGTCCTGGTCCTCAAGTCCAACCAGATCTACGAAGTCACCAAATATCACCGCGATGGCGACCTGCTCATGTTCCTCGATGCCCAGGGTCGCAAAGGCTCCGTCGACGTCAATGACGTGGATTGGCGCCGCACTTCCGAAATGACGGCCGAAGTACGTTCGGTCGATACGCCACAAATCGCGCACCAGCTAAATTAGCTAGCCGCGACGTCAACTCCTGTAGCTCACCCCTTCAGGGGTGAGGCTTTTTGCTATACGAAGGGCCCGCAAAAAATCTTGGCCCATCCTGTCGCGATTCGCAACGGGCCGTTTGAGGTGTGTAAAAACGCCAAGCCGGTTCTTTCTTCAATCAAGGTAGCGGCGGGTGGCCTATGGCGGCATGCCTTTCTACAGTTGCAATTGTGTGGGTGAGCGGGCAACGCCTTCGTTACGCTGAGGCGGAAGCCGACCGATGTGAAGCGAAGCGCTCAGCGAACATCGATAGAACCCAGGTCCAGCCGTCTTATGTTGACGTCCCATTTCAATGAGTCTACGAGGAGTCTGTTCAGCGGCAAACGCGGCGTGGGCAAAACGAGCCTCGCGACGGCAACAAGCATCAGTCTAGCGAACCTGGGATACCGCACCTGCCAGATTGAAACCAAGCACCGAAGGTCTAGTTTCGCTACGGGGCATATGTCCGCTTGTGGGAGGCGCTGTACGACAACCGAACCGCGTATCGGGACGGTGGTCTCGAACTTTCATGTATCTGAAGCCGGACTGGTGTGCACGGCACTCCGCTCTATTACCTTGCTTCTATACGAAAGGAACTTCCGGGGGCCTTGGGCACTCCTGTTATGAGCCCGCGGATCGACTAGAACCGTCGTGTCGTTCGCAGTCGGCTAGAGAGCGGGTTTTGCGGTCGGACGAAAAAGGGACGGAACGAAATCGAGGTCTGAGGCCTCGGCGACAGCGAGGTTAATCTGGAATCGCATAATGTCTGGGGGAACCGGATTCTGGTACTCACGTAACGAGGAAAGCAGCACTTGATCGAGTGACAGGCTGCTGGTTCGGACGAGGCGATAGATCTTGACGGCGAGGGCTTCGGCAGCTCCGGGCGTGAGAAGCAAAGGCAGAAACCCCTCCAAGCTCGAGAGGTTTCCCGCGTCAACTTCGATGCCACGTTTTTTGAGTAGCATGCGCAGAAGGTCGAAACTCTCGCGAGCAGTCGACGTGGGAAAGAGCGGGATTTTGACGTCGACGCGACCGGGGCGTTTGAGATCGACTTCGATCAGATCCGGGCGACTGGAAGCCAAGACCCAGATGATGCTTCCCCTATTCGAACTGCTGCCCATTTCTTCAGCGAGCATGGAATAGATGCGGCCGCTAATTCCCGAATCGCCGCTTGATGCATCGCGCCGACCGAGCGACTGGTCAGCTTCATCGATGAATACGTAGCAACGGCGCAAGGCATGGATAAGACGAAAGATTTTTTCGAGATTACCTTCACTGCTGCCAACCCATTTGTCACGGAAGTTTTTCATCCTGACAACGGGAACGCCGGCCTCGCCGGCTAGACATTCCACTAGATAGGTTTTCCCAGTGCCGACGGGTCCACAGAAAAGATAGCCCTTGGGAAGTGCGGCAGTGTCATTTTTCTCCCAGAGTTCAATGTCCTGGCGCAGCCATGCCTTGATGGAGTCGAGGCCATATACATCGTTGAGAGTACGCTTGGTTTCCAGGAATTCGATGAGTCCATTTGTGTCGTTTTCGACTAGTTCTTTCTTGATTTTGGCAAGGTCCTCAGCCACCAAGGGTTCTTTGCGATGCTGTTTGGTTTTCACTTCGCTTTCGACTGCGCTGAGGGTAGTGCCCGCGAGCTGCGCCGCGGCATTTGGAATATCTTTGGCGACGCTGGACATCGCAATGGTATATGCGCTGCAGAGTTGCTGCAGTGTCTCCGCGATTTGCGGGACCGTCGGGAGATCAATCCTAATCCGAGCGGCTCTTGGATTATTCACGATCAATGGATGAAGGTCGTTGATATTTTCTGTAAGTAGAAACGTGGCGAGCGCGTGATCGGTGAGAAGCGAATCATTGGCCCAATCGCGCACAAGCGAGGCGAGCGCGTTGAGATTGTAGTCGAGACCGCCGGGAGAGGGGGGAGCCAGCAGGTCAGCATTCTTGATGATGCATCCTACCTGCGCGGTTGGCTGGTTTAATCTTTTGAGATTGGCACAATACCGAAAGTAACGTGTCAGCGTCTCGACCGCCGGACGCGGCGCCTTCCAATCCTTCTGACTGTCCTGAAACGCTGGCCACTTGGAAAAGAGTTCAGCACCTTTTTCGACGCGGATGCCGTTACCCAGGTCATAGCTCAAAACAACATCGAACCGCGTCAGGAGACCTGCAAGCAGGAATTCGGATAGGGCACCGAGACGTGGACCGCTGGCTGTCTGCAGCAGAACAGAGTCGGAAATGTTGCCATAGAGCAAAAACTGGCTGGCGGCATTCGATTCGTAGAGTTCGATAAGCGATTGCGCCCACGCTGGGAGATTCTGAGATATCAAGCGCGGTGGCGGGGCAGCAACGGGAGTAGGAATTTCGTTCATGTGGCCCTGCTTATGGGTGCTTTCCGGGACGCGGGCGGCTGGCCATAGTTCCGATCGATATCTGCGACGGCGGATTCGGAATCGCCAAACAGTCCGCCACTTACCAAATCACTCGTAAGTTGCAAATCTGTTGAGATGGTCTGCGGTTTGCCTTGCATCGCAGCATTGTCCAGGATCAAGTCAACCTGAGATTCCACGCGAGTGAGGTCGCTTTCGACTTCCTCAAGAGACTGTTCGCGGCGCTCGATATTCGCGAGCCGACGCTTCAGAATATCCAGCGTTGCGCCCTTGGATTGGCGAAGCGCTGGCGTTTCCTGCGTATCGTGCAGATCGTGTTCGAGCGAAACAATCTTGCGATCCAGACTTTCGGCGGTGTCGTCTGTTCCTGCGGTTAACAAGTGAAATCGAGCGATCAGGAGTTTAGTGTAAACCCATTTGAGATTATCGAGTGCTTCTCGATTCGTCTCGACCAGAAACTCTTCTGCCTGCGCGTTGCGGTAGACGTCGAGCACCTTTGCGCATTTGCGGTCAAGGGCCTCAATGTGCTTACGATCCTCTGGGGGCAGGGTCTGGACCAGAGCTGTACGTTTCACCTGTGAATCGCCGTTGGTCAACTGCCGTTCCGTGGCATCGACGTAATTCTGAAAACGCTGGTTGAATGCCAGCGAGGGCAACAGGGCGGCTTCCGCAGCGAGTCCCAGAAACCAGAAACCTGGATGGCCGAAGCCTAGAATAAAAAAACCAGCACTGGCGAGTACATTTACAGGTACTCGGCCAAGTGCCGGTACGTCCGCACCCACCAGGAAAGCTGCCTTGAGATATCTCCACACGGTAAGGTTAGTTTATCGCAGGGTCAGGTCTTTTCCGTCTGTGGCCCCATGGTTTTGCTGGGGCCGTCGGTAGTCGACGAATTGGAAGTGGAGGGTTCGAGAGCGATGCCTTCCTTGGCTGCAAAATCAGCGAGCGCTTGGTCCGCGAGTGCATTCTGCTCGGATTCTTTTAGTTGGACGCCAGACATGTCCATCGAGTCCCTCGCGACACGGGCACGCCCTGCAGCCTTGGTACGCTCTTCTTCGACCATGGTCTGCAGACGGTCGAGCGTGTCACCGGACCCACCAATCGAAGTGATCATCCCGGACGCCATTTCCGTCAGTTCCGCGAGGGCACGCTTCATCTTGAGGTCGCTGATGCTGGACTTGAGAGACTCAATTTTGGCGCGAGCACCGCTGACCGCAACGTCGCGCGCTTTCAGCAAATCTTTGTAGGTAGTTTCCGCTTGCTCCAGTTGCTTGCGATTCTCTTCCAGTTCGCGGGTTACGGTTTGAAGGCGGAGGGCGTACTGGCCGGCGGCACTGCGGTTGCCCGCCCGGAGATTGGCCGAAGTCTTAGCCTTAAGGTCCCGCTCCTCGCCTTCGAGTTTGCGAACTTGGCTCATGAGGCTCTCGCAAAGGCCGGCGTGCGAGGCGAGTCCCTGATTGTACTGGGCAATCTGCTTGCGAAGATTTTCAGTCTCGACTTCAAGCAGGGCTTCCGGATTCTGCCTTTCAAGGCCTGAAACAAACAAACCGAAGAAACCGCGGATGAGATTCACGAACCTTTGGAACATCGCCGTGATCCCCCCCTTCTGTGTGCGTTCTCTTACTTTACGGCACGAAACTCCTTGAACCTAACGATTCCCCTGGCTACGCTGCCAACTCTGCAACAAATTATTTACAACCTCTCCATGCGGCGGATCGCAAATCTTGCCCAAATCCACTTTGATCCCGTAATTGGCGTACTTCACGAAGGGACTATCCGGGAGTTTCACCGGAACGTTGGGATTCGCGGGCCGGAAGCCGTGGGTCAGCGATTCTTTCTGAATCGGTTCACTCAAGAGAAATTGCAGAAAAGTTTCCGCGGCTTTGCGTTGATCCTTGGAACTCCAGGGAGCATCAACGATGTAATAGGGATTGTCGTTCCACGCGTTGTATTCGGGATACACGACGTGCAGCTGGCCCCAGCGCCCTTCGGCATTTTTCAAGTAATCGATGGCAACGCTTTCGTACACGATCAGAGCGTCATAAGAAGACGGCCCCTTCAGGACCATTTCCCGCATAATGTTTCCGGTGCTGTTCGAGAGGCCGCTGACGCCGCGTTCGAAACTCTGAAGCCAGTTCTGAAAGCCGACGTCGACGACGTCTTTCAGTTCCAGATCCTTGGTCTTTTTCTGGTAAGAATACGCCGCTAACACGATGGTCATCAGGCCGGAGTTGGATTCATTGGGATGGGTGTGGCCCAGTTTGAAGAGACCCCATTCTGGTTTTTGTGCAATGCTTTCCCAGCCGCCCTTTTCCTGCAAGGCCTGAGCGAGAGTCGCGAACGAAACCGTTTTATATTTCGGAAGAAATGCCTGATAGCGCTCGTCCCAGAACACGAAAACCATCGGGGATAGAGCCAGAGGCTCTTCTTTGAGGATGGGATTCTGGCTGTACTTGACTTGCCACTCCTGGACGAAGATGTCTTTGTACAGCGCGCTAGCCGGTGACCAGACATGGATGCGCTGGTCGCCGTTAAGTAGGGCATGAGCCCCTTCGAGCGAACCCATCGGAATCAGATTTACCTTAATTCTCTTGCCGTCTTTCGTTTTTGCGAACTCGTCGACGGCCCACTTCAGCCAGCGCTCCTTTTCAGTGCCGTAGGCTATGCCAATTTCGACGGGATTCCCGCTGCTGAAGGAGTCGAAAACCGAGTCGGATGCGGTGGATGTACCCTTGTTTCGGGCTGCGGATTTCGGCTTCTGAACGAATAGATAGTACGCACCGTAAATACAGCCCGCAACGAACAGCGCGATGAATATTTTTCCGAGTCCGGTCAGTTTTGGCCCGTCTGCCATGGAAAATCCCTCTGCACGATTCAGCGATCCCTTCCTGAACTAAAAAAACGTCGAGATGTCCCGAAACACGCCGACAATGTTTTGCGGAGTACCTTCATAAAACTTGGCCTGCGTTGAATCAGCGATTTTCTGCAAGATGTCTTTGCGCGCGTCCTTCCCATAGGCGATGGTAAAGATGTGGATGGCCCGCGTTTCGCCATTGTACCGGATGCGCTCCATGAGTTCTTCGAGTTTCATGCGGCTCTGGGTATCTTCGCCGTCGGTGAGAACCACAACGGCTTGAATCTTCGAATCGCCCGGCGGGGCCATAGCAAGCTGTTGATAGGCGGCATCGATGGCTTGGTACAGTGCCGTGCCGCCACCGGCGAAGAGCGAGTCGATCTGCGCATTCAGCCGAGGCCTCTCTTCCTTAACGGATGCGTTGCGCTGAGCCCAGTGAAGTTCGGAACTGAACGGAAGGAAAGAGAAGGTATCGCCATCGTCGAGCAGCTGAACTAGCTGCTTAGCGCCTTCGCGGGCGTTCTGGATCTTGCTGTCTTCGTTCATGCTTCCGGACGTGTCGAGCACAAGCACGATGTTCGAATGCTTCTTTTCGGCCCTCCAAAGCTGCAGGATGCCGTTAATCACATCGGCGGAGGGGACCTCAAGGGTTGTTTTCGGTTCCTGTGGGTTGATTCCGTGCGCCACATCGAGGGGAGCGGCCAGCGGCAGGTCGACAAGCGCCGGGCGGAAGCCGTACTCTATGGCTTTCAGTTGCTGTGGGCGCGCCAGCAAATACTGAATGTATATCTTTGCGGCCTCGCGATGCTCCGGGCTGACCCACTCGCGCTCGACCACGCCAACGGGATGATCGCTCCAGAAGGTTCCTTCCTTTGGATAGATCGCCACGATGGGAAAGGCCAGATTGTTCTGCGAGTACGACTCGACAACCATGCTCTCGTAGAGCACCGCGGCCGACAGATACTCTGGACCATTGGCAAACATCTTGCGCCCAAAGAATCCGGTGGAGCTGCCGTAATGCACAACGCTCTGTTCAACGCCGCCCATTGACTGGCTGAGCTGCGGCTTGTTGAGATCGGCCAGAGTGAGGCCGGCAGTCTTGCCTGAACCGGCGTAGGCCTCGGCGAAAAGAGAAATGAGTCCGCTATTGCTGTATTCCGGGTGCGTGTGCCCAAACTTGAATTTGCCCCATTGCGGATAGCCATAGGCTTCCCATCCCTTTTCGTTACGCGCAAGCGCTAGGATGTCTGACCACCCGATGGGCCTCTTGCCCCAGCCGATGGCTTCTGCCATGGGTTTCCACATCGCTATCACTACGGGCGAGAGTACAAGGTTGTCGGTGGAAACGATGAGGTCCTTGCCGGTTTTTAGGCGGGACTCGGCGTTGCCCAATTTGATAAACGCCCCGGAAGCGGGGCTGGCTAGATGAGCCTGCAGACTTCCGGAGAGGATGTTGTCGATGGTTTCACCGGAACCCATGGGAAGCGCACGGACGTAGATGGTCTTGCCACCGGACGTTTTGATATTGCGCTGATTGAAATCGCGGGTAACGTCGGTGATCCACTTCTCTTTTTCGGAACCGTAGGGGAAGACAAGCTCCAGGGAGCCCGCAGGTGCGCGTTCGCTGGAAGCGCTCTCTCGCCTGGACGGATTCTCCTTCTTGCACCCGGCGAGGACGAGACAGGATAAGCAAGAAAACAGGATTGCCAAAGTACGCAGAGAGCGAAGTTGGCGCACCAGTACCGTTTCAAATGCGCTGGGCACAGGACACCTGCCTGGATCATAAATTGCGAGTAGGTGGGGGAAGACGCGAGCCACCTGCTCCGAGCGTACCGTTATTCTACTTCGTTTACGAGCGATGCCATAGGACCGCCTACTAGGGATACGCAAAATGCCAGCGCTTTATATCGGAGAGTCTGGAGGTCGTGCTGTGCCACGCCAAAGCGTCTTACGCCTGCAGAATGAACGACTTGGCGAAAAGCATCGCGGCGACGATTCTCAAACTGAGGGAAGATCAGAGCGGCGCAAAAGCTGCTTTTGAGGCAGCCGTTCGGAATTTTGAAAAGGCGAAAGAAAATGGTGACATCAACCAGCTCAATCATAATGTGATCCCGACGTTCCAGGAGATTGCCAACGGCAATGGAATGTACGCCGATCCAACGAAGAAGTATCTTCAGTCCACGATTCCAAATGCTATTCAGCAGCTGAAAAAGACGTTTGCCGGTAAAGCGGTGGTGCCTCCGATTGAGTGCCGAGGCCATGGATTGCAGGGTGTCACTCCGGGACGCAAAGCGATGGTCGAATGCGCGCAACTAGACGCAACTGCTCCTCTGGAATGGGTGGGAAGACCGACAGTGGACGTACCGGATTCTTCAAATAAGCCTGGTAAACTTCCCTACACTCTCCAGGTGATCGTAGTAAAAGAAGCAGCCAAGCATTGGAAAACGGCAACGCCCCTATCAAGCGGCAAACCGGTGAGTGTGAAGTTTCCCTTGGAGATTAATTTCCTGCGCTAAGACGTCACAAAAGAACGTTTCGATGAGGAGAGCGAGGTACGAGTTCTTGAAAATGTGGTGGACGTGACCGGGATCGAACCGGTGACCCCCTGCTTGCAAAGCAGGTTGGGAAAAACACTAAATGCTTTGGCTGGTGTCGCTTACAACGAACACCATCGAAATTCCCGCTCCTCAAATGTCCCGAAGTTGTACCGAAGTATTCGAATAAGAGGTCCCACAATAGCATAGGCCTATTCGATGCAGATCACATGGGGGTGCAGGCGACTCGATTAGTAAACTTGCGACAAGGCAGGACCTATTTCCTTGTTTCCTTGAGCACCCGTTTCGATGCCTTACTACTTCGATTCTTGCAACAGCACAACATCGGACTCCGTGTGCTCCCGGAGAATACCTAGGCTCTTCCCGTCTGGTGACCAGTGGAAGACAGAGAATTGGTCGGAACGGAAATTAGTGAACGGATGGCCAGGAGTGCCATCGAGCGGCTGCACCCATGCGTTGTATACACCGTTCTTCCTAACAGTATAGGCAATGGACTTTCCATCGGGTGTGAACCTCACGCCCCCAGCAATCCCTGCATCGACATCGAGCAGCCGGGGCGAATCCTGTGAGTTCAGATCCAGGAGAGCAACCTTCTGCGTTTGTCCACCTTCAACGGATACGGTGTAGGCTAGGGTATCCCCGCTAGGAGACATGCCGATCATACGATAAGAAATATGTCCACCGGGTATGGCGCTCCTAGCAACCACTTCTGATTTGCCGGGGCTATCCACAGCGACGCGCCCGATCAGGGAAGAGGAGCCGTCTAGATAGTAGACCCATTTGTAATCGGGTGAGCAAATTGGGAAGCCGTCATCCTTGCTGCTAGTCAATTGCACCGGACCAGAACCGTCCGCATTCACACGCCAAATGTTAATCGTATTTGTGCCACCGTGAAACGCCCAACTCAAGACAATGTATTTCGTCCCGCACGCTGTGTAATCCCGGATCTCTGCCGTCGTATCAGCAATGATTTGCGATACGACGTTGCCATTGGGTTTTATTCTTAACAGCCGAGAGCCGTCGCCAACGAATAGATCTCCTTCGGCAGTCCAATTAAAATCTGTCGGTTGATTCTTCTGAGGAATAGGGGAAACAGATTCAGCAGACTGACTGCTTGTACCGGGAAGAATATAAAGACTATAAGAAGCTTTGGTCTGGACCGACGCCAAAGTCCTTCCATCGGACGACACCGTAAGGGTCTTGTATGAGTTAGCGTCCCGTGTGATTGGGTGGACACCCCCGTCCGTAGCAGGAAGAAATCCAAGCTGATCGCGAAACGGGTTCGTCCTTTGGGAGTAAATAACAAATACCCCCGGCTCATGCGTAGACCAGCGCAGGTCACGAACAAATGTGTCGGTGAAGGCCGCCAGGCGGCGTACTCTCCCTGTGCTGAAGTCGAACAGGTCAATTGCACTGAGCCCTTCACCTACCTGACCTAAGTTGTAGACAAGTTGTTGGCCGTTATCGGCCCATTCCACAGAGTCTACAGATCCTGCTACGGGCTTGATCGGAAGGATATTTTCTTCGCTGCCGTCCGTCGTCGCGGTAAGCAGCCGACAATTGCCAACTTCCTGACCGCATCGAATGTACGCGATCCTGTGCCCATCGGGAGCAAATGCGACGCCACTGTCGATATCGCGAACGATTGTCTGCGGAGTGCCTCCCAAGACAGGAACACGGTAGAGGCTGGAGTAAGTACCCTTTGCATTCATTGCTTTCCGGAAATAGATGTTGTTTCCGTCCGGCGAAAACGCAAGGTTCTGATACTCATCTGCTGAAGGGCTGATAATTTGAGTATCGCTGCCGGTAGGGACGTTGCGAAGCCAAAGACTCTCGAGCCCACCGTCCCTGATTGCACTGAGCACAAACCTTCCATCGGGAGAGATCGCGGCAAGCTCCGCGTTCCCGGAATTGGTGACCTTCGTCACCGTGAAATTCTGGAAGGGCAAGGAAGGAGCGCGGCGAAAGATCGAGTACACACCGAGAATCGCAGCGCCCAGAATCAGCAAAGCTGCAATTGCAACCGCCGCGGCTCCCCATTTGTGCTGCTTCACGACGGCAATGACAGCAGAGCTACTGGGTCTACGCGGCGCTTCGCCATCCGTAAGGGAAGCCTCGGTGGTGACCACAGATACTCGGTGTCCGGATTCTACGTCCCGCCTTAGCCTCTGCAAGTCAGCGCGAATTTCTGAGGCGTGTTGGTAGCGCAGGTTTCGATCTTTTTCCAAGCACTTGCTGATGATTCGTTCCAGTTCAGCCGGCAAGCCCGGATTCAGTCGTACTGCCGATGCTGGTGTTCCATCCAGAATAGCCTTGAAGATTACTCCTGAACTCTCTCCACGAAATGGCAGAACTCCCGTTGCCATTTCATAAAGTACGACACCGAACGAGAATAGGTCGGTACGAGCATCTAATTCTTTGGCGCGGACCTGTTCCGGAGACATATAGGCTACAGTGCCCAGTGTGCTACCGGGACTTGTTAAATGCTCGACGTCCACACCATGTGTGGAAAGAGTATCCGCGTTCTCGGAGGTGCCCTTTGCTGAACTAATCTTTGCCAATCCAAAGTCCAAAATCTTGGCATGTCCACGTTCGGTCACGAAAACGTTTGCTGGTTTGATGTCCCGGTGGACTATCGCCCTGGAGTGTGCTGCGTCCAGCCCCTCGGTTACCCCAATTGCCACGCCTAGCAGGTGCTCCAGTTCTATGGGCCGGCCCCTGATCGCACGTTTCAGCGTCTCACCCTCCATATACTCCATGGCAATGAACGCTCTCCCGTTTTCTTCGCCGACGTCGTAGATGGTGCAGATATTCGGGTGGTTCAGCGCGGATGCGGCTTTGGCTTCACGCCGGAAGCGTTCCAATGCTTGGCGGTCGTTAGCTAAGTTGTCAGGCAGGAATTTCAGAGCTACAAAACGGCCGAGGCGGGTGTCCTCGGCCTTATACACAACGCCCATTCCACCGCCACCGAGTCTTTCAACGATGTGGTAATGAGAGAGTGTCGTGCCGATAAGGGCCTGAGAGTCCGCCATCTAGCGGACATATTAGGGTTCGCTTTAAGGTAAGTCAAACCGAGTGGAGTACGCTGTTTGGAAAATCCACTCAAAGAATGAGTCGATGGTCACAAGGCTCAATTGTACCGATTGTCCCGAGATTGCACCAAAATAGTGCAGTAGAAAAACTAGCGTAGTTGATTGAGAGAGGGGAATTAAGCTGATGGCCGCTAGGCGATTCGAAGCCGTGAGCCCCTGCTTGGGTCGCAGGGGTTATTCCGCCAAGACTTTGGCAGTATCTAATTGAAATGAAAAGGTTGGTGGACGTGGCGGGACTCGAACCCGCGGCCCCCTGCTTGCAAAGGTTAAAATTCAATCTAAGTCGTTGCTTCGGTTGCGCTTACTAGTTTCAAGACGCTCTTAGGTTGCTCCAAAGCTGCTCCAAAAACCCAAAAAGCCGGGCCAGATCGCAACTTTCCGCCGATCCTTTATAATGCATGCCCCCACGCGCACTCGGGTTGCTGCCCTTCAGAGTCTTCTTGCTCTATCCACGCGATAATCGCAACAGGGCTACTCTACGAAGAACTGCCCCGTCTTGGGTCTCGGCTGGAGCTTTGGTGAACCACAGGATGAAGAGAATGACCAGGTTGCCATAGCAGAATCGTGGGAAGACGGGGAATCCGGAGGAATCATGGGCGAAATTGGGCGAAATAACAATTCGCCAGAGACACGCGATGTGTCTGGATCTGTGCTCTCCCCTACCTAAAGTTTGCGGAGAACTCCCCTTTGTGAAGCGAACCTGGAGCTGATGTTCAGCTACCTTCCTGGGTCAAGCCAGTCAGTCTGTTTGCGTGGACCTGACAGCGAAGGAACGGGCACAGCCAAGCTTTCGCCCGCGCCGACTCTCCGAGAAAGTGCGGATGTCCTTTTCCCCGGAACGGAGGAAATCCAGAAAGCCC
>Ga0210406_10006547_pt1 | contig 12058 bp, 13 predicted proteins | sample IncBWC30MmetaG_FD_155454 | JGI IMG/M metagenome (GOLD analysis project Ga0210406, IMG submission 155454) | Forest soil microbial communities from Barre Woods Harvard Forest LTER site, Petersham, Massachusetts, United States - Inc-BW-C-30-M | ecosystem: Environmental > Terrestrial > Soil >...
AACAAGAGCGCCGTCTACACCAACAGTGCAATCACCGTTAACAACTTCGATATCCAGAAGGTCCTGAACACGTTCTGGTTCGGCGCCCGGTGGAAGATACGCAGCGACCTCGAGGCCATGGGCGGCTTCTATTATCAGAACCAGAACAACTTCAACGCCAGCGCCTGCACGGGCTCTGGCGCCTTCATCAGCAGCAGCAAGTGCAGCGGAAGCCAGACCGGTCTATCGTTCCTGCTCGATTGGAAGCCGGTCAAGCGTGTCGACATCTACGCCGGCGTGTTGGTCAGCAATGTCTACGGCGGCCTCGCTAACGGCTTCTTCTCGACCTCCACAGTCTTGATACCAGGAACGGCCACGGCCGTTAGCGTCAACACGGCCCGGACGCAGAACTACGACCCGACGGTCGGCATCCGTATTCGCTTCTAGCTGGGGAAAGCGGCGCGCGACGGGCGCGCTCGCGGGACATCAATCCGGCGCGCCGCCGACGCAGCCCTTGTTGCAATTGTCGACGTCGTCGCTCAACCCGTCCTCGTCGCCCTTGTTATCCGGATAGGGCGCGATATGCGGCAAGGCCAAGCCAAACGGCGCCGCCCGAGGCGCTGGGGGCGCCGCCACCACGGGCGCGGGGGCCATGGCTGGGCCATGCGCCACAGTGTGGTGATGAACCGTGTGGTGCGGCGCGTAGTGATGAGTGTGGTGACGCACATTTGGCTGCTCTGTCTGCGCATAGGCGGCGAGCGAACCTGATAGCGCCACGGCGAATGCAAGCGCGATAGTCGCCGATGTCTTCACTTCACCCTCCCGTGCGAGAGCGCACGTATACTCGGGTTTACGCTCCTACATAGTCCTTTCCGACGCGAATATAACGGTCGCGCAAATTGCGCCGGTTAAGATATTTTCTATGAGAGGCGCGAGGGAAACACCCTGCGCTCCCAGACCCCCGACGCGAGGCGGGCGGCTCGCAAGACGAAGCAGGTCTGGGAGTAGACCCAGTCCGCCGACAGCCGCTTCATCGCGAGGGAAAGGGAGGGATCCCCCTCACGACGAATGTTCACCCGCCTCGCGCCCCCGGTGAATAGGGGCCGATCATCGCACCAGCGATGACCGTCCTGGTCCCGAATTTGCTGGCTAGCCAAACGCGGGCTATGTACCACAGCATACAACGCGCAGCGAGTCCTCCTGGCAAAGATGGGGAGCCCAGGACCCACGGTCGCGCGTTCGACGAGCAAGGGAAAATCGTCCATGAAACTGACCGGGCTTGTGGCTGCATTGGTAGGGTTTCTGACTTCGCTTGCGGCGCCAGTGCACGCGGACGTGACCCATGTCGCGGTCGCCGCCAACTTCACCGAACCCGCGAAAGAGATCGCTGCTCTGTTCAAGCAGAAGACAGGCCACGAGGCGGTGCTGATCTTCGGCGCGTCGGGCGCTTTCTATACGCAGATCACCCATAGCGCGCCGTTCGAGGTTTTCCTGTCGGCAGACGCCGAGCGGCCAAAGATGGCGGTCGACAACGGATACGCGGTGCCTGACACCCTGTTCACCTATGCGATCGGCAAGCTCGTGCTGTGGAGCCGCGTCATCGACGTGACGAACGGCGAAGCGGCGCTGAAGGCAGGTAACTTTCAGAAACTCTCGATCGCCAATCCGGTCGCCGCCCCTTACGGGACCGCCGCCGTCGAGACGATGAAAGCGCTCGGCGCTTACGACGCGCTGAAGCCGAAAATCGTCCAGGGCAACAGCATCGCGCAGGCGTTCCAGTTCATCGACACCAGGAATGCGGAATTGGGCTTCGTCGCCCTGTCGCAGCTTCACGGAGTGACCGAGGGGACCCGGTGGGAAGTTCCGCTGAAACTTCATGCGCCGATCTTTCAGGACGCCGTGCTCCTGAAGACCGGAGCAAATAGCGAGGCTTCGAAAGCCTTCCTCGCCTTCCTCAAGGGGCCGGAAGCGCGCGCGATCATCGCCAAGTTCGGCTACGTGCTGGAGCTGAGTTAGGCTAGGCGGCGAGCCAGCGCGCCATGCTCGGCATGCCTGACGAAATCTGGGTCCCGATCAAGCTCACGATCGAACTCGCGACCATCTCGACACTCTCGCTGCTCGTCGTCGCGACGCCGCTCGCCTGGTGGCTCGCGCGTTCGAAGGCCTGGTTCAAGGAGGCCGCCGCCGCAATCGTCTCGCTGCCGATGGTGCTGCCCCCGACCGTGCTCGGCTTCTACCTCCTGATCGCGCTCGGTCCCGACGGACCGGGCGGCTTGATCGCCTCTCTATGGGGCGCGCGCACGCTCGCCTTCACGTTCACCGGCCTCGTCATCGGCTCGATACTCTCGTCGATGCCGTTCGTCGTGCAGCCGATCCGCAACGCGTTCGCCGCCGTCGGCGACCGGCCCCTCGAAGTCGCTTCAACGCTGCGCGCCTCGCCCCGTCGCGCCTTCTGGACCGTCGCGCTGCCGCTCGCGAGCCCTGGCTTACTCACGGGCGCGGTCCTCGGCTTCGCCCACACGGTCGGCGAGTTCGGCGTGATCCTCATGATCGGCGGCAACATCCCGGGCCGGACCCGCGTCATGTCGACGGCGATCTTCGACTTCGTCGAGACGATGCGATGGCGCGAAGCCAACCTTCTCGCGGGCGGCATGGTCGCGTTCGCCTTCGTGGTCATCCTGGCGATGACCCTGCTCGAAAAGCGCTTCACGCGAGCGGGCGCGTGACCGCGACTCACGCGATCCGAGCGCAGTTTCGCGGCACGATCGGCAAGTTTGCGCTCGACGCTGGCTTCACCGCGCCGGCCAAGGGCGTGACCGCGCTGTTCGGACCATCGGGTTGCGGCAAGACCACGGTCCTACGCTGCATCGCAGGTCTGCTGCGCATCAACGGCGTTTGCGAGATCGATGGCGAAGTGTGGCAGGACCAAAACGGCGCCTTCCTGCCGACCCACAAGCGTCCGCTCGGATATGTCTTCCAGGAAGCCAGCCTGTTTCAGCATCTGTCCGTGCGCCGCAATCTCCTGTTCGGCGCGCCGCGCCATGACAGCAGCGGGACCAAGGGCGCGATCGTCTTCGATGAAGTGGTCGAGCTTCTTGGGATCACGCGGCTGCTCGACCGCAGCCCGCGCAATCTTTCGGGCGGCGAGCGCCAGCGCGTCGCGATCGGGCGCGCGCTGCTGTCGCAGCCGAAGCTTTTGTTGATGGACGAACCGCTTTCGGCGCTCGACCGCGCGACCAAGAACGAGATTCTGCCGTTCCTCGAGCGGCTGCGCGATCACCTCAATCTGCCCGTCGTCTACATCACCCACGATATCGCCGAGGTCGAGCGCCTCGCCGATCAGATGGTGCTGATGGAAAAAGGACACGTGATCGGCGCGGGGCCGCTCGAAGACTTGCAGAGCGATCCTTCGTTGCCGCTTGCGACTGCGCGCGATGCGGCGGTGAGTTTCGAGGGCGTCGTGCAGGCGAGTGAAGAAGCTTACGGCCTCGTCACGCTCAAGCTCCGCGGCGGCGTGCTGACGGCGCCCGCGCCCCCGGCGCCGGTCGGCGAGCGGCGGCGCATCCGTGTTATCGCCAGCGACGTGAGTCTGACCCGTGAAGCGCCCGGGCGAAGCTCGATCCTTAATGTCCTTCCGGCGCGCATCGTGTCGATGAAGCCGCTCGACACAAACGAGGTCGTGGTCGTCGTGGCGCTAGGCTCCGACGGGACCGGCGCGCGCCTCCTGTCGCGCATGATGCGCAAGTCCTGGGGAGAGCTGGGACTCGCGGAAGGGATGAGCGTCTACGCCCAGGTCAAGGCGGTCGCGCTCGCGCCGGGGCGCGGCGAGTTGGGGTGATGCGCGCCGCGCTTCACACCTTCCTGCGCCTGGACTTGGCGAAGGTGTCGAAGGCGACCGCCAGCACGATGATCACGCCGATGATGATCTGCTGGATGTAGGAGGACACGTTCATCAGCACGAGGCCATTGAGAAGAACGCCGATCAGGATCGAGCCGATGACGGTGCCGAAGATCGTTCCCGATCCGCCGAACAGGCTCGTGCCGCCGATCACCACCGAGGCGATGACGGTAAGCTCATAGCCTGTGCCGGCGACGGCTTCAGCGGAATTGAGCCGCGCCGCGAGCACGAACGAGCCGAGGCCGGCGAAGAAGCCCATGATCACGTAGACGCTCATGATGATGCGATTGACGTTGAGCCCCGACAGGCGCGCCGCCTCAGGATTCCCGCCGACCGCGTAGACCTGCCGGCCATAGCGCATGTAGCGCAGGACGATGTGGGCGATGAAAGCTGCGAGCAGGAAGATGATCACCGGAACGGGAACCGGTCCGATCTTGCCCTGCCCCCACCAGGTGAACGAGGGCTGGAAGCCCGATATCGGGCCGCCGGCGGCGAACAGAAGCGCCGCACCGCGGAAAGCCGACATGCCGCCGAGCGTCACCACGAAAGGGGGCACCTTGAGCCTCGTGATGGCGAGCCCCTGCAGCCAGCCGCAGGCGAGCCCGACCGCAAGCGCGGCGAGCGCGGCGGCGAACCAGCCATAACCGACGCCGCCCTCGCCGACGGTGAAGCGGTTCTCCAAGCCCCCCTTGGCCACGGCGGCGGCCACCAGGCCCGCGAAGGCGAGCAACGAGCCGACCGAGAGATCGATGCCAGCGGTCAGAATGACGAAGGTCATGCCAACCGCGAGGAGACCGGTGATCGAGACTTGCCGCATCACGTTGAACAGGTTGATCTGCGACAGGAAGCGCGGCTCGATGATCGCGAAGAGCAGCATCAGCGCGATGAGGAACAGCGTCGGCGCGAAGCGCGCGACGAAGCCGAAGACGTCGACCCCCCTGTCCTCGGCCGCTTCCAGCCTCGCCTCGCTCATGAAATGTCCCCGTTCAAGCCGCTGACGCGGCAGCGCCGCTCTCATGCGCCGTCATCATCGCCATCAGGATTTCCTGCGTCGCTTTGGTGCGCGCGATCTCTCCGGTGACACGGCCCTCCCGCATCGTCACGATGCGGTCCGACACCGCCAGAATTTCCGGCAGCTCCGACGAGATGACGATGACCGCGATCCCCTGCTTCGCCATGTCGATGAGGAGATTATGGACCTCGACCTTGGAGCCGATGTCGATGCCTCGCGTCGGCTCATCGACAATGAGAATCTTGGGCCTGAGCGCCAGCCAGCGCGCCAGCACGATCTTCTGCTGATTGCCGCCCGAGAGCTGACCCGCCGCCTGCTCCGGGCTCGCCATGCGGATCGACAGGAGCTTACGAAACTCCTCGATCAGCACGTCCTCCTTCTTCTCGTCGATGAACCAGCCGCGGCTGACCTCATCCTGCGCAGCAATGGTCATATTGGTGCGAATGGCGAGGCTGAGGAACAAAGCCTGCTTCTTGCGGTCCTCCGGGACGAGACCGATGCCATGGGACATCGCGTCGCGTGGGCTTGAGAACCGCACCGCCTTGCCGTCAACGCGGATCGTCCCATGATCGAAAGGGTCGGCCCCGAAGATGGCGCGGGCGGTTTCCGTGCGGCCAGCGCCAACGAGGCCCGCGAGCCCAAGGATCTCGCCGTGATGGGCTTTCAGCGAAACATCCACGAGCTCGATGGCGTTCGGATCGCGCGCATTGCGCCGACGAGTCAGGCCCTCGACCTCGAGCGCGACCTTCCCGTGCTCTGGAATCGGGCGCTCGCCATAAAGCGCGCCGACGTCGCGGCCGACCATCATGCGGATGATCGCCTCGACATTGGTTTCGGCGACCTTGCCAGAGGCCACGTAGTGGCCGTCTCGCAAGACGGTGTAGCGATCGCAGAGGCGGAAAACCTCGTCCAGCCGATGCGTGACAAAGATGATCGACAGGCCTTCGGCCTTCAGCGCCCGCACGATGCGGACGAGATTTGCAACCTCGGTTTCGCTCAAAGCCGCGGTCGGCTCGTCCATAATAATGAGCCGCGACCGCATCGAGAGCGCGCGGGCGATCTCGACGAGCTGCTGCTCAGCGACGGAAAGGTCGCGCACCTGTGTCATCGGATCGCGCTTGAGCCCGATGCGCTCGGCGATGGCCTTCGTCTCTTCAGCCAAGCGTCGCCAGCTTACGAACAGTCTCGAGCCGGGTTCGCGCCCAATGAACACGTTCTCGGCGATCGTCATGTCGGGGGCGAGGGTGAACTCCTGGTAGATGGTGACGATGCCAGCGCGCTGGGCGTCGTGGGGCGTTGCAAAAGCGACCGGATTCCCGAAAAGCTCGATTTCGCCCGCATCGGCGCCCTGCGCGCCGGACAAAACCTTGAGCAGTGTCGACTTGCCGGCCCCGTTCTCGCCTAGGAGCGCGTGGATCTCCGACGGTCCCACTTCGAGATGAACGTTCTCAAGCGCAAGCACGCCGGGAAAGCGCTTGCTGACGCCAGTCATCTTGAGGATGGGCCCGTCCGACATTGCCGGTGCAGGCGACAGCGCCGCGGGCGCGTTAGCCATTCAAGAGCGCTCGCTCATTGGAGTGCTGAAAAAAGAGGACGCGCCGCGAACGGCGCGCCCTCCAACTCTATGTCGACTACTTCACCTCGTTGAGGCGCTCGGCGTCCTTCAGATTATCCTTGGTGATTGCGATGGGAGTCAGCAGATTGATTTGCTGCTCCGGCTTCTTCCCCGACTTGAGATAGTCCGCCATGATCTGCACGCCCAGGGCGCTCTGCTTGGCCGGAAATTGCTCGATCGTCGCGGTGAGCTCGCCGTCGCGCACCTTCCCCAGCGCCTCGGGCAGTGCGTCAAAGCCGATGATGACGACGTCTTTGAGGTTACGCGCTTTGAGCGCTTCGATCGCGCCAAGCGCCATGTCGTCGTTGGCGGCATTGATGACCTGGGGTGGCGCGCTCATCCCGGCGAGCAGGGATTCAGTGACTTTGAGGCCGTCGTCGCGGTGGAAGTTGGCGGTCTGCTCCGCCACGATCTTGTAGTTGGGACCGGCTTTGTCGAGCACGTTGTGCAGCCCTTTGTTGCGGTCAATCGCCGGGCTCGCGCCGGGTGAACCCTGAAGATTGATGATCGTCGCCCCTTTCGGGAACATCTTGACGATGAGGTTGCCCTGAGCCTCGCCGCCCTTGACATTGTCAGCGCCGACATGGCCGACGATACCGGTGACAGAGGGTACACGCCGGTCGATGGTGACCACCGGCACCTTTGCGTCGATGGCTTCCTGTAGCGCCGGCGCTAGAGCGTCCTGATCCTTCGGGCTGATCACGATGCCCTTGACCCCTTTGGCGAGCGCTGCCTCGATGTCGGCGGTTTGTTTAGGCGAGGCATCCTGGCCGTCGGACTCGATCGTGCTGAGGCCTTGCTTGGCCGCCTCGGGTTCGAACCCGTCGTTCATCATATGGACGAAGAAGGGAAAGTTCATGCCCGGGACGGAGAGCAGGATGAGTGGCTTGTCGGCGGCGAACGCAGGCGCGGAAAGCGCCATGGCGAGCAGGCTTGCGGTTACGACGCGGCGGGTGAAACGCATGGATGGAAATCCTCCCTGGAGCCGGCCTGACATGTTAGCTGGCGGCGCGGCACCATGTCCGAAATCGGACGCGGCGACAAGGGAGGATCGGTCCGTTTTTCGCATGGTCGAAGCAGGCGATGCCTTTACATCATCTCGATCGCCATAGCGGTCGCCTCGCCCCCGCCAATGCAAAGCGAAGCGACGCCGCGCTTGCCGCCACGCGCTCGAAGCGCCGCGATCAGCGTCACCAGAATGCGCGCGCCCGAAGCGCCGATCGGATGGCCGAGCGCGCAGGCGCCGCCGTTGACGTTGACCTTCTCGTGCTGGAGGCCGAGATCGCGCATCGCCGCCATGGCGACGACGGCGAAAGCCTCGTTGATCTCGAAGAGATCGATGGAATCCGTGCTCCATCCCGTCTTGTCGAGCAGCTTTTTCAGCGCGCCGATCGGAGCGGTGGGGAAATCTTTTGGCGCGGCGGCATGCGTCGCGTGCGCGACAACCCAGGCGAGAGGCGCGGCGCCGCGCTTCTCGGCTTCGCTTTCGCGCATCATGACAAGCGCCGCAGCGCCGTCGGAGATCGAGCTCGAATTGGCCGCCGTCACCGTGCCGCCGTCGCGGAATGCGGGCTTGAGCGTCGGGATCTTTTCGGGCCGGCCCTTAGGCGGCTGCTCGTCCGTCGCGACCAGCGTCTCGGATTTGCCCGCCTTGACGCTGACCGGCGCGATCTCCCAAGCGAAATCGCCGTCCGCGATCGCGCGGTTGGCGCGCTCAAGCGAACTTACGGCATAGGCGTCCTGCGCATGCCGTGTGAACTGATAGGCTTCCGCGCAATCCTCGGCGAAGGTTCCCATGAGCCGACCCTTGTCGTAGGCGTCCTCGAGGCCATCCAGAAACATGTGATCGAGGGTGCGGCCGTGGCCCATGCGGTAGCCTGAGCGCGCACGGTCGAGCAGATAGGGGGCATTGCTCATGCTTTCCATGCCGCCGGCGACCACGACATCGGCAGAGCCAGCGCGCAAAAGGTCATGGGCGATCATGGCCGCCTTCATGCCCGAGCCGCACATCTTGTTGATCGTGGTCGCGCCCGCTGCGAGTGGGAGCCCAGCGCCGATCGCCGCCTGCCGCGCCGGAGCCTGACCCTGCCCCGCCGGGAGCACACAGCCCATCAGGATTTCGTCGACGCTGTCAGCCGTAATCTTGGCCCGCTCGACCGCGGCCGAAATGGCGCGAGCGCCAAGCGCGTGGGCCGGCGCATCTTTCAAGTCGCCGAGAAATCCGCCCATGGGCGTGCGCGCCGCGCCGACGATAATGATTGGGTCTGCAGCAGTCATGGAGCCGACCTCCGCTGGCGTTGGAGCGGTCTGCGCGACGGGCTTCCGTGCAACGCCGCTCCCTCACATATAGGGGAGCAGCGAGCGATTTGGAACGCCGGCAAGGGCTCCAGGGGTCATCGCAGAAGCTTGAACGCGTGCGGCGTCCAATCGTTCTTTCCGATGCCGGGGATGCACCACAGCATGCAAAGCGCCTCGATCGGCCGCGCCGCCTCGATCGCGCCCATATCTTCCGTATCCCAACCGAACTGTTCGAGAATACGCTCAACGGTCTTCTTGGCGTCCTTGTCATTGCCGCAGATGAACATGGTCGGCCTTCCACTGGCGAACTCGGGATTGACCATCTGGCCACTGCCGACAGCGCCTTGACGATTGACGAAATGAGCGGACGGATAAGCCTTCTGCAGCTGCTCCATCAACGACTGGTTCTGCGGCGTGAAGAATGACAGGACTCCATTCACCGGTGGCCCGCCGCCGATCGGATTGCAGGCGTCGATCACGGTCTTGCCCTGGAGCGCGCTAGAGCCGATCAGCGTCAACGCCTGCTGCGCGACCTCTCCTCCCACCGCAAGGACCACAAGATCGCCGAACGCTGCGGCTTCCGCGAACGATTTGACTGCGGTGCCCGGATTCTTCGCTGACCAGTCTTTGAGCTTGGCCGGATCGCGCGTTCCAATCTCAACCTGATGGCCGTGTTTGAGAAAACCCGCCGCCAGCGTTTGTCCGACCACCCCCGAACCGATGATCCCGACTTTCATTTGACGGCTCTCCTCTTTGAGTTCCAATCCTCAACTATGGGTCCCGCAGGGCGTGTCCACAAGGATAGCTATTCGGTCGCGATGAAATCCGATCGCTCAGCCTATTCGTTTCGCAGGGCAACGACAAAAGATCTCCCCCGTCTTCGCCGCTGGCTCAATGCGCCCGAAGTCCGACGCTGGTGGGGGAACCCGAGCGGGGAATTCGAGTTCCTGCGCGCGGATCTGAACGAGCCGCGCATGATGATGCGCATCGTTTCACTCGGGGAACGGCCGTTCGCTTACGCGCAAGACTACGACGTGCACTCTTGGCCGCAGCCTCATCTCTCCCATTTGCCGAAGGGATCGCGAGCGATTGACAGCTTCATCGGCTGGCCGTCGATGATCGGGCGAGGTCACGGACACGCGTACTTGAGGTTGCTGGCGGAGCGACTCTGTGCGGAAGGCGCGCCCCTGGTCGCGATCGATCCCGCAGAAGGGAATCTGCGTGCGCAGCGCGCTTATGAGAAAGCGGGGTTTCGCGTTGAGGCGAGGGTTGTGACCGAGGCCGGCCCGGCGGTGCTGATGCTGTACGAGCCTCAATGCGCGACAAGCGGCTTGCCGTCGTCGTAGTGCTAGCCAAACTGGCGTGCGGGGCCTCAAGCCATCATATAGGCGATGAGCGAGCGATCAGGAACGCGGGAATGGACCACGAATTTCACAGCGCCGAAGAGCGCCGCGCCGCTATCGTGGCGCTGACGCAGAAAGAAACGGGCATCGATGAGACGATGATCGAGACGCTGATTCGCGGCTTCTACGCGCGGGTGCGGCAGGATGCGCTGCTCGCGCCGATCTTCGAGTCGCAGATTTCGGACTGGGAGCCGCATCTCGACAATATGTTCGCCTTCTGGTCGTCGCTGACGCTTCACACGGGGCGGTATCACGGCCAGCCGATGGCAAAGCATACGCCCTTGGCGGTTGATGCGCGCCACTTCAATCGATGGCTGGCGCTGTTCGAGGAGACGGCGCGCGAGGTTTGCCCTCCGGCCGCGGCCGACCGGTTCATCGAGCGCGCCCGTCGCGTCGCGGAGAGCCTGGAGCTTGGCGTCGCCAGCGCCAACAATATTCTCTTGCGCAAAGGCGAACGTTATCTACGCGAGGCGTGATCACTTGTCGGAGAACAGCGTGAGCAGGACTTTTCCCTTGTCCCCGATGATGCACACAAGCGTCTGCGGCTTCGTTGTTTTTGTCCGCTCTACATAGGCGTCGCCGATGACGATGGTCTTGATGGGGACATTTTCAATGGTCGTATCGGCCTTGATGACCTTGGCGCTATCCAGATCGATAAGGACGTCCCTCACCTGCGGGAACTTTTGCTTAAGCGCGAGCAGACCGCTTGCCTTGCACGCGTCCGTTTCGGGAGAAAGCGTTTCCGCGAAGGCGGGGCCAGCGATCAGCGAGATTAGGAACGTCAGCGCAAATGTATGCCGTGTCATCTGATGATCTCCCACCGCCATATTGCTTATGTAAACTTTAGCGGCTGGAACTTGTTCCGCAATCGTCTTTCACCAAATCTGGCAGGACGGGCGTCTGGCTCGCCTATGTCGCAAGATTTTGTTAACTATACGCGCCCATGACCCTCTCTAGCGAAGAGATTGAGCGCTACGCGCGCCAGATCGTTCTGCATGGGCTTGGTGGCCCCGGCCAGAACAAGCTCAAGGCCGCGCGCGCCCTCGTGATCGGCGCTGGAGGCTTAGGTTCGCCCGCGTTGCAATATCTAGCCGGCGCGGGAGTCGGGACACTCGGAATCGTCGACAACGACGTCGTCTCGCTCTCCAACCTGCATCGACAGGTAATCCACGCAACGGACGATGTTGGTCAGCCGAAAACAGACAGCGCTCAAGCCGCGATCGCGCGCATCAATCCGCATGTCGTCGTCGAGCCGATCGCTCTGCGGCTCGACGACGAGAACGCTCAGGCGATCGTTCGGCGATTCGACGTCGTGCTCGACGGCTCAGACAATTTTGCGACTCGCTACGCGCTGTCCGACGCTTGCTTCCATGAGCGCCGGCCGCTCGTTTCGGCGGCGCTCGGCGAATTCGACGGCACCCTCACGACACTGAAGCCGTACGAGAATGGACCGGACGGCAAGCCCAACCCCACCTATCGTTGTCTCTTCCCCGATCCGCCCGAGCCGGGGACCATCCCGACCTGCGCCGAAGCCGGCATATTGGGCGCGCTCGCTGGTGTGCTCGGCTCGCTGATGGCGCTCGAGGCGATCCGCATTCTGGTCGGCGGCTTCGGCGACGGAGACGAGGGGCTAGTCGGACAGCTGTTGATGATCGACACGCGCGCCATGCGGTTCGAGACGCTGCGCTATGCGTGGGACCCGGACAATCCGCTCAGCGGCCGGGGCGCGCGAAGCGAGGCCCTGCTCTCGCGAGAGAGTTAGCCTCTCGCGAGTCCATCGTCCTAACGCTCACTTGGCCGGATTGACGAAATCCACGTTTCAGGGGGGATTATGAGGAATTTCAACGGTTTGG
>Ga0210406_10006548_pt1 | contig 12058 bp, 9 predicted proteins | sample IncBWC30MmetaG_FD_155454 | JGI IMG/M metagenome (GOLD analysis project Ga0210406, IMG submission 155454) | Forest soil microbial communities from Barre Woods Harvard Forest LTER site, Petersham, Massachusetts, United States - Inc-BW-C-30-M | ecosystem: Environmental > Terrestrial > Soil >...
CCGCTCTTTTTCCAGACCCCGACCGATTTCCATGCTGATTTGGCTCCAGTCTTGCGATGATTTTGTCATACTCTGCCCCTTTCGGCGATGCGCACGACTTCCTTGAACTCCTCTAACTGTCCACCATGTTCCGCTGAGCAACGTGGGATGGCGATGGTACTTTCGGGGGGAGGGCAGGCAGATCGCGAATACAAGAGCTCCTTTGGAGCCAAGCGTCCGCCAAGGCCGAACCCAGCTTTGCATGGTTGGGAAACAGAAGCGCAATTACTCTGCCAGTACCATGGCGCAACTCCTCACTAACTCTCACTCTTGCGTAGCAGCCCAAGAATTATCGCTTGTGAAGCGGAACAGCGAACCATTTGCCATGTTTTCTTCCAGTTTTTGCTGGCTATGAATCGAACACCTAAATCACCTCTGAATGGCTGCACCGTTTTCGTTCAGCATCTTTGCCGGACGCATAGACCCGATTTCACTGGAGCCACTTGCATTCCCTGATTACCGCACGTTCGTCACTGAGCACCGCATACCCGGTTTTGTCGGTTGCGCCTTCCAATAAGATGTCGTAACCCCGACCGTCTGTGTGCACGTTCAACCGCAAATTAAATCCACGCAAGATTTCCGGCGCATCCCCGAAACCTTGGCTGGCTTCCTGCTGGTAAAATCTTGCGAGCCGCTCATTTAGATATTCTGACTGGTGCGTCAGAAGAGTGTGCCACGACCCGTACGAGCCGTACTTATTGAGTTCCCCTGCTTCAGCTGTATTGATGGTCCTCAGGAGGCCGAGTATGCGTACGTGTCTTTCGAGGTCTGGGTTTGGAAGATTGGTGAAAGTATCTTGCGCGAATTGAGGAACTAGAACTCCAAAGAACAATACGAGCAACAAAACGCTCGAAATCACTGGATGTTTCTTCATGGTGGATTGTCCTTTCGGTTTGCGGTCCAGCCTAGTATTAGCATACCGACCGAATTCATTTATTCGCCATCATCCGGGCGGATGACTTCCTTGGGCGACGCAAGGAAAGGGAGTCGGCAATGGAGACAAGAAAGTAGTAGTAGACCCAGAGAAGCACAAATTCGGGAGCGAACGGATTGAAGCTTCCAACATGCAAGTACACGCCGAACTTGGCAAGCAGCGACCCTAATAGGAAAACAGGCCAAGACAAAAAGTACGACAGGGCGATTCTTGCCGGGGAATATGCAGGGCAATTGGTCTCATCGGCCCACCCGCAATGACTGAAACTGTAGAGGGCCGGGCCAACAATCCAGCCCAAAATGAAGGCTGGAACCAACGACAAAACCACTCTTGGCCATGTCGGTCTTATGGCGTCTGCAACGTTCAAGTGACTTTCACCGCCTGCGGCAACGACGAGGACCGATTGGATTCGTTCGTAAAGCCACCCGGTGTCACCATTTTGTGCGTAGCCCGGCAGCCCTCCTCTACGTCCCCCCTTGTATCATCCTCTTTGCCTGCGGGAATGAGCGCGGAATGCCCGTAGTCGTTGTGGTAAGACAAAACACCGCCAAGTGCTCGATAAATGGGTTAGTGCTGAATCGGAGGCGCGTTTTTGCGAACACGTGAAGGCAGGCACGGCGCTCTGCGCGCGTCCGGTAAAGCCGTTGGAGCGTCAGGCACGAACAGCGGTTTCTCATTCAACGTGCGAAGCGTTCAAACGCAACGTACATGCTTGCAGTCGGCCAGCCACAAACCACTGCACTGAATGCAGGACTAGAAAAATAAAGAACGCGTTGACAGCAAAAGCGAAATACACAAACAAACCGTCCAGAATAGAGGCCCTGCTGTGGTCGGCTGTCCACCGAGCGGACCACAAGCCAAAGAAGAAGACGATTCCAAAAAGATAGAACGTTGCCAAGATGAGCTGGCGTACATTGGCGGAACGGGCGTGAAGCGCATCTACAGAGCGTTGAAGAGCAGCCACGTTCTTAGATTGGCTTGGATTCATTATGGAACGAAGGCGCACCAGAATCGCTGTCGCCGAGACCAATGAATAAATGGCAACCACGGCGAGAATCGGAACGAACAGCCTAGCCGTGGTTGGAAGCTCAGTCCAAATTGACCACAGTGCGTACGATGGGTTTGCCATGATGCATTGTGACACCGCTGCTCACGGCGGACGCAAGCGCTTGTTTCAGGGAGTGATCTTTTCGAGTTACTTCCAACGGAGAACTAGGGCACGCCAAGCGAGAAGAGCCGCCGATCTACTTTCAGTCCCGCCGAACTCTTGATCAGCCATTCGATCGCGGCGGACCTAGAGGTCTCTGCACGGGAAACGAATTCCAAATCTTTATTGTCGTCGAGTTGACGAGGTTCCCCCTCGAGCCATCTGAGCTAACCAGAGGGATGTGTTCCGATATATACTGCGGCTCTCCCCTGGGACCAAACAAGAAATCTTGCCGCGGGTCCGTTGATGAGGTGAATCCTGGCATTTGTACGAGCAAACGACGGCGTCACGACCGAAGCTGAAGTCGCTGGAAACGGTTCAAGAAGTGCCAGCCGCAGGACGCACGGGGCTAATGGCGCAGGGGACGGCCCGGAGCGCGAGATTGGGCAAAGTGCGGCCTTCCAGCTTCTGACTTTCTTTCGAGCAACACGTCCTATCTCGTCACTAGTGGCTGGAGCAATGTCCGCTTCAATTCTAATCGTCGCGCCAGGCCGTTTGTCTCTCCTGAGCGTCGCCGCAGGCCTCGCGATGACTGGCTTAGCGATGTTCGGTTTTGTCGTGAACGATGTATTTGATTACCAGAAGGATTCTGCGGCTGGTGTGCGGCGGCCTATCGCTGCAGGAGAGTTGTCTATAAGAAAGGCGCTAATTCTTGCGGTGGGGTTGCTCGTCGCGGTACTTCTGTTGTCGACGATTGTGGGTTCAGGTGGAAAGGTGCTGGCAGTGACGAGCCTGGGGCTTGTGGCGTACTCGCCGATCGCGCAGCGATATCCGCTCGGCAAGGGTGCCCTTGTCGCCGGCTTATGTTGCAGTCCGTTGCTCTATGGTTCGGTTGTGGGTAGCATTCCGTGCCCCTGGTTCTCCTATACGACCCTCGCTTGCTTCGTGTTTGGACGCGAAACTTTGATGGATGCGGAGGAGCTGATAGGTGACCGTCGCGCCGGCTTGGCGACAATCGCGGCTGTCCTCGGTTATCGTCGCACTTGGGGAATCGGTTTGACAATAATGTTCTTATCAACGATTGGCCTCATGGTGGTCGCGCGGAGTAACGTCGGCAGAACTGCGGCCGCTGCGATGCTGCTCTCCTTAATTTGTGTATTCCTATGGCCGGGTCTCAGCGGCGCCACACGCATCAAGTTGTCTCGCATACCGATGCTGGTGGGAGCCGTGGCCATTGCCATCAGCAGCAGGTAGCCCGAGTAAGATGATTCCCACCTTCGAGCTTTCCAAGTGGTACGCGGACTGCACGAGTGGCGATGGCGGCGCCCTGATTATTTACAACGCGAAGTTGCGCTGGCGAGGGTCCGCGATTCACTACGCGAATCTGCTCATCCGCGAGCGCGGACGCCCCATGCGCAGCCTGTTCTCGCTGCGGAAGAACCCTCCACCTGTGGTGCACGATGGACGAATCGTTTGGAAGTCGTCCCCGTGGAACGCCGAGGGCAGTTGGTGCGAGATCAATTCTGCACTCCGGGAGGTTTTGATCGAATCGGAAGCCGGGTGCGTTGAATGGAACTGCGTCGCGCCGCGGTCTGTCGCAGAGATTCGCATCGGTGTCGGACGGCCGCATCGCGGATGGGGATACGTGGAACACCTGCGGATATCCATGCCACCTTGGCGTCTGCCCATCCGCCAATTGCGCTGGGGCCGATTCGTCAATGCCACAGATGCCTTGGTTTGGATCGACTGGAGCGGTTCCAGCAAACGGCAGGTTGTCTATTACAACGGCTCGGCTGTTTCCGCCCGAACGATCAGCGATAAGCAGATAGCGCTCACGGATAGCGAAGCCGTCCTTTGCCTTGACAAAGGCACAGTGCTGCGGGAAGGCGCTTTGGGAGCTACGGTACTGTCAGTTCTTCCCGGCTTCAAACGGCTCTTCCCAGCGAGCATCCTTAGCATCCATGAGTGCAAATGGCTCAGTCGCGGGGTACTGCAGCGACCCGGCCAAGCAGACTCCGTTGGAATGGCGATTCATGAGGTAGTCGAATGGCCGTGAGCTCGTTTGGCAAGTGGCTCTACGGAGCGATATTTGTGTTGTTAGTGCCGATCGCTTTGACGGCCTGGGCCAAGGCCACCGCAGATATAATGGGCATCCCAGCCATCGTTTCGCCGACGTTCGGTCTCACGATCGCTGCGGTCGGCGGCTTTCTGCTGACAATGGGAATTGCCAACCTGTGGGTCTACGGCGGCGGACTTCCGATGAATGCCTATCCTCCTCCGCGATACGTTGCACAAGGCGTCTTTCGCCTGCTTCCCCATCCCATCTACACCGGTTTTACGATGCTCTGCGTTGGCGTTTCCATCGCAGTGGGCTCAGCCAGCGGATTGTGGCTGGTCTCCCCTATTGTTGCGCTGAGTTGCGCCGCGCTCGTGCTCGGATACGAACGGCATGATCTCCGTGAGCGATTTGATCGCGCGTCGATGAGCCTGCTGCCAGCAGCCGGTCCCACATCTCCGTCAGCCTCGGAGCGCTTGGCTGGTTACGTCTTCGTGCTGTTGCCGTGGGTTGTGCTCTACAAAGGCGTGGTTGCCCTGGGAACGCCACCCGACGCGATCGCCGCCTGGTTGCCATTCGAGCGATCCCTCCCAGTGCTGGAATGGTCAGAGATATTCTATGCCAGCGCTTACGTCTTCATCGGGCTCGCTCCGCTTCTCGCGCGAACGCGAGACGATCTCCGCACATTTTCCGTGCGCGGACTTTGGGCGATGACTCTTGCGGTTCCCCTCCTTCTGGCGGTTCCGCTCACGGCGCCGCCTCGCGCGTTTACCCCGGATACGATACTCGGGCACTGGTTGGCTTGGGAACGAATGCTGGACGGCTCGGGGTTTCCTTCGTTTCGCGTGATCTGGGCGATGCTGGCCGCGCAGGTCTACGCCCGGCGATGGCCAAGAGGAGCGCTGTCGAGTCTCGGCTGGGCACTTCTCATCTCCGGCAGTTGCGTAACGACGGGACAGAATGCGCTGGTCAACGTGCTTGCGGGCTTTGCGGTCGTCGGGGTTGTTACGCGCGGCGCCGCCTTTTGGGTAGCAATCCGCAGCGGAGCCGAGCGTATCGCCAACTCTTGGAGAGAGTGGAGAATCGGCTCAGTCCGCATCATCAACCATGGCATCTATGGCGGCCTGGGCGGAACTGTAGGACTTTGCATCGCCGGTTCACTCGTTGGTTCTGGACACCAGACAGCGGTCCTCGTTGCTGCGTTTGCGGCTGTGGTTGGCGCGGCACTATGGGCCCAATACATCGAAGGATCGTCCGAGCTTTTGCGCCCTTTTGGTTTCTACGGCGGCTTGCTCGGCGGAACCCTGGGCGCAGTCATGGCCCCGCTCTTCGGTGCGAGCGGGTGGCTTATTCTCGCTGCGTTCTCTGCCGGCGGACCCTGGGCCCAAGCCATGGGTAGGCTGCGTTGCCTTGTCCAGGGTTGCTGTCACGGGAGGCTCGCGCCCGACTCGGTGGGGATTCGCTACACGCACCCGCGCTCGCGTGTTTGTCGGCTGACCGCTTGGGCCGGTTTGCCGCTCCATCCCACGCCCGTATACTCGATCCTGTGGAACGGTTTTGTTGCTTCGTCCATAGCCCGCTTGTGGATCCTGCATGCACCCCTGCATCTCATTTCCGGAATCTATTTCATTCTCAGTGGCCTGGGGCGCTTTGTGGAGGAGGCTTGGCGCGGTGAACCGCAAACCCCTGTCTTTGCCCGCCTTCGGTTTTATCAGTGGGCGGCCGTTGCAAGCGTCGTTGCCGGAGCGCTCATGACGGCTGTGGGTCACAGCGGCCCGGCGCCAACTCCGCACTTTGAATGGGGCGTGTTACTGGCCTCAGCGGTATTCGGTGCGTTCGTCTGGTTCGCCATGGGCGTAGACTTCCCAAACTCCAGCCGTCGCTTCTCACGACTGGTCTAGTTCGTGCAACTACCGCCGAACTGTCTTGCATCACCGCCTGGTTGAAGTTGCCCCCTTTTAGCCGGCCAGGTCGACCCATTGCCGTTTGTTCCAGAGCGACGGGGAATGAATTGCGGAGACATAGGCACGCCTCCTGAAGTCTCGAAGAGAAAAGCCAGCTGTAGGGCGGGAGCGCAAGGCCATAATTTGATGGCTTGGCCTACAGGTCAAGGTGAAGATGACTGTGATGGACGCGAACCACCGCGGGCAGTTCCTTCTTCGTACCTATGGCTTGTGGTTTGTCCAAGGATTGAGCAGCAACACATCCGTAGGCGCGAAGTGTTCGGTGTTCCGGGTCATGACGTGCAGGCCGTGGCGTCGCGCCGTAGCAGCAAGGCGTACGCGTAATCGCAGTTGTAGCTGGAGAAACGAACAGCCTCTCTGGACCCTTGGGTTTTTGCAAATCGTTTTTAGATCAAACGCCGAACTCAGTTTAGCTTGCAGGCAACGGGTTCTGCAGCACCCGATGGAACCAGGGGCGCATTAGACAGCGAATAGCCGCCGGTTCCGGCCACGGTCGCGTCGCGCACAGCGGGACAACTGAACGTAACGGTCTCTGAATCCCCATCGATAATTGTGTTGGAGGCGGAGTCCAAGTAGGTGCAAGGGATGCCGACTCCAAGCATCTGGCTCACCTCGCAAACGCGGAGCACCTGTTTCGATCCGCCGGTTTTGCAGCTCAGCTTGACTTTCGATCCTGCAGGACAAGAATAAGTCTTGCTCGGAGGCGTGAAACCACAATCGCGGAGTGGCCCAACTTGGCCGCGGTCGCATGGATCGTTGACAAAACTACCTGGTCCTTGTGACACCGAAACATGTCCGACGTTGTTTGCTGCATAGTTCGACGAGAAACCGCAGCGTATGCGCGAAATCGGATTCCCGCTAGCGTCCGTGAGCGACGTTGGGTCGAACACCAGTGCTGACAGATTCGTTGGATCCACAGGCTGGTTATTTTTGTCGAGAGTCTGTCCTTCACAGAGAAACTGCTGTGGATTCAGCACATAGCTCAAGTCATGAGGCTGCGTAGTGTCCACGTTGGTGATGTCCACCCATTGCCCGCTGATTCCGAACTGATATTCGTCGCCCCAACCGGAAGAAATTCCCTGGTAGTTGCAGGTCTGATAGGTACCTGCCAATGGCGTGGACTCATCGTTGTGATAGCGGTTCGTATCTTCAATACAGAAAGCACGCTTGACGCCGGTTGCGGTGTTGTAAGCGAAATTGATGTAGTAATTGAAGTCCCATTCCTGGTCGCAATTCCCGAATTCAAAAACGTTGCTGAGCAACCAAGGGTTGTTTGGATTCGTTAGGTCGCCGATGTGAATCGGCTTCGTACCATCATTCCGTGTATTCGCGGAAAAGGTCCAAAGCCTGCGCCAGCCGGGCTGCGCAATTGTGCCGTACTTAATGTCACAGGAATCCGGCGTAAAAAACCGGTAGTACACGCGGTTCTCGTCTATTAAGGCTTCTTCAATGGCGGCGAGGTCGGGCCCACTGTTGTTGGTAAACTGCCCCTGACGGAAATTCGCCGCAGTCTGTGGGTCATAGGCCACGCGCGTGAAGTGCATGTTGGGCTGCAGCATACCCACATGATTTTTGAGCGCTTGTGTGCAGGACTCCGTCGGAAATTGCGTGACGTGACACGCCGAAGTCGACGGCGTTTCCACTTGGCAAGTCTGGTCGTAGAAATAATAGACGCTCTCTTCAAACACGCTGTTCGGCGGAAAGCCGAACTCGTCGAGGCACGCGTATCCGGTTCTTTCCATCACCAACTCGGGATCTGCTGGCAGGTCAAACGGTTCGTCCCAGGTTCCGCCGACCGTGCTCAGTGCTGGCTCACTGGCCCCTGGAGAAGCTGGGTCGGTGACAATGTAAGTCTGGAAATGATAGGGAACAGCGACGTAGTCGTGTGCGCCAATCTGGACACGACGCGGTTCGTCTGGGAATTCAAACCTCCACGCAGCGTGCGGAGGAAGGGGCAGATCGCCGCGCGCCGGAGGTGCGGTATAGAAGAATTGGCGGAAAACGAGGCGATAGTAGGTCAAGTTGACCTGCTCTGTGGCGCGTTTTACCCAAAAGTTCTTGTCTTGTGAAAGGGCCCAAGCCGCCGCGGCTTCGCGCTGAGGACCTGCGGGGATTTCATCCAACTCGACCCCCACGATGGTGTGCATGTCCATGCGAACAAGCGCTCCTGGCGGTGCCAGCGAAGCCGATTGTGCAGTGGCTGCCGATGGCAGCAGGGTGAGCGCTACAATCTCCAGCATTAAACGAATCAATCCGCGATTCCGAATCGCGTTGTACATGGCAACCTCCCTAATCTTTGAATCTGGGCCCGCTCAACACACTCTAAACCAAAAGCACGGACTAGGAGAGAGCATGGCCCGCTCATATGAAAATCGGCTTGCCGCCTCTCCCCTCGAAGGCTTCCAACGGGCGAGGCGGCAAGACCCTCCCGGGGACTCAGTTCTTAAGCGCGACCTCTGTCTTCAGCAGGCCATCGATAGCCGCCTGGAATGCTGAAAAGGGCTGAGCGCCGACGAGGCGAACGCCATCCAACTTGTCCTTGGCGCTCTTCGCCAGTACGAAAGTCGGCGTGCCGCTGATCTGGAGCTTCGCGGCTTCGCTGGCGTCCCTCTGGACGTCAGCTTTGTACTTATCGGAATCAAGGCACGTCTGGAAGCCTTTCACATCGAGCGAAAGACTCTCCACGGCTTTCTTGATCACATCCTCGCTTGGAGAGGCAGCGTTCGAATTAAGAGCGTCGCGCAGTTCCCAATACTTGTTCTGGTCGCCGGCACAGCGCGTGGCCTCCGCCGCCTTCATCGCGAAGGGATGGAATTCCAGGGGCAGATCGCGGCTCACGAAGCGCACTTTGCCGGTGTCGATGTAGTTCTTCTTCAGCTCGGCGTAGGCGTCGGTATGGAACCGCTTACAGAACGGACACTGGTAATCCGCAAATTCAACCAGCGTCACCGGAGCATCGGCCCGGCCGATTGCATACCAGCCGTCGCCGATATTCATCTGCACTTTTTCCGGCGGCGCTGGCGCAGCGGCAGGCTGTGGCGCCATCGCCCGCGCCAGTTGCACCTGCTGCTTCTCCAACAATTGCCGGATCTGTTTGAGCTCGGTGACAATCGCGTCCGCCTGCTCGCTCGTTATGGTGTCCGACTTAGCGGCCGCTTTGCGGTCCGCCGTCAAACACTTTGCACCCGCCGCATAATGTCCCTGGTTGACGTGCCCTTGCGCCGCGGCGGCCACCGCCAAGGCGCAAGACATCGCAAGAAACATCACTGCTCTTCCGATCCTAGAAGCGCGCATTTGAGATCTCCCTTTGGAAAACAGGTTTGCCCGGTTCATTGACAGGTTCCGTTCTGAAGACAAACGGCGCTGGCACATTGGCTGTTTTGAGTGCACTGGCCGCCACTGGCGACAAGGCATTGGCCACTCGCACATACCAGCCCGCTGCCACAGGCGTTGCCGGTGAGAGGGGTAAACCCGCAGGCGCCAAGACTACAGACAGGTGCCTGACATGGGTTCGACGCAACAGGACATACATTGCCGCAAGCACCGCAGTTGGTTAATGAAAAATTAACATCGATGCACTGGTTGTTACACACCAGCATGCGCGCTGCCAATAAGTTGCTCTGACACACCTGCGAGCACTGCCCGGAAGCGCAGACAGCAGATCCATTCGCTGGAACGGGACAGACATTCCCGCACGACCCGCAATTGCCCGGATCGGCTTGTAGGTTGGTACAAAGGCCACTACACACGCTCAGTCCAGTGCCGCAGCTCCCGCCGCACACCCCGGCGACGCAGGTCTGCTGCGAGGGCGTGCACTGATTCGGATTCGCGAGACAGAAAGGAGAGACTGTCGTCGGACACACGTTTGCGCAGGCCCCGCAATTGTTGGGATCCGATTGCGTCTGCTCGCAAATTCCCTGGCAGGCGAGACCAGATTCAGCGCACGTTTCTTGATCGCTGCTTTGCTGGCCGCGGTATTCCACCAGGACGTTGGCATCGGCCGGACTTATGGCCTTGCAACTCGCGGCGGTCTGCACTTGCACCTGCAACTTGGCTCCGGCGCTGAATTCCAAAGACATTGCGCCGGTGTCCTTTTGCCCCTGCCCTGCCAACAGCCGGACGTCCTGTCCAGTGCCCCCGTCCGTTACGCGTACGACGGCAGGTGTGCAAGTCGCGTCCCCCGCAGTCTTGAGCGCGGTAGTAATTCGCGTCACAGTAATCGGCGTATCTGGAACAAAAAAACCGGCCGTGTATGCCGACGTCAGCGTGCCTGGAATAAACGCCGGAAAAAGTGCGCTATTGGCCGCCCCCGCACTAGTCCCGGGGGGTCCTGCCGGCCCTTGGGGCCCCGTTGGGCCAGCTGGACCCATTGGTCCGGGGACACCGGGGACGCCTTGCTGTCCTGTCTGCCCCGTCGCACCCATTGGGCCAATCGGTCCCTGCTGACCAGTAGCCCCTGTTGGGCCCGTCGGTCCCGTCGCACCTTGCGCGCCAATGAGTCCCGCCGGTCCCTGAGGAATCAAGAAATTGAGGACTGCTGCGTTTGTCGTGCCACTATTCAGCACCGATGCCGGGGTTCCTGATGGAACCGTCATCGTTGTTCCCACCTGCACGGTCGCGGCCGTTCCCGCCGTGCCAGCGGCTCCCTGTGGTCCTTGTGGACCCTGGGGTCCTGCAGGCCCCTGCGGCCCACTGTTCGCCAGCACAATTTCCAGCCGAGGCTCGTGGCTCGTCACTATGCTTTCCTTGCTGTCAAACACCGCGTAGGTCGTACTAGTGTTTGCGACCAGAGCGATCCCGTCGTTGGCGAGCCCGCCGTTCGCGGAACCCTCCAGCCACTCCTGCACCAGTTGCGTGACATCCACAACGAGGAACGAATTGGCGTTGCCGACGTTGATGCCGCTGGCAAAGGGAGTCGCCGCGAGGGTCGGTGTCGAAGAGCTGCTCAACGTGGACTCACTCCACGTGCTGGTGATGGGATAAATGTCAATGGCCCCGGTCGGGGCAGTAAGCGGGCTGAGGAACAGCTTCAAGGTGGCTTTGGACACGTTGCCGGCGGCCGCATTCGGCGGCAGTGAGGATTGCAACTGAAATTTGATGTACGACTTGGTGGCGCCCACGGAAACGAAGCCGACCGAGGCACTCGATCCTGCCACGATCAGCGAAATCCCTTGGCCCTTCAGGTTGAGGAGCCCTGTCGCGGCATTGCTGGACACAAACGCATCGTCAGTCACCGTCCCCGACTGCGCGGCCGCCCTCCCTGGAAGAAGAATTGTGAGCACCAGAACGAAACCGGAAAGGACGAGCACCCTGCGCATGGATCCTCCAAACAGCCCTTGCGGACGGGCAAACTGGAGCGAATCTGAGCCTCCGGTGCTTTCGCCGGGACAGGGCGCGATCACCGTTTATTTCGCTTATCCAATAAGCGTAAAAGGAGGACAAATTAGCCCATCCAAGTCTGAGGAATCTGACAAATGCAAAGGTTAGGCCGCACCAAGGCGGTTGCCTCAATACCGGGCAAGATTCCCTAGGATTGAGCCAATTCTTGTTCGGATATCGCTATTAAGCAAAGAGGGTGAGCGGCCTTTCGATGCCACGCGCTGCGAAGGCTCCGCCGCCTAGGTTGACGCGAGATAGCCTCAAAAGTTGTTCACCTAGGCCTGTCCAAAGGGAAAAAGGGACAAATGACCGTTATTTAGTTCAGCGAGCGTACCTTTGTTCGCCAAGGGGCTTCCTCGATTGACTTCATGTATGCATTCCTTTATTTTTGTGGCAAAGACTCAGATTTTGGCTCCAACCGAGGGTGTGAGCGTGTCCGAACCTCCTTCTCAGCCCGTCAGCGCCCTGCTGAGCAAGTGGCGAGCGGGGAATCAGGAAGCGCTACAGGCCCTCATTCCCCTCGTCTATCACGAGTTACG
>Ga0210406_10006549_pt1 | contig 12058 bp, 12 predicted proteins | sample IncBWC30MmetaG_FD_155454 | JGI IMG/M metagenome (GOLD analysis project Ga0210406, IMG submission 155454) | Forest soil microbial communities from Barre Woods Harvard Forest LTER site, Petersham, Massachusetts, United States - Inc-BW-C-30-M | ecosystem: Environmental > Terrestrial > Soil >...
GATCGGCATCTTCGAGTTGACGCTGCTTGCCGGCATCGGGCTCGCGCTCTATCGCGGTGTGCGACTGCCACCGATGCGGATCGCGCTGTTGCTGGGACTGCTGCACATGGCGCTGAGCCAGAGCCGTGCCGCGGAAATTCTTGCACTCGTCGCGCCGCTCGTGCTCGCCGCGCCGCTGGCGCGGGAGATCGGCGGCGAGGCGGCCAATGCACGTCCAAAGCCGCCATTGCGCGGCGTGCTGGTCGCGGCTGTCATGATCGTGCTCGCCGCGGGAACGGTGGCCTACGCCTCCGTGCACCGCTATGCGCCGAACACGCGCGGCACGCCTGTTGCGGCCGTGGCCGAGCTGAAGAAGCTCAATCTGGCGCGCGTGTTCAATGATTATGATTTCGGCGGCTATCTGATCGCAAGCGGCGTTCCGACCTTCATCGACGGCCGCACCGAATTGTTCGGCGAGACGTTCTTCGTCGATCACAACGCCGCATCCGGATTGATGGAACCGGAAAACCTGTTCCGCCTGCTCGACGACTACAAGATCGAAGCGACGCTGATGCGCACGCAGAGCGCGGCCACCAAGCTGCTCGATCACATCGATGGCTGGCAGAAAATCTATTCCGACGACATCGCGACGATTCATCTGCGAAAGGCGGATGCCGTGCATACGCGCAAACCCGCGGTCGACGCGAAGGCCAGATAGCTGCGTCGATCCTGCGTCAATGTGCACCTGCGTCAATGAAACCATGTTGTGCGACGCATTGACGAATTGATGTTGAAATGTCTTGCTGCTTTTCTACAATGGCGATCTGGTGGTTACGACAACCACCCTGTCCATTTGATTTCAAAATCAAACATTCAATCGAGACATAAAAGCGAGACCAACAAGCACGTCTAAACAGCTAGCGCGTCTAAGCAGCAAATAAACGGCAAAGACCAAGAAGCAAACAAAAAGCAAAAAAGGGAGCACGCCATGGCCAGAGCAGGATTCACTAACTTGCCCAAGGATTTGCCCAAGCAGAATCCCTGCGCGCAATGCGGTCAACCGATTGCGTTGCCGGAATGGGTCGAGGAACACCGCGGCCGTACTGCTTATCTCTGGCACTGCTACGCTTGTGACTATCGCTTCGAAGCGGTGGCGATTTTTGATACCGCCGCCTACGAGGACGAGGCGCTCGCGGCCTGAGAACAAAAGCTTCGTCGCGTTCAGGCCGGGGCGCGCCGCGCGAACTGCGCGCCAAGCGGACGTTGAATACTGACAATGAGTCCATGCGGCCTGGCGGTCACGCAACGCAAGCTCGCCGCCGTGCGCCAGCACGATGGCCCGTGCGCTCGACAGCCCGAGGCTTCATGATCAATTGGTCGCGGCGGCGACCACCTCGACCGTCGGCGTGAAGATGTAGCCGCCGGACCGCACCGTCTTGATGATCGTGGCCTCGCGCGGATCGGGCTCGATCTTGCGGCGGATGCGGCTGACCAGCACATCGATGCTGCGCTCGAACGCGCCCGCGTTGCGGCCTTGGGTCAGATCGAGCAGGCTGTCGCGGGACAACACGCGGCCGGGCCGTTCGCAGAAGGTGCGCAGCAGGTCGAATTCGGCGCTGGTCATCGCGACCCGCGCGCCCTCCGGGTTGTGCAATTCGCGCCGCCTGACATCGATGTGCCATCCGAGGAAGGTAAGCGCGGTCGCGCCCGCAGTGGGGCTGGCGGTCCAGGCGGCCGATCGCCGGCGCAGCACCGCATTGATCCGCGCGAGCAATTCGCGCGGATTGAAGGGCTTGGCCAGATAGTCATCGGCACCCATCTCAAGCCCGATGATGCGATCGACGTCCTCGCCGCGCGCGGTAAGCATGATGATCGGTGTCTGCGATTCCGCGCGGATCTTGCGGCACAGGCTGAGGCCATCCTCGCCCGGCAGCATCACGTCGAGGATCAGAAGATCGACGCGGTGGTCGGTCATCACCCGCGCCATCTCGCGCCCGTCGGTCGCGGTCGTCACATTGCAGGCGTTGGTCCGCAGGTATTTTGCGATCAGCGCCCGCGTCTCGCGGTCGTCCTCGACGATAAGAATGTTGGGCGGTGGCTGGGCCATGTCAGCCCTTTGTCGACGATTCGCAGCCGCGAGGCGAAGGATTTTTGTTTCCAAATGTTTCTGACGCCACCGTCGCAACAGAGCGCAACAGGCGGCGGGCCGGTCAACAAGGTTCCGTTAAGGCCGTTAACCGTACCGTCATGGCGCCTCGCACGAATTTTCGGAGCTCCTATGACCTCGATCTCGTTGCTCTCCAACAGCACCTACCAATCGCCTCTGCAGCGGCTGCAGGATGAATTGCAGTCGGAGGTCAATTCCGGCGCCGTCAGCTCGTCCGACCAGGACGCGCTGTCGTCGGCGCTCAACGATATCGACTCCCAGCTCCAAAGCAGTCAGGCGAGCGATCAGGCGAGCGGCACGCGGCCGTCGCCGGGCGACCTGAAGTCGAAGATCGACGACCTCATCGCAGGCGAGGTTTCCAGCGGAAAGCTCACCAGCGATCAGGCCACCGAGCTGCAGGGCGTCTTCAAGGCCGCCTTCGCCAAAGGCCACCATGGCGGGCCCGGCGGTCCGCCGCCTCCGGATGCGGCGTCGGGAGCCAGTGACCTGACCGATTCGTCGAGCAGCGATTCGAGCACGGCGGATGTCCTGAACCTGTTTCTTCAGATGCTGCAATTCTCGCTGTCGGCCTCCTCGTCGGCGTCCAACTCATATGGCGCGACGGGCGGCACAGGCAGCAACACGTCATCGATCTCCGCACTGCTGATCGACTATCAGTCCTGAGTTTCCTCTTTTGAGTTTCTCTCCTAAGTCTCTCTCTTAAGTCTCTCTGCTAAATTTCCTGCACCACGTCCACGCAGCGAAGCGCACCGGGTCGTTGCGTGAGCGGCGGTTCCAGCGGAACCTGCTCTTTCTTGCCGCAGCTGCAAACGCGAAAATGCGTGTGCGAAGCGGAACGGCGCATTGGGTACCGGGTTCTCCCTCCATCAATCACGGATCAGGGAGAATCCCATGTTGAAGAAGTATGTCGTGACCGGTCTGGCCGGTTCCTTGCTGCTTGCAAGTGCTGCATTTGCGCAAACGCCGACGGCGACAACCGACCGCAGTGATGCGGCGGCGGCGCCGGCGGCCGTTTCGCAGTCGTCGTTCCAAGGCAATTGGCGCGCATCGAAGGTCGCGGGCCTGAACGTCTATAACGACAACAACGAGAATGTCGGTTCGATCAACGACCTGTTGATGGACAAGAGCGGGGCCATCAAGGCGGCCGTGATCAGCGTCGGCGGCTTCCTCGGTGTCGGCGCGCATCTCGTCGCCGTGCCCTTCGACAAGATCAAGTTCGTGAACGAGCCCGTCGCCTATACCGGCGCGTCGAATGCGCCTGCCGGCAACCGGCCGGCTTCGACCACGACGGGATCGACCGCCAATCCACCGGCCACGACATCGTCCAGCACGTCGAAATCGAACACCTGGTATCCCGACCACGCCGTGTTCAATACGACCAAGGAAGAGCTGAAGGCGATGCCGGAATTCAAGTACGAGTAAGCGTGACCGCGCAAGCCGATTGAACCTGCTGGAGCGCGATGCGATCAGTGCGGATCGCATCGCGCTCTTTGTTTGAGCATGATCTTCGTGCGAACGCGTTCCGCGCTTTACGACAGGGCTTTGTAGCTCATGTAAGCAGCCATGAGCGAAACGAAGACAATCATCGTGACGTGAAGCGTCGAGCGATCGATCTTGTTTGCAAGCCTGGCGCCAAGATCGGTCCCGATGATCAGACCGACGATCACGCCAACGAGCGCGGCCCACGACGACGACCATCCTTGTTTCCAATAGACCCAGGCCGAGGGAAGGGTCGTTGGAATAAGTGAAAGGACGAGGCTGATCATTTGCGCCTGATGTTGGGGAACGCCCAGCATTGCGCTTAGGCCAACGACGGTTGCAAGGCCTCCACCGATCCCCAGAAACCCTGAGGATAGCCCGGCGAACGACCCGACCGTCAGCAGGGCGGCCCAATGCAAATCCTTTGCTGCGATGATTTCATCATGCTTGGCAGCCTTTTGGGCGCCGCACGCCATCAGCATCGCATCCAGGCCCAGCAAATAGGCCACGTAGCTCCATTGCAGCGCGGAACTTGATGCGTGGCTCGCGCCGTAAGCCCCGGCAATTCCTCCGGCGATGAAGCCGACCGTCAGGAAAGCGAGCCAACGCAAGGGACTGCGGCTGCCTGCTTGCCAATATCTCCTGATTCCGGTCACACTGGTCGGGGGAATCTGGGCAACAAGCGAAATGCCTTGGGCCACGTGCTGTTCGGCGCCCAGCAGCAGGACTGAAAAGACGACCAGGCCGCCGCCAGGACTTACGCCGAGCAGGCCCGACGTGAATCCTCCGGCCAGACCTGCTCCTACGCCACCGAGAAGATCATGAAAATCCATTTCGAGTCATCCGCTTCAACGGCGAGGGCTGCTTCGGGCAGACCGACCTTCGGCTTGCTTCGCGATGCTTGCGAGGAAAGTATCGAATGCGTTCATCGCCTCTGCGGTCGAAAACCGCTCTCCCCATAGGCGCTGCAGAACGATTCCCTGGAACATGGAAACCATTGTCCTTGCGATGGTTTGCGGGTTGATCGTGGCGTCGATCACGCCAAGACGCTGGCCGCGCCGCAACAACTTCACGATGATCGCAATCGGCTTCCGTATTCCATTCGTGACTTGCTCGCGGATGACGTCGTCGCGCAAAGCCTCCGCCCAGAGCTGCAAGGCAACCCGTCGGGATCGAAGTCCCTGTTCCTTCCGCAAGTCTCCCAGAAAGGCGCGGGCAATCGTGCGCAGGCTCTCCAGCGGGTCGGCTTCTTCAGCTTCGATTGCCAACAGCGCGCTATCGCGCGCGTGACGATGCTCGCCAATGGCCTGTATCAAATCCTCCTTGCTGGCAAAGTAACTGTAGAGACATCCCGCGCTCAGTCCGGATTCCCTGATCACGTCTTGGATCGTGGTTTGGTGAAAGCCCTGGCGCGCAAAGCATGTCTCGGCGGCCTGCAGGATCTGATCGCGCCTCGCCGCCAGCGTCTCTGGCTTGATTTTCGGCATTGCCGTCCTCTTAATTGCCTTCCCATTATAAAGAACGAATATTCGTTTTGTAAAGAGGGGAGATGTATTGGCTTGGGCTATCGGCTTTGGGTCGGCCGATCCTTGGATCGTTCCGGACCTGTTTGCGTGCTTCGCTCACCTCACCACGCACGGGTCGGCATGAACGTGGCGTTTTCGCCGCATGTATCGATTCCGGCGGACCGGCGAATGTGACAACGGCGTTCGTGAGCGCGGGTGAAACCGCGCCTTTCCTTCGATGCGCATCTTTTCACCAGCGAGATAGCGGTGTTAGGCTTGGAGGCGGCGGGGAGCTCCCTGCTCCCTGCTTCATACTGAACGGGAGGAAGACATGCCGGACAGCGTGTACAAGGTGATCGAACTGATCGGTAGCAGCAACGAATCCTGGGAGAAGGCAGCCGCGAATGCGGTGAGCCTGGCCTCGAAATCTCTCCGCGACCTTCGCGTCGCGGAAGTCGTCGAGCTTGATCTGCAATTGGATTCCACGGGAAAGGTCGAAGCCTACCGTGCCAAACTCAATGTCTCGTTCAAGTTCGAGGGCTCCTGAGCCGGCGCTAGCCGATAGTTAGGACGCGGCAGCAATCAAGTTACGACGTCTATGTCTCCGCATTCTCGTTCGCGGAGACGGCCTCTCACCCCGAGCCTCTCCCCGTAAGAACGGGGAGAGGGAGGGCGAGAGGACGGCGGGTCAGTTCGTCTTGACCAGCGGACAGCCGCCTTTGTCGAGCGGGCGGAATGCTTCGTCGCCTGGGACGGTCGCGAGCAGCTTGTAGAGGTCCCACTCTCCCTTGGACTCTTCCGGCTTCTTCACCTCGAACAGATACATGTCGTGCACCATGCGGCCGTCGATGCGGATCTTGCCGTTCTTGGCGAAGAAGTCGTTGACCGGGGTGGCGCGCATCTGCGCCATCACCTTGGGCGCCTCGTCGGTGCCGATCGCCTCGATCGCCTTCAGGTAATGCATGGTCGCCGAATAGAGGCCGGCCTGGATCATGGTCGGCATGTGACCGACCTTGTCGTTGAAGCGTTTCGAGAACGCGCGCGTCTCGTCGTTCATGTCCCAGTAGAAGGCGTCGGTGACGATCAGGCCCTGCGTCGCCTTGATGCCGAGCGCGTGCGTATCGGTGATCTCCTGCAACAGCGCGATCATTTTCTGGCCGCCCTGGGTGATGCCGAATTCGGCGGCCTGCTTCAGCGCATTGGTGGTGTCGCCGCCGGCATTGGCGAGCGCGACGACCTTGGCCTTGGAGGCCTGCGCCTGCAGCAGGAAGGAAGAGAAATCCGACGAGTTCAGGGGGTGACGGACGTCGCCCAGCACCTTGCCGCCGCTCTCCTTCACCACGTTGGCCGCGTCGCGCTCCAGCGCCATGCCGAAGGCATAGTCGGCGGTGACGAAGAACCAGGTGTCCTCGCCGCGCTTGACCATCGCCCTGCCGGCGACGTTGGACAGCGCATAGGTATCGTAGGTCCAGTGCACCGTGTTCGGCGAGCAGGCCGTGCCGGTGATATCGGAAGAGCCGCCGCCGGAATTGATGTTGATCTTGTTCTTCTCCCGCGTCAGCGCGGAGATCGGCAGCGCGACGGAAGAGGTCGGCACGTCGAAGATGGCATCGACCTTCTCATTGTCGTACCAGTTGCGCGCGATCGAGACGCCGATGTCCGGCTTGTTCTGATGGTCGGCATAGATCACCTCGACCGGCTTGCCCTTCACCTTGCCGCCATAGTCCTCGACCGCCATCTGCACGGCCGCCAGCGATCCCTTGCCGGTGGCGTCGGCATAGAGGCTCGACATGTCGGTGAGCACGCCGATCTTGACCACGTCGTCGGAAATCTGCTGGGCGTGCGCGGTGCTGCCGGCAGCGGCAAAGGCGAGGCCGGCTGCCAATGCGGTGGCGAGTGATTTCATCGTTTCTTCTCCCTGGTTTCTTGTTGAGGGCTTGGTTCAAGCTTTGGTTCTAGCCGTATTCGGCGGGGCCCGCAAAGTCGAGGCCCGCAACGTCATGGGCATAAAGTCATAGGCATAAAATCATAGGCATAAAATCATAGGCCTTCGGCAAATATGATGAGCTGATTAGAAAACAGGCGGTTCGTTGGTTAACGGCGTACCGCCGATGCCGGTTCACAAGTCTTTCATCAAAGCCCCGGCAGCGCGGTCACGCTGACATTGATCGCACCCTCTGCCGCGGCGATGACGCGCAGCGTCGTTGAATCGAAGGCGATGTCGGCCAGCGCCAGGCTATTGATATTGGCCGCCACTTTCACGCCGTCGCCGCTCTTCTGAAAGTCGGCGATCGCGGCGGCGATTTTCCTGCGCGCGTTGTTGGCGAATGGCTTGAGGTCGACGATCGCCTTTTCCGCAAGCGCGCCCTGCAGGCGCGGCATCACGGCACGCGCGGCCGCCCCGAGCAGCCCGAAGGCGGCTTCGGATTCGACCGCGAGCTGCACATTGGCAAGCCGCAGCGTCTGCCGCGCCTGGTCGAGCGCGGGGGTCCCCCAGATGTGCACGGTGGCCTCGGCGCCGAAGCCGAAGAAACTCTTCTTCTCCTTGGCGCGCACCAGCAGCGAGATCAACATCCGGTCGCCCGCCGCCTGAATGGTCGCGCTCTTGACGGTGACGTCCACCGGGCCCGACCCGTCCTCGGGGAATGTCCTGCCCGCAATCTGCTGCGCGATGATCCTGTTGAGCTCGGTGAAGGGAATGTCGATCGGTATGCCGATGCTGACGCCGCCCGGCGTCGGCGGAATGATCGTGATCTTGTCCGGGAAGGGGCAGTCCGGCTGGGTCTGGCCTGGCGTGATGCGGGTTTCGGCTTCGATCCCCATGGTGAGCGTCACCGCGGAGGCATCGACGCGCGGCTGTGCGGCGATGGCGCGCGTCGGCTTCACTTCCAGCCAGAGCACCGGCGCTGACGACGTCGCGCCTTGACCCTCCAGCGCTTGACCCTCCAGCCCTTGGTCCTCCAGCCGCACCGAGCGGCAGGCCATGGCCCACTGCGCCCGCGCGGTGCGCTCAAGGAGCGGATCATGGCGGATTCGCTCGGCGACGATGTTGAGCTGCTCGCCCACGGTCTTGTCGATCACCGGCTTCATCTGAGCCGGCACGTTGACGCGGGAGCCGGCGACCGCCAGGTTGGTATCGCCGAGATTGACCTGCGCGCCCAGATTGGGCTCCAGGTGCCAGGCCGCCGCGAACTTCGGCCGCGACGTGATGGTCACATTGCCCTTGATCTCGGCGCTGGCGTTCAGGTTCTTGATGTTGATGCCGCCGATCTGCTTGGCAGCATTGTTGCCGAGCACGCCCGCAATCGCGTCACCCAGCGCGCCGGTCGCTTTCGCCGACAGCGAGCCCGTGACATTGACCCGTCCGGTCAGTGGCGTCGACAGCGACAGCATGTCCTCCGCGCCACTTGCCGCAATCGGCCCGCGCGCGGCGGTCCAGCCGATATCGGCGTTCTGCAGCACCTGCGCCGCCGGATTGTTGGTCTTGCCGGCGAAGTTGCGCGGCGCGGTGCGATCGGCGGCGTCGCGGATGGCCGAGAGCGTCACGACGACCGGCGCGACGACATAGGAGCTGCGCGTGACCGGTGGCAGCGGCGGCAATTCCTGCAGCGCGGGCGCGGGCAGGGAGCCGCCCGGCAACAGCCAGTCCATGGCCTCGAGCGCCACCAGAAACGAGAGCACGACCACCCCGAGACCGATCGCGATCGTTCGCGGCTGCAATGGCGCCTTGGCAGACGGCATCTTGGCAAATGGCATCTTGACAGGCTTCGTCTTCGGCAGACGCATCAATTCCCCGGTCCTGATTCAACCGATCGATTCTACAGGGCGGGGGCAGGGGGCGCCAGACCGGCGGCCGCATCACGCTCAAGGCGTGGAAAAATCGCAACAAAATGGCTCCGGCAAGCACCGGAGCCATCATCAACATTACGAGAGCGCAATCTCGGCGCGAGCGATCTCAGCGCGTCGAGGTTCCAAGGTCCGCGCGGCGATCCATCGGCCGCACGATCACCTTGGTGCCGATGTTGACGCGCGAATAGAGGTCGCTCACATCGGCGTTGGTGAGGCGGATGCAGCCCGAGGACACATGCGTCCCGATCGTCTCCGGCGCGTTGGTGCCGTGAATGCGATACACGGTGCCGCCCAGATACATCGCGCGCGCGCCGAGCGGATTGCCGGGACCGCCGGCCATGTGGCGCGGCAGATAGGGCTGGCGCGCGATCATCTCCGGCGGCGGAGTCCAGTCCGGCCACTCGGCCTTCTTGGTCACCGACTGCACGCCGGACCAGGTGAAACCGTCGCGGCCGACGCCGATGCCGTAGCGGATCGCCTGGCCGTTGCCGAGCACATAATAAAGATAGGTGTTCGGCGTATCGATGATGATCGTGCCCGGCGCCTCGCGCGTGGGGTAAGTGACGGTCTGGCGGCGCAGACGCGCCGGCATCTCATAGACGGTGCCTTCATCCGACGGCGCGGCCTGAGGTGCCTGGACCTGCGGTGGTTGCGCGAACTGCGCGGGCGGCACCGGCAGGAACGGAAAGAGCTGGACCGGCGTTGCCTCAGCCGAATTCGACCATGCGATGGCGCCGATCGCAAACGCACCGAGAGCGGCGACACGGCGGGAATGCGCAGTGAATGTACCGAAACTGAACATCTCACGTCCCCTGTTTGACCGACCTGTTCCAACTTATTCCGGCTTGTTTGTTCCAGGTTGGCGCCTGTCGCGGCGCTCATTTGTCGCAACGGTTAACGGTCAAAGGTTTCGGGACGTTTGCGTCCTGCGCGCAAAACGGTTTCGCCGGGTTACGGTTTGTTTCATGACGGTTTCGCGACAGCGTGGCCGAAGAAATCCGCAAAAAGATTCCTCAACAATTCGATGACGTCACACGTCTGAAATATCCATGACGGATTTTCCGATCGCGGCAATCGACGTGAGAATCACGACAAAGCTCAGGTTCCCATGATGCGGATCTTAATTGCGACCGATGCCTGGCATCCGCAGGTCAACGGTGTGGTGCGAACCCTGACGTCGCTCGCACGCGCGGCCGCGCCTCTCGGCGCCGAGATCACGTTCCTGACGCCCGAGGGCTTTCCTTTGCTCGGCGTGCCGACCTATCCCGGCCTGCGGGTGGCGCTGACGAACCGGCGCGAGATCGCCAAGCGCATCGAGGCCGCGGCGCCCCAGGCCATCCACATTGCGACCGAAGGTCCGATCGGCTGGGCCGTCCACGGCTATTGCCGCCGCAACAAGCTTGCCTTCACGACCTCCTATACGACGCGCTTTCCCGAATATGTCTCGGTGCGCACAGGCATTCCTGTAAGCGTGGGCTACGCGGTGCTGCGGCACTTCCATAACGCCGCCGCCACGACCATGGTCGCAACCGACTCGCTCAGGCAGGAGCTTGCCGCACGCGGCTTCAAGAAGCTCGGCTTCTGGACCCGCGGCGTCGACACCGGGCTGTTTCATCCCGGCAATCCCGCGAAGCTCGATCTGCCGCGGCCGATCTTCATGACCGTCGGGCGCGTGGCCGTGGAGAAGAATTTGGAGGCGTTCCTGTCGCTGGATCTGCCCGGCAGCAAGGTCATCGTCGGCGACGGCCCGCAGCGCGCCGAGCTGGAGCGCCGCTTCCCGCAAGCGAAATTCCTAGGGGAAAAGAAAGGCGAGGACCTGACGTCGCATGTGGCTGCGGCGGACGTGTTCGTCTTCCCGAGCCTCACCGACACTTTCGGCGTCGTGCAGCTCGAGGCGCTGGCCTGCGGCACGCCGGTCGCCGCCTTTCCGGTCACCGGTCCGCTCGACGTGATCGCCGATCGTCCGATCGGCGCGCTGGATGAGGATCTGCGCAGCGCCTGCATGCGCGCGCTCACCATGTCGCGAGAAGCTTGCCGGAATTTTGCGCTGGAACGTTCATGGGAAAACAGCGCAAGGCAGTTTATCAGCAATCTGGCGGCCCTGCAGCCAAATCGTCCGTTACAGAGCCGTTCGCTGCAAAGTAGTCCGTTACAAAGTCGTCCGTTGCAAAGCCCCGCGCGTGTCGCGGCGGACAGAAGCGCCGCACACGGCTGAACGGCAATCAACGAAACACACAGGAAAAACACACAGGTTGGAGTCACTATGGCACAGACTATGAAGCTTGACGGGACGAGGCAGCTCGATTTCGACCGCGAGATGGTCGAGCAGGCCTATGACCGCTGGGCCCCCATCTATGACCTCGTGTTCGGCGGGGTGTTCAGCAAGGGACGGCGTGCCGCGATCCTTGCTACTAACAAGATCGGCGGCCGCGTGCTCGAAGTCGGCGTCGGCACAGGCATCTCGTTGCCGCTCTATGGGCCGAACGTTCGCATTTTCGGCACCGACATCTCCGAAGCGATGCTGCGCAAGGCCAATCAGCGCGTTGCCGATCAGCATCTGAAGAATGTCGAGGGGCTCGCGGTGATGGACGCGGAGAAGCTCGAATTTCCGGACAATTCCTTCGATGTCGTGATGGCGCAATATGTCGTGACGGCGGTGCCGAACCCGGAAGTCGCGCTCGACGAATTCGCGCGCGTGCTGCGGCCTGGCGGCGAGCTGATCATCCTCACCCGCGTTAGCGCCGACACCGGCGTGCGCCGCTTCATCGAGCAGAGCTTGCAGCCCGTGGTGTGCCGCCTCGGCTTCCGCACCGCCGAGTTTGGCTGGTCGCGCTACACCAAATGGCTCGCCGGTGCGAAGGACATGGAATTGGCTGAGCGCCGTCTCATCCCGCCGCTCGGCCATTTCTCGCTGGTGCGTTTCCGCAAGCTTGAGATGGCGGCCGCCGCGTAAGGCGTCGCGCGCCATCGCCTGGCTGATGGCAAAGGGATGATGTCATATGACATTTATATGATGTCATATGACATACATCGAATCGCGATATCACTCCCTCATCCTTTTTTTGGGGGAGAGAAATGA
>Ga0210406_10006554_pt1 | contig 12055 bp, 10 predicted proteins | sample IncBWC30MmetaG_FD_155454 | JGI IMG/M metagenome (GOLD analysis project Ga0210406, IMG submission 155454) | Forest soil microbial communities from Barre Woods Harvard Forest LTER site, Petersham, Massachusetts, United States - Inc-BW-C-30-M | ecosystem: Environmental > Terrestrial > Soil >...
GAAACGAGCCGCGTCACGCAAGCGGGCTCAGAACCTCGGATACCGGACAAACCGATGGAGACTTATCACCCGGAAACGACCCACTTGACTGCTCCCTGCTCATGTGAGGTTTGCCGACGATTGCGAGCCACGCCGGACACCGCCCATCTGCCGATCGTTCTCTTAACTGCGCTCGACCGGCCGACCGACCGCATGCGTGGTCTCGAATCCGGCGCTGACGACTTCCTGACCAAGCCCGTCGATGAAATTGCGCTGATCGCTCGCGTTCGCTCGCTGGTCCGGCTCAAGTTTTCGATCGATGAATTGCGCAGCCGCGCTGCGCATAGCGCAGAGGCGGGGACCGCTCCCGCTGAAGTTCTGAAGCTGGACACATCAGAACGCGGGCGCTTGTTGCTTGTGGACGAGCAGCGAAGTTCGCGTGAGCGCATCGCTGGCGCGCTAAGGCCGTATCATGACGTGATCCTCGCGGACGAGCCAGGCGAGGCGCTTATCGCGGCGCGCGAAGAGACAATCGACCTCATGATCGTCAGTCTCGGTTCTGGCGTGTTCGACGGCTTGAGGTTGTGCAGCCAGGCCCGCTCAAGCGAGCGCACGCGCAATCTGCCAATCCTCCTCATTGCCGATCCGGACGATCGCCCGAAGGTGCTTCGCGGGCTCGAACTCGGCGTCAATGACTACCTTAACCGACCGATCGACCGAAACGAGCTCTTGGCCCGGGTGCGGACAAACATCCGTCAGAAGCTTTACGCGGATCGACTGCGTCAGTCGGTGCAGCAATCGATAGAGATGGCGCTTTACGACTCGCTCACCGAGCTCAACAACCGCCGCTCGCTCGAGCGCCGCCTGCCGGCGATGATCGATACTGCGCGCGCGAGAGGCGCGCCGCTGACCATGATGGTTCTCGACATCGACCATTTCAAGCGCGTGAACGACACTTATGGTCACGACGTCGGCGATCGCGTGCTCAAGGGCTTTGGCGCGCAATTGCAAGACACCTTTCGGAGCGGCGACCTCATCTGCCGTCTGGGTGGAGAGGAATTCGTCGTCGTGATGCCGGGCGCGGATGCCGCCGAAGCGGCGCGGATCGCTGAACGCGCGCGCCGGACCACAGAGAGCCGCGAATTCCTGGTCGACGGCGCCGCCGCCTCCGTTTCGATTACGGTCTCGATTGGTCTCGCCGAATGGCGGGAGAACTGGAATTACGCCGAGCTTTATCGTCGAGCGGACCGAGCGCTTTACCGATCGAAGTCGGCGGGCCGCAATCGCGTCACTCAGGACGCCGCGTAAAGACCCTCGCCGCCCATGCGGAGAGAGAGAGAGAGAGAGAGAGAGAGAGAGAGAGAGAGCGGGCCTTCACGCCTCGAAGAGTCCGAATAGCAGGCGCCTCAGGGGCGAGGTCTGAGGGCGGCAATCGGTTCCATACGAACGCAGCAGGCTTTAGGTCGCCCTCAAGCGACGGCAAGTTCGGCCGTGATGGCGGCAAGCTCGCGCTCGCCACGCTCGACATCGAACGGCTGCGGCTCTTTTATCGTGGCTGCGGCGGCTTTGGCGCGCCGTAGCGACGCGCCGGAAAGCATCGGCGTGGCGGAAGCCACGGCGCGACCCTCTTCCAGGTTGCCATTGCAGTGCAGGACGATGTCGAGGCCCGCCTCGATCACCGCAGCGGCGCGCTCTTCGAACGAGCCGGTGAGCGCCTTCATCGACAGGTCATCGCTCAGGATAAGCCCGTCGAACCCGATCTCGCCGCGCATGATTTCAGCGACCACGATCGGCGACGCCGTCGCCGGACGACGGGGATCGATCGCCGTGTAGAGGAGGTGGGCGCTCATCGCCATCGGCAAGTCTTTGAGCGCCGCAAACGGCGCAAAATCATGTTTGAGCTCGCTGCGCGTGGCGTCGACGACAGGCAATTCGTGATGGCTGTCCGCGCGCGCCCGGCCGTGTCCCGGCATGTGCTTGATGACCGGCGCGACCCCGCCGGCAAGCAGTCCCTCAGCGACCGCCCGGCCCATCGCCGCGACGCGTTCGGGTCGAGACGAGAAGGCCCGCGAACCGATGGCCGTGTGCATACCTTCGTTGGCGACATCGAGCACGGGCGCACAGTCGATGGTGATTCCGACCTCGATGAGATCATGCGCGATGAGGCGAGCAACCAGACGCGCCGCAGCCTCGGCCTTGGATGGCTCAAGACCCGCTTCGATCGCGGCCGCAGCCGGATATGAGCGCCAATGAGGGGGCGCCATGCGCTGGACGCGGCCGCCCTCCTGATCGATCAACACCGGCGCATCGGCGCGGCCGACGCTTTCCCGGAACGAATGCGTCAGCGCGCGCACCTGGTCGCGGTCGGCGATGTTGCGCTTGAAGAGGATCAGGCCCCAAGGGTCTTCCCGACGCAGGAAAGCCCGTTCCTCGTCATTCAGCGCGAGGCCCGCGCAGCCGCTGATGAAGGCCTTGGGCATTTGAGGCTCCGCGCGAGGCTACGAAAAGGCGGATGCGCTTCGCTTATTTAGCGATGAAGCACTGCCCGCCCTCGCCTTTAAGGCGAGCGCAAAGCGCCGCTGCGTCAGCCTTCGTCAAGCCGCTCACGCGCAACCGGTAGATCGTTTCGCCATTGACCTCGGCCTTGTGCACCCCAATGGCGGAGCCGTTAAGTTCGGCGCTGTACTTGCTGTTCAGCCTTGTCGCCGTGCTCTTCGCCTCCGACTCGGATTTTGGCGCGGCGAGTTGAACCGACCATCCACCGGACGTGGTCGCAGCGGTGGCGTCCACAGGCGGCGCGATCGCTCCGGTTGTCTCGGTCGCATCGACGACTTGTCCGGGCTTCGGCTTCTTCGTCGCCTTTTCAGGTTTCGCCGGAGCGCTATTTTGCGCTTCGCCAGGCGGGATCTGCGCCGTCCCGTCAGGCGCGGTCGTATCCGTTTTCCCGACCGCCACGCGTGCAGCCGACTTGGGCGGCGACAGCTTGGTCGGCAATTCGATCTTGGGCGTCGATGGCTGCGCGACGCCAGCGGCGTCGCTTGTCATCTTCGGCGCCGGACTGGCTGGCTGAGGAGCGCTCGGCGCGACGGCCGGCTTGCTCGTCTGCTCCACCGGCGCCGGCGTGACGTTTGCGTTGCTTGCCGGCTGATCAGGCGGGCTGATGGGGCCAATCGGCGTTCCGTCCGGCCTGAGCGAGATCGTACGCACGGGTTTCGGGTCGGGGAATTCCGACGTCATCCCCTTCGGTGGCGCGGCGGCCTGCGGCGGGGTGAGCGGCGTATTGATGATCGCCGTGAGCGCCGGGTCCGCCGCGCCGCCCTGAGCGCCAGACGCCGCAGGATTGTTGGCGGCCGCCTGTGCGTTCAGGTCGACAGGCTGTTCCTCGGAATTGACGACTTTGACCGAGGCCGGCTTGCCGTTGTCGTGAAGAAGGGTGGCGCCAGCGTCGCTGGACGTCGTCACCGTCTGGTCGCTGGGCGGCGCAACCTTCGTCGGTCCCTGCGCCGCCGCGATGAACGGGGCATCCTTTTTCAGGCCCGGCACGCCGCCTCTCAGCGCGAACACTGCGCCGATCATTGCAACACCGGCAAGCGCGAGCGCGGATACGGCGAGCTTCCAACGCATGGGCCGTCGCTCCTCGCCCGGGTCCGCTGCAGAAGCGCTGTCGGAATGACGAGCGTCGAACTCGTAGTCACGCCGCGCCGCGCGATCGGCCTCGGACGCGCCGGGAGCGAGTTCCTCCACCTCATCGTCGAGCGTTGGCCGGAGAGCGCCGGTTTCGATCGAGGTCGAAGGCGCCGCGCGCACAACCGGGGCCTCGGCGGGGCGGCGCGCCGGCGTCTCGCCGTTGGAGATCCCCATGTGCGAAAATTCGACCAGACGCGACAGCTCCGCGAGCGGATCTTCGGCCTGCGACTGTTGAGCGCCCGCGGCGCGCAACCGCCGCTCGAATTCGTCGAGGTTGATCTCGTCCATTGCACGTGACCCGGAAACACTCATGCCACCCTCACTCATCGCGGGTCATCACTAAGGCGGAAGTCAAGCGCTGCCCAAGCTAACAAATCCGCTACCGCATCTCCTCGGGGGCGCTAACGCCCAAAATTGACAATGCAGAGGCCAAAACATGGCTCACGGCCGCGACCAAAGCCAATCTCGCATACGATAAATTTCGTTCTTTCTCGTTAACAAACCGCAAACGTGGCGCGTCTTTCCCTCTATTCCAATGCGCGTGAAAACGCGTCGCCAAATCATGGGCAAAAAAGGCGATCCGGTGGGGTTCGTGCGCCTCGGCGGCCTGCCGAACAACCCGTGGATACTGCCCGAAGGTTCGCATCAGCTCCCGCTCCCCCTCATCAGTCAAAAGCGAGAAGTCGGCGTGAACGAGCGCCTTTTGATCAAGATCAAAGTCCGCAAAGACCACCTTGCCTTGCCTCATGACGCTACGGGCGCGAGCGTGGGCGTACTGGACGTAGAAAACTGGGTTGTCCTGGCTTTGCTCGATCACCTTCGCCAGGTCGAAATCGAGCGTGGCGTCGTTCTTGCGCATCAGCATCATGAACCGGACAGCATCGGCGCCGACCTCATCCACGACCTCACGCAACGTCACGAACTCGCCGGAACGCTTCGACATTTTGACCGGTTCGCCGGCACGCATGAGACGCACGAGCTGGCAGAGCCGCACCTCGAGTTTGGCCTTGCCGTCCGATAAAGCAGCGACCGCGGCCTGCATGCGTTTGACGTAGCCGCCATGATCGGCGCCCCACACGTCGACCAGGGTGCGAAAATTCCGGTCGATCTTGGTCTTGTGGTAGGCGATGTCGCTGGCGAAATAGGTGTATCCGCCATCGGACTTGATGAGCGGCCGATCGACGTCGTCACCGAAGTCGGTCGAGCGGAACAGAGTCTGCTCGCGATCCTCCCAATCGTCTGAGGGCGCGCCTTTGGGCGGCGGCAAGCGGCCCTGATAGACGAGACCCTTCGCCCGCAACCATTCGATCGTCTCACGCACGCGGTCCTGGCCGCCGTCGACGCCGGTCAGCGCGCGCTCGGAGGCGAACACCTCGTGGGTGATGTTGAGCGCGGCGAGATCCTCACGGATCATCGCCATCATGGCGTCGATGGCGCGCTTGCGCACGACCGGCAGCCACTCGGCCTCGGGCTTATCCGTGAGCTTTGCGCCATGTTCGCGCTTGAGATCCTCGCCGACGGGCTTCAAATAGTCGCCGGGATAGAGGCCCTCGGGAATCGGGCCGATGTCTTCGCCCAAAGCCTCGCGGTAACGCAGGAAGGCCGAGCGCGCCAACACATCGACCTGCCCGCCGGCGTCGTTGATGTAATATTCGCGCGTCGCCTCGCGGCCCGAGAAGATGAGCAGGCTCGAGAGGGCGTCGCCGAACACCGCGCCGCGCGCGTGGCCGACATGCATCGGGCCGGTCGGATTGGCGCTCACATATTCGACGTTGACCGGTCCTCCCTCGCCCGGCGCCCCGGCGCCGAACCGCTGGCCGTGAATGAGAACCGTCTTCAGGACTTTCTCGTAAACCTCTGGGCGTAGGACGATATTGATGAAACCAGGGCCAGCCGCCTCCGCGCTTTGCACGTCCGGTTCTTGGCAGAGATCTTTGACAAGCCGTTCCGCGAGAGCGCGCGGATTGGAGCCCGTCTGCTTCGCTTCCCGCGCATAGACCATCGCCGCGTTGGTCGAGAGGTCGCCATGGGTCGCCTCGCGCGGCGGCTCGACGACGAAGCGGCTAAGATCAAGGTCGCGCGGCAATTCTCCCGCCGCCATCCGCCTTTCGAGCAGGCTCGCGATGCGCGACTGGAAGTCGGCGAAAATATTCATGGATCCTGACTTGAGCGAGGCGTCGGCTTAGCGCAGGTTGCGTTTGGGTCGATGCGGCCAATTGTAGCCGGGCTCCAGCCCGTCGTGAAACGGGGCGTTCTTCCGAACGCCCTTTGGAGCGCGGCGGACGCGGTCAGCGACCGCGTCTACAAATCCGATCCGACAGAATTGCAATCTGCTCTAATCGAGCGCGCGCCTCTATCGCAAGTCGGAAGCGCCGTCAAAAAGCCGGGCGTGCTCGGCGATCGCGAACCGATCGGTCATGCCGGCGATGTAGTCGGCGACAGCTCTCGCGCGCGTCTGCCCGTCGGCCTTGGCCGCCCATTCGGGCGGCATTGCGGACGGGTCAGTCATATAGGCCGTGAACAGGCGCCGCACGATCGCGTCTGCCTGCTCGCGGACCTTTTTAACGTCCGGATGCCGGTACATGCGGCCGACGAGAAAGGCCTTGATGTCGCGATCGGCCGCCTCGATGACCGCCGAATGCCCAACAAGAGTTCGCCCGCCGGCGGCGACCGCGTCCGGACTGTCGACCCCGGTTTCGGCGATCCGCCGGCCGCTTTCGCCGATCGCATCCTCGATGAACCGGGTGATGAGGCGACGGGTCAGCTCATGGATTGCCCGCGGCTGCTCGAGGCCGGGATGAAGCGTATCGACCTCTTTCATCAGGCCATCGACATACGGAACGGCGGCACGAAGCTCGGCGAGCGAGAACAGACCAGCGCGGAGGCCGTCGTCGATGTCATGGGCGTCATAAGCGATATCGTCAGCGATCGCAGCCGCTTGCGCCTCGAGGCTCGCATAGAGGCTGAGGTCCAGGCTCTGCATTGCATCGTAGCGGAGGACGGCGGCCGGAACGCCGCGCGCCTGGTATCGCTCGGTCGGCGCGCCCGAGGCGTCAAGCAACGGCCCGTTGTGCTTGATGAGCCCCGCCAGCGTCGGCTGGGTCAGGTTGAGGCCGTCGAACTCGGCGTAATGCCGCTCGAGCTCGGTCACGATGCGCAGAGCGTGGCTGTTGTGGTCGAAGCCGCCGTGCTCGATCATGCAGGCGTTGAGCGCGTCCTCGCCGGTATGCCCGAACGGCGTATGGCCGAGGTCATGGCCAAGCGCAATCGCCTCCGCCAGATCGTCGTCAAGCCTCAAGGCGCGGGCGAGCGCGCGCGCGATCTGCGCCACCTCGATCGTGTGGGTGAGGCGCGTGCGGAAATGGTCGCTCTCGTGATCGACGAACACCTGCGTCTTGTGGGCGAGACGGCGGAAGGCGGTCGAATGGACGATGCGGTCGCGGTCCCGCTGGAAGTCGGTCCGCGTCGCCGAGGGTGGCTCGGCGACAAGGCGCGGCGCCCGAGCGGGATCGGCGGCGTAAGGCGCGCGAGCCGTCAAGCTGGTATCGTCCACCATCGGTCGCCTTGACATTGCGCTCTTTGCTCGGCGTCCATATCTTGGGGTCCAGGAATTCTTGATGGCGCCGGCTCCACGGCGCAAGCGATTAAGGGCCAGAGCCATGAACGAGGCTGTCTCTCCGACGCTTGAAGGGGTTACGATCAGCGCCAGCGCGGCGCGGCGGTTGAATAAGATTCTCAAGGGCGAGGCCGGCGCGGCTTTGCGCATCTCGGTCAAGGGCGGCGGATGCTCGGGCTTCCAATATGCGTTCGACGTCGAACGGAGCCGCGCCGAGGATGACGTGGCGGTGACCCGCGATGGCGCGACCTTGCTGGTCGACCCGGTGTCGCTCGAAATGCTGAAAGGCGCGGAGCTCGATTTCGTCGACGATCTAATGGGCCAGTCGTTCAGGGTCAAGAACCCGAATGCGGTCGCCTCCTGCGGCTGCGGCGTGAGCTTTACGGTCTAGCGCCCCTTACTCGACCCGTTCAAGGCGCGAGGCCCCGCTCATTTTTCTGACACGTTGTTTCTGTATCGACACCGCCCCTTTTTCAGTCATTTAGGCGGTTTTTTAGACAGAGCCGCCATTACATACATTGTATCTCTGTGCTATAGTAGAACTTGTTGAGATGTTCAGTCACTTACGCCGTCAAACTGATATTCTTCTTCACTCACCACACTGTGAGAGAGTCCGCGGTGGGTCCACAGGCGCTGGGTCGTAAGCGGGATCTGCCTAGTCAGTTCCCTCAGGCGAATAGCGGTTGTCTTCCTAATCTCCATGGCGGCGGAGGCGCCGCGTGAGCGAGACCAGGAAGATCGCGGCGATCCTGGTCGCGGACGTGGTCGGCTACGCCCGGCTCGCCGGCGCCGACGAAGATCGGACGCTATCGCGGCTCCGTGGGCTATGGAGCGATCTGATCGACCCCGCCATCGCCGCGCATCACGGGCGCATCGTAAAGCGTACGGGCGATGGGGGCATTGTCGAGTTCCGTAGCGTGGTCGACGCGGTGCGCTGCGCGATCGAGATGCAGGAGGGCATGGTCGAGCGCAACGCGGGCCTGTCGCCCGAGCGCCGCATCGAATTTCGCGTCGGCATTCACCTCGGCGACGTCGTCGAGGAGAGCGACGGCGACCTGATGGGCGACGGTGTGAATATCGCCGCGCGGCTGGAAGGCATCGCTGAGCCGGGCGGCATCTGCCTCTCAGAGGACGCCTATCGCCAGGGAAGCTGACGTACGCTAACGAAGGCTGCCGATCTGGGCAAGACCCAACTCAGGAACATCGCCGAGCCGATAAGGGTCTATGCGCTGCGGGTCGGCGTCCCTGTAGAGGCGCAGCCCAAGGCGGGAGTGCAGGCCGCCGCGCCGGAAAAGCCTTCAGCGCTTGCCCCACTCGCCGCAGCGGTGGCCGCATTGCTTATCCTGATTGGCGGCGGCGCGTGGTGGGTCCTGGCCGGCGAGGGCTCCACGCCGCCCGGCGCGGCGCGCCTTTCCATCGTCGTTCTGCCTTTCATCAACCTCTCCAACGATCCCGCCCAAGACTATTTCGCCGACGGCGTCACCGAGAACCTCACCACCGAACTGTCGCGTCTCCACAACAGTTTCGTCATCGCTCGCAACACCGCCTTCACCTTCAAGGGCAAGAACCTCGACGCCAAGGCGATCGGCAAGGCGCTCGGCGTGCGCTACGTCCTCGAGGGCTCGGTGCAGCGCGACGGAGCCCGCGTGCGCGTCAACGCTGAGCTCATTGACGCGGAATCCGGCGCGCAGGTCTGGGCGGATCGGTTCGAAGAAGACGTCGCGAACCTGTTCAAGCTCCAGGACGAAGTGGTCGAACGCCTCGCCCGCGCGCTTCAGGTGGAGCTGGTGAACGCCGAAGCCGAGCGCAGCCTGCACGATCGCCCACGGAATCCCGACGCCATCGATCTGACGATGCGTGGTCTGGCGCTGCTCAACCAACTCGCCACGAAAACCGCTTCTGACGAAGCGCGAGACTTATTTGAGCAAGCCTTGACTCTCGATCCGACCAACGCCGACGCGCTCGCGGGCGCCGCCAGGGTCGACGCGTTGGAGGCTGCTTTCGGTTCGTCCGACAAGAGTGCGGATTTGTATGCGCGGGCGATGCAGCGGACTGACCAAGCTCTTCTTCTCGATCCGAACCAGGCCAGAGCGCATTTTACCAAGGCCCTCCTGATCATGTTCAAGGCGAGACCGAACGACGCGGCGTCGGCGAACGAGATCATTGCCGAGGCTGAAGCATCGCTTCGCGCCGATCCAAGTTTTCCCTGGGGCTACTGGCCTATGGCCGTCGGGGAAATGTTGCTCGGCCACTATGAGCAATCGATATCCGAGCTCCAACAGGCCATGGAGATCAGTCCGCGCGATGCCAACATTGGAATGTGGCATATGGAAATAGGCAGATCGCTCCTGGCGCTGACCCGATACGACGCGGCGATCCAGGAAGGCCTCAAAGCCATCGACTCGGGTTATCGCACGGCTCAGTCCTACGCCGGCCTCGCGGCGTTCTATGCTGCGGCGGACAAGATGCCGGAGGCGAAAGCCGCGCTGGCCGAGGCGCTGAAATTGAATCCAAAACTCTCTGTCGCGTGGTTTCACGCGCACATACCTGCCTTTATCGATTCGGCGCCGGGGTATGCTTGAATGCCTCCGCAAGGCCGGGTTGCCGGAGACGTGAGCCGGATCCGGGCATCGAACAAGTGGTCGAAAGCCAAAGGGCGCGAGGGGCCGGCGGCTCCCTGGAACCGCGATACCGGTCCCGACGACAAGACCTAAGTAGCTCTGTTCTAAATATCGCAAGAGACGCGCAAGCCTGTTCCTAGCTTCGTCAGGAGGACGTTACTTGATAGTTGCGTGCTTGCTGTGAGCCGGCTCACGGTGCGAGGCGCCGCGCTTGATCTCGCTGAGCTCAGCATATCGGCCGATCCGCCGCGCCTATCGGGGAGGCAGGGGGAAGGTCGAAAGACCCGAGAGAGCCAAATTCAACAGCGAGATCGTGAGCCTGCCGCTTCCGAAGGCTGCTCAATCGCGATCAACGCGGCGAGCGATATAGAGATGGGTTTCATAGTCCACGTCGAACTGCCCCCCCATGACTATTGATCGCTTGAGCAATGTCAGCGAGCAGCTCGTCGCGTTTCGCTGGCTCCATCATCCGGTGGTCAGACTTCGTCCGTAAAAAATCCGCATAGCTTGACGCCGTGTGCCGCCATTCCAGAAGTAGCGCCTGTGCTCTACTGGCTCGAACAAACCGCACAATCCCCACACGGCAGGCATCTTCCGTAGCCCCGATCAGCGCTGCTCTCAGAATACCCCATTTTCGCCGGTCGCGATCCGCATGCCGTCGCGATCGGCGTTCTGAATCAAATTGGAACAAACAGAAATTTATGTTATATATATTCCCTCTGGCCGAACGGAGCGCATGGGCGGCCGGCGCTCGGCGAGGAGGGAAGGCCATGTAGATCCGGGATGTTGGCCCACAACCCTCGAGGCGAGTTAAGCGGCCGGCAGTTTTTTTATTTTTTTGCCCACAAGCCTTTGAAAAGGCCGGATTCGGCCAAAGAAATCCAAGAAAATGCAAGGATTTTTCATTGTTTTTACTTGTTTTTACTTGCATTTACTTGCAGCGAGCTCTCCTCAAAGTTGTATTTGTGGTGCTTAAGGGCCGGCCCAGCCGCGTCCGCGGCCCTACTCCGCCGGTTCGGTCGACAGCGCCCAGCCGTCGCCTCGGACCCAGTCCGTCTCGCTGGGCTCGCTCCCGAAGCGCAGCGAGCGCACGCCCGCCTGGCCGCGCCGTCGGAACGCCTGGTCGAGCCTTCGACCCATCTCGGAATCCTGCGCGCCTTCGCAGGGGATGAACACCACGCGGGTCAGCAACCGGGCCGGCCACGCCTCGCCGTGTTCGGGCCGCGTCACAATGAGCATCGCCCCGTTCGAGTTCACTGCCTGAAGAGGAAAGACGAGCCTTCCGCCGGGCTTCAGCGCGTCGAGCCAGGCGCGAACAGGATGCGAGGCCGCGGCGCTGACATAGATGGCGTCGGCCGCGGGGAGACCCTCGACGCCGGAACGCGCGCGGACCTCGACCTGGGAGTAGCCGGCGAGATTGGCGGCGGCGCGCGCGGCGATGTCCGGCGCGATCTCATAGGCGGTCACCCTGCCCGCCGGCCCGACCAGCGTCGCGAGGATCGCGGTGTAATAGCCGGCGCCGGCGCCAATCTGGACGACCGTCTCGCCCTCCTTCAGGCCGAGCGCGTCGATCGACTGCGCGTGCAGCGAGGGCTGGCCGTTGTTGATGCCGCGCTCGGCGTCGATGGCGACGAGGACATCCTCATAGAGGCGAGCGGGGTCGTCGGACGAGGCTAGGCCAAAAAAGCCGCCGGAGCCGATCCGCCACGGCGGCGGGCCGGCGAAATCTTCGCGCGGAACGGCGGCGAAGGCCGCTTCGATTCTCGGGTCGCTGACGCCGGCGCGGCGGGTGATCTCAGCCGCGTAAGCGCGCCGGCGTTTGGCGAGTCGATCCGCCACGCCATCCCTCCCGCTCTTCTTGCCTCAATGACAATACGCTGGCTTCGACAGCGGCGCATTGATCTTTGACAGCTTCGGTCCGAACATGGCGCTCATGGCGAAGCGGAACTCAATAACGGGCGCCCGGGCGATGGTCGCATTGCTTGCGGCGTCGATCTGCGCCATTCCCGTCGCGCTCGCTGAGGACGCGGCGCCAGCGAACACGCTCGTCGACCTTCAACGCCAATTCGGCGCCTGCATGGCCGGGAAGGCGCCCGGCCCGGCCGGCTCGCGGCTGACGATCATGCTGATGATGAAGCGTGACGGCTCGATC
>Ga0210406_10006555_pt1 | contig 12055 bp, 8 predicted proteins | sample IncBWC30MmetaG_FD_155454 | JGI IMG/M metagenome (GOLD analysis project Ga0210406, IMG submission 155454) | Forest soil microbial communities from Barre Woods Harvard Forest LTER site, Petersham, Massachusetts, United States - Inc-BW-C-30-M | ecosystem: Environmental > Terrestrial > Soil >...
ACGGAATATTGACAATTTCGTGCCACTGCGACAGAGTCCTTGGATCTATGTCAAATTCAAACCAACCACCCGTCCACGGCCGGGAGAATTCTGGCGCCAGCCGCCGAAGATTTCTTAGCTACCTGGGCGCCGCCCCGTCTCTGACAGCGTTAGGCGGAGCCGGCTTGCTCTCCACCCTGGAAGCTCCGAACGCTCTAGGCGACACCGGCCCGCTGAATGCATCGCAGCGCCGGCACCGCGCTTTTGCGATTCGCCGCGACGCAGCGATCCTGCAACGGGACCGTCCGGAGCAGGTATCCACCAGCAATGGCGACGAACAGCTTTACGCGAATCGGATCGCGAGCTTTACAAAAGCGCTCCCGCACAATCAGCTAGGCGAAGTGGATCTTAATGCTTATAATTCTATGATAAATGCACTCAATAGCGGGCAACCAGGCGATTTCGAAGCGATTCCGCTGGGCGGCACCGTCAAGTTGGCGGACCCGCAGGCGGCCTATTGCTATGCGATGGTCGGCGCTGACTCTGCGGCCATCGCGTCGCCTCCCGCGCCGGCCTTCAGCAGCGCTCAAACCGCGGGGGAGATGGTGGAAGACTACTGGTCCGCCCTGACGCGCGATGTTCTATATAGTCAATACTCAACGGATCCTACAATAGCCCAGGCCTGCGCTGACATGAGTAAGCTATCCGATTATCGCGGACCCAACGTCAGTGGTCAGATAACACCTGATGTCATCTTCCGTGGCCTATCTCCGGGCGAGACTAATGGCCCTCTGGTGTCGCAGTTTTTGTGGAAAACGATTCCGTTCGGCGCCGCGCAGTTCCCCCAACTTTACCGTACGACTGTCGCCGGTGATGACTACATGACCACCTATCCGGCCTGGCTCAACGTGCAGAAAGGCGTTGCGGCCGGCTCGAACGTGTTTGACTCCACTCCGCGCTACATTCGCAACAACCGCGATCTGAGTGAATACCTGCACCGGGATTTCATGGGTCAGGCCAATGTCCTGGCTACACTGCTGTTGTCGAGCTACGGGAATCCGGCGCTCAATCCGAACAATCCGTACCTCAACTACTCTACCCAGGGAGGTTCCATTACATTCGGCGCTCAAGCCGCGCTAGACCTCATGTGGAGCGCCCCAATCAACGCCCTGCACGCGGTGTGGTATCAGAAATGGTTGGTCCACCGCCGGGTTCGCCCGGAAGTGTTCGGCGGACGCATTCACAATCTCGTCACCGGAGCCGCTAAGTATTCCATCCATTCCGATGTGCTTAACTCGGCCGCCTTGCAGGCGACCTTCAAGGCTCACGGTAACTATCTTCTGCCGATGCCTTATCCGGAAGGATCTCCGATACACCCCTCCTATCCCGCTGCTCATGCCGTGGTTGGGGGGGCCGGAGTGACGATGCTCAAGGCGTTGTTTAATGAGTCGTTCGTGATTCCCAGTCCCGTAGTCCCATCCGACGATGGACTGACGCTGGTTCCCTATACCGGAGCTCCTCTCACGGTGGGCAGCGAGTTGAATAAGCTCGCCTCCAATGTGTCGCTGGGCAGGAATGCTTGCGGCGTCCACTACCGTTCAGACGGCGTCGAAGGAATGCGGCTGGGAGAAGAGATCGCCATATCCATACTTCGCGATATGGCCACGGTCTACAACGAGCAGTTCGCAGGATTCAGCTTTACGCGTTTTGATGGCAATCCGATTACGATCTGCCCGCAATGCTGATGGGAGATCACCCAATCAAGCCGCGGAATTTCGCGTTCTCGTAACCGGGGAAGACAGAGTTTAAATTGGGATTCCCCAGGTGCTTCACGACCAGTTCGCCCAGAACATCGCGGAAGTCAGTTGTCAACGCCAGATCGCGGCCTTCGTTGAGTTGTTCTTCCGCCAAACCCGGCCAGTCGCCGTAAACCTTGCCGCCGCGGACGCCGCCGCCCATGACGAACATGACATTGGCGTGCCCATGATCCGTACCGCGATTGCCATTCTCCTTGGCCGTGCGGCCGAACTCGGACATGGTGACCACCGCCACATCTTCCATCCGATCGCCCAGATCCTGATAGAACGCCGCGAGCGACTGACCGAAGTCGGAGAGGTTGTTGGCAAGCTGGCCCATCGCTGGTTGCGCGCCAACTTCATTGACATGCGTGTCCCAGCCGCCGATATCGGCGAACGCCACTTCCAGTCCGACGTCGGCCTTGATCAAGCGCGCGATCTGCTGCAGACTTTGGCCGAATCGGCCGCCGGGATATTTCGCTCCGTTGGCCGGTGTATAAGTCTGCTTCTGGATCGACTGCATGATTTTCACGGCGCTGAATGTTTCCTTGCCGGTGCCATGCAGCGTGGTGTCGAGCGTATGTTCGTACATGCTTTCGAACGCAGCGGCGGCCTTGGGATCGCGCACTTGAAAATCGTTCAAGTTATTCACTGCCAAGGCGTCATTGCGGCCTCTTAGAGAACGCGGCAGACTAGCACCGAGGCTCACGGCGCGCATCGGCGAGCCTGTGCCGGCGGCGGGCGGCAGCGAGCGGTTCATCCAGCCATCACTCGTGGCCTTGAAGCCGGGTGTGCCGGATTCCATGTAATCCTGCGCGTCAAAATGCGAGCGCGTCGGGTCCGGCGAGCCAACAGCATCCACGATGGCAAGCTGCCGAGCGTCGAACATCGGCTTCAGCGGAGCGAGCGAGGGATGCAAGCCGAAGAACCCGTCGAGATCCACCGCCGAGGCGGGCGTCCCATCGGGCTTGGGGATCGCCAGCGATGGGCGGAGGTCGTAATAGCGCTGCTCGCCGAACGGAATGACCACATTCAACCCGTCCACCGCTCCGCGCTGGAAGATGGCGACCAGAATCTTCTTGCGGCGATCCGAGCCATCCGCCGCATACACCGACCGCGACAGCCACGTCGGCAGGGCTCCCACACCGAACATCGCCAGCGCCGAGCCTTTCAGGAAAACGCGTCGTGAGGTCATGGAAAATCTACCTTTTTTGAAAATCAGGGGAGCCAATCATTTCAGCGGGTTGCGACACCGCTACTTTCACACCCGGCACTTGATTCTTGGTCACCTGGACCGCGAAATTCATTCGGCCTAGCAGCGCCGCCGAGTTCACCCAGTCGGAATTCAAGTTGGAATAGCCGGTCGGCTCCTGTTTACGATACAGCGGCTCACCCAAATTGCCGACCTGATTTGCCAGCGCCCAGGCATCGGTCACGTTCGCATCGAGCGCACGCACGGAGCTGGCGACCATCTCGAAGGGAGTCTTCACCTTGGCCCGGTAAGCGCCTTGCGACCAAAACTCCTTCGAATCAAGCATGGTTTTCATCACTTGCCGAATGTCGCCGCCCGAGTCCAGAAATGTTTTCGCCATCTTGTCGACCAGAACTGGCGGCGGATTGTCGGCCACGAATCGCTGGGCCAGTTCGGTGGAAATGAATTTCGCCGTCGAGGGGTGCGCGGCTAGGATATCGAGCACTTTCTCGCCGTCCTCGATGCCGCCGCCCGCCGAAATGACGTGTCCCAGCACTACCTTTTCGCCCTTGTCATGCAACTTGTCGTCATAAAAGAATGCTCCGCCGCGGCGCGGCTCCTGGATGGTCCAGCCCGTGAAACAGCGTGCCACTTCGGTGACGTCGTGCTGCGTATAGCCGCCATTCACGCCGAGCGTATGCAGTTCCATCAGCTCGCGGCCGTAATTCTCATTGAGACCGCGCTTCACTTTCCTATTCTTGGAATTGGCGTCAATATCCGGGCGCACCGATTGAAAATTGTCCAGGTAGAAAAGCATGGCGGGGCTTTTGGCAGTGGCTTCCAGCAAGTCGCGGAATTTGCCGAGTACGTGCGGCCGGATCGCTTCGCGCTCGTAATCGGGAATCAGGAACCGGTCCGAACCCTTGTCGTAATACACGTTAAAGTGGTTGAACCAAAAATCGTCCAGCTCTTCGGCCAATTGGCGATTGCTTTCGATGGCCCGCAAGAGCTTCGCCTCCAGCAGATCGTATGCAACTACCTGCTGTGGGGAGTTCAGCAGCATGATCCTGCGTTGGACATCCACCGGAGAATTATTGAATAACTGCTGCCGCTGGCCGCGCGGAAGAGCGATCAGCACGTCGTCCAGCTTGTCGGCGGGAAGGGACTCAAGCAGTGCGCGCTTCTGATCCGGCTTTCCGTTGCGAATGGTCTGGCGTTCTGAGGCGTCCAGAACGTCATCCAGCGTTTTGACCGGCTCCATCTCGGCGTTGGGGTCGAAGGCCGCCCCATCTTTGCCGGGCGCGCCTTCTTCCTTCTTTATCTTGTACCGAATGATCATACGCTGGATGCTGGCGCGCAGCACCGGATCGTCGGGCAACGGCTGGCGGCCGGCGGCGATAGCCCGGATCATCTGCGGAGATGGGTAATGCTGCGCGGCCTCCATAGCTGTCATGCGGAGAGATTCAAGCGGCTGGAGCTTGGCTTCGAGATCTGGATTTTCCGGAATGCGCTCGGGATGAAGCTGCAGATCGAGCCATTTCTTGAGTCCCATCTTCTTTACTCGCGGGATGTCACCCGACTTGGGCCCGAAGGTTAGGCGATTGAGAGCGTGCTGGACCTGTTGGTCTTTCGAGAGCTTCTTTTGGAAGAGTTTAGCTTGCCGCTTGGCGTCGTCCACTGCCTTCGATGGCTTGGCGGGAGTTTTGGCCGGGAAAATCAGAAAAAACGAAGCCAGCCCGGTAGCAAGAAAAGCTGCCGATCTCATATCTCATTAAACGTCAGTACCGACCGTAACGTTTACTTGCATTTCGGTCTTGACAATGTATTAGTGTATTGATACACTAGCATTATAGATGACCGGCGCGAACAAGAACGGCCGCTTCGAATTCAAACTGGACGCCCGCAGCGGAGTTCCGGTTTACCGGCAGATCATCGACCAAGTGCTAGGCGGAATCGCGGCCGGAAGCCTAAACGCGGGCGATCAACTGCCGACCGTCCGCCAGCTCGCGGTCGATCTAGCGATCAACCCCAACACAGTAGTGCGGGCTTACCGCGAATTAGAAATACGAGAAGTGCTAGCAACGCAACAAGGTACTGGAACCTTCATCACGGAAAAGAAGCCGCAGCCGGATGATCTGGAACGGCGGCGCCGCCTTTCACAATTAGCGGGCGATTTGTTGGCGCGCGCGGGCGCCGAAGGAATCACCTTGCAGGAACTAGCCGGCTATTTCAACGAATTGCAGAACGAACAGAACAAGAGGAGTTAAGCCATGCTATTTGGACAGACGCTCAAGCAAAGCAGCAGCCTCGGGGTCGCGGTGTTCGTGATTTTGTTTGGCGCGGGCTGGGTCGCAACGGGACTATACAAGAATCCAGCGCCGGCGATCCTTGGAGCGCTAATCGGGCTTTATTTCCTGCTGGCCATCAAAGTCGCCGAGCAATGGCAGAGGGCTGCTGTGCTGCGATTGGGGCGTTACATCGGGCTGCGCGGGCCGGGGATTTTCTTAATCATCCCCATCATCGATCAAGTTAGCCAGTACGTGGATCAGCGCGTACGTGTGACGAGTGTCAATGCTGAATCCGCTTTGACCCGCGACACGGTTCCTGTGAATGTAGACGCGATCGTGTTCTGGCTGGTGTGGAATGCCGAGAAGTCAATTCTGGAAGTAATGGATTTCGATCAAGCGATCACTCTCAGCGCCCAAACGGCGTTGCGAGAATCGATTGGACGGCACGATCTTGCGCAGATGATCACCGAAAGGGAGATGCTGGGCCGCGAGTTGCAGCGAATCCTTGACGAAAAGACTAATCCCTGGGGGATCACTGTGCAGTCGGTGGAGATCCGCGACGTTCATATTCCGCAAGCGCTCGAAGAAGCCATGTCACGCCAGGCGCAGGCCGAGCGCGAGCGCCAGGCCCGCATCATACTGGGCACGGCGGAGACGGAAATCTCGTCGAAATTTGCCGAGGCTTCCATGGTCTACCTCAACAACCCGGTGGCCCTTCATCTACGTGCCATGAACATGCTCTATGAAGCCATCAAAGAGCGGGGTTCTATGGTGATCGTACCCTCGAGCGCGGTCGAAACCATGGGGCTAGGGGGCATGCTCGGCACGGCGGCTCTGTCGAATCAGAAACAGTAGTCTGATACTACAATGAAGCATGTCGTCTAGCGCGCCGGCTATTGCTTCGCCGGAAGAAATCGCCAAATACGAGCCAGTGATCGGGTTGGAGGTACATGTCCAACTCAACACCCGAACCAAGATTTTCTGCGGGTGTCTAACTGGATTCGGCGCGCCGCCCAATACCAATGTTTGCCCGGTCTGTTTAGGGCTTCCGGGCGCGCTGCCGGTATTGAATGGCCGCGCGGTCGAGATGGCGATTCAGGCCGCGCTGGCGATGCATTGCCGTGTCAACCCATTTTCACGGTTCGCGCGCAAGAATTATTTCTATCCGGACCTGCCCAAGGGTTACCAGATCTCGCAGTACGATCAGCCGCTGGCCGAACACGGCTGGCTGGAAGTGCTGGTCGATGGCTCGAAGAAGCGCATCGGCGTTACGCGGATTCATCTGGAAGACGACGCCGGTAAGAGCATCCATGACGGCTTCAAGGATTCCGACCGCTATACCTATGTCGACCTTAATCGCAGTGGCACGCCGCTGATCGAGATTGTGAGCGAGCCAGATATCCGGTCCTCGGATGAAGCGCATGAGTATCTATCCGAGCTGAAACAGGTGATGCAATATGTGGCTGTCTCGGAGTGCGATATGGAAAAGGGCCAACTACGTTGCGATGCCAATGTTTCGGTGCGCCTGAAGGGCGCGGAGAAGTTTGGCACCAAGGCCGAGGTGAAGAACCTGAACTCGTTCCGCTTCGCCAAAATGGCGTTGGATTACGAGATCGCCAGACAGGTGGCCTTGATCGAAAGCGGCGGCCGGGTGGAGCAGGAGACACGGCTCTACAACGTGGCGACGGGCGAAACGGCGGGCATGCGCAGCAAAGAGCACGCGCATGATTATCGCTATTTCCCAGAACCCGATTTAGTCCCATTGCGGGTGAGCGAGACGTGGCTTGGGCGCATTCGCAACGCAATGCCGGAGTTGCCGGCCGATAAGCGCCGCCGCTTTGTCGAGCATTATGGTTTGCGCGAATATGACGCGCAGGTGCTTACGGCAACCCGGGCAATCAGCGACTATTTCGAGCAGGCTGCGGCAGTGGCCGGCGATCCGCGGGCAACGGCCAACTGGGTGACAGGCGAGCTTATGGCAATGCCCGACGCCTTTGACAAGATTACGCCGCAGGGAACAGGCACCCTGGTACGGAAAATAAACGAAGGTGAAATCAGCGGCAAGATGGCGAAGGATATTTTCGCCAAGATGTACGAGACGGGGGAATCGCCCGAGACAATCATCGAACGTGAGGGCCTGCGGCAGATCAGCGACACGGGCGCACTCGAGAAAATCATAGACGAAATTATCGCCGCGAATCCGAAGCAGTTGGGGCAGTACAAGGCGGGGAAGATGACACTCATCGGCTACTTCGTCGGTCAGGTGATGAAGGCCAGCAATGGGCAAGCCAACCCGGCGGCGGTAAATGAGCTGTTGAAGGCCAGGTTATCGAAGTAGGCGCCCGAACAATATTGTATACTGCCTCCAAATTGTATACTGCCTCCAAATCGAAAGGAGCAGATCATGAAAGCTTACTTTCCAACGGCCATTGCAGCATTGGCGATGTGGTTCGTCCCCGCGACGATGCAAGGCGAAGTCACCCGTGTCGAAATATCGAGCCGTCAGGACGTGTTCGGCGGAAAGGCTTTTGGCACGACCGGAGCGTATGAAAAACTGACCGGCAAGGTCTATTTCGCCGTGTCGCCGGATAATCAGCACAACCAGATCATCACCGATCTCGATAAAGCGCCGCGGAACTCCCAGGGCAAGGTGGAGTTTTCGTCCGACCTGTTCATCATCAAACCGAAGGACCCGTCGCGTGGGAACGGCGTTCTTTTATTCGATGTCGTGAACCGCGGCAATAAAGGACTGCTTCCAGCGTTTGATCACGCGAAGGGATCGGCTGATCCTTCAAGTGAGGCGGACTTTGGCGACGGCTTGCTGCTCCGTCAAGGATTTACACTGGTGGCGGTCGGCTGGCAATTCGATGTCCCTAAAGACAAAGCTCACATCGGCATGGACGTGCCGGTCGCTACCGAGCATGGCCGTCCGATTACCGGCTGGGTCAGCCCGTGGTTCATTCCCGACAAACGGAGCGATTCCTTCGAGTACGCTTCGGGCTTCTTCACCCACGCTTATCCACCTGTTGATCCTGCCAACACCGCTTACCGTCTGACCGAGCGCGAGGGTTTTATGGCCGCGCCGCGCTTGATCTCGCGCGACGACTGGCAGTTCGGCCGCATGGAAAACGGCACGCTCGTTAGAGATCCACACTGGATCACGTTGAAGGGCGGCTTTCGAGCCGGGCAGACTTACCAGCTCGACTACGAGTCGCAGAATCCGCCCGTGGCCGGATTGGGATTCGCCGCGATTCGAGACCTGGCATCGGCGCTAAAGTACAAATCCGACGCCGTCGTTCACGGCAAGTATGTGTACACCTACGGCGCTTCGCAGGTTGGACGATACCAGCGCCATTTGGTCTACGAAGGCTTCACCACCGATGAACAGGGACGTCAGGCGATTGACGCGCTCTTCATCCAAACCGGTGCAACCGGTATGGGAAGTTTTAATCAGCGGTTCGCGCAGCCCAACGAACTGGGATCGTTCACGCAAACCAAGTTTCCGATTCGATACGAGGCCACTACCGACCCAATCACCGGCAAGCGCGATGGATTGGGAGTGCGCGTGCCCTCCGGTCAGGAGCCGAAAATGTTTCTGGTGGATACGGGCTCCGAGTATTGGGACCGGGGCCGAGTCGCGGCGCTGCGGCATCTGTCGATGGACGGCGCTAGCGATGTGCCCGATCCGCCCAATGTCCGGGTTTACACGCTCGCTGGCACGCAGCACAGCTCCGGCTCATGGCCGCCCAGCGACAACGGTGGCCAACTCAAGTCCAATCCCAACGACTATAGATGGGCGCAGCAGGCGCTGCTGATCGCCCTTGATCGCTGGGTGCGGGAAGGCGCCCTTCCGCCGGCTAGCAAGCATCCCATGTTGTCCGATGCCACGCTCGTAGCCCAAGCTAAAATTCAATATCCGAATCTGCACGGCGTGCAATGGCCGCTCCACGTACCCGGTGGTTATCGCGCAGACGTGCCGGGTCCGTTCTCGGCGCTTCCATTCCTGGTTCCGCAGGTCGACAGCGATGGGAACGACATCGGCGGAATTCGTCTGCCCGAGCAGGCCGTGCCGCTGGGCACTTATTGTGATTGGGCGTTTCGCAGCGAGTCTATCGGAGCGCCGGACACACTGATTGCGATGGCCGGATCGTTCATCCCGTTTGCGAAGACGCGGGCTGAGCGCGAAAAGAGCGGCGATCCTCGGCCGTCTATAGAGGAACGCTATCCGAGCCGGACCGAATACTTGCGGCGTGTCGAGGAAGCGGCCAACCGGTTGGCAGGCGAGCGCTACGTGCTGCAGGAACATGTCAAACGCATCGTGGACGCCGCTGGCCAGCATTGGGATTGGATGATGTCATCGGCCCCCTCGAGCCAGAGTTCCAGGTAGGCTAATGAAGGTCGCACTGCTGATCATCCTGGTGATCGATGGCTTCCGGCCCGATTCGATCTCGAGTGACATCACGCCTAATCTCTTTCGCTTAAAGAACGAAGGCGTGTGGTGCGACAATTCCCACTCCGTTTTCCCGACAGTGACGCGCGTGAACTCGGCCAGCATTGCCACTGGGACTGTTCCCTCCGTTCATGGCATCATCTCGAACTCGATGTACGTCGAAGGCGTCGCTGCCAAACCGTTCGACACCGCCGATTACAAAAATCTGATGAAACTGGCCGAGGTTTCGGGCGGACGCACGCTGCCTGTCACGACCATGGCCGAAGCGCTCCAGGCCGCTGGTATCCCCTTCGTCGGCATTAGCTCCGGATCCACCGGCGGTGGTTTCCTGATTAACCCGATGGCACCCTCGGGCACAGGCGTTCTGATCAACGGAGGTTTTGAGGACGGACGCCGCGTGGCATATCCAGACAAAATCGATCGCGTGATTCAGCAGCGCTTTGGAGCAGTGAAGTCGGGCGAAGGAATCCCCTCGCTGTTGTGGGCTGAGCGGGTCCTTCGCGAATATGTTCTCCCGGAGCTTCACCCCCGCGTGATTGTCGATTGGCTGACCGAGCCTGATGATACGCAGCACAAATTCGGAGTAGGATCGCCGGAGGCGTTAGCTGTTCTCAAGACCATGGACCAGCAGGTCGGGCTTTTGATGGTCCGGCTGCGGGAGCTGGGTCTTGACAATACCGCTGATATCATCGTGACGGCCGATCACGGCTTTGGTGGCGAGCCCGACCCGGTGGACTTGAACGGCGCGATCCAGGCCACCGGGAAAGCGGCTGGCGTAATCGCCGCCAACAACGGAGCATCAACCCTGCTGTACGCGAAAGACCACGATCCCGAATTGATCCGCGGGCTCGTTTCGCAACTCCAGAAAACTGACGGCGTGGATCTAGTCTTCACTACATCCCAACAGCCGAAGAGAGCCGAGGTCCAGTGCCAGCCTGGTCGCGATCTCGGATGGGTGCCGGGCACGTTCTCGCTCGAGCTGATCGATGAATGCAGACCGTCACGCGGCGCGGACGTTATCGTAACGTACCAATGGACATCGGATCAAAACGCTTTCGGCTTCCCCGGTCTGCAACGGATCGCCACCACCAATATGCAGCACAATGTGGCAGGCAGGAGTGGTCATGGCGGGCTGAATCCGTTCATGATCCACACGCCTTTGGTCTTGTGGGGTCCTGATTTCAAACATCAGACCGTTGTTCATACCCCAACTGCCAATTTCGATATTGCGCCAACGGTCCTGGCGCTCGAAGGCGTAAAGGCGCCCGCTTCCATGAGTGGACGCGTCATCGCGGAGGCGTTCGCTAAGCGGTCCCAGGAAGAACCAAAAGTTCATAGGCGATCCGTCGAGACTCGCGCTGGAAGTTATTGCGCCACGATCCAGCTTTCGATAATCGATCACCGGACCTATGTCGATCAAGGGGAGCGTTGCCGTTGAGGCTGTAAAACCGACAAGCGCAGCGAAATCAGCAGGGCCAGAGTCAGCAGCGAAGCGGTGAATTCGACGACGCCTTTCCAGCCTGACACGCTCCAGAAGAGGCCCCCGCAGTATCCGACGATGCTCGAGCCGACATAGTAGAAGAACAGATAGAGAGCCGACGCCTGCGCCTTCGAATGCCGCGCGCGTAGACCCACCCAACTGCTCGCGACGGAGTGCGCGCCGAAAAATCCGACGGTCAGAACCGCGATACCCGTAATGATGACGACTAGCGGACTCATTAGCGTTAGCAGTAAGCCGGCGAGCATTACGGCTGTGGTCGCCCAGAAAACCTTCCGGCGTCCCAGGCGGCCGGCTAGATTGCCCACCCACGCGGAGCTGCCGGTGCCGAGCAGATACACCGCGAAAATCGCGCCGACCTCGGTTTGGCTTAGGCGGTACGGCGCTGCCAGGAGACGGTAAGCAATGTAGTTGTAAGTGGTCACGAAGGTACCCATGAGCAGAAAGCCTTCGATGAACAGCCACGGCAACCCGGCGTCGCGGAGGTGATCGAGAAAAGACTCTTTAAGTTGGCCAAGATCGAGCGGGCGCGCTTCAAAGTGCCGCGATGGCGGAAGCGTTCGCCAAAATATAAGGGCTGCGAAGATGCCGAAGACGCCGATCACGCCTAGGGCAACGCGCCACGACGCCAGGTCGGTCACCAAGCCCGTCATGAAGCGTCCCGTCATGCCGCCGAGTCCCGAACCACCGATGTAGAGTCCCATGGCCAGGCCGATGGAGCGATAATCCATCTCTTCGCTCAAGTACGCCATAGCGACGGCCGGCAGTCCGCTGAATGCGACGCCCTCCATCGCGCGGACCAGTAGCAGGGCGCGCCAACTAGGTACGAACGCGCAGATCACAGTGAGTATC